>Ga0114951_10003922_pt1 | contig 14953 bp, 20 predicted proteins | sample AM7aDNAmetaG_FD_88677 | JGI IMG/M metagenome (GOLD analysis project Ga0114951, IMG submission 88677) | Freshwater microbial communities from Finland to study Microbial Dark Matter (Phase II) - AM7a DNA metaG | ecosystem: Environmental > Aquatic > Freshwater > Lake | place: Finland: Lake Alinen...
AAAGAGAAGCTATTTATATCTTAGAGACTATTCAGTTATTATGAATTTCAAGCCAACGAGAAATAAACTACTTGTGAGCATTATAATTCCGACCGCGCTTTGGATTTTAAATTTTGTAAGTGGGCAATTTAGCCTTGCATGCTTTGATTGCTCGGCAAAAGTACTGCAAGAAGTTTGGATTAAGTGGAATCTTATTACCCTAATTTGCAGCATAATTTTAGTAATAATAATTTACGTTATTTATAGTCTTATTCAAAAGAAGTAGTGTATTTAAGTCTCAACTTGGGGGATAAGCATATGAAAAAGAATTGGGTTGTTTGTTTGGTAATAATAGTCATCCTTATTGTTGGAATTATTTACTTATCCATTCCTCAAAAAATTGGCCCTCCAACAACCCCTAGCAAAGGTCTTGTTGAAAACGCGGGGAACTATTGTGGACAATTTAATGAGAAAGATTGCAATTCAAATAAGTTTTTGGATACTGCCCAATACCCTGCCCCAATTAACTGCTACTGGAATTTGAACACACTTAATTGCGACGCAGGGATAGGCTATCAGTAAATGCATTAACTCTCCTCGACTGTGAGCAAGAGCCCCAAATAAGCTATTTATCAAAGCAAAAGACAAAAGTCTTATTAACTAAAAAACTTTACTAATGCTAGTGATTGTTTTGCGATGGCACGGTAGATTTATAGCTGATGAAACCAGGAGTGGACGAAAAGGGCCCACAATATCTGCGTTTGCTGACGCGTTTGCTAAAGATTTTGCGCCCGGAACGGAAGTTTCACTAACGCGTATTTGGAGACAAGGAAGGAAAGCTGGTCTCAGTGCTGACCTGTTAAAACAAGTACTAATTGATTTGAAAGAAAAGGGCGTCAAAATAAAGTAGAGCTCAAGAAAACACGTGCCAAAGAAAATCTTCTGCGCAAAAAAGCTTATTTCTTTTTCTTCTTCGCTTTCTTTGCTTTCTTTTTAGCGAAGCTTCTTTTTGGAGTTATCTGGGAGTGGTGAACTTCTTTTGAGAGAGTTTTCTTTGCGAGGATTCCTCTTATTCTGCCAGCGGACTGGTTCTTCTTAATGAGTTGAGCGAAGATTGAAGCAAAGGAGTGGTGGTAACCGAGTATTGCTGGAGCGAATGCGAAGAGGGTTGCTCCGCGAACAGCTAAAGCGTATGCAACTGGTTGGATGAAGAACAAAAGCAATATCAGGTGCGCTATTATTCCAAGAATTATTGCTGTGATTGCAAAAAGAACAAATGCTGAGCCGAGTGAAATAACTATTGCGGAAGTTGTTTCAACAAACTTTCCGTGCGTAAGAGCCCAAGATTGCTTTGCTGCACCCACTACTGAGAAATCTCCTGAGTAAAACGACATTACTGAGAAACTTAATCTTATACAATTATGAACTAAAAGTGACAAATACGCCCACAAAGCTACTGCAAGCACAATACTTACCGGTAAAGACTTGTCAAAGCCCCAGTACATGTAAAGCAAAGGAAGCGCTATTAGAAGTAACAACTGAGGAGCCCTAAACTTTCTGTTCAAGTTCCATACAAGAGCAAACCACATCTCAACGAAAACCAATAACACTGTGTCAACTAATCTTCTAAGCGTGACCTTCTTTGCTTCTATTCCTTTAGTGCTAAGTGTTGACTGAACAAGTGAAATTATTCCTACAAGTAAAGCGATGTACATTATGTCGTAAAGGATATACACAATTGCTAAGAGCTGCGGAGCAAAGAGCTGCCTCTCAAGCGCGGCAGGAATCCATACCACTATCGGAAAAGAGAGCCAAAAGAATACTAAGAACCAAACCGCTTTTTTTAGCGACAGCCAACTATAAACCGAGTTAATTACGTGGTCGTAATCCATGCTAGAAATAAGTTATTGATACATTTAAACCTTTTGGAAGGGTAAAAAATGTACCAAAAAACGGAAAGCCTTTAGCGTAGTTAATGCAGAACTTTTTCTACAAGCGGCTTTATTTGGCTAAAAACCGCATCAATTGGCTTATTTGCGTCAATTAATTGGATATTTTCGTTTGGAAGAAGAGAAGGGAGCTTGAGGAAGTACTTCTGGAGGTTTGAGATAAAATCGAGTTCTCTGAAGTTATCGGATTGCTTTCGCTTCTCATTCTTTTCAAGATTTATTCTTCTTGCAGCCTCTTTAGGATCAACATCAAGAATCAACGTAAGAGTTGGAGCAAGAAAATCCTTGTGCGCAGCAAAAACCTTATCAAAGGGGTTTCCTTGCACGGTCTGATATGCAATGCTTGAGTACTTATAGCGATCACAAATAACAACAAAGTTTTTGTCAAGAGCGGGCTTGATTATGTTTTCAATGTGCCACTTGCGATCATCAACAAACGCCTGAAATATCTCATCAGCAAAATCGCTTGGAGACTTTTGCTTCTTAAAAAGCTCACGCACTTTTTGGCCATACGGACCATTAGTGGGTTCATCTGTAACTAAAATGTTATCATACTTCTTGCTCAAATCAAAAACTAAATCAAAAGTCTTCTTAATCATCGTCCCTTTCCCGCAACCAGGGCCACCATCAAAAACAATGAAAGTTCCAACCATACTACCAGCTAAAGTTAGGAATGTTCTCCTTAAAAATAATTGTCCTAAAACCTCTGCACGAAACCTACTTCTAAAGAAATTCCTCCAAAAGCCAACCTTTAAAAATAAATCAAAGCGGGAATTGTTTAGTTAATCGGTAACAGAGTTGCCAAGCCTATCGAGCGAGCTAAAGCGAGCGAAGATGGGCTGCATGTCAACTGGGCAAGCAGTTGCGCCCGTGATGTAACGGTAGCATAAAAGCCTTCCAAGCTTTTTGTTGGGGTTCAAATCCCCACGAGCGCATAATACTTTAAAGTTTAGTTTATAGAATTCTTTATATTAGCAAAAAAACTCTTTCTAAACAAATAAATACCACAAAAGTCTAACATAAACATGAACCCGCGTATTGAAACTAAGAAAGAATTACTTTCAAATAAAAAAGCAGTTTGTTTAATAGCTATTTTTGTTTTTGCAGTACTTATGTTTCTTATCATATTCGGACCCGACTGGAATTATAGAATAATCGGTGAAGACAAAAAAAGTGCATTAGACTCCATAAGCAATTCTTTGAACGGAATCAAATCGGGCGGTGGAGAAACAAATAGTCAAAATTTTTCGCTTACAAATGGAGATTTCCTTAGTAGCACAATGCTAAGTAGTATTGACATGGATCCACGGTCAGTAGTATTTGATTTTGACTCAAATTCATTACCCTCATCAGAAAACACTGATAAATTTGTGGCAATCATCGATCAGAACAAAAGCTCATCATCAGTTACATACAATGGAGCAACAAGAATAACAGTTTCAGCAAGAGTAATCTGTGACACTACTGGAGCTATGCTTAAAGCAACTATGGCGACAATCACCTCGATTACACTGGCAAACAACATAGACCCAACGGCGCTATGCGGAACAGACGAGTTCCAACCATGCTGTATAGTAATAATAAAAAAAGCTTCCAACTAAATACCCACTAAACTGAAGCCCAGCCGGGCATTTTCCACGAGCGCACTTAATCTTTTTTTAAAAAAGAAACCCTTCAAATAAGAATAAATACAAGTAAGCACTTTAGTAATTGATTCTCCGTGGATAAAAAACTGGATTACTTTGTTGATTCACGCCAGCTCGATAAGGAACTAATTCTCTCGCTTTTTGAGAAAACTAAAAAACTCAAAGGTTCTAAAACTTTTCCTCAAACCTTGAAAGGAAAAATACTTACTACACTTTTCTACGAACCCTCTACAAGAACCAGAATGAGTTTTGAGGCTGCAATGATAAGACTTGGCGGACAAGTGATAAGCACGGAGAACGCTAAAGAGTTTTCTTCTGCAATTAAAGGCGAATCCATGGAAGACACTATTCGTGTTGTTGAGAAGTATTGCGATTGTGTTGTAATGAGGCACTATGAGGAAGGAGCTGCACAACGAGCGGCGGATGTTGCAACTAAGCCCGTAATAAACGCGGGCGATGGTAAGGGCCAACACCCTACACAGGCGCTGCTTGATGCTTACACAATATACGACGAAATAGGGAGACTCGATAATATCAAAGTGGCTTTTGTGGGGGATCTTGCAAACGGAAGAACCACTAGATCGCTTGCGTATCTTTTAGGAAAATTCAGTGGAGTTGAAGTGGTGTTTGTTTCTCCAGAAAATTTGAAGATGAGAGAAGACATAAAAGATTATTTTGAGAAACATGATGTAAAATTTAGTGAAGAAACGAACCTTGCAAAAATACTTCCAACTGTGGACGTCATTTATATGACAAGAATACAAAAAGAGAGGATGACTGAAGAGGATTATCTCAAAGCAAAAGGAAAATACACCATAAATGAAGAAAATTTGGGGCTTATTAGAAAGAACGCTAGGATAATGCACCCTTTGCCCCACGTCGAAGAAATAAATCTACTAATAAATACGGAGACAAACGACAAACGTGTTGCTTACTTTAGGCAAGCAGAAAACGGGCTCTACGTAAGAATGGCGCTTTTAGAATATTTACTAAACGTGAAGTGCTGATTTTTTCGGAAAATTATGCAGAGATAGGAACTTTTATAATCTTTTGAAGCAGTAACCTATTTATGCAAAGAAGACGCTTCTCACGAATTCCACCTACGGGACAAGGAGAATTACCTATTGAACACAAACCCAGATTGACTTTGCGTCAAAAGTATGAAACAACTCGCCCAAAAGACATAGCGTGGAAACCTAATCCTTTGCGCGAAGTGCTTGACAGACCAAGTAATATTTCAAACCTCAGTGAAGCCCAATCACGAATAAGAAAAGCCAGAAGCGTGGATGAAGCAATTTACATTGATCTTGCGATAACAAGAAACCCACTAAAAACACTCAACAATCTTAAACGATATTTAATGGAAGTAGACGCGCTTGGCATCAAGGAAAGAGGTTTCAAAGAACCAACTCCTACCCAAATGGAATTTAGTGGCCTTATGAAAACAAAACTTGGAGAAGATCTACACACAAAATATGACACACTTTCAAAAACCGCTAATCCGCGAGATGATCCACACCTACGAATGTCTATTATGTCAAGTGCAATTGAACACCTCAAAATGCAAATCGCTCAAGAAATATTAGAAAAAGAAAAACAATGATCCTTATGGAAAAAAAGATGAACCAAAAACAAAAAATCGCTCTAGAAAGAATCTGGCGACTTTTTGAGCTTGCGGAAAATGACAAGGAAGCGAAGCACTCGAAGAGATACATCACTTTAGCTAAACGCATTGGGGAAAAGATGCGAGTAAGTACTCCAAAAGAACTAAAAGAAAAGTACTGTAAGAAATGCTACTCCTTGAAAGTTGACACAAAAAAAGAGCCGCCTTTTTTGGTTGTAAAGTGCAAGGACTGCGGGTACACAAAAAGATTTGGGTTAGAAGAAAGAACGGGAACTTGCGTGAATGAACCTGCAAAAAAGGCAAAGACCACCCAAACAAAAAAATAAGGCTTCAAAACTCCCCAATCCCCAAGCTTTTTAAAGGTTTTTAGGGGCTCATTTCTGTAATAGGTCTAATAGCTTCTGGGTCTTAGGGCTCGGTTAAGCACGTTCGACTGAAAAAGTCAAAAGGTGAGAAAAATGGGAATATATGATGTACCGCCGGCCTACGTTATCGAAGAGACGGCGCAGAAGTTAAGAGGCGAAATAGAAGAGCCAAGCTTTGCCCAATTCGTAAAAACAGGGGTAAGCAGGGAAAGATCCCCACAAAGAGAAGATTGGTTCTACGTAAGAATGGCAAGCATTCTGTACAGAGCCTACAAATGGGGCAATATCGGAACTGAAAGATTAAGATCATACTACGGCGGAAGAAAAAACAGAGGACTAAAACCAGAACGCCACTTCAAAGCAAGCGGAAAGGTAATTAGAATCGCTGTACAAAAACTCGAAAAAGCAGGATACTTAGAAAGAGCACAACCAAAAGGAAGAAAAATTTCCACAAAAGGTTTCAGACTCTTAACTGCAATGTCAAAAGTTGCTGACAAGAATTTGGCTGAAGGAAAGTACGTAAAGAAGATACGAAGTACTGTTGATGATAAGAAGAAGAGAGAAGTGCAAGAAACACTCAAGTTGCAAGACGAGAGAATGCACGGAAAGAAACCTGAAAGCAAAAAGCAGGAAAAACCAAAAAAGAAAGACGCTAAAGCGGGTGATCAGTAATGGCACGACATAAGGAAGAAGACTTCAAAGATTTCATGATAAGTGAAAGAAAGAAGACCGGGTCCGGCCTAACTAACGCACCTGTATGGATAATGCAGAAAGCGGGAAAAAGAATCTGGAACTCAAAGCAAAAAAGAACTTGGAAAACAATTGATATGAACGACAAGTTCCTTAAGCATAAACAAAAGCAGGGCCGCAAGAACAGAAAAAGCGGAGACCACAAAGTAAAGGGCAGAAGAATGTCTGCAAAGGTGGAGTGATATCTATGGCACAAGAATTCAAAGAAAAAACAATAACAATCAACCTAAGCAAGGTTTTCAACAAACCCTTAACTAAAAGATCAAGGGCGGCTCTTTGGGCTGTAAAAGAAGCTGTAAAGAAAGAAACAAGAAAAACTGAGCTATATATCTCAAACGGAGTAAACGAAGCTATTTGGAGTAGAGGCAGAAACAATTCGCCAAGACGCCTAATAGTAAAAGTTGTTGCGGATGAGAAAAACAAAGCAATTGGAAGAATTTACCTTCCTGACGAAAAGATCGTTGAGAAGAAAGACAAAAAGGCTGACGCAAAGAAAGAAGAAAAGAAAGCGGAAAGCAAAAAGGAAGAGAAAAAGGTAGAAGCAAAAAAGGATGACAAAGCTGAAAAGAAAAAAGAAGCTAAGTCGCAAGAAGCTCCTACTGAAAACAAATCCGAAACAAAGGCAAAGAAATAAATAAAATGAATCTAAAAAACCCTTAATCCAGGAAATTGGGTTAAGGGCAATTCTTTTATTTTTTCTAGGACCTTTTTATTTTTATGAATATAATCAAAACAAGACTAATGGGTTCCAGTTACGTCGGCTTATTCGGGGTAGCCAATGACTCCCTTTGCTTCTTGCCACAGGGCACTGACGAAAAAACCCTAAAAGGGATTGAAAGCGCTCTTGAAGTAAAAGTTGTGAAAGCAAGCATATACGAAAGCTCTCTTTTAGCAGTGTTTGCAAAAATGAACAGCAAGCACATGTACTTACCTTCTTACGCTTTCCCAAGAGAGATCGAACACATAGAAAGGGAAATCAAAGTAAAAATCATTAAAACTGAGAACGCACTAGGAAACATGATAGAGATGAATGATTTTGGAGTAATTGTTTCAAACACTCTCGGAAAAAGCGCGTTTGAATCACTAAAAAGCACGAGCTTTAATTGCATACAAATGAATATCGCTGGCACGGACACTGTTGGTTCTTCGCTTGTTGCAACAAACAACGGATTTCTAATTAACCCTAATGCTGACAAAGAAGAGATTAAAAAAATCGAAGCAGCACTAAATGTTAGCGGAGGATCATCCACTGCAAACACGGGAGATTCTCTTGTACGAAACTCGGTTCTTGCAAACAGCAAAGGCGCAGTTGTTGGAGACATGACAACAGGGTTTGAAATGAATAGAATAGATGAGGCACTGGGACAGCAACCAAAGAAAGTGGCGACTGTGAAGTGAGCTTGCAAGCAAGAGGGATTTAGGAGAAGAAGTTATTTTTAGTTTTTTAGGGAGAGGTGAAAAAGATATGAAGTCATTTGAATTAGTAGGAACAACAACAAAAAGAGGCATGACTCAGAAGTTCAAGAAAGTAGTCGTTGCCGACAGTAAAGAACAAGCTAAGGAAGTTGCGCTCTCCCTTATAGGCGGAAAGCAAAAAGTAAAACGAAAAGACATTACCATTACAACCATCGAGGAGGCTCACTAATGGAACAGAGACTTTCCCAGCAACAACTCATACAAATGGCTCAGCAGGAAGAAAATGTCTTAGCTGAAAAGAAAGCAATGCTTGCCCAGATGTATGAAATAATGAAAGACTCAAGATCCGCTATAGACTCCTTAAAGGAAATACAAGCCGGAGCAGGGAAAGTACTCCTAAGGCTTGGTGGCGGAGTGCTAGTTGAAGCGGAAATAAAAAATAACAAAACCTGCAAAAAAAGCATCTCTGAAGACGGATACGCAGAAACTGACATACCTTACGCACTTAATTGGCTTGAAGAAAGACTAAAAACACTCGAAGGCAACGCAAATAGAGTTAGAGAAGACGCAATAAAATCCGAAGGCCGAATCGAAGAAATAGTTACTGTGCTAAAACAAATAGAAAATGCGAAAAAAAGCATGATGTCGGATATGAACAAGAACATCTCCACAAAGTGAACCAATTATTTTTCAAAAATAAATGGTGTAACCAAAAATGTTTGGATTGCTTAAGAAAAAACTATCTACTTTTAGTGACAAACTCAAGCAAACCGTTAGTGCGAAGCCTGAAAGCGAGGAAGTAAGGGAAGAATCTGAAAATTTAATTGAAAAAGAAGAGCCGAAGGCAAAAGAAGAAAAGAAAGTTCAAGAAAAAATGCTAGAGAAGAAAGAAGTTGTGCAGGAAAAGAAAGAAATTAAGATTGAGGAGAAAAAAGCTAAAGTGGAAGTCAAAAAAGAAGAGCAACCAAAGAAAAGAACAAAAGAAGAAATCGCCGAAGAGATGGAAAGAAAACTTTTTGAGGAAATAGAAAAAGAAATGGGAGAAGAAGTAAAAGAAACTCCTACAGGAAAGGGTGTTACAACTACGACCACGATTGAAGAGAAGACAATTGAAGCTAAAAAAGAAGAAAAAATTGTCGAAGAAGCTGAAAGGGAAATTGCAAAAGAAGAAGAGAAAAAAGCTCAAGAGGGCGCTGCAAGAGAACTTGCTGCAGAAGCCCGAAAAACTGAGAAAATGGAAGATAAAAAGGTGACTAGCGAGAGCGAAAAAGTTCCTACGGAAGAAAAGAAAGAGAAGAAAAAAGGCCTCCTTGGTTTTGTTTTTGGAAGAAAGAAAGAGGAAAAAGTTGAGAAGCAAAAAGAAGAAGTTAAGGAAAAAGAAACTAGAGAAGAAGAAATTAAAGTTAAGCCTATTGAACGCGAAGGAGAAAGAAAAAAGCCTCTTGAAGTAATTGCTGAAGAACTTAGGGCTGAGGAAAAGAAGACTGAAAAAATAAAAGATGAACCCTTAAAGAAAGAGCTGGAAGAAGAAGCGGAGGATATTGAGAAAGAACTTGCAATAGAGGAAAGTAAGGAAACTGCACTACTACAAGAAGAGGAAAAAGAAGGAAAAGAAGCGGCTATAGAAGAACAAAACCAAAGAATGGAAGAGAAAAGAAAACAACTTGAAGATTTTGAGATAAAAGGCGCCCAAGAAGACAAGCGCGAACTAAAAGCAAGTGTTGGAGCTGGAGGAAAACTAAAAGGAATGCTCTTTGGCGGAGTAGAGATAAGTGAAAAAGATATTAGTGAACTCCTTGACGAATTAGAACTTAGTCTTATTGAGAGCGATGTGGAACAGGACGCGGCAATAGAAATAGTTAAACAAATCAAAGCGAGTCTTATAGGAAAGAAAGTTTCTGCAAAGAGCTTGGATAATTATCTCAACGGAGAAATAAAGCGAATACTTACTGAGATGATGACTACTGAACAAATAAATGTTCTTGAAGCGGCTAAGACAAAAAAGGAAAAACCTTATAGAATACTTATGCTTGGACCTAACGGCGCAGGAAAAACTACAAGCATAGCAAAACTCACTAACTACTTCCAAAAAAATAAAATGAGTGTAATACTTGCGGCAGGAGATACTTTCCGTGCGGCTGCAATTGACCAACTAGAAGAACATGCAAAACGGTTGGGGGTAAGAGTTGTAAAGCAACAATATGGCGCGGACCCTGCAGCGGTTGCGTTTGACACAATCAGGGCTGCCCAAGCTGGGAAAATTGATGTTGTTATAATTGATAGCGCAGGAAGACAAGAAACAAACAAAAACCTCATGGAAGAACTAAAGAAACTTGAAAGAGTAGCAAAACCTGATCTGAAAATATATGTTGGGGAAGCTTATGCGGGGCAAGGACTACTTGAACAAGCAACTGAATTCAATGACATGGTTGGACTTGACGGATTTATTTTGACAAAAATAGATACAGATGCAAAAGGCGGAACAACCATTTCTTTGCTTTACAAACTAAAGAAACCAATATTATTTGTTGGAACCGGACAAGGATACGATGACCTAAAAGAATTCACCCCAGAATTCATACTAAACAGAATAATATAAATACTTAAAAATATGCAAGTGTATTTATGCCTCGACCAAAAGCCCCAAAAGGACCTCTTATGGAACCATTTAGGGCAAACTTAGCTGCCCAAGCAAAGTTCATACGAAAGACTCGTGGGACAAGGGCCGCAAGAGAAATACTTAGAGAAGAAGTAACACACTTACATGAAGTTAATGCGGCTCTAAAAAGATTTGCTAAAAAGAATTAACATTTATGCGTTTTATACAAAAAGCAAAAAGGATATTGCAAAAAACTCAAACAAGAAACAGCTTCAAAAAATGGCAACTAATCAACCCTAACACCGGCGACAAACAACTTCTTTGGAGAGGTAAGATTAGAGGGAGAAAAATTGTGGTAAAAGGGAGTAGAACTCCAAAAGAGCACGAAGACGAACGAACTAGAAGGCTTCTTGCAATCAAAAACCTTGACAAACTACAGGGAAAAAAATACGAATTAAAAATATCAAAAAGATACCCTGCGCCAAAAGGAAAAAGAGTAGAAATATACTATGACCTACCTACGAGGGACGAGATTCTTGACCTTTACATCCAAAGATTACGCCCTAAGGTTAGAATGCTTTCAAAAAGAACCGGAATCAGCCCGTGGGAACTGTATGAGAAATGCGAAGAGGCATCTAACGAGCTATTTAGAAAACAGGACCAGCTAGGACTAAGAGACATAGACACTTACTCAGGAAATGTCATTGTTGACGTCAACGAAAAAGGAAAAATAGTCTTCACGCTAATTGATTTCTGAATACAAGCCTTTACCGGCATCGCACTGCAGAAAACAATAAATAAGCAAAATATGCACTTGTTTAATGAAGTACCCTATTTTATACTATTGCGGAAAAAGACCCGACAATTGTCAAGATCAAATGAAAACAGATTTAGTAAACTACATTAAAGAAGAAAGCAAAAACCAACATTTTCCATCTAGAAGAGAACTTCAAAACAAATTTCACTTCCGACTAGACCCTCTTTTCAGTGGAATCAAAGAACTTTATACTGACGCAGGCTTAACCTACAAACTTTCCCCCGACCAAGGTGAAAAAGTAGAAAAAGCGACTATGCTATTAGAAATTATTCTTAACAATTTAGACAAGTTTGACTTGATTTTGGTTAAATACAGAAAAGCAACTGAGCATGGCATAGACATCGTTGCTAAAAGAAATAATGAATTATTTGGTGTTGAGTTAAAAGCATATAGCTCTTATGAATCACTAAAAACTAAAGATCTTAGACAAGTCAAAAGATCTATAACAAACGAAAAACTTGACAAGGCAATTCTTATAACTACAACAAACAAAGTAAATAAAGAAGTCAAATCAGATGACAACATTCAAATAATAACTTATGATAAATTGGTTCATTTGCTTGAAAAACCAGCGTTTGCAGCACTTAATTACATTAGGGAGTCTTCAGTAAATAAAACTAGTAAATTAAGGGACATAAACAAAAAGAGAATATTTGATTACATTTTGAATGAGTATACTGAAAATAATAGGAAACCCTGTTACAAGGACATAGCTAAAGATTTGCAATTGCATGTTTATACTTATTTTGATAGCCTTTTTACAATTTATAAAACGCTAAACATTTTACCCCCAACAACAAAAATGCGAGGGGCCCGATCCAAAACCCCCGATAAAGAACTTATTGAAATGTGGAAAACGGAGTTTAAGAAGTATATCTTGAAAGAAGTAAAACACGGAAGATACCCTTCAGGAGATGAAGTTGGAAAACAATTAGGAATATCTCATATATGGAATATTGTCAAGATTTCTGACTTATACAAAGAACTAGGATTAATCCCCTACAGAGAACGATCAAAAAGAAAACTTACATCCCGCGCAATAGTTTAATGCGTAAATTAATATCAGGATGAGTATCAAACCAACTCGCCATGAAAAGTTTTTGACCCCTAAGAGGATTTGCTATATAGAGGTGCGCGGTTGCTTTGTTTGCGGCTTCGAGGGGCTCAATATCTTTTGCTATCTTTTCTAACGCTGAAGCTAATCCTTCAGGATTTCTTGTGAGTTCCGCTGCAGAAGCATCCGCAACGAATTCTCTTTTACGAGAAATTGAAAGCGTTATCATTTTTGCAATTATTGGAGTAAGAATTGCAAGAATTATTGCAACAACTATTAATGCAATCATTACTCCTCCACCTTTTGAATCGCGACTTCCCCCGCCCTTAAAAGAGCTGAACAAAAACATTCGAAGCATCATATCCGATAGTAGGACTGAAATACCCACTAGCACCGTTGCTATTGTCATTGTGCGCACATCATAATTTTTAATGTGCGAAAGTTCGTGCGCCAAAACTCCTTGAAGTTCATCACGATTAAGGAACTGCAAACACCCAGTTGTTACGCAAATAATTGCATGAGCAGGGTTTCGGCCAGTAGCAAAAGCGTTAATTGCAGTATCATTTATTAGAAATATTCGCGGCTTTGGTAAACCTGAAGCAAGACAAAGTTCTTCTACGATATTATGAAGTTGCTTGAATTGCTCCGCGGGCGCTTCTTTTGCCCCTGAAATTGCAGTGACAATTGAATCGCAGGAATAGTAAGAAATAATGGCGAAAAGTATTGTGAGGACCCCAAAAATTGAGAAAAAGAAAACAAACCCGCCCTCAAAGTAAAGATCCAAAACAAGCGAAAGGATTGAGGCAAGTATGCCGACCAAAATAAAGAAAGCAATAAACAAAACAACAGTCATTCGCTTGTTTTTTGATATTTGGGAGTAAAAATCCATTACCACAATACGCACCAACACTATACTTACCAATAAACACAAATAGCTTTAAATAACTAACAATGAACCCTGCTAAAAAATCTAGTAACTTAAAGAAAACTAGCTTCGCTTGGAGAAGAAAATAAAAAAAGAAAAGAAATAAGCAAGTTCCAAAAAGGAACTTACTTACTCAAATCAGAGAAATCAACTTTAACTGCGGCTCTTTCGCCTTCAGTTGCTTCAAAGAACTCTTTTGCGTTCTTCATGCCGAACATTCCTGCAACGATGTTTGAAGGGAATTGCAAAATTACTGTATTCCATTTCATTACCATATCGTTGTAGAACTGCCTTGCGAAAGCAACCTTATTTTCTGTGCTAGATAACTCTTCCTGCAGAGCTTTGAAGTTCTCGTTAGCTTTAAGAGTTGGATAAGCCTCTGCAACTGCGAAAATGGTCTTCAAAGTTGAAGCTAAAGCATTATCGGCTTTTGCAGATTCCTTAGGGCCTTTTGCAGAAAGCAGAGCCGTTCTTGCTTCTGTTACATCAGTAAGAACCTTTTTCTCAAACTTTGCATATCCCTTAACGGTTTCAACCAAATTAGGTATCAAATCCGCTCTTCTCTTGAGCTGAACGTCTATCTGGGCCCATGAATTCTCGAGCTGCTTTAAAGTGGCAATCAAGCTATTGCGAGCCAAAATGAGCCAAACTATAATGACTAAAATTATGAGCACAACAATACCTAAGCCCACCATCAAAACAAAGTCCATTAAACATTCCCCCGTGCACAACTATACGATTAAACCATTTAAAATACTTTGCTGAACAACAATCATTTAGTGCTGATTAATGGGCCTAGGGGACACTCTTAGAAAAGCGATGGACAAAATCCAGGGAGCCGGAGCCATCGACAAGGAACTTGTAAAAGAAGTCATAAAAGAAATGCAAAGAGCGCTCATCGCAGCAAACGTGGATCCCACAACTGTTTTTGCTTTATCAAAAAAAATAGAAGAAGACGCGTTTAAGGAACCAAAAAAAGGAATGACTCAAAGAGAACATATTGTAAAAGTTTCTTACGACGCACTTGTAACAATACTTGGCGGAAAAGAACCTCCTACTGATCCAAAAAAAATACTTCTCTGCGGACTATTCGGTTCAGGAAAAACAACTGCTGCCGGAAAACTCTCACACTACTACAAAAAAAGAGGAAAAAAGGTCGGGGTAATTGCAGCGGATGTTTTTAGACCTGCGGCTTTTGAACAACTCCAAACAAATGCAAAACTTGCCGGAGCAGAGTTCTTTGGAATTAAAGGAGAAAAAAGCGCAGCAAAAGTTGTGAAAGCGGGACTGGCTGACCTCACTGCAAAAGAATGTAGTATTATTATTTGCGACTCTGCAGGAAGAAGCGGACTTGACAATGAACTTGTAACTGAAATAAAAGAAATTGACACGGCTTTCAAGTCGGAAGAAAAGTGGCTTGTACTTGGAGCAGATATTGGAAACCTTGCTAAAAAGCAAGCACAGGCATTTCACAAAGCCGTTGGAGTTAATGGAGTAATCATTACAAAAATGGACGGATCCTCCAAGGGCGGAGGAGCACTTGTTGCGTGCAACGAAACAGGGGCAAGTGTTTATTTTATTTCTACGGGAGAAAAAATAAATGATTTTGAATCATTTGACGCTAATAGATATTTGAGCAGAATAATGGGGTATGGGGATCTTGAAGGACTACTCGAGAAAGCAAAAGAAGCGGATATGGAACAAATCGACATGGAAGAACTCATGAAAGGAAACTTCAATCTTCGAATGTTTTACGAACAACTCAAAGCTACAAAAAAAATGGGGCCGCTCAATAAGGTTGCTGAAATGCTCGGACTTAGCATGAAGAT
>Ga0114951_10003923_pt1 | contig 14950 bp, 16 predicted proteins | sample AM7aDNAmetaG_FD_88677 | JGI IMG/M metagenome (GOLD analysis project Ga0114951, IMG submission 88677) | Freshwater microbial communities from Finland to study Microbial Dark Matter (Phase II) - AM7a DNA metaG | ecosystem: Environmental > Aquatic > Freshwater > Lake | place: Finland: Lake Alinen...
ATAATAGGATAATGATATACATCAACTATTATTGGAGAATCATGAATATGATAATATTCATATATTTTATTTTTGTAAACTGTAAATTTATTACCTCCATTTTTACTTTGAAAATCAAATTCTTTGTCTTTAAGACAGATACATTTTTTCATTTAAATAAGGTTTTAGAAAATGGAAAAAAGCGACATTTTTTATCAAATATATATAAATAAGAAAAGTGAAAGTTGAAAAATAAAAACATGCAAAATATGAGTCAAAGACTCCAAAAAATAATTAAATAAAAATGAGAAATTTTAAATTACAATTGTACAATTTCAAACAAGGTTTGACTATGGATGATTTGGATATAGACAGAGTTGTCACATCTCACATGGTTAGCACAGACCAATTTTCCGAAAAAGAATTGGTAAATTCATTAAAAGAAAGTTTAACTCCTTTCACTTATAAAAAAGAAGTTAAAGTTTTGTTAGAAGCGATGCAACAAGAAATTGAAGCAAAACCGCTAACTTATGAGCTTAAGGACCTATACCGCAAGGTTGAAAGACAAAATTATGGTCTTTTATATCGTGATCCTCTTAATAAAATACTTGATATTATTAATTTAGAAGACGATCAAGCAAAAATGGAACATATTATAAATGATTTATCAATATATGACTATGTACCAGAGATTCGAGCTTATTTATATAACATTAACAAATCACCAATTGATAGACAAAATATGACTCATGCTGGTAAAGCTGAACCTATCTATTCAATCGTGGAAAAAATTGAAGATGGTCACTTAGTATATGTTGCTGACAGATGGTTTCATTTAGGAGAAAATCAAGTTCAACAAACACTAGTAGAAAATCATATTAATAATAACGATAGAATCAGATTGATCAGAATGTTAGAACATGCTATGGCTACGGCTGATATTACTGGAAATGATATCAATTTTGAAATTGATGGAAATTTGACAATCGGTGTTTCTACAAAAGATGGTTCTTTATCATTAAACGGTCAAAAAGCTGATGGTGAAACAACACTTGAAAATCTTTTCAATTCACCAATTATTCCATATTTGAAAAAAGACTTTTATCCAATTATACTAGCTGTTAAAGAAAATGTCGACAAATTTGTTGAATTAGATGTAGCTATGAAAGTTTCTAATATCTTAAAACCAACAGTTGAATGTTATGCTTTCAATTATAAAGACAAGATGTATTTGTATAATATAGATCGCCGGGTTGGTTCAAGTTGGTTTCAGTATGAATCAGTAACTACTCTTATCAATGATATTTCTAAGGAATTAGATTATGATATCACACCATTCTTTGAAAATAAATTATCTAAAGAACTTAAAGTTCTTCGTACATTAGAAGAACAAGAACAAAAAATAGAAATGAAAATCAAAGAAGTTAACGAATCTATCGAAGAATTAAAAGATAATAAAGAACTTTTAGAAGAAGATAAAAATCTTAAAATGGCTTTTGATAATCTTTTGATTCACAAGCATAATTTAACTAAAGATTTGTTAAAAATCAAAGAAGAACGTTCTGACGCAAAAAGAACGATGATAGTAAATAAATAATCAAATATTTTATTGAAAAAATCCTATATAAAATTTACATTTTATATAGGATTTTTATTAAACTTTTCTTAAACAGATAGATATATTAATTATGTCAATGAAATTAACATTCGAGGAAATTTATATTAAAAATGAAAAAGTTTATAACGATAAATTTATTTTTTTAGACTTAGAAAACGAATACAAAAATAGTAAGTCAAGATTGACTATTTATTGTAATGACTGTGGTAGAATTTCTAGAAAACCTTTAAGACAACATTTATCACACAACTGTTTAGGTTGTAAAAAAATTTTAGAAAAGAATACGTTAAATTTTATATTGGAAAAATCGAAATTTATTCATGACGATAGATTCACCTATCTTGATATAGAAAACGAATTTGAAGATATGTTTTCCAAAATTACAATATATTGTAATGATTGTGGTTATATTTTTAGACAAACAGTAGACAATCATATTAATAAAAAATGTCGGTGTCCTAAGTGTGTAGGACGAAATAACAAATTATCTATAACAGAGATACTCGAAAAATCTAAAGAAAAACATAACGGAAAATTAATTTTAATAAATATTAAAAAAGAATATTATCCTATAAAATCTGATGTTCTTGTTGAGTGTAAAGAATGTGATTATATATTTACTCAAAGACTATCTGCTCATTTAAACGGACATGGCTGTTCGAATTGTGTCAATTTAAAAAAGAAAATACCAATAAATATACTATTGGAACGATTTAAAAAAATACATGGTGATAAATTTATATACTTAGATAGTTTTGAAAAAAAATATAAAGATGGTAAGTCAAAAATTGACATTTTCTGTAATAGTTGTAAAAAAATTTTTTTTCAAAGAATCTGTACTCACCTAGAAGGTCATTCTTGTCCATTTTGTAAGGAAAGTAAAGGAGAAAAATTGATTGCTAAATTTTTAGAAAAACATCTTATACAGTATAGTAGACAACACAAATTTGATAATTGTAAAAATAAACAAAAATTACCATTTGATTTTTATTTAAGTGATTTTAAAATTTGCATTGAGTTTGATGGTGAACAACATTTCAAACCAATAGAATATTTTGGTGGAGAAAAGTGTTTAAAAGACACACAAAGAAATGACCAAATTAAAAACGAATTTTGTAAAAATAGTGATATTAAGTTAATTCGAATTAAATATAGTGAGAATATCAATGAAAAATTTAAGGAATTAAAGGAATTATTAATTAACCAAAAAAATAATCCTCAAACGAATGGCGAATTATGTCTCTGACAGAGAACTCTATTATGAAATTGTTTTATCAAAAGGTATGGGTAAATTAACAAAAAATTGTGAAAATATGTTTTTTTTGATTGCCGAAAATATGATAAGAAAAAAGGAAAAAAAATATAAATGTGTGGCTGATAAAGAAGATTGTATAAATCAAGGGCTCTTACATTTATTTTCAAATTGGAAATCGTTCAATGAGAAAAAATTTACACAAGCATTACCCTATATCTCAGAGATATTCAAGAGGGGAATTGCTGACGGTTTTAATCAAATATATAATAGAAAAAGTTATAATAAAGATAACATAAGAACTATTAGTATCGACTCTGCTAATGAAGGAAAAGGTCTTCATCATATTTAAAAGTTCCATAGGTATAAAAAATGATTGTGTCAAAACACATAAAAATTAAATTAAATTCTAGAAATCATAAAAGACTTTTATTATTAGGATATTCTGGTAAAATTGGTGATGAAATAACTATAGAAATAAAAGATTTATCACCAAAATCACACTATAAGATTTTATACTGTTGTGATAACTGTGAAAAAGAGATTTTAGTGGAAATGCATAATTATACTAAGAAATCAATTATAGATGGTAAATATTATTGTTTCGATTGTTCTGGTATAAGAAGAAATAAAATTTTTAATGAAAAATACGGAGGACACCCTTTCAAGAATCTTGATGTTATAGAAAAAATAAAGAAAACAAATTTAGAAAAATATGGTGCTGAAAATCCATTCCAGAGTGAAATGATAAAGGATAAAATAAAGTTATTATTTCTAGAAAAATTAGGTGTTGAGTTCTATAATCAGAGTGAAGAGGGAAAAGAGAAACTTAAAAACACTTGTTTAGAAAAATATGGTGTTGATAATGTCTTTAAAGTTTTAGAATTTCAAGAAAAACAAAAGGAAACTTGTTTAGAAAAATATGGAGTTGATAATATTTCAAAATCTGATATTATTAAAGAAAAGAAAAAACAAACAATGATATCTAATGGATATCAAATATCAGATGAAAGATTGACAGAATTTCAATTATATTATAAAATGATTAAATCAGAAACTAGAAAGAATAGAAATTTTTTATTCGAAAGTTGGGATGGTTATGATTTCTATGATAAAGAATATATAAAAGATTATAAATTTCATAAAAATAGTAATTTATACCCGACGATAGATCATAAAATTAGCATATTATATGGTTTTTTAAACGATATAAATGTTGATATTATAGGTAATATAGATAATCTCTGTATCACTAAAAAAGGTAATAATTCTTCTAAAAATTCTAAAAATTATTTAAATAAATAGTCTGAATATTTTTCACCACTATGTTTAATGAAAGATACATATTTATTAATAAGTGATGAAGCTGATGTAGGTAAATTTTCTTCTGATTTACCATTTGCTAATAAAAATTCCTTAATTAGTCTTTTTATTTTTGGACTTTGATAGGATCTATCCATCGGTATAAAACTATCACCAAGTTTGATAACTTTATCTTTTAAATACCACTCTTCACTATAGTCAGAATAAATAGCGTCTTTTTTAAGAATGTAATATCCGTCAGATGATTCGATAATTTGGTCGAATGTTTTTAAAGCATAGTCATATCCTCCACCAATCTTCTGTACTGTTACCAAAACTCTATCATAACGATAAATCCATATTTGCATGCATTCTGAAAATCTAGCTTCGTTGGTAGTTACTAATTCCCCTTTATAAGTCCTAACTCGTCTATAATTTGTATAATCACCGTCTGTGCTAGATAATTGATAATAAGAATCGAAACAATTTTTGTTGGATATTGTTTTTGATTCAGGATCTAAGTAAGTAAATGTATCCATATAAGGATAATGATATAAATCAGCTTTATCTAATTTTACTTTCATCAACATTGATTTTTTAACTCCTTTGTAAACAATTTGATCCTTATTCTCATAAGTATTATAAAATCTATATGCCCAACCGTTTTTAACTGCGTAAGCTCTCATTCTTTCTAAAACATAATCTTCCATATAATATACTCTATCCAAGAATGTTAATTTTGTTGTTCTACCGGTTCCGTCCCAATCTGTTGCTTTTACATCAAGCCAAACTAAAGCCCGAGATATTAGATATTGATCTTTATACAAAGTTAATAATCCAATTTGATCCGGATTTTCTGTATATATATTGAATATGTCGCGAATGTTATTATGCTTATTTACCATACAAGATTGATGAAGCACGGTGTCATAATCATCACCTCCTCCATATTCATTATCACTATGACCTTCTTCTGGACAGTATTCGTCTCTATCGTAACCTTTTATGATGTCTTTACCTTTGTATAATTCAAAATGAAAAGAAGCGTCTTTTTCTTTCTGAAAAGCAATAAATTGATTAACAAAATTTTCTACGTCAGAAGCTCTATATTGTTTACCTGTTAAAGATAATAGTTTCTGAGCTAAACGACCGATTTTTATAGATTTTGGTGTTATATTTTTATAATGATTTTTTCTATAATTGTTATCTTGTAGTCGACGTTCGATTTCTGATTTTTTTCTGGAATCAGAAAATCCATAACCATCAATTTCGTCCTCAATTAATTTATCAATTTTTGTATCTTCAACAAAAGATAATTTAGTGTCGTCGATTAAATCTATATTGACAAAATTTACATTAACATTTTTATTGTCTACACCATACAAAGAATATAAATCATCTGTAATTGAATTTGGTTGTAGACGTTTTAATGTTGTAAGTGCGTTATAAAATTCATCTTGATAAAACAATGTGTGTTCATCTAATTTATCCCATAAATAATTTATATAATATTTTTCAAAACTTTTCATTCTCTATATATTAAAATTTTTTATCTTTCACAATTATTGCATGTTTAAGTCGTTACTCTTGTAAGGATCTCCTTTTGCTCCTGTGTTATCAGGTATAGCATAGGTCGGATTCATTGTTTTGAAATTTGGTTCAACAGGAGTATCAACACCTACATATCTAGAAACAATTTCGTACTTATTTATAGTTTGATCTGGAGCATTAACAAAATACGTTGTAATACCTTGTTTGGCGGCATCTCTATGAGAAACTGTTATTTTATTTCCATTTATCGACAAGATTTTGACTGGAGTCATATCACCGGTTAGATAATATCTTATTAACACTACGTCCCCGACTACATAATCATTATTAGATTCATTTAAGAATTCTTTAAATTTTTTTATCATATTCATATATATTAAAAATTATTTTCATATTTTCGATTTTATTTTTTAAAAACAGTATTTTTTTTTAATATATAAATAAAAAAGATAAAAACGTTTATGAAAAAATATAATTTGTTTAGAGCTACGATTTCAGAATCAATAACTGAGGAAGAAAAATCTAAGCAAGAAGAGACTAAAACAGAAGAAGAATCAGAGACTCCATTTTTAGATAATTTTGGTAAAGATTTAACTAAAATGGCGGAAGAAGGTAAATTAGAACCTGTCATAGGCCGTGATAAAGAGATTTTTCAAGTTCTTTGGGTTTTGTCTAGAAAAAATAAAAACAACCCTGTTGTTATTGGTGATCCAGGTGTTGGAAAAACAGCAATCGTAGAAAAAGTTTATGACATATCAATTAAGGATGATTCAACATATATAGCAAATGGAGTGTCAGTACATAACTCGCCCCCTGGTTATGTTGGGTACGGCGAAGGTGGACAATTAACAGAAAAAGTTAGACGAAAACCATATTCAATAATCCTTTTTGATGAGATAGAAAAAGCTCATCCAGATGTATTAAGTATTATGTTACAAATATTCGATGATGGACAATTAACAGATGGACAAGGACGTAAAGTTGATTTTAAAAATACTATTATTGTTATGACATCTAATATCGGAACCAATGCTATTCAGAATATGAGAAGATCGATTGGTTTTGGTTCTACTGCACCGGCAGCTACAGAAGAAAGGACAAAAGACATCATCAAGACTGAATTAGCAAAAACTTTAGCACCAGAATTTATAAACAGAATCGACGATGTTATTGTTTTTTCACAGCTTGGTAAAAATGAAATTTATAAAATCATTGATATAGAAATTGCTAAATTGGCTGAAAGATTGAAAGATATGGGTTATTCTATCACTATTACTGACAATGTTAAAGATTTGTTAATGGAAGTAGGTTATGATCCTTCGATGGGTGCTAGACCTTTAAAAAGAGCAATTCAAACTAAAATTGAAGATCCGATTTCAGATGAAATTTTGAAAAAGAATCTTAAAGATGTTATTAATATCGATTATGATAAGAGTCTTAAGAAGTTGGTTATTAATGGTAATGTTGTTAATGAAAGATTTAGATTCTTGAAAAATTTAAGAGTTAAATTATGAACACAAAAGAAATAAAATCCTTATGGCATAAATTAACCGATTATACTTATCCATATGGAACCGAAGATGAAGTAATAGATGTGATTGAGAATTTCATCTCTGTAAATTTGACAAGAGATGAATATGGTAACTATTATACAAAAATAGGAGATAGTAAAACTCTGTTTGTTTGTCATTTGGATGCTGTTACTAAACAAAAATTAAAAGTTAATAAAATCACATATAGTAAAAATGGTAAAGAATTTGTTAGAACTGATGGTTTTACAATATTAGGATCAGATGATAAAACTGGTGTTGTAATATTATTAAATATGATAGATAAAAAGGTACCAGGGACTTACTATTTCTTCATCGGTGAGGAAGTTGATTATGTCGGATCTGGATTGGTTTTTAAAGAAAAATACGATTTTTTATCTGAATTTGATAGAAGTATATCGTTTGATAGAAAAGGTTATGGTTCCATCATAAACAGACAAAAAGGTGAATGGTGTTGTTCTGATGAATTTGTTAGAGAATTATCAGTAGAATTTAGAAGATATGGTATGAAATTTAAAGCTGATAAATTCGGTGCGGGAACAGATTCTGCTATTTTTATGGGTATTATTCCTGAATGTACAAATCTATCAGTAGGATATTTTAATGAACATACTTATAAAGAAGAACAAGATATGGATTATATGATAGAATTAGCTAATGTGGTAACAAAAATAAATTGGGAAAAATTACCAACGGTTAGAGAACCTTTATCTTTTGACACAGAAGATCCAGAAGATTTTAGAAAAGAGACAGATTTACCAGAATATAAATTATTTAATATTTTTGATAAGATTGATAATTTGATTTACGATAAAACAAAATCGTATGCTATAAATTCTAATTTTTTTAAACCAAATAAAGAGATGAAATATTCTCAAATAAAAGATTATAAAGGAATAAACAATTTCTCTCTATATTTAAATTCTGATGGTTCTATAAAAATTAAAAAAGATAATAAAGAATTATTTTTTGATAATTATGATGATTTTAAAAACAAAATTGATTCTTTTATAGAAAATTCTTTAATTATCAAAAAAGAAAGTCTGATCACAAAATTTTCTCTCTTTAATCTTCTTTAAACTTTTATTCAAATAAAGTATAAATATAACAAATTGAATTGTTATGAATGATCAAAACTATTGCTCACTTTGCAGATATCCATATTACCCGAAATGATAAACGACATCCAGAATTTCGAAAAATTTTTCAACAGATAAATTAGGCATACCTCAAAGGTGTTTTCATTTATATTTATTATTTTTATTAAAAATATTGTTAAAAATTATATTTGTTTATTATTAAATCTTTTGTTTAAATGTTGATTTTTAGATTTTACTGAATAATATGTTTTGTTTAATTTTTCAGCACAATATTTTAAACCTTTCTGTCGATTTTCTATTAAGAATTTTTCTTCTTCTATTGTCCAACATCTTGGTGATTTTTGATAACCCATATGAGATGTAATTTCTTTATACCAACCTTTTTTGAGTGCTGATAATGCTGCAGATTTTGATTTAGTTAAAAATTCTTTCCGAATATTATATTTCAGAGCTTCCTCTTTACATTTTTCATAATCCCAAAATATCACAGAACCACCTATTGTACTTTTATTTTTTGTGTTTAAAAGTTTCCAATTTTTTTCTTTGTATTCTATAATATATATTTCTTCTAATTTTTTGGATTCTTCAACTTCTATATAATCGGTTAATTGTTTTAATATAAAAGTAGATTTATATTTCTTTAAATGTTCATGAACTGGTCCTTTTCTTTTATGGTCTCTTTCCCTATTTATCAGGTTGAATGTTAAACCAACATAAGCATATCTATTATCAAATTCAAAAACATATACACATCTATGGTATCTGTCACCTGATTTAATCATGTTAGAACATAATTCATCTAATATATCATTAACCTTAGCATACCTATAAGCACCTTTTGAGTTTTTTTGAAAATCTGTCCTATTTTTAAATTTTAAAGATTCTTTTTTACAACTTTCATAATCCCAATAGGTATTAACATATTCTATGTGATTACAAATTTCATTTAACCAACCGTTATTTAGCGATGTTGTATACACACTAGCATCATTTTTCTTAAAATCAATTCTTCTTTTATACTTTAAAGAAATTTCTTGACATCTATCTTTTGTCCAATAATTGTTTGGTTTGTGTTGGTATTTCATATGACCACATATTTCATTTAACCAATTATTTTTTAAAGATTTGTTGTACATATAATTATTTTCTCGTTGAAAATCAGTCCTATTATCATATAATAATGCTGTCTCTTTACATAGTTCAAATGTTACTTTTTTCATTTTTATAACTTTATTTTTGATGTATCTGTTTTTTTACTGAAAAAATCTAATAATCTATGTTCTATAAAACTAGACACGTTAGATGTGTTTTCGTTTAAGGATTTGTATAAAATAGGTTGTAATGTTATCGATATCCTTATTTTTTTATTTTCAGTTTTTTTCATGATTCTTTTATTCTTATATATAAATAAAAAAATGTCATTTTATTCTATTTTTAAGTTTTGTAAACTTTTATTTAAAATTTATATAAATTATATATGTCAAGAAAGAAGGTAAACAAAGAAGATAAAAAAATCAGTATTGGTATAACTATACACCCGGGATTATTTAAATTGGTTGAGAAATTTTCTAATGAAAATAATATAAATAGATCTAAGTTGATTCAATCGATTTTAACAGATTTTTTTAAAAAATAACCCAAATGAATGATAAAAATTTGTCATATAGCTGATATTCATATTCATAATAATAAAAGACACGAAGAATATCAAATTCAGTTCGAAAAATTATATAAAATAATTCAAAATGAAAACATCAATATAGTATCTATAATCGGAGATATTTTTGAATCTTTTATAGAAATATCAAATGAAGCAAAATTAATAAGTTCTAATTTTTTAACAAGATTATCAGAAATAAGTGATGAAGTTATAGTTGTACACGGTAACCATGATTTACGTAAGAAATCATCAAATAGATTAAATAGTGTGGAAACATTAGTTAGAATTTTAGGTAATAATAAAATTGTATATTTTAATAAATCTGGATTTTTTAATGATAAATTATTTCCTGTGGTATGGGTCAATTTCTCTCATATGGATAAAAAAATTAATCCTTGGAAAGATATACCACACAAAAGAAACAAAAATAAAATATACATAGATTTGTTTCATGATCCTATTCAAGATTCTAAAAATGATACTGGATATGTTTTTTCTGGAAAAATTAGGTCAATAAGTGATTTTGATGGAGATTTGTCTTTATTTGGTGATATTCATCACAGACAACATTTCCGTAAAAATAAAACCGCTGCTTTTTGTGGTAGTTTTATACAACAAAATTATGGCGAAACTACAGAAAAAGGAGGTATAATTTGGACAATAGATAATAAAGATATATCATATAAACATTTTGATATAACTAATAATCACTCTTATATTACTTTTGAAATTGGTGAAAATTTTGATTATGATAAAATCAAATTTTCTTCGAAATTTATTACATCAGAATCTGAATTTAAAATTAAATGGAAAGATATTTCTGCTAATGTTAATAGAGAAAATGAAATTAAAATTCGAGAATTTTTTAAAAAAAGATTCAACACGAATATAATCAAAATTGAAAAAAATCCAATTTACACCGATATTATTTCTAGTCAAGTAATTTCGGAAGCTTTAGATGTTAACAATTTAAAAGTCCAACAAGATATTATTAGAGAGTATTTAAAGGTGAATAAATATAATGATGATTTTATTAAAGAATTGTTAGAATTAGATGATATTGTTAACGAAAGGTTGAATTTATCAGAAAGAATTTCAAATATTACTTGGAGCATTCCTAAATTTTGGTTCAACAATTTCAAATCTTATGGAGATAATAATGTTATTGATTGGTCAAACACCACGGGGATAGTGCAAATTGAGGGGATCAATAAGCAAGGAAAAACAACGATTCTTGACGCTATTAGTTATATTTTATATGGTACCACTATGAGTACCATGACTAAACAGAAACATGGAGATAATCGTTATATAAACAACAAAAGAAAATTAGATTATTGTGATGGTGGTGCTGTTATCGATATTAATGGTGAATTATACACTTTATATCGTAAAACGAACAGAATTTGGAATAGAAGCAAAACAGATTTGACTGCTTGTTCAACTGTTTTAGATTATTACGAAGGTGTAGAAATAAAAGAGGAAAATAAATTGAACGGTGAACGTAGAACAAAAACTCAAGAAAAACTTAATAAAGTTCTCGGAGATTTCGAAGATTTTATTCGTCTAGTTTTAACTACCGCTGACAATCTTAATGATTTGTTATCTATGGATCGTTCTGTTTTTATTGATTCTATTGTTAAAGACGCTGGTTATGATATATTTGAAAAAAAATTAGATGAATTTAAAGATTATAAAAAAGAATTGAATGAAGATAAAATCACAATTGATGTAATTCAACAAAGTGATAAAATAAATCATATCAAAGATTCCATTACAAATCAGGAAATTCTTCTTGAAGAAAAGAAATTGGAAATTTCTGATATTTCCAATAATATAAAAGAACATATCATTAAGAAAGAAAAACTTATTGAAAGATTAACTACAATAGATGAAAAAATAAAAAATCTTGACGTTGAACAACTTAAAGAATCTATTGATAACAATAAGGGTGTTCTTGAATCTAATAACAATAAAATAGTCGAAATAGATGAGATGATTTCGGTTTTACCAAAAACATTCGAACATGATAAATTTGAATTATTAAATGAGAGTTTAAAAAATTTAAATATTAATGTTAGTGATAAAAAATTAGAATCATCTAAAATACAGACAACAATATCTAACAAAGAATCATTAGTTAATAAGATTGATGTTGTGATTAATCATATAAAGAAAAATGAAATTCAATCTATAAAGGATGTTATAAATGAAAAAGAGATTGATTTGAATAATATTCGTAATCAAATTAAAATAACAATCAATAATTATTCCAATAAAATAGATAATCAAATTAAAGAAAAAGAATTTTTAATTGATAATATTCAAACAAAAATGTTGTCTATCAAAGACCAAGGTAAAACCTTAAACACAGATGTTAAAAACTTAGAATCTTCGGTTGAAAATAACGAATTAAAACTCTGTCCTACTTGTAACAGGGAGATGGAAGATGTTCATATTCAACATGTCAAGGAATTAATAGGTAAGAGAAAATCTAAAATGAAATCTTTAATGGAAGATTACCAAGATTTTGAGTTAGAAATAAAAAGTTTACAAAAAGAGATCATATCATTGGCTGAAATTCTCATCCAAGTTCAAAATAAAGAGATCCCTGGTGATTTAAAAGAGGAGTTGAGTAGTTTTAAGACATTAGAATTAAAATCTTCCCTACAGACTTTAAATAGGAATTTAGAAAATGCTAGTAATGGTATTTTTAACAAAGAAATTAAAGATTTGATAAATGAAAAATTATTAGAAAAATCTAAAATTGAAGATGATATAGAAGATTTATATGATAATATCTCTAAAATAAATTCTAAAATGGAAGAAGTGAATGAAGAGATTGAGTCTATGAGTCAGAATGTAGAAAAATTAGAAAAAATCAAAAAATCTTTCGATTCTAGAAAAGATCTTACTACCGAAAAGGATAAACTACTATTGAGAAATGATAATTTGAAATTGAAAATTGAGAGTGATAATAGTTTAATTGAGAGATACGATTTTCAAATAGAACTTATCAGAAAGAACGAGAGAATTAACAAAGAAATATTATTAGTTAGTCAAGAAATTGAAAATCTTAACGAGACTAAAGAATCATTTTATGAGGAAGAAAAAAAGATATCTATTAATATCGAATTATTTAATAAGAAAATTTATGATATCGAAGAAATGATTAAAAAATATAAAGAACAGGAGAAACGTGAAGAACTTCATAAAGTTTATATGAAATCGATTCACCGTGACGGTATACCAACTTATCTTTTGAAAAAATCGATACATATTATCAATCAAGAATTGTCAAATTTATTATCTAAAGTTGATTTTACAGTTTTCTTCGATGAGAATTTAGTTCTGAAAATGAGCAATAATACTCGATTAGATGTGACTATTGGAGCTTGTGAGTGTTCTGGTGCTGAAAGAACTTTCATTTCTATATCACTTCAGATTGCTCTTAGGTCTATAAATTCTATGAGCCGTCCAAATTTTGTTATTTTTGACGAAATCATGGGAAAATTAATAGAAAATAGTATCGATGAATTCACAGATTTATTAGAAGATATAAAAACAAAATTAGACAAAATAATAATTATTGAACATATTCATCCAATAAATTATAATGGACTAATTTCTGTTAGTAAGGACGAAAATGGTATTTCATCATTTAATTTAGATTTATGAAAGAATTCTATATAGATTATTTAAAAATAAATGTTAGTGAAGATGACTGGAAAAAGTTTTTGGTTAAACAAATTATACCAGAACGTATTATTAGAACTGTTTTGAATATTGAATGTGGTAATGGTATGATACGTTCCGATATAATCTATTCTGAAAAAGAAAGTTATTTAATAAGTCAAACGAGAATTTCAATACCTGTGGAAAATCTAAAAAAATCCTTTGTTAGAAAATTCAAAATTCGTCATATTTTGAAAAACGATTAAACTTTAATATTTTTTTTTCATAGAATCTAAAATGAAATTGTCTAAATTATCCAAAAAGAAAATTATTAAATTTTTAGGTGTAGATCCTGTATTTGGTGTCTACACTCGACAATATATTGAATATTTGATTAAAAGAAAAAATCTCAAATATATTTATATACTTGATTTTGAAAACGTAAGTTTGATGAATCATGAGATTGGGTATGAGAATGTAAATAAAAAATTTCGTAGATTATTTAAAAAGAAACACAAAAAAATTTATATCGGTAGATGTTTTTCCGGTGATGAAATATTAATTGCTAGTAAGAAAGATTGTCGTGATGTTATTAAAGAATTTAAAGAGAAATCTAAAATCGTTGATTTAAAATTCAAATATGTTGATTTAAAATTAACACTTTCTTCAATAATAGATAGTAAGATTAAAGATATTAAATTTGGAAAAGATGTTTAAAAGGAAAAGACACAAACACGACTACAAATTGGTTAATTGGGAAGAAATTGGTAGTGTTGTTAAATCAACCGATGTTAAATTCACTTTTGTTTGTAATGAATGCTTTGATGTGATAGTTTTTATACACCGAACAACACTTGTTTACGAATATCCTAATTCCAATACACCTGTTGGAGATTTCTTAAATCCGGAGAAAAATACAGAAAAAGAAAAAAATCAAATATTATCTTTAATTAAAATGTACGAATATGAACCGATTTATAGGAAAGATTTAAATAGAACTTTAAGAAAATTAAAAATTAACAAGGTATTAATATGAATGATAAATTATTCACCGAAAGGAATTTAAGAGAAGCGAAAATAGTTTCTATATCAACTTTTACTGAAGCCAGTAAACCAAAAATGAATGTAAGAATGATAGATGGTAATACAATTCAATTTCATAGTTTTGATGATTTGGAAAATTATATCAAACCAAGGTTAAGAAAGAATAAAGTCAAAAATATTTTAAAATGAATAGTATTGGTATTACACCTGGTCAAAATA
>Ga0114951_10003924_pt1 | contig 14950 bp, 12 predicted proteins | sample AM7aDNAmetaG_FD_88677 | JGI IMG/M metagenome (GOLD analysis project Ga0114951, IMG submission 88677) | Freshwater microbial communities from Finland to study Microbial Dark Matter (Phase II) - AM7a DNA metaG | ecosystem: Environmental > Aquatic > Freshwater > Lake | place: Finland: Lake Alinen...
CTTCCGCCGGCTGGGTTTGCGCGACCGCTTCCACGGCGGCCAGCCGGAACATCGGCAGACGGCTTAAAAATTTTGCCATCAGCACGCCGGAAATGGCGGCACAGGTGGTGCAGATGATCGAAGTGCCGACAATGGCCGTCGGATTCGTGGATTTGTTCGCCGCCAGAATGGCGATGGCCGTGACCGGTATGAGCTGGATGCCGCTGGTGTTAATCGCCAGAAAGGTGCACATCGCGTTGGTGGCCGTGCCCGGACGCGGGTTGAGCGTTTCCAAATCCTTCATGGCGCGCAGACCGAGCGGGGTGGCGGCGTTGCCGAGACCGAGCATGTTCGCGGCGATGTTCATCAACATCGAACCCATCGCGGGATGTTCCGGCGGGACTTCGGGGAAAATCCGCCGCATCAACGGCCGCAACGACCGCGCCAGCAGCGCGACCAGCCCGGCGCGTTCCGCCAGCCGCATGATGCCGAGCCACAGCGCCATCACGCCAATGAGGGCAAAGGAAATGCCGACGACGGCCATGTTGGCCATCTCAAAACTTTTGTCGGCGACTTCCTTCAGTTGCCCGTTCCAGCCGCCGATGATCACCGCGCCGACAACCAGCGCGAGCCAGAGGTAATTCAGCATCGGCAGACGCTACAAAATGTTGCCAGGAATGGCGAAATGAATCTGCCATCGATCCTGCGGCTTCTTCCAGCCCTATTTCCCCGCCGCCGCGTTGAGTTTCTCGGCCAAGGCGGCGGCCTCGGCTTCGCTGAAGCTGCCGGTAATTTGTCCAATTCCGGAGGTAATCTCCGACTGAATGTGCGGCGTGGACATCAGTCGACCGTCAACGATGATGGCGAGCCGCTCGTGTAGCAGTTCCCGCGTGACTTGGCCGAATTTCTCGCGACCCGCGCTGGTGAACGTGATTTCAATTTGCGGCTCCGCTTGGTTGCCGGCGATCAATTTGGCCGACTGCAAATCTGCCTGGTCCAGCAATGCCTGCTTTTCCACGAATAGCACCTGCTGAAAAGCCTGGCCGGTGGTCTTATTGGTGTTAAGCATGGTCATTTTTTCCGCGTCAGTAGCCGTTTCATCCACCACCCGCCGCATTTGGAAAATCGAAACGATTTTGGATTTGGACCGGTCGGCCAGGCTTTGCACCAGTTGGGCGTCCGCCTCGCGATGCTGACTCTTCAGAAACGCGGCGTAGTTTTTCACGGCCTCCGGCACGGCGACGGGACTGATCGGACACAACGCCACTGCCTGACGGAAGGCAAAATCCGCAGCGCGCGTCAGGCGTTGCTTCTCACCGGAGGTCACGGCATGTTCCGCCCGCCACGCGTAAAGTCCGGCGATGGAACTGCGCAGCTTGGAAAACATGCGACTTGAATAATCGTTCTGCACAAAGCCGGGATCGCCGGTGAAGCCGTGGAGATCGTGCCGGACAAAAACCCTCTCCGCGAACTCAGTGACCTCTTGGACGGACGTGTCGTCCTTCAGCCAATTGCCAATCGCGCCGGACAAGACTTTTTGCCAATGGGCGCGGTCCTGTTGCACCATCGCCTCGGACAATTCCGCCAGCGGCTGGCGGTTGATTTTGAAAATAAAGCCGTGCGGTTCGAGGTTCGGATACATCCAGTCGAGCGGGAAACTTTCCTCGATGAAAAATTCGCGGCCGGGATTTTTGTCGAAGATGATTTTGACCAGCAGCGCGTTGATTTCCATCACGGCGGTAGCTCCGCTGACTTGGATCCGTCCCTGAGTGACTTTGAAGTCTTCGCCGGGCTTGAGCCTGTTTTCCTTCAGCCGAACCTGAGCGCCGGCGATGTAATCTTGAAAACACTTTTGGGAATCCTCGGAGGTAGGAATGTAAATTTTCCCATCAACCATTGAGCGCAAATAATCCAGATAGGTCCGGTCCGCGAGCGCGTTCTGGGTCAGCGTGAAAAATGGATCACCCTGCACCTGGGATTTTTGCATCGCTGTGATGATGAAACGCCCGTGATCGGTGCCGCCAAAATACACGCTGCCAGATGGTATGGATTGGATGACGCCATCGGCGAAAGCTCTGGAATGCTTCTCATTGCCCACGGCAAACGCCTCGATGGCGCCGAACGTTTCCCGCATGGTTTGCAGCCACATACCGTGCGGATAGCCATTGGTGACCTTGCTTAAACCCAGGGTGTGAGCTTCCAAGTCCGACCAGACATTCGTCAGTGCCGGCCAATCGCCGGCGGCAGCAGCGGCAAAAAACGGCTGACAATCTGGCCGCAACAATTTGTATGTGTTGCTGCCGGATTCAGGAGAAGATTTTTCATCGGCTTCGATCAAGGTTCCTTCCTGCGCCTGCTTTTCCGCCACGAAGTGTTTTAATTGATCGGCGACTTTGGAGTTTTTCAGCGACCACGGCAGGGAAGAATTTTCGGCGGCATAACTTCCGATTAGCCAGCCCAAACTCAAAAAGGCCGCCACCAGACCGGCAACCGTCAGCTTGGCAATGCGGCTCCGGTTGCGGCGGCCATCCAGAATTGCCTCAACCCGCTGCTCCAAGCCCGATGGGCGCGCCATCGCAATCGCCGCGACCTGCGGGATGCGCCGAAAACTTTGGGCGATGTCCACCAGATGACCGGCGTAGTCCGAGGCCTTGCAGCCGCTGTTTAAAACCAGATCGTCGCACGCTCGCTCGCGCTCGACGCGCATCTGCCTCGCCGCCAGCCAGACGAGCGGATTGAACCAGAACAGCGCGCAGACGCTTTTCGCCCCAAGTTGGGTCAGGCAATCCCAGCGCTTCACATGCGCGAGTTCGTGCAGCAGGACAATGCGCCCCCGCTCCAGCGACCAGTGGTCTGCTTCTGCCGGCAACAGGACCACCGGACGCCACCACCCCCACGTCAGCGGCATCACGCTTTCCGCCGATTGCAACAACTTCACGGCTCGTCGTAGCTGCAGGGTTTCACCCGCTTCTTGTAACAGCGTTGTCCAATCCGCGTCATGCACCGCTTGCGCGCGGCGGGAAAACTGGTGGAGCCGAAGCTGTCCGATGGTGATGGAAAGCAGAACCAGAAAAATGCCGGCGGCCCAAACGACAAATCCCAACACCAGCCAGCTTGCCCCAAAATGAGCGGTGAACTTGGGGTTGCCGATGGATGGATCTCGACCGGCGTTGATTTCTTTAGAAGTGGCAGGCGGAGTTTGTGGCTCGGCAGCGGCAGCGCCAAGCCGGCTGCCGGGCGCAAATTCTAATCCCAGCGCAACTTGGCTGCCGGCAACTGAAGCGGTGGAAACCGACCAAAGCGGTTTCTGCCACGTGGGCAGCGTGGCGGTCAACAGCGGGAGGCAGGGCAATCCGGCCATAGCCAGCAGCCAGATCAGGTGTCGCGTGGCGGCGGATGCGCGCCGCCACAACGCGCAGGTTCCGGCCGCCAGCGCGAGCACGACGAAGCTCTTGATCCAAGCGTCCAGAAATAGCGCCGTGAAATGGGCAGCTTGAAAATGATTTGCGGCCGGTTCGATCCATGAATTCATATCAACGTCCCTCCTTCTTGGCTTGTTTGATGAGCTGTTGGAGTTGGTTCAACTCCGCGTCGGAAAGCTGCGTGTCGTGCGCCTCCAGCAGCGCGGCCATCGCTTGCGTGGCGGAACCTTGGAAAAAGGTGGCGATGAGCCGTTTCAGGGCCGACTTGCTGGCTGTTTCCCGCGATATGGACGGCAGATAAACATAGCGCGGCCCATCCTGCCGGTGCTTGATATGGCCCTTGTCCTCCAGAATCCGCAGCAGGGCGCGAACGGACGAGTAGCTCGGCGGATCGGGCAGGGCCGCGCGGATTTCGGCTGCGGCGGCGGCTTCTTTTTCGTGGAGAACGTCCATGATCTGACGTTCGCGGCGGCTAAGCTGATGTTCGCGGCTCATACGAAGTGCTAATTTTTTAGCACAAGGCGGAAAACTGGTCAACCGGAAAGTGCTAAAATTTTAGCATACCCCCAGCGTGTTTTTTCAAATAGCTCAATTTAGAACTATTCTAAATCTTGACGCGGCGCAACCGTTGACTAACCTTGTCTCCCGAGATGAGCACAGGCACCCAGAGCAAAACCGAGCAGCACTTGACCGAACGGTTGAGCACCAGCGGCTTTCGTTTCACGCCGCAGCGCCAGCACGTCTATGACGTAGTCACGCAAAAGCGCGACCATCCGACGGCGGAGGAGATTTTCATCCGCACCAAAAAGACGATGCCCGAGATTTCCCACGCGACCGTTTACAACTGCCTCGATGCGCTGGTGAAATGCGGCCTCGTCCGCCAGGTGCAGCTCGAACGCGGCGCGACGCGCTTCTGCCCGAACATGGAGGAGCATTGCCATTATTTTTGCGACGCCTGCGGCGAGGTTTTTGACGTGCCGCTGCAAAAGGATTCCACTACCATGCCGGGTCCGAAGGGATTCCAAGTGGATCATTACGACATAGCGGTTCACGGCCTGTGCGCGGAATGCGCGGGCAAACGGAAAAAATAATTTCACATGAGCACTGCCACCGAGACAATTGAAGATCTGGTCAAGACGGAATACAAATACGGCTTCGTCACCGACGTCGAGACCGAATCCACGCCGCCGGGTTTGAGCGAGGACACCATCCGCATGATCTCACTGAAGAAGAACGAGCCGGAATGGCTGACCGACTGGCGGCTCAAGTCCTATCGCCACTGGTTGACCATGTCCGAGCCGACGTGGCAGATGGCCCATCACGAGAAGATTGATTACCAGGCCATCTCTTACTTTTCGCAGCCGAAGCCGAAGAAAGACGCGCCGAAGAGCCTCGACGAGGTGGATCCGAAGCTGTTGGAGACTTATGAGAAGCTCGGCATTCCCTTGCGCGAACGCGGCCGGCTCGCCGGCGTGGCGGTGGACGCGATCTTTGATTCCGTTTCCGTCGGCACGACCTTTAAGAAACAACTGTCCGAGAAAGGTGTTATTTTCTGCTCGTTCACCGAGGCGGTGCATGAACATCCCGACCTGGTGAAGAAATATCTCGGCTCGGTCGTGCCTTACACGGACAACTATTATGCGGCGCTCAACTCCGCCGTCTTCACCGACGGATCATTCTGCTACATCCCGAAAGGCGTGCGCTGCCCGATGGAGCTTTCCACTTATTTCCGCATCAACGCCGCGAACACCGGCCAGTTCGAGCGCACGCTCATCATCGCCGACGAAGGCGCGCAGGTCAGCTACCTCGAAGGCTGCACCGCACCGATGCGTGATGAAAATCAATTGCACGCCGCCGTCGTGGAACTCGTTACGCTCGACCACGGCGAGATCAAATACAGCACCGTGCAGAACTGGTATCCGGGCGACGAAAACGGCAAGGGCGGCATTTATAATTTTGTGACGAAGCGCGGCCTGTGCAAAGGAAGAAACTCGAAGATCACCTGGACGCAGGTCGAGACCGGCTCGGCGATCACTTGGAAATATCCGAGCTGCATTCTGCTGGGCGACAATTCCGTGGGCGAATTTTATTCCGTGGCCGTGACGAATAATTATCAGCAGGCCGACACCGGCACGAAGATGGTTCACATCGGCAAGAACACCAAGAGCACCATCATCTCGAAGGGCATCTCCGCCGGGCACGGGCAGAACAGTTATCGCGGTCTGGTGAAAATTGCGAAGACCGCCACGAACGCGCGCAACTTCTCGCAGTGCGATTCGATGCTGATCGGTTCCCAGTGCGGCGCGCACACGTTTCCGTATATCGAAGTGAAGAACACGTCGGCGAGCGTCGAGCACGAGGCTTCGACCTCGAAGATCGGCGAGGACCAGATTTTTTATTGCAACGCGCGCGGCATCGCCACGCAGGACGCGGTGAACATGATCGTGAACGGCTTCTGCAAGGAAGTGTTCAAGGAGCTACCGATGGAATTCGCCGTGGAAGCGCAGAAGCTTTTGGGCGTGAGCTTGGAAGGCAGTGTCGGTTGACTTTTGCCACGGATTGAACACGGATGAAACACGGAAATGGAAAGCAAACTTCAGCAAGCTGATGTCACCGAGAAAATTATCGGGGCCGCTTTTGCTGTCTATTCCGAACTCGGTTACGGCTTTCTTGAAAGTGTTTATCAAAGGGCGATGCGGGTGGAGCTGCAGCAGTCGGGTTTCAAATGCGAAATTGAGTGTCCAATCAAGGTCAAATATCGGAACATCATCGTTGGCGATTTCCGCGCCGACCTGTTTGTAAATGAAGTCGTCATCGTCGAATTGAAAACAGCGAGAAATTACAGCGCCGAAGACGAGTCGCAGTTATTGAATGAGCTTAAAGCCACAGGAATTAAAGTTGGACTGTTGATTAATTTTGGCCGGACGAAAGTTGAATTCAAAAGAATGGTTTTTTGAATCCGTGTTTCATCCGTGTTCAATCCGTGGCTAAAATAAATTTTTAAAAAAATGAGCAAGCAACCTATTCTCGAAATCAAAAACCTCAGCGCCGGCGTTGAGGGCAAACAAATCCTCAAGGGCGTCAGCCTGACCATCAACGCGGGAGAAGTTCACGCGGTCATGGGACCGAATGGCTCCGGCAAAAGCACGTTGGCCGCCGTGCTGGCCGGCCGCGACGGTTATGATGTGACCGGCGGCGAGGTGCTTTACTTCGGCAAAGACCTGCTCGATCTCGATCCCGAGGAGCGCGCGCGCGCGGGTTTGTTCCTCGCGTTCCAATATCCGGTCGAGATCCCCGGTGTGAACAGCACCTACTTTCTCAAGGCCGCGTTCAACGAGATCCGCAAGCACCAGGGCCTGCCGGAACTCGACGCGATCGAATTTCTCGCGCTCGTGAAGGACAAGATGAAGCTGCTGGAGTTGAAGGACGATCTGCTCAAGCGCTCGGTGAACGAAGGTTTCTCCGGCGGCGAAAAGAAACGCGCCGAGATTTTCCAGATGGCCGTGCTTGAACCCAAGCTCGCCATTCTCGACGAAACCGATTCCGGCCTGGACATTGACGCACTCAAGGTCGTTTCCCACGGTGTCAACGCCCTGAAGCGCGCCGACAACGCGCAGCTTGTCATTACGCATTATCAACGCCTGTTGAATTTCATCGTGCCGGATTTTGTTCACGTTCTCGTGGACGGCCGCATCGTGAAAACCGGCGGCAAGGAGCTCGCGCTCGAACTCGAAGCGAAAGGTTACGATTGGATTCTGAAGGGCGAAGCCGCTACCGCCTAATGCAGCCGACCAACAAAGAGGTTGCCATCGGGGCGGTGAAGGAGATTACAGCTTTATTAACCGGTAAAATTTCTGCTCGCCGGTTGTCCAATCCGCGACGGCTTTTTGGTTGCCAATCTGAACCGCCGGATAGGGGAAGGTTTGCCAGCCAGTTTGTGCGAGAGGATTGGTTGTGTATTCAAGCGAGTAACCCACACCCAAGGAGCCAAGCCAGCTGATTTGATTGTAGCCCGCCATTGGAGTGATTTGCAATGTTGGCAGGGTTTGATTCAGCATAATTGCTATGGAGTTTCCGGAGTAATTTACAAGCGCGATATCCGGAAGCCCGTCGCCGTTGAAATCTCCCACCCCGACAGCGCCATGACTTCCTGAATCTGATGGGGCAGACATTTGAGAACCGATGGTAAACGAACCGTCCCCATTACCCAATAGTATCCTTGCAAGTGCTCCACCTCGAACAATCAAATCAATTATTCCGTCTCTATTAAAATCACTAGAAGCAATACTCGTGGGCGGGAACGAGAACCCCATGTAATAATCGTTCGGCGCCCCCAAAATTCCGCTGCCGGTGTTAAGTCGAATTGTCACGGATCTGGAGTTGTAATTGAGCACCGCTATATCCAGTTTGCCGTCGCCGTTAAAATCGCCCAATTCAAGAGAAGTGTGAGCGTCTTTAGCACTCCAGGCATGATATTGCGGAGTTCCAAAGGTGCCATCCCCCTTGTTCGGCAGGATACAAACAGAGTTGGAATTGGCTGAATAGTAACTTTGTAATGAGATGACCAAGTCGGGTTTTCCATCGCCATCGATGTCACCCACGCGAATATCTCGAGGTTCATTTGGAAGGGTGTAATTTGTCGAAGGGCCAAAAGTCCCGTCATTCCGACCAAAACCGATTGCGACGCCCCGTCCGGAGGGGTTTCCAATATTAGCGATTGCCAGGTCTGTTTTACCGTCACCATTGAAGTCTCCAACAGCCACGGCGGCTGGATAGACAGAGTAATCATTCCGGTTTGTAATCAAGAACAAGTTACCCGTGCCTTCACCCAACAAAATGCGAGTGCTGTAATTGTCTGCTTCAACAATGTCTAACTTTCCGTCGTTGTTGAAATCTCCAATTGCTATCGCAGTGCTGTTAAAGGTGAGGAGCGGGGAATTAATATACGAAACCATCGCACCACTTCCCGTTCCCAAAATTAAATTTAGGCCATCGCCTCTTGCAACTGTGATATCAAGTTTTCCGTCCGAGTTGAAATCTGCAACAACCATTGCACCCACATAATTTCCACCAGCGGGGAAATTTGTGGCCGTGCCAAATTGCACCAGCGCGACGGCACTTGCGCTCGGCAGTAAGCCAGCAACTGTTATGATCAGCGCCAGCGCAAGAATGGATCGTAAAAATGCACTTCGAAGGCCTCGCATCAAAACATAAGCAACGTCATGCGCCTTGGAAGTTGGAACCGCCTTGGAACCGGACTCGCACATGAATTAGAAAGACAGCATTTACAAAGCCACTCAATAATTCACAATAATCCTTCTGTTTTGGCACAAAGCGTTTTCAAAGATGCGTGACCTTCACGCTTTTTCGCGTGATTCTCACGCCACTGAGCAAGTAATTTGGAAACTTTTTGTCCCATTTCCGACGATGTAATTCATCCTTCATCATCCATACGAATTCCAAAGCTGGCTTGAGGCTAGATTCTCAAACACATTTCAGTTAGGCTGCGCCAATGAACTTAGACGAAGCCCAAAGACAGAAAGTCGCCGCGTGGATTGCCGAAGGCGCCAAGCTTGCGGAAATTCAAAAGCGCCTTTTAGAACTCGGCGTGAAACTCACCTACATGGAAGTCCGCTTCCTCGTGGATGATTTGAAACTCACGCCGAAAGACCCGGAGCCGCCCAAGGTGGTCGCCCCGCCCGCCGCCGATCCGGCCAAGCTCACGGCGGAAAAGATTCCCGCCCCGGAAGGAACGCTGACGGCTTCCGCCGTCTCGGTGAGTGTGGATCAATTGACCAAGCCCGGTGCGATGATCAGCGGCAAGGTGACGTTCAGCGACGGCCAGATTGCCGACTGGTATCTCGACCAGACCGGCCGGCTCGGCGTCGTGCCGAAGGTGGCGGGCTACAAACCCTCCGCCGCCGACGTGCAGGAATTCCAGACCGCGCTGCAGCAGGAAATCGCCAAGCTCGGCTTCTGAAGTAATTTTAGGTTTGGTGTTTCAAGTTGAACCGCGCCGGTTGCGGCCAACTAAAAACTAAAAATTTAAAATTCAAAACTCCGTTCGGACTTGGCACATTAGACGGTGATGCGCGAAAAACTCCGGGCCTGGGCCGAAGCCTTAGAAACTTTCTTCCTCGAAGTCGTTTTTGAGGAGCGCCACGATTACAAGGCCAAGACCACGCGGGCCATTTTGTTTGGCGGCTCGAAAGTGTTCACGGTCATCGTCAAACTGCGCCGCTGGCTTTACAACGTCCGCATCCTCCGCGATAAAACCCTCGGCGTCCAGGTCATCGCCATCGGCAATCTCACCGTGGGCGGCACCGGCAAAACCCCGGTGGTGGAAAAATTTGCGCGCGAACTCCGCGATGCCGGACGCAACGTCGCCATCCTGTCGCGCGGCTACCGCTCCCGGCCGGCGCCGCTGCATCAAAAATTTCTCAACAAAATCCTCCTGCGCGACGACCACACGCCGCCGCGCGTGGTGTCCGACGGCAAATCGCTCCTGCTCGATTCCGAGACGGCCGGCGACGAACCCTATATGCTCGCGTCGAATCTCAAGGACGTCGTCGTGCTGGTGGACAAGGACCGGGTGAAGAGCGGCCGCTACGCGATAGAGAAATTCGGCTGCGACACGCTGCTGCTCGACGACGGCTTCCAATACTGGCATCTGCGCGGCCGCCGCCATGACGTCGTGCTGATCGACCGGCAGCAGCCGTTCGGCAACGAGCATCTGCTCCCGCGCGGCACGCTGCGCGAACCGCCCTCGCACCTCGCCCGCGCCCACACGATTTTCATCACCAAAAGCGACGGCAACACCGGCGAGCTTCGCGAGCGTATCGCCCGGCTGAATTCCACCGCGCCCATCATCGAGTGCGTGCATCAGCCACTTTATTTCGAGGATGTCTTCACCGGCGAGCGCAAAGGCCTGGACTTTCTCGCCGGCAAAAAGGTCGCGTCGCTGAGCGGCATCGCGCAGCCGGAAAGTTTTGAACAAAGCCTCATCAAACTGGGAGCCGATCATGTCTTTTCGCGGCGCTTCGCCGACCACCATCGGTTCACACAGCAGGAAATCCTGAACGCCATCAACCGCGCCAAGAAACGGCAGGCGGAAATCATCGTCACCACGCAGAAGGACGCCGTGCGCTTTCCGAAAATCGACCGGCGCGACCTGCCGTTTTACTTCATGCGCGTCGAGATCAAGATCGTCGCCGGCGCGAACGATTTCCAGGATTGTGTCCGCAAAATCTGTTTCCGCTGACCATGGACACGTTGATTTATTTTTTTGCGCGCGGGGTGATCGCCTTTATCCAGGCGCTGCCACTGCTCTGGGTTGCGCGCCTTGGGCGCGCCTTGGGCGCCCTGGTGTATGTCCTGGATGGACGCCACCGGCGCGTGGTGCTGAATAATTTGACGATGTGCTTCGGCCGGGAAAAATCACCAGAAGAAATCCGCGCCATCGCGAAGGAGAATTTCCGGCGCATCGGCGAAAATTACTGCTGCGCCATCAAAACCGCCGTGATGAGCCCGAAAGCCTTGCGGCCGCATTTTGATTTCACCCTGGCCAAAAGCATCCTGCCGCATGAGGCGGATGCGGGACCGCAGAACCGCGTTGTCGCCATCGGCCATTTTGGCAACTTCGAACTCTATGCGCGGTTCGGCCAGTTCGTGCCCATGTTCAAATGCGCAGCGACGTATCGCGCGTTGAACCAGCCCGCGCTCAACCGCCTCATGGTGTCCCTGCGCAATTCTGCCGATTGCCGTTTCTTCGAGCGGCGCACCGAGACCGCCGCGCTCAAGGCCGCGATGAGCGACACCGGCCTGCTGCTCGGCCTGCTGGCGGATCAGCACGCGGGCCGCAGCGGATTGCGCCTGCCGTTCCTAGGGCACGATTGTTCCACCTCGCCCGCGCCGGCCATCTTTGCCCTCCGTTACCACTGTCCGCTGCACACCGCCATTTGCTATCGCGTCAAGCTGGGCGAATGGACGATCGAAGTCGGCGACGAAATTCCCACGCGCATCAACGGCATCGCCCGCTCGACCGCGGAGATCATGCGGGATGTCAATCACGCCTTCGAAATCGCGGTGCGCCGCGACCCCGCCAACTGGTTCTGGGTGCATAAGCGCTGGAAACCGCCGGAGAAAAATCCCAAGGCGAAAGCGGCGGTCGAAGAATAGAAAATGGCCATTCAACCTCCAGCCACCAGCTTCAATCCCCGGCGCATTTTAGTTCGCGGAACCAACTGGCTGGGCGACGCGGTGATGACCACGCCCGCGCTGCTGCGGCTGCGCGAGAAATTTCCCGACGCCCACATCGCGTTGCTGACGCCGGCAAAGCTCAAAGACCTCTGGCTGCATCATCCGGCGGTGAACGAAACAATTTCATTCGCGCCCGGTGAAAGTGTTTTTGCTGTCGGCAAAAAATCGCGCGCCGGCAAATTTGATCTCGCGCTGGTGCTGCCGAACTCGACGCGCTCGGCGATTGAAACCTGGCTCGCCGGAATCCCGCAACGCATCGGCTACGCGCGCCCTTGGCGGAATTTTTTTCTAACGCAGACCATCGCGTCGCGCATCGGCGCCGTGAAAATGCACAAGCGTTCTGCTCACGAAGTCAGGGAACTCGTGGCCGACAATTCAAAATTAAAAACTGAAAATGCAAAGCCACCAGCCGCCGCCCACCAACTCCACGAGTATCTGAATCTCGCCGCTTCGATCGGAGCGAATCCGGAGCCGCTCGCCCCGCAGTTGGCAGTGACGCCGGATGAGATTGAAGCGGCGAAGATAAAATTCGGACTGGATAAAATCACCGCTCCCATCTTCGGGTTGAACCCCGGCGCGGAATACGGCGCCGCCAAACGCTGGCCAGTGGAAAAATTCGTCGCCGCCGCGCTCGAGATTCAACAGCGGACAAATTGCGTCTGGCTGTTGTTCGGAGGCAAAAGCGACACCGTGATCACCAATCACATCGCATCGGCCATCGGCCATCGGCCATCGGCCATTCAAAACCTCGCCGGTAAAACCTCGCTCCGCGAACTGATGGCCGCCTTGAAACTCTGCCGCGTCCTGCTCACGAACGACACCGGCCCGATGCACGTCGCCGCCGCGCTCGGCACACCAGTCGTCGTGCCGTTCGGCAGCACGTCACCGGAACTGACCGGGCCAGGCCTGCCGGGCGATGCGCGGCACCGCTTGCTCAAATCGGACGCGCCGTGTTCGCCGTGTTTCCTGCGTGAATGTCCGATTGATTTCCGCTGCATGAACGGGATCCGTGTCGAGCGTGTCGTTGAAGCCGTTCTTGCAACAATATAGAAACGAAGAAACAAGGAATGCACGGCCACAGTGAGAGAGCCTTGATTTGCTTTTTTGGAACTCGTTTTCCGATGGCCGACAAAATCTTTGTTTCTTGGTTCCTTTGTGGTAAATCCTTCGCCGTGGAAACCGTCACCAAGCTCACGAACGAACTCGTTGCGTCCTACGCGCGCCTCGGCGGCATCAATCACCTGGACGGCAAAAACCTGCCGTCCAAGCGCGCCATCACGGCCATCACCCACGATTTGCTGCGGCTGCTGTTTCCCGGATTCTTCGACGAAAAACTGATCCACTCGTCGGAAATCAAGACGGAAACGGCCACGCTGCTGGATTCCGTGCTGGGCAGTCTCGAGGACGAAATCCGCAAAAGCCTCGAATACAATCCGCCGGCCGACCTCGCCAAAAAGGACATCACGAAGGCGGCGCACCGCTTGACGGTGGAATTTCTCGGCGGCCTGCCCTGCATCCGCGAACTGTTGCAGACGGACGTGGAAGCGGCCTTTGACGGCGACCCGGCGGCCTTGAGCAAGGAGGAGGTGCTGGTTTCGTATCCTTTCGTTGAGGCCATCGCAGTGCAGCGGCTGGCGCACGAACTGTTTCTGAAAAATATCCCGTTGATTCCGCGCATCATGAGCGAGTGGGCACATTCGCGCACGGGCATGGACCTGCACCCGGGCGCAAAGATCGGGCATCACTTTTTTGTGGACCACTGCACCGGCACGGTCGTCGGCGAGACGGCCATCATCGGCAACTACGTGAAGATGTATCACGGCGTGACGCTGGGTGCGAAGTCCACGGCCGGCGGACAGGCCTTGCGCGGCAAGAAACGGCATCCGACGATTGAGGATCGCGTGACGATTTATCCGGGCGCGACGATTCTCGGCGGCGAAACAATCGTCGGCGCGGGCAGCACGATCGGCGGCAACGTGTTCATCATGGACAGCGTCGCGCCGAACTCGCTGGTGATTTACGACGGCCTCGACATGCGCGTGATGAGTAAAGCGGATCGGAACTTGGTGCTGGATTTTCAGATTTGATCGTCAAACCCGATTCAAACCATGTCATTCGTCCCGCTCGTCCGACTCTGGCTCTGGGTTTCCGCCTTCGCGAGCGCGGCGGGCTTAAATACATCCAGTTCTCACTGAACGCCCTGACGCCTCGATCCGATTTGGCCCTTTCTGTTGCAACCAGCGGAGCAAGGGCATTTCAACAAACTGATAGCAAAGCAGCGAGATCAGCAAAGCCGTCACTGCCAGCAAGGAAAGTGTCAGATTCAGATGGCTGTCCAGCATATTCATGTGCCGGGCGATCAGAACGCCCCCGATCAAGAGCACATTCCCATGAACCAGATAAATGGAGTAGGAGGCATCCCCCAGAAACGACAACCAGCGCGGGATGAACAACGCGCGTTTTTGTTCCCAAGCCGCCATGCCCGTCACTAGGCAAAACGAGCCGCATCCCCAATACAATGTGAACAGCGTGGTCATCATGGCTTGCAGACGGTCACAGAAAAAATTGCCTGCAAGCAAGAGCAGCAGACCCGCCAGCACCAACATTCGCGCCATAGAAATATTGACCAGGTTATTTCGGCACAAATAAGCCGTGGCGCAGCCCAGGTAAAAATCCAAAATATACGGACTAAAAAAGAATCTGGCGGGAAACCCCAGCTCCGGGAGGCATGGCAAATTTAATACCAGGCAAACGACGGCATGGCTTGCAAACAGCCAGAACAATGGCCGCCCGTATAAAATGGCCAAGAGGAACAGACTGTAAAAAAAAAGCTCAAAACAAAGTGTCCAGGAGGCGCTCATAAAGGGAAATATCGGCAGCGGTATGAGCAGGGTTGAGCAGATGATGTAAGAAAAGTCTCCCTTTTCCGCCGGCACTCCGGCCCCGCTTATGAGCATATAGCCAAGCTTTACCAGCGTGAGGAAAATCAGGATGGGATAGACGCGAATGATCCGCCGATAAAAATAGCGGGGCGCCTCGGACGGTATGCCGAGATGGCGTTGATTGGTGTGCAGGATGATGAATCCGCTGAGGACGAAAAAAAAATCAACGCCCCGGTTGCCATTGACAAACCATCCTTGGGCAAATTCCCGTCCCAACCGGTCATGAGCCATTTGCCATACATGAAAGAGCAGAACCGCGATGGCAGCCAAACCTCTGCCCGATTGTAGCGAGGCAAAATAGGATCTCATTCCAAGGCGGCTCCAAAGATTAATGTCACCCGCGGATTC
>Ga0114951_10003925_pt1 | contig 14950 bp, 12 predicted proteins | sample AM7aDNAmetaG_FD_88677 | JGI IMG/M metagenome (GOLD analysis project Ga0114951, IMG submission 88677) | Freshwater microbial communities from Finland to study Microbial Dark Matter (Phase II) - AM7a DNA metaG | ecosystem: Environmental > Aquatic > Freshwater > Lake | place: Finland: Lake Alinen...
ATAGACCCTCCCAAAAACCCTGTCAATTTCCGCCAACTTCCTCCAATTTTATCCGCCCACCAATGCGCTCCGTCGCCCCTCCCCCAAACCTCGCGAACCGCGTTGGCAAGGCCTCCCTAACTCTCGCCTCCATTCTCCGCCTCAAACCCCTCTATCCGCCGCACCTCTCGACCGCCTACTGCGTGACTGTGAATGAGGTTCATCTAGAGATCTTAAATATCCGCTCCGCAGGTGCGAGCGTGCTAAGATTACGCATGGAGGTGATTAATGGGTAAGTTCATTCTGCTGACACCGGTTCTCGGCGCGTCCCTTTTCCTGGCGGGTTGCGGCGATTCCGGAACGAGTTCCACGCCGACGCAGCCGCCATCACAACCGGGCATTACTGACCATCTGAAATCCGCCGGCGAGGAGATCAAGCAGGCTGCCACCAAAGCGGGCGAAGAAGCCAAGGACGCCGCGTCGAAGGCCGCCGCAGAGATCAAACCGGCGTATGAAAAGGCCAAGGAGAAAACGAAGGAAGCGATCCACGACGCGGCCGAAGCCGTATCCGAAAAGACCGCCACACAGCCGGATACCCAGTCGCCGAAGTAATGAACAAGGCGTTCTCTATTTCATCGTCTTGAGCAGATCCGGCCGTTCATCAGCGAGGCGCAGAATCAGTTCGCCGAAAAACGTATTGGCCCAGGCAAACCAATGCCGCGTGAACTTGCCGGCGTTTTCCATGCGAAACGCTTCATGCATAAAGCCCCTACCCGCATGCGTCGATTTGAGCGTTCTCAGGCACAGCAGAATTTCCTCATCATCCGAACTCGTGATCGCCTGCACGATCAACCCCAGCGGCCAGATCCACCCACACCCGATGTGCGGCGACCCTAACCCCTTGGCTGCCGGGCCTTCGTGATAATACGGGTTGCCGCGGCTCAGCGCAAACCGCCGGGTGTTCTGATACACCGGGTCCGTGGAGGGAAAAAAGCCATGATACGGCAGGGAGAGCAGATCGGGTGAGTTCGCCTCATCCATCAAATGGCACGAACCAAAACCATCGACTTCATAGGCGAAAATCGGCCCATACCGCGCATGGTTGACGATACCGTGCGACCGAATCGCCGCGGCAATTTCCTCTCCCAGCGCGGCGGCTTGGCCCGCAAGTTCCGGCGCGATCTGATGCTGCTTCAGAATCTTTGCGATCCGCTCTAGATTCACCGCGGCCATCGCATTGGCTGGCACCAAAAACTGAAAAATCGTCGCATCATCCGACGGACGGAACGGGCAGCGCGACATTCCCGTCCGCTGCCACGGATGGCCCAACCCTTCCAGAATCAGCGTTTCCGTGGCCGAACGATTGGTCCGTTGAAACGAATACGGCAGCGGATAGGGCTGCTCCGCCGAACCTCGCTGTTCATTGGCGATGGTCTGCAGAACGCACCGCAGGGACGCCAAAAAATGCGCATCAAAGATCGACGCATCCTTCGTCGCCTCGTAATACCCCACCGCCAACCGCAGCACCGCCGCCAGTGAATCCAGCTCATACTTCCGCTCGTGCACCCCCGGCTTCATCTCCGTGTGATCGCTCTTCCATTCGGAAATCTTCTCCGCCGTCCGGTAGAACGCGTTGGCGTACGGATCGAGCAGCACGCATGCCGCCTGGCGGCGAACCAACCCGCGGACGAGTGCGCGAATTTTGTCATCATGCGCCGCAAAAGGAACGTAAGGCCACACCTGATTGGTCGAATCCCGCAGCCACATCGCATCGATATCGCCCGTGATGACAAACGCATCCGGCTGCCCTGTTCCATCGTCGGCTGCAAAAGTCACGGTGGTATCCAGCGTGTTCGGAAAGCAGTTCTCAAACAGCCACGCCAGTTCCGGATCGCTGATTTTCGCGCAAATCTCCCGGATCGCCGTTTCAATCGACGGTGCCGTAAAACAACGTGTCTCAACGGGAGGACGGAGAGAATTAAAGGCCATTGTTACTCCAAGAAGGTACTCTGGAAAACGCAAGATGATTCAGTCACACCATCTTCTTCGGATCGAGCAGATCGGCAAGTTGTGCATCGGTCAGTTGTGTCTTCATCTTGGCAATCTCTCGGATAGTTTTGCCGGTCTTCGCGGCTTCCTTGGCGATGGCGGCGGCAGCTTCGTAGCCGATCAGGGGGGCGAGGGCGGTGGCGAGCATGAGGCCGGATTCGACGAGGGCGGGGCCGCGCTCGGTGGGTTTGATGCCGTCTATGCATTGCGTTGCGAAGTTGGTGCAGGCGTGGGCGAGTAGCGTGATGGATTCGTGCAGCAGGTGGGCGGCGAGGGGGAGAGACATGGCGAGTTCGAAATTACACTGTTGGGCGGCAGTGGTAAGGGTGGCATCGTTGCCGATGACACGCTGGCAGACCATGAGGACGGATTCGCAGATCACGGGATTGACCTTACCGGGCATGATGGAGGATCCGGGCTGGACGGCGGGAATTTCGATTTCTCCAAGACCGGCGCGGGGGCCGGAGCCCATCCAACGAATGTCGTTGGCGATTTTGGTGAGGGAGACGGAGATTGTTTTCAATTGGGCGTGGGCGGCAACAGGGGCGTCGAGAGTGGCTTGAGTGTGGTAGTGATTCTTGGCTTCGACAAGCCCGCCGCGCAGTTCAAGTTGTGCGCACATCCGCTTAGCGAACTCGGGATGGGCATTGATGCCGGTGCCTACTGCGGTACCGCCAATAGGGAGGTCACTAAGTTCGACGCGAGCCCCAACCATCCGCTTTATGGATTCGTGAATTTGCCCGGCATAGCCGAGAAATTCCTGTCCGAGACGAATGGGGGTGGCGTCCTGAAGATGCGTCCGGCCGGTCTTGACGATGTCCCAGAATTGCTTGGATTTTGTCATAAGCGATTCGCGCAGTTGCAATAGCGCTGGTGAGAGTTGTTCTTCCATCAGGTTGAGGGCCATCACGTGCAGCGATGTAGGAATCGTATCGTTGGAGGATTGGCCGAGGTTGACATGGTCGTTTGGATGGATCGGTGACTTATCGCCTCGTTTGCCGCCGAGGATTTCATTAGCGCGGCTGGCGAGGACTTCATTGACATTCATATTAGTGCTGGTGCCGCTGCCGGTTTGGTAGACGTCAACGGGGAATTGATCGAGGGACCAGAGCGCATCGGCGAGGATTTCGTCGGCGGCTTGGATGATGGCGGCAGCGAGTTCGGGTTTGAGAAGGCCGAGATCGCGGTTGACGGTGGCGGCGGCTTTCTTGAGCAGGACGTGGGCGTGGATGAAGGGGCGTGGCATGAGGATACCGGAGATGGGAAAGTTGTGGATGGCGCGTTGGGTTTGGATGCCGTAGTAGGCGGTGACGGGGACTTCGAGGGAGCCGAGGGAATCGGTTTCGCTGCGGGTGAGGGGAGTCTTTGAGGAAGTGGACATGGTCGCCTCCATTCAATGATGCCTCATGGTATCCGGGAATACGCGGCGAGTTCATAAATTTGCATTTCAAAGCCTCACGTTATCGGTCAATTTGGCCGAAACATAGAGGGTGGGTATCCCTGTGCGGACCCGGCAAGGAGCATGAAATTGCGTTGGAACGTGCATGGGAAAGATGCGGCGACCGGCCAGCCCGTGGTGCTGGGTGTTGACGAAGCAGAGGCGACGCATGCCGTGCAATCCGCGTTGTCTAAACGCATTCTCGTATCGCATGTCACTCGCGGCCTCGCCCTGGGATCGGGCACGCTGGCTTCCAGCGGGATCTTGCGACGCGTGGTGCTTCCGCTGATGGCGGCCGCGGTGGTGCTGCTCGTATCCCTGACGGCCGGATTGTACTTCGCAAATCAGCATTCTCGGCAACAAATGTCGCTCGCCGTGGCTGAGCAAAATCATCTTGCGGAATCACTGCGGCAAACCGAAGCCCTGCTGCATCAGGCGGAGGCGCACAGTGCCGCGCTCGAGGGGGCCAACGGAGGGAAGGCCGCGCAGATGGTTGCGGCTATGGAAATGGCCCGTCAGCAGCTAGCGGCGGCGCAAACCGAGCTGGCGGCAAACGGGGCGAGCATCGCCGCACTGGAGAGAAATGCGACGCAGGCGGCGGCATTGAAAACTGAACTGGAAAGTGCGCAAAAGAAATTGCTCGATGCGCAGGCGCAGGTCAAGGCGCTGGATCGGCAGATCGCGGACAATCGAAGCAAATGGACCCAGGCCGAGCCGGCAATGAAGCGCGTTGCAACACTGGAAGCATCAAACAAGGCCCTGGCCGCACAGATGGAGGCTATGAAAGGCCAATTGCTCGAGCTTGTCGCCAAGCCTGCGCCGGAGGCTGCGAAAGCTCCCGATGATCCCGCGGATGCCGCGGCACAACGAACCCACATGTGGGCGTTGAAGACCGGCTACGATGCCGCCAGCGATTTCGTCGCGCTGCGGTTCGACAACAATGTGACCACCATCGGAACGTCAGGCGGGTCGTCGCTGGTGACGGTCACCGCAACCCTCCCGGCAAATGCCTGTACGCTTACCATGAAGACCGATCGCCATCGCGTGTATTGGGCAACGCTGACGCTGTCGTTTTCCGCCGATGCGCCCAAAGAACGGCTCGCAGAAAACACCCAGCTGGTTCGCGAATTCACGCGGACGTTCGCACCCAATTGGAAGAATGCGGAGGCGTGGTTTTCCGACGCCATGAAACAATTGGCCGACAAAGACACTAATGAACGCCTCGTGCTGGTCGGCGACGATTTCAAGATCTCCCTCTGCAACAACAAGGTCGGTCTCTATACGGCCAAAATCGAATCCCCCCACGACGCCCTTGTCGACGACCAGTAACCATACCATTGACCTAACATCCCGCCACGACGATGATGCTCGCATGATCGTCAGACTCTCCGGAAAACTCGAATACGTCGGCGAAGAAAGCGTCCACGTTACGCTCGGCGACCTCACGCACGAATTGATGGTGCCCGTCGCGGACATCGCGTTCCTGCAAACCAAAATCGGCCAGAACGTCACCTTCTTCACGCTGGAATACATCGAAGGCAATGCCAGCTTCGGCCAGCTTGCCCCAAAAATGCTCGGTTTCCTCCGTCCCGTCGATAAGGAATTTTTCGAACTCTTCACCACCGTCAAGGGTATCGGCACGCGCAAGGCCCTGCGTGCCCTGGCCATCCCGGTTGGGCAGATCGCCTCAGCCATCGCCCTGAAAGACGCCCGCAAGCTTTCCAGCCTGCCCCAGATCGGCAAACGTGCCGCCGAGCAGATTATCGCGGAACTTCACGGCAAGGTGGACAAATTCGCCGTCGGCGAAGCCGCCGCAGTTCCGATCGAACGTCTGCCCGATTATCAGCAAGGCGCGATCGCGGCGCTGGTGACCCTGGGCGAACGGCGTAACGATGCCGAAGGGTGGGTGCGGCGTGTTTGCGAGGTCGATCCCACGCTGAAAGATCCACAGAAAATCGTGCCTGCCGTGTTCCGTTTGAAGGCGGGGGTTTGACATGGCGCGCGAACGGATCATCTCTGCCAACGAACAACCGCAGGATCTCCCGCAGGAGGCCGCCAATCCGGCCCTGCGGCCGCGCAAACTGCACGAATACATCGGCCAGCCGGAACTGATCGAACGCATCCGCATCGCCGTCGAAGCCGCAAAAAAACGTTCCGAGCCGATGGAGCACGTTCTGCTTTCCGGGCCTCCGGGCCTGGGAAAAACCACGCTGGCGCACATCATCGCCGACGAAATGAACGGCAACCCGCCGAAGATCACTTCCGGCCCCGCACTGGTGAAACCCGCCGATCTCGTCGGCATCCTCACCAACCTCAAGCATGGTGACGTGCTTTTCATCGATGAAATCCACCGCATGAGCCACATCGTCGAAGAATATCTCTACCCGGCCATGGAAAATTATTCGATCGACGTCGTCATGGATTCCGGCGCCCATGCGCAGGTTATGAACATCCCGATCCAGCCCTTCACGCTGATCGGCGCAACCACCCGCACCGGCCTGATCAGCGGGCCCATGCGTTCGCGCTTCGGCATCGCCCATCATCTGAACTACTACTCGCCCGCCGATCTGCTCAAGATCGCTTCCCGCTCCGCCGAACTCCTCAAACTTCCCGCCGACAGCAGCGCGCTGCTGGAAATTGCTTCGCGTTCCCGTGGTACGCCGCGCGTCGCCAACCGGCTTCTCCGGCGCGTCCGCGACTTCGCCGTCGTCCGCAGCCATGGCAAACTCACGCATGATGTTCTCGAACAAGCGCTCGCTCTCGAAGGCATCGATTCGTTGGGGCTCGATCCGCTCGACCGCCGCTTTCTTGCGACGCTGGCCCGCGATTACGAAGGCGGCCCGGCCGGCATCGAAGCCCTCGCCGCCACCATGGGTGAAGAACGCGACACCCTCGAAGATGTCGTCGAGCCCTTCCTGCTGCAAATCGGTTTTATCCGCCGCACCCCCAAAGGCCGCCAGATGACCTCCGCCGCCTACGCTCATCTCGGCATCGACAAGCCCGTCGAAAAGCCGGATACGTTATTTTGATAAGTATTGGTGTTCGCCAGCAAAAGGAATGATGCATGCTCAAAGGAAAAGTGCGGACGACTCACCCGGTTTATTACGTGCGTAGCCTGGCAGAGAGCCTGCGTTTCTATCATGACCAGTTAGGGTTCGCCATAGGCTTTGAAATTGAAGAGGCCAAGGTGGCGTTGATCGAACTGACGGCGGGCGCCGCTCTCGTGCTCGGTGAGGATGCCGCCAAGGTCGCCTCCGCTGGGGCGCCCGTTTTCGTGCTCAACATCGACGACGTGGATGCGGCATACGCGGCGCTGGGCTCGCGCGGAGTGAAATTTACTGCGCCGCCGTCGGATGAGTTCTACGGCCGCGCTGTCGAGCTGCGCGATCCCGATGGCTACCGGCTCTGCCTGGTGAGTTGACAACGCCCCGGTAGCAATGCGGGTGCGCGGGCCGGTTTCGGGGGTGCGGCTCAATGATGCAGCCGCGAGAAGAGCGACTTCATCTTCTCCAACACGGACTCCTGATGTGCTGACGGCGGATCCGCCTTGCGCTCGGCTCCGGCCTTCTTTAGCTGCGCATCCCGTTCCTTCTGCCGCTGCGTGACCAGTTCGCTCATATGCTGCATGAGCGCCGGCGCGGCAGCAAAGACATCGTGCAGATGCCCGCGCGTGATCTCCACTGCAACTATGTCGGACTTGGCCCGAATAGTTGTCGGCCGCGGTTCGCCCGTCAACGCGGAGAGCTCGCCAAAATGGCTGGGCGCATTGATGATGCCCACGCTCACATCCGTCCCCTGTGCGGTTTGGGCGAAAATCTCAACGCTGCCGCCGGTTAGAATAAAGAAGCTGTCCCCGTGGTCGTTCTGGCGATAGACGTTCTGTCCCGCATGGAGCGTCAGTTCACGGGCATCACGCGCCAGACGCGTCAGCGGTTCTTCGCTGAGCTTCGCAAAGAACGGGCTTTTGCGGATCGCCTCCATGCGCTCGGTCTCGGCAGGCACTTGCCCCTCCGCGTGCCGCGAGCGCACGCGAACCAGTTCCACCGTACGAATGGGAAACGGAATGGTGTACCCCGCTTGGCGAATTCGATACCACGCATTTCGCCGCACCTCGTTCTCGACGCCCCCCTTCTGCGACGGATCCGCCACCCAGAAGGCCACTGCATAGATGATCGCGGAGTCCGCATAATCGACCAGCGACACCGACGGCGCCGGCGTCTGCAGCGTTCCGGGCGTGTCGCTCACCGCCTGTAGCAACACACGTTGCGCATCGTGCGGCGCCAGGTTATGGTCGAGCCCGATTTTGATCGTGCTGACTGTCGACCGCGCGGGCAGATGAAAATTGACGATCTGCTGTTTGGCCACCACCCCGTTGGGAATCTGCACCGCATTGCCTTCACCGGTAATGAGTGTCACGGCACGCCAGGTCATGTCAGTAACGCGGCCGGTGGGGCCGTTCGCATCGCCCACCTGGATCCAGTCGCCCAGCTGGAACGGCGAAGAGGCCTGCATCACCATCCCCGAGAAAAAATTCCCCAGCGTCTCCTGCAGCGCCAACCCCAGCACGATCGAGATCACCGCCGATCCCGCCAGCACGCTCGTCAGATCGATGTGAAACGCCCACGACGCATATCCCAATATCACAAAGATCGCCAGGACCACCATCACGATCTGATGCACGAACCGCGAGAGCGGTACCTTCCCACCGCGGGTCAGCAGCGGTATCACCACGATGTGATCGAACACGCGCAAGACAATGAGGCAGAATATCGCAGCAAACGCTTTGTGCAGGATCAGCGAAAGAATATCGTTGGTATCCACCATCCGGCCGGGATGCAGCGCGATGAGGGCGAAATAGATCGCCAGCGCGAAGGTGCCCCAGCGCAGCGAACGGATGAGCTGGTATTTCTCGAGCAGTTTCCGAAAGGTCCGACCCAGTAACCACCCGACCAGCAGGGTAAGTAAGAGAATGCCCGCCGCACTTCCGGCCATTGTCAACGACGGCGGTTTCAGCCAGTGCTCCCACCGGATATGCAGCGACGACGACTCCACGACCTCGTGAGTTTCGGCTTTCTCCGCGGCGTTCGAGACGGGCTGCGATGCCGTTGGGCTCGTGGTTGTTGTTTGAGCCAGAAAGTTGAGATTCATAGAATATTCCCCACGCGAGATGGTCCGACGATGCATTTAGTTGCTTAACCACTCGCCGCTGAACACTTCGGTTGCCGTCCCGCTCATGTATACATTCCCATCAGCTTCGCGCCACTCCAGGGTCAGGTCGCCGCCGGGCAGATGCGCGAGAATCTTACGCTGCGTCTTGCCAACCAGCACTCCCGCCACGCACACCGCCGACGCTCCCGTTCCGCAGGCCAGCGTAATTCCCGAGCCGCGTTCCCACGTCCGCATCGTCACTTCTCCCGTCGAATGCACCTGCACAAAATGCACGTTCATCCGCCGCGGAAACGCCTTGTGATGTTCCAGCTTCGGCCCGATCGTCGCCAGGTCGATCGCCTGCACGTCGTCCACATAAATCGTCATGTGCGGATTGCCCATTGAGACAAAAACGCCCAGATACGGCCGCCCTTCAACCGAGATACTGTACACATGCGCATGGTTGGCCGGTTCGGCCCGCGCGGGGTCCACCGGAATCGACGGCAAATCCAGAATCGGCGTGCCCATATTGACCGTCGCCGCCTGCACGCGGCTTTCGGAAACCGCCAACTCCAGCGTCAACACCCCGCGGCCAGTCTCGATTTTCATTGGATTAGACCGCGACAGGTTCCGGTCATACGCGAACTTCGCCACGCACCGGATACCATTGCCGCACATCTCGGATTCCGAACCGTCAGCATTGAACATGCGCATGCGCACTGTCGCGCCGGCATTGTGGCCGGCATCCGTCGGCGGGGCGACCAGGATCAGCCCGTCGCCCCCGATCCCAAAATGCCGATCCGCCACCTTCACCGCCAATTTCTCCGGCGCGGCGATCTGCTGATGGAAGGCATCGACATACACATAGTCATTGCCGATGCCGTGCATTTTGACAAACTGCATGGTTGCTCCAGTCATCACAAGAAGGAATATTGTAGCAGGAGGCCGCGGCAATGGTGAACTGGCGGCCGGAAAACCGCCGCCTTGCATCATCGCCGCGCGCCGATCAGCGCGGCCAATCGCCCCGTTTTCCCCTGATCCCGTCGATGCGAGAAAAAGTCCGCCTGATCGCGGTATGTGCATACGCTGTGTCCATCGATCCGCTCTTCCGCCATGCCGGCGCGTCGCAATTGGATGCGTACCGCCCGCTGTAGGTCGACGTGCGGATTGGCACAGAACGCCTTCGACACGCACTCACTCAAATCGTGCCCATAGAACTCCGCCGCCACTTCCGGGCCAACTGCGAAATGCTCCAGGCTGATGCAAGGCCCGATGGCCGCGAATAATTTCTCCGGTGCCGCACCGACCTCATGGAGTGTGCGCACCGCCTTGGCCGCAATGTTCCCTATCACCCCGCGCCACCCCGCATGCACCGCCGCCACAATCTTCCCATCGGCCGACGCCAGCAATATCGGCACGCAATCCGCCACCCGAATCGTCAGCAACACGCGACTGACCGTCGACACCATCGCATCAGCCGCCGTTTGCCCTGCAAACCGATCCCGAATCTCTGCTTCAACCGATTCCGCGTACTCATTTTCCGGCTCCGGCTCGAGCAACTCCACCATCCGTCCATGCACCTGCCGCACCCAGGCCCGCAGATGGTCCGGCACGTCGAGGGCTTCCTGCAGGCGGCGAAAATTTTCTTCCAGATTGCCCGGAGCATCCTGCGGGCCTTCCTGTGCATTGCCAAGATTCAGCGAGTCAAACGGCGGCAACGAAACGCCGCCGATACGCGTGCTGAACGCATGGACAACGCCGCGCCCGGCCAGCAGCGGAGACTGGTAGGTCACTAGACCGTTGGAATGTGCGGTGCGCTCGAGCATGTGCGAATTGTACCGGAGAAAATGCGGATGGGTGAATCATCACCACTCAACTACCCACCATGGCCCTGTCTTCCCCGCCGCAGCCACAGCGCCGCCAGTGAAAAAAGAATCGCCAGAACCCACAGCGGATTTGACACATGCCATGTCCAGCCGGTCAGGCGCGGCGCCCATTGTGCGGGCTCCTTTTCGCTGGCATCCAGGAATGTCGCATCTTCAGGCAGCGCGGCAGGCTCTACCGACGCGGGGTATTCGGACGTGGCAACCCATGGCGGGCGAAGTTGCCCCACCAGCGTATCGCCCTGCGCATCCTTGCGGGTAATAATCGCAGCGAAGGAATCGCCCGCATCGACGGACGCTTCGTAAACGCCGGGGGCAACTTGTGGCAGCGCGATCGTTGCGGCGGCCCGGTCGTCCGCGGCGGTGAGGATACGGGCCGAAAGGGACTGGTCGTTGAGAAAACCACGCTCGTCGCGCCCTTCAGCACGAAGCAGCCAGCGCCCGCCTTCGCGACGCGCCGTCAGACTGAAGCGACGGTCGCCAGGAGGCGGTGTGATGCCCCGGGTGAGCTGGGCGAGAAACTCGCGATAGGCAGGCGAATCGTCATGGAACGAAATCGCCGCGACGTTGCCGAGCCCGCGGTGGGCGGTCGCCGCCAGGACGGTTGGGGAGAATGCAGCATTGGGGGTCCTGAATTCCCCGCTGGCCGAGGCCGGTCCGGGGGCGGCGCAAAGCGCCGCATTGGGGGCAGGCCAGGTTTCGATCCATTGTGTGGTGCGCCCGCTGAGTGCCGGATCGGGTGCCTGCGCGGTGCTGAACCAATCCAGCGGAGAGGTTTGAGCGCGGCCCATGATGCGCTCGGCCACCGCTCGCCGCAGCAATGCCGTCCACTGCGACTCGTCGTCGTAGACCAGCCAGCCGGCATGCACAGCAATCGCGAGCTTTTTGAGAGCGTCGGGGGAATCGGGCGAGGGTTGCGGGGCGACAATCGTCAGCGCCGTCTTGCCCCGGCCCAGCAACGCTTGCCATTTGGGCAGATCCATCTTGGGAATCTCGCCGTCCGTAAGCAGCACCAGCATCGTCGAACTCTCGTCCGGCTTCGGCGGCGCAGGTGGCATCAGCGGCTCCAACAGATCCAGCGCCGTGTCCGGCGTGGTGGTGCTGGTCGGATGCACCGCATTCAACTTACCCGCCAGCGTCGATTCGATCGCGGACTTCGGACCCGACGCGATCACATCCGCAGCGCCATTGAATGTCAGCACGGAAATCGTGTCGTCGGCTTTGAGCAGTTCGAGCGCCGACTGCACGCCGCGGGCCGTGAGTGTGAATTTACGCTCCGGAAGTTTGTCCGAAGCTCGTTCGTTCATCGAAGCGCTGGCATCGAGCAGAAAAACAATATGAGCGGCGGGACGCTTCGGAGGCTGCGAAAGCAGCGGTGAGAGCCGTTCTAGCACGGCCTCGCCCTCCGCGTAAGCGCCGGGGCCGAACGCGTGCGCGCGACCGACGATGAGCAGCCCCCCGCCGGTGTGCTGCACGAAATCTTCCAGCACGTGCGCCTGTGCGGGGGTGAGTGATTGCAGTTCGGGATGGATGGCGTCAGGCGCGGCGGAAACGTCGTCCAGGGTGATGATCTGCCAGCCTTGCGCAACCAGCGATGAGACATCCAGCGGAAGCTCAGCTGGCCGAATCGTAAGGATGCGGTTGCCGGATGCGGCGAGCAGTTTTTCCAGCGGCGGATGGGTGTCGGCCGCCGGCTCCACAAGCAATATCCGCGGCGGCCCTTCGGCCACGTACAGCAGGGACGCAGCATCGTTTTCCGGCCAGGGATCGGGCATCGCCGAATGAATGCGGGCCGCCAGACGCACCGGATGATCGGCCAAAAGCTCGGTGGTTCGCACAGATAGCCAGCGGTCGCCCGGACCCGCGAACGAAAACGGTTGGCTGGCCAGCAGCATCTCGTCGCGGAGAATTTCGACCGTCGCCTTTGCGGCAGGCAGGACAGGACCGGTGGCGCGAAGTCGCACCCAAAGCTCCGTCGGAGCGGCAGGATCGGGCGAACGCTTCAATAACAACTCGGCTATCGCGACATCCGGCTTAGACGGCGGCTGGATGGTGTAAGCCAGATCGAAGGGCACCACTTCGCCGGCGGGAAGCGGGGAATCGGCCAAACCGTCGGTGATCAACCAGCGCGGAGCCAGGGCGCCGGTTCGCAACTCTTCGTCGCTACGCCAGTCCATGGCGGCGCGAAGATTCGTTTGCGTTCCGGTGGGCACCGTCCAATCCAGCGGCCAACCGGAAGAATCGCCGGCGCGAACATCCGACAGCAGCATCTGTGGGCGATCGGCGAATCCCACCACGGTCAACCGCGTCGCCGCCGGCAACCGTTCCCCTGCCAGCGCCCGCACCCATTGCGGATCGCGCCACGGGCTGCTGCGCGTGCTCGCCGAAAGATCCAGCAGAATGACCACCTGCCTGGCTGCCGGCGACCAGGACAACGTCGCATCGGCCAGCGCCAGGCACGCGGCGAGCGCCGCCGCCATCGGCAGTGCAATGCAGATCACCCGCCACCGCAGCGAATGCCCGCCGGCGCGAACGAGCAACCCCGCAGCCAGCGCAACGACCGCGAGACCGGGGATCAACCAATAGATATCCGCAAAGCGCAGGTGCATGGGAGCATCTTAACACCGATAGCGGAGTTGGGGATCGCCTTCCGGCCGATCATTACGGGCCTGACGGTTCGGCTTGGATCGCTGGAAAGGTGGGGGGAAATGCCGCATAATGGTGGATTCTCAAAAGTGACCCGTGCGCTTGCCGGAATCGGTGCCTGATGATCGTGATTTTGAAACCCGAGGCCTCGGAAGACCTCGTGAAGGATATTGTCTCGCAGATTGAGGGGCTGGGGCTGCAGGCGCATCTTTCTCGCGGCCAATTCCGCACAGTCATTGGGGTGGTGGGCGAGGAAGTCAAAGTCGATGCCGAGCATCTGAAGGCGATCAACGGGGTGGAACAGGTCGTCGCGATCATGAAGCCGTACAAGCTGGCGTCACGCGAGTTTCACAAGGATGACACGGTCATCGAGATCGGTTGTCCGGCCGGTGGGACGGTGAAGGTCGGCGGCGGCAATTGCATGGCGATCGCCGGGCCGTGCGCCTGCGAAGATGAAGCGATGGTGCATCAGTTGGCGCGGGAGGTTCGGGCGGCGGGGGCAACGGTTTTGCGGGGCGGGGCCTACAAGCCGCGGACATCGCCGTACTCGTTCCAGGGACATGGCGAGGATGCGCTCAAATGGTTGCGGGATGCGGGGCGCGAAAACAATATGCCGGTGATCACGGAAGTGATGGACACGCGGCACGTGTCGATCATCGAGAAGTACACGGATGTATTTCAGATCGGCGCGCGGAACATGCAGAATTTCAATCTGCTGTTCGAGGTGGGCAAGACGCGCAAGCCGGTGGTGCTCAAACGCGGGCTTGCCGGATCGATTGGCGAATGGCTGATGTCCGCCGAATATGTGCTTTCGCAGGGCAACCGGCAGGTGATTTTGTGCGAGCGCGGGATCAAGACGTTTGAGACGTCGCTGCGGTATACGCTGGATGTGTCGGCTGTGCCGGTGGTCAAGTCGCTCTCGCATTTGCCGATCATTGTGGATCCGAGTCACGCGGCGGGCGATCGGCAGTTTGTGCCATCGCTGGCGCGGGCGGCGATTGCGGCCGGCGCCGATGGCGTGATGATTGAATGTCATGATTGTCCGGGCAAGGCGTTGTGCGATGGTCCGCAGGCACTGCTGCCGGAGACTTTTTCGCAGTTGATGAAAGAGCTCGCGGCGATTGCCGGCGTGCTGGGTAAGAAATTTACGACGACGCCGGCGGTCAAAGGATCGCCAGTGGCGGTGTGAGTGGTCTTTCAACGCTGAGCCACTAAATTCCACCGAGGATGCACAGAGGTCTTTAACTTGGGTTTGAAATCATGGTCCGGAGCCAATGGGTCATGGTTACTTCTTGAAGGACGTTGAGACGTCAAGGAACAATTGTCATGCGTAAACCGTTTGTTGCCGGTAACTGGAAGATGAATCTAACCAAGGCTGAGGCAGTCGCGCTGGCGTCGGGGCTGGCGGCCAAGGCCGGGGCGTTTGGCAGCACGGAGGTCGGGGTGATTCCGGCGTTCGTGCACATTGATTGCGTGGCGGCTGCCGTGAAGGGCTCGCCGGTGGGCGTTGGGGCGCAGGACATGTATTTTGAAAAGGGCGGAGCGTTCACGGGCGAAGTCTGTGCGTCGATGCTGACCGACCTGGCCGTGAAGTACGTGCTGGTCGGCCACTCGGAGCGGCGGCATGTGATCGGCGAGACCGATGCGCTGCTCAACAAGAAGCTGCATGCGGTCATCAATGCGGGATTGGTGGCGATTCTGTGCGTGGGCGAGAAGATCGAAGAGCGCAAGGCGAACAAGACGTTTGACGTCTGCAAGACGCAGTTGGTTGAAGGGCTCAAAGGACTGGACAAGTCCAAGGCCGGGC
>Ga0114951_10003928_pt1 | contig 14945 bp, 12 predicted proteins | sample AM7aDNAmetaG_FD_88677 | JGI IMG/M metagenome (GOLD analysis project Ga0114951, IMG submission 88677) | Freshwater microbial communities from Finland to study Microbial Dark Matter (Phase II) - AM7a DNA metaG | ecosystem: Environmental > Aquatic > Freshwater > Lake | place: Finland: Lake Alinen...
ACACCGTACCCAGCGCCTTTAATGCATCAACCGGACAGGTATTCCACACCGGCGCACCCGGACCACCCGATTCAGAAACCAGCTTTGCATTGTATTTTTTCAGGAATTCAGTGCCAGTCTGATAATGACTGTAAATGAGCTGATCACTTACTGTTCGGTGGAAATCATATAGGAAGCGGTCTGTGATATCTTTGATTTTCCAACCAGCAAGAATTGGCAGATATTTCTCGATATCGTATCCTATCCTCTGCTTGAAAATGGACGGGAATAAATCGGTCCAGGGGGTACCATCGGCAAGTTCCATGCTGTCGAACTCAAAATAGGCCAGTCCGGCTTCGGCTGAATTCTCCGGAGTTACACCCAGCCGGTCCATGAAATATTTCAGATGCCTTTTGGTGGCCTGTGGATCAAAAAAATCAATGAACAAACCATTTGAATTGGGTGAAGGAACAATCAGTTGCTGGCCATTATTTGAACACACAAATCTTAGGATTATCCATTTCCCTGCCGGGACTTCCCACGTCAGTTTTCCATCTTTAAATTGCGGGGTCAGGCTCATCACATTGGAAAGGTTAGCAATGGTACTGTCGGCACTGAAGGGAACAGCAAGCACGGCCACATCCTTGTAAAAAACCGGGGTATTCTTGTCCTTCATCGGACACCCTTCCGGGAATTTTGGAAAGGGAAGATCCATAGCAATTGTCTGAGGACCTGTCACCTCAACTTTGGAGTAAAATAGATTTTTCGAGGCCCAGTCAGGAGTAACCCATGATCCGCCGGCATTCCATCCGCTGGAGGCAATAATGCCAATGCTCATTTTCAATCTTTTCCCTTCGGATATAGCATGTTTTATGAGGCTAACGGATTGATCCCCCAGAAATGCCCCTCCGGCAGGAATGAACGACGGATTTTTAACCGCTGCCACGTCCCAGATTTCCGCCCTGTTGATCCCCTTGGATTTCATTGCCTCCAGGTCCCTGGTAATTGCCGTGGTTGACATATTGCCATTCAGCCAGCACCAGAAAGCGCCTGGCCGGTACGAGGAGGTGGGATTTAAAAATTCATCCGAAAAATTCGGAGTGCTTTCAATATTTTTCACCGATTTATTGTTCTGACCCTGGGAAATTGAGCAGAGTGAGATCAACAGGCTTATTGCGATATATTTTTTCAGGTTCATATTATTTGGTTGAGGTATACATAATAAGCTCCCATCGAGAGATCAGCTCCGTTACTGAATTTAGCGTAAAGCCGGGTTTTCCCGATTGGAAGGGTTAAACTGAAAATGATGGATTTATCATCCGGACCCACTTCACGGGACGCCTCCTGATTGCCTATTTTTACGGTAGCCTTTGTTATTTTCATCGCTTTGCCGGGACCAAAGGGTTTTCCACCGGGAATGGGAATGACAGATGCCGGGAGGCCTCCGCAGATCTCCAGGTCGGCTTCCCTTGGCCATCGGCGCAGTTCAATGTTATATTCACCGGCTTTTCTGATATCAATATCCCAGTACCCGTTCAATGGTGCCCCGTTCCTCACCTGCATCTGGTTCCATGCCGGCGTTTCCTCGGCATCTTCGTTAATAGCCGGTGACCCGTCGGGGTGAACGACCCCCATCCAGTCGTGCGAGGTTAATAAGGCTTCACCTGTGGAGGGATCGCCAAGCCTTACATAGGAGCGGGTTTTCCAATTGCTGAAAACATCCGAAAACCAACTTTCATAGGAGCTGCGTAATTTCAGAACGACATCGGGATGATCCTTTGCAATGTCGGTCCTTTGCCCGGGATCGGTTTCCAGATCATAGAGCTCAGTGCCATTGACCAACCTCCATCGGTCGGACATTACTGAACAAAGCCGCCATTTTTCGGGGACCTCCTTTCGTTGCGAATCCACAATAAGTGTGCGACCATCCAGATATTTTGAATCTCCGTGAAATGCCCTGACCAGGCTAACTCCATCTGAATGGTACCCTACCGGGATTTTCAACCGGCACATCTCGGCCAGGGTGGGCAGTATATCTATATGAGCTGTAAGACTCTTAAAATCAGCACCTTTTGTATAATTACCCTTTGGCCAGCGGATAAAGCAAGGTACACGGTGACCTCCTTCATAAGGGCTTCCTTTCAACCCGCGCATACCGGCATTGAATCCGATATCTGTCGGGTAGCTGTCCCTCCAGTGCCCGTCGAGCTGCACACCGGCAGCGGTGCCGTTATCGCTCATAAAAATCAGTATCGTATTATCGGCAATACCCATCTCTTCGAGCTGCTTCCTCAGTTTGCCCAGGTTTTCATCGAAATTGGTAATCATCCCATAGAAATTGGGATTGGGAATTTTAGGGTTGTTTTTGTAAGGATCTGAATACTTATCTTCAACGTAATAAGGCCAGTGGGGGGCATTGGTGGCCAGGTAGCAGAAGAACGGCTTATCCTTGTTGGTTCTGATAAACTTAAGCGCTTCGGTGAACCATACATCCGTGCAATAACCGGTAAAGGGCTGCGGATTGCCATTAACGAAATAGTGATCGTCGAAATAGTCATTATCCCAAAAATCCGGTGTATTTCCGATTCCGCCACCCCCATGGTAAACAGCTGTTTTAAATCCTTTATCCATGGGCCTCGCCGGGTAGGAAGAGCCGAGGTGCCATTTGCCGAACATGCCGGTTTCATATCCGTTAGCTAAAAATATCTGGGCCATGGTGGTTTCATCTTCACGGATCCGGCTTCTGCCGGTGACCGTATGCCACACCCCGGTGCGGTTATTATACCTTCCGGTCAGCAGCGCTGCCCGGGTGGGCGAGCAGGTCGGGCAAACGTGGTAATTGGTGAGCCGCATGCTCTCGCTGTAAAGACGATCGAGATTTGGGGTAGAAATATAAGGATTTCCATGTGCAGCAATATCGCCATAACCCTGATCATCAGTGAGAATAAGAATAACATTCGGCTGTTTGGGTTCCTGAGCGGTGGCACCGGTTGATGGCAATAAAGTGCCGGATGCCAGGGTCAGAATCGCTGAATTCAGCAGTGCATTTGTGTTCATTTCTTCAATATCATTTCTGCCTCACTGATGATCCTGAGCCGGGCCATTTCCGTGGCTTGTTTCCGCAGAATTTTCAGATTGGCCCGGTGTGCCGCATATTCATCGGGTAAATAGGGTGCTTCGGGATAGTCCCAGTTATCAGTCCGAAACAGGGGAACGGGAATGATCGGGCAATCCAGATCAACGAGATTACCCAGCGGGTTGCGGGCCCAGGCATACCGAACCTCAATAGGATCAATGACCTGGCTGTTACTGATCTCGATCCTTTTTTTATCATCAACCGGCTTGCCTTTATCGTCGGTTGTTTTCACATACACCGCTTTTGCGGGATAAAAATGCCGATCGCTTCCGGCGATGCAAAAACCTTCGATCGGACGATCATCAGACGTTTTTACTTCCTTATCGAAGGTGACGATTATTTTGTCCTGAAGTCTTTCTATTCCGGTGCAGATTGCCGGTTTCCATATAAGATCAAATCCATATTGGGTGGCCAGAGCCCATCGGGCCATTCGTTCACCGGTTTCCACCTTTTTCTGGGGATGGTACCAGTTTACCTGCTGATCGTAAGAGCAGGCATATCCCGTGTTTGGCAGATCCATGAAGGCTTTAAACTGCGCTTCACGAATAGATGGGGTGGGATCGATCATCCGGAGTTCGTAATTATCCATTGTCTGCGGATCGCCACCCGCACTGGTTTCAATAATTCCGAATGGCAAATTTTTATCGTTGAAGGTAGTTCTCCAGTCTTTTATCAGTGCCTTAAAGTTTGATGAGTACTGTTTGGGCCGCGAATCTTCCAGGGCGTTATTGTATCCCTGATGAAACACAATCCCTTTAACGCTAAGTCCGGCAATTAACGCGACCATTCCGGTATACGATGATCCAGGAAAATTCCGGTCGAGAGAGGGTCCAGGAGCCGGTTTAATCGGTTTTCGTTCAGGCTTCTGGCCTTCCTTAATCCGGGCTGCACTATCTTTCTCCCAATTTCTGATCTGTGTTTTGAGGTTTTCAACCGGATCGTAGGCAGCCACCTTATCATTCCATTGTTTAAGCAAAGAACTGTTTTCGGGCATTCCGGCCAGTGTCTGCGGAGTGAGCCAGGCTTCGACTGTGGTACCGCCCATGGATACATCAATCAACCCGATCGGTACCTGGCTGGCCATAAACAGGCGCCTGCCGAAAATATACCCCAATCCTGAAAAAGTCGGGACTGTTTCCGGGGAACAGATGAACCAGAATCCTTTTTTATCATAGCGTTCATACCAGCCATCATACTCGTTGATCCGTTCAAAATCCTTCTGTGGTTTCAGGTCTGCCGAACAGGGGATGGTCATCAAACGGATATTCGGAAAGTGTGCCGACAGGATTTCCGTGTCGCCATGGAAGATCCGGGCAAGGTCGAATTCCATATTGCTTTGCCCCCCAAGTACCCAGATATCTCCGACTAAAACATTGGTGAAAAGCACCGAACCGCCTTTGCCGGAGACTTTCATGTCCGCCGGCTGTGCGTTGGCAGGCATCGGATCGAGATAGACCGACCACTCTCCCTGTTGATTTGCGACAACGGATTTGACCTGTCCGCCGAATTCAATTTTTACCTTTTCCTGCGGTGATGCCGATCCCCAGATTCTGACCGGCTTATCACGCTGCAGCACCATGTTGTTATCAAAAATATGGGCGGGACGAACCTGTGCAGTCAGCGTCAGGCTGATAAGTGAAACCGACAGTAGCAGAACGGTTTTCAGTATGGTTGCTTTTGACATATTTCCCCTTTTTGCTCGATTTATTGAATATCGAGCTAAAGGTAATAGCCAAATTCGAAATGGATGTATATCTGATTGGTGGAACTGGTCACTAACTTGGCTGATCAGCGTGAATACCCACTAATCCACGTGCTTTATTTCCCCGACACCATGTTGGCGGACATCCTTCAGGATTGCCTTGCCTGAGTAATGAATGTACCCCACACCCGAATGCTTTATTGTGATTTCCTTTTCGGCCGTGAGAAGCACATTCCCCACTGAACTGTTCTGTATGGATACCCGGTCGGCAACCAGGTCTCTGGCATTGAAATCCCCGACGGCTTGATTTTTAACTATCAGGTTGTCGCATTTGCCTTTCAGCACAACATCGCCCACGGATTGGCATAGGATCTTGATGGCCGGAGCATTCATATCCAGTTCGACATTGCCGGCTGATTGAACTTTTATTTCGACCGGACCCGTCGCTGCGATCTGGTTGCCACAAATCAGGCTTGCGTTTTCATTCCTGATGAACATTACATCGATCTGCCGTAAGTAGATTTTGATCTTACAAAGCGTGAAAACCGGTTGTCGCAATTTCCCTTCCACCGAAACATAGAGGGTCCTTCCCGAATTTACGACACTGATGAATTCCTGTAAATTCTCATCAGTCTCCACAATCACTTTTTCTTCATCCGACTGATATAATTCAATCAGTCCTTTGCCGGAAACGTGCAGGCGAATAAACGAACTCACGCTGATTTCCCTCGATATGATGTTGCCATTTCCTTTGACTTCAATCATTTGCCGGAGTGGTTTAAAATTTACCATATTATTGAGTGTTAATTTTATTTGTGTTTTACCGATGTAAAAGTAGAGCGGCGAAAGAATATCTATTTATATTTACGGGATAAAAATTTATATTTGCGGGATTATTTTAAAAGGTAAACCGATAGGGAAATGACCTATATCAAAAAGGAATATGACAGGGAAAGGATACGGTTTGCCCGTGATTACCTGTTAAAGCACATGGAAAATCCTCCAAGTCTTCCTGAATTGGCGAGGCTGGCAGGAATCAATGAGTTTAAGCTGAAAAATGGATTTAAAGAAATTTTCAATCAGCCGGTCTTTGCCTGGCTGGCTGATGTGCGCCTGGAAACTGCTAAGGATGAGTTGATGAAAAGGAGCAAATCCCTCACTGAAATTGCCTTTGAGCTGGGTTTTTCCTCTCCACAGCATTTCAGTACTGCCTTTAAAAAGAAGTATGGAGTAGCTCCAAGGAAAATTATTTGAAGCAGTTAATTTTTCAGATGAGCTCCTTTTTCTATTTCAGGTCATTCAGAGCGCACTCACCTTTTGGTTTTAAAGGTGAGCTGGTTGCCGTAACTCGTGCCAATCTCATTGACTGCGTAAGCCCTGATGTAATAGGTAGTATTCGGTGACAAGGGGCTTATGGAACTGGTAAAGGCATTATTTCCACTGCCATCAGTGGTTCGATCATTCTCAATTGTTGGATATTGGGAGGTACTCCAGCAAACTCCCCGCAGCGTTACTATTGATCCTCCGTCATCGGTTATTCCTCCGCCAGACTGTGCCGAGGTACTGGTAATCAGGTCGATGTTCTGGGTCCAGACAGATGCAAGCACCTTCGGTTTGGTACTGACCGGCACCTCATAGCTGTAGGCTGTTCCCATGATGTTGGTGGCATAGGCACGGAGGTAATATTCCCAACCCGGTTCCAGACCCTCAATTTTACTCGATAGGAAACCTGCAGATAATTCATCGGAGGTTTTAGAATCCGAGGTGGTGGGATTATGATTCAGGCTCCAGCATACTCCGCGCGCCAAAATACTCTCACCGCCATTAGAATAGATGTCGCTGTATGCCATAACCGTTGTTCTGGTTATCTCCCCAATGGCTGAAAATTCAACAGTGGGCACCGTTGAGGTGGTTTTGAAAGTTTGGATTTCCCCGTAGGAGGTTCCCACACCGTTGATGGCATATGCCCTAACATAATAGGTAGTTCCCGCGATCAGGCTGTGCACCCGACTTTAGAAATCTCCTGGTTCCCTACCATCCATGGTCTTGGTATCATTTATTTGAGGGGGTCTTTGAGTGCTCCAGCAGACTCCTTTGTATCGTAGCGGTGATCCTCCATCAAGGATATTGTTGCCCCCGGTCATTGCCGAGTTAATCGTGATATTCACTATTGGGTTGGTATGGATGATCGCCAGGCCCGGCGTGGTCAGGGTAAGCTGTTCTCCGTAAGAAGTTCCCCTTGAATTTGTAGCATAAGTCCTTATATAATAAACCATTCCGGCCAGTAGATTATCTGCCGTCACATGAAAAGCGCCTTGCAAGTTTTCACTACGCATGGAATGATCATTTATCATTGGAAGATCATGCGTACTCCAGCAGGCGCCGCAGGCGGTGATCTGACTTCCTCCATCCTTGAGAATTTCTCCAAGAATTTGTATCGAGCGAATATTAATCGATTCGATTTTTCGGGTTTTAACCACTGGAAAACTGGATGAAATGCGGATTGCTTTTCTGGCGGTACCCACCATCCCCTTTTGATCCTTTACTTCCAGAACAATCGTATAATCCCTTAATTCCTGAAATTGATGAGTGATAATCTTGCCGGTTGAAAAGTTAGTATCCCAGGAGCCATCATTATTCCAATCCCAGCGAACCTGCAAGGTTTGGGATTCATCTTCCAAATCGTGACTTGCTGATGCATCGAAAGTGATCAGGCTATCCGTATTTCCAACGACAGGAGTAAAAGTAAAAGCCGGAACAGGTGGGGTATTGGGCTTTTCACAACCCGCAATGGTTATAATAATCGCCAATAATGCAATGCAGTAGGACCTGAAAGGAATGAAGGATCGCATGGACAGATTGAAATATCCATATAAAGTTACGGAATAAATTGCATAGGCAACAGAAAGAAAAAATCAGCAAGGTTTAATCCATTTTCAATTTGTCAGGTTGTCGATGGTTCCATCTGGCTGAACCTGAATTTTGGTACTCTTTTTTATGATTTTCCCGCGATAGGAAAATGATCCTGATAATTTACAGGATTTTAGATGGCCATTCTCATAAAAGCTTACGGGGAAAAACAGGCTGTTACTGCATGGAATCCCGTCAACGATAATATCATGGACCGGATAACATCCCTTCAGCCGGCCGGAGGGATAAAACCCGGCATATACCCCGGATTCTCCGCCTCCTCCACGGCATTCGATCCCCTGGACCACCTGATTTTTGGGAAGTACGCAATTTATACAGGTCTTGAGCGAGTCGAAGCTAATCCATGTTTTGGCCGGTAGTGTGAATTCCTTAAGCTTTACCGGACGGGATGTTTGGAAGGTCCGGAGTTCCCAGTCAGGATAAAAATGGACCCACCCTTTTTCAACCTCGAACGAATCCTGCTGAAAGGCTTTGGCAGTAAAGCCGATCATGATGCCAGAGCGCTTGTCCTGCCTTAGTTTGGTAAAGCGAATCCCGTGTTTCTCCACATTCCTTTCCCAGTGAAAGGGCGTGCAGGATCCCAGGATTATCAAGAGGCAAAAGGCTGCTGTTTTTATAAACTTCATTTTTTGGCACCCGTCCCTTTCATTACCTTATGGATCGCAGCGGTAACCAGGTCTTCAACATTATCGGAAAATGGACCCGGGAGCCCGTAAAAGATCATGCTTGAATTGGCTTCATATCCGCCCTCTTTCAGGATGCGGAGCGACGGGATATAGCAGGTCACTTCGCTGCAATATCCGGCCACGAAAAGATTTTCATCAGGGTATTGCTTTTTCATATTCAGCGAATAATCAACCACCACCTCACCGCCCATCCCAAGAATTGTCAGATCCTTATTGAAACGGATGGCTTGCACGGGATAAGGAAACCGGGTGATATCCCACCCTTTGTTAAAGGCCTCGAGTATCAGCTTGGCCCGGTTCCGTACATAGAAATCATCGCTGAGGATATCTTTCTGGTATTGATCGAGATCCATCGGGGGGAATTCCAGATTGGCGGTAGTAAAATCGGTGCGGATGGGTGGCCGAACTTTGTGCAGGTTTCCGGCTAAAGCCTTTTGAACAGCATCGGCCAGTGTTTTTCCGTTCTGCTCGGCGAGTTCAATGGTCCCGCCGGGAACAGGACCCTGATCGGCTCCGCAGCCGGTAATGAAAAATGCCGTCGATCCCGGAAAAACCTTCTCCAGTTCGATCATGGCATAGCCCGAATAATCTCCGTTTACCAGCGTATTATCTGGCCCCAGCGTGGTGTTATGGCAGGCGTATCCACACAGGATAGCCTGGATTTTACCGGCGGGTGTCGAAAACCGTATGATCGGAACATCCGGATCGCTGACGGTGACAGCAGTTCCCCTGCGGTTCATTCCAAAACCAGCAGTTCCGTGGCCACATTCAATTTCCATCGGTACAAGCCCGGCTACAGCCATATCAATTACCGTGACGATGTCGTCGGTTAGCTGATGATTATAACGAATAACCGCCTGGAATTCTGCAGGTGTGAAATTGAACATGCCGCTCAGGGCAGGCCAGATCACAGGCGCAGCATGCGTATGAGATGAATTGAACAGCAATTGCGACCTCGTGATGCCATATTTTTTGAAAACCCGGTCAGAGACCTGGGAGGTTATCTCGCGCGAAAGTCCAAGTACATCAACAGTAACAATGACGACCTTACTATGAGGATTCTCCTCGATCACCAATGCCTTGGCCCATAGGTCATACGACTTACCTTCCGATGCTGTTTGTCGGGCGGCATACCCGTTCAGCCAGATCGGGAATTCCGGGGTGATGGTCTTACGCCCGATTCCAACCCGGAAATCCGAACCCCACGACGTTAGGGCGACCAGAAGCAAGGGCAGAAACAGGAAATTTCTTAAAATGCGGCTCATCTTTTTTAATTATTTTGAAGTTTCCAGCTTCCAGTTGTTGTTATAAAAGCCACAATATTTTATTGCTTTTACGCCATCTTTGGCCAGGTCGGAGGTGAAAATCATGTAATCTGGAAATCCACTTCCTCCGGAAAAATACTGGTTGGCATCAGCAGCATGCATTCCGGGTAAACCGGTTCCGGTAACCGCTGCAACAGAAGCAATTTTGCTGTCGGGGCGCGGAAACATAACGTAAGCGCCATAATTGTCACCATCGATCTGTTCCTTACCGTACAAAATACTGCCCCGCTGAACCTGAACCGGGCATCCCGAGAGCAGCATTGTCCAGGCACTGTTTGTAGTGGCATTTCCATAAATGATCACTCCGCGGTCAGGGAAACTTGCAGGAACAAAATTCTTGTCCGCTACCAGGTCAACGGCTCCATTGCCCCGGTAATACCATGCTTCGGCATCGAATTTTGCTTTGGCCACCGACCAGTCATTTTCGGCTTTGGTGCCCGTGGTTCCATAAACAAAAACCATACGATGATTAAACGGTTCCTTAAAAGTGCCATTGCGCACACTCCCTTTATCCAATGCACCAGGGGTTTCTCCCAAGGTCCACCGGTCTTTCCGTGATAAGTAAACCAAGGTGCCGGACGCCGGTTTTTTAACTTTGATATCTCCGCCATCCAACTGAATGGTTACGGAATCGGCCTTCAAATCGGAAACATTCAAGGCTAAAACGGAAACATTTTCGGTAACTCCCGATAATGAACTTTTCTCTCTGTTACGAGTGATTTTCAGGGTGCTGTATTTGAGCGGTTCTTTTTGCTGAATGATGGAAGCCCAGTAGCAGGTGGAAGAAATAGCCGGATTGGCAGTGGTGAAATCTATTTTATTGACCGTACTGTCGGGATTGATTTTATGCCACTTGAAGTATTCGAAAAGTGGAGGCCAGTCAACGCTCTCATTGCTCCACCAGTGACTTCCGCCCGGATATTCATAATAGCTGAAATCGGGATGGAATTTCCCTAATATTTCCCGCATCTGACGGGCATAATTCACTGATACGGTTTCGTCTTTGTCGCCATGGAGAACATACACACCGGCAGCACCGTAATTGTTTGCCAGTTCAGGAACATTACTGCCATTGCTTGCCTGCCACAGTGCTTTCTCGACTGGAGTATCTCCGGCTAAAGGAATTTTCCCATCAGCCGAGCCATAGCCTATCAGGGTAGGATAGCCGGAACAGGGCGCAATGGCTGCCCATTTACCCGGATAAGTTGCTCCCAGGTACCAGGTTCCGTGGCCCCCCATGGAATGGCCGGTGAGATAGATTCTCGAAGGATCGGGATTGAATTGTTTTACTGCAATACCCAGCACTTCAAGTGCATCGAGCCTTCCCCAGTCCTCCCAGTTAAAGCCACGTCCCCGGCGGTTGGTTGCTGCAACCAGCACCCCCCAGTCCTTCGGTTTGTAGGCTCGTGCCTGGCCAATAGCCTCTACACCCGCACCATGAACTGACAAAAACAGCGCCGGTGGCACTTTACTGTTTCCGCTTTGGGGATTGACTGCATAATATTGAACACTGCCGTCGATGTCGCTGATAAAGGTGCAGCTGTAGGGTTCGCCTGCTGCAACCGATTCAACTTTCAGGGTAGATTTAGCAATGGCTTTGCCTTTGGATTCCAGGGTTAGCATAGCATTTGCCTGCCCTTTCTCCGTTATCCCGGATCCATTAAACCGGAAGGCCACCTTGCGGCTGGTGAAAGGCAGGATGGAGGGAATATCCACGGTAATTTCTTTACCCGTTACCTCCGATTTTAGCTTTAAGCCGCTCACTAATTGTGATGAGGTATTTATAATTACCACACCACCCAACAAGGCATCATTCTTTTGACCAGGCACGATATGAGGCAAGGTTGCATCATCGGTCTGAAAAGTAACCGATGTTGCCGGGAAAGTAATTTTTGCTTTCACTCCCTGTCTGCCCAGAAATCCGGTACGGATATAAAATTCGTTCAATCCCTTTTTAAGCCTGACAGGAACATTCATCCAAACCAGTTCATAGGGGTCGCCGGCATGAGGTTCGCCATTCAGATAAAACATGGAGTTTGCGGTTACATTGATTATCGCGCCCTGATCCTTTGGGGATTGGTAGGTCAGGTATAAATAGCCGTTTGAGCCATCGCGACCGGTGAACCGGCCTGCCGTATCGGCTTTGATTTCTTTCCATTTCACCTCCTGCCCTTTGCTATCGGTAAACAGGGTTAATCCGGCTTTAGGAGTCTGATATCCGGGTGCGAACAACCGGAAGGCAAACTGGTCGGTAAACATCGCCTGACGGCCGTACTGGTGAACGTTACCAATCGCCAGCCCTTCTCGTAAAACAACCTCTGTCTGCGCGCCTGCCGGAATAAACAGCAGCAGTAGGGAAATCTGTAAATAAAAACTCCGTAGTGAAACCATGGGTGTGATTCTTTTTGTAAACGCGTTATTTATTTTTAGTATAAGTTTTATCTCCAATTGTCAAGGTATTCCCATCCTCGGAGACCTGGTATTTACTTTGCGGAAATAATTCACCATCCATCGCTAAAAATCCCTTTTCTGCAGGTCGGTACATGAAAATTTTGCCCTGATCCGTATAATAGTAATAATCAAAATGCCAATCATTAAATGCTTTACCATTACGATACATTCTTACTCTTTTAATTCCCTGGGCATCAAAAGAAACGTTATCCTTAATCGACAAGGTTGAATTATCTGTCCATTCCCCGATTATGGTTACATCGTGATTTTTAGCCTTGGTGTAGGTTTCAACAATTTGTGCCTCTTTCGTTGTCAGTTTATTCCCCGAACAAGAAATCAGATTATTCAAGGAGATTATAACAATTCCTACTAAAATAAGTATTCTGATATAACTTTTATTCTTTGCTTTCATAATCTTAAATGTTTGATTTACCGGAATCCAAAGATCACCGGCACAATAAATATCGCAATGACTGTCCAGGCGGCATATACGTTAAGGTAATTTGCCACCGATTTTTCAATGATTTCTGAGGTGGCGCCTTTAAAACTGACACGGTAGAGTTTTACGGCTATCATTATCAGGTTGATGAAAACGAGGATATTGGTGATTAAAACGACTGTCCGGTTAGGAGTTAATCCGTCCAAAACTCTCGAAACAATGGCAGCCAAAGCAATAGAGTTAATGATTATAGCGATGGCCGATAGAAGTAATAAGGCTATCAGGCTATTCTTGCCCGTTTTTTCCCTGTTGATTTCGGAAATGGAAAACACGATCAGGCACAGTACTCCAAGGAGCATCACATTAAAAACAATAAGCAGTTCCCGGTTTTCCAGGATTTTATTTTTGGAAAATATCAGTGAAAACAAGAAAACAGTAAGGGTGATCAGTACCACCGGAGTGAAGATCCGTGCGATCACCGGGGCAATTTTACTGGTGATTCCGGGATAGTTCCGGATCAGGTACCAGGCAATGACTGGTGCTGCAACGCCACCCGGAATGGCAATGAAATCGGCATAGGTCTGCGAAATATTCATTCCGATAACACTGAACAGGCCCATAGTGACTACAGTCAGCACTCCGCCGGCGAGCAGGATTAGTCCGGTCATGATGATCAATTCGCCGCTGAAGCGGATGAAACTCATCCGGCCGGTCAGACTGCGATAGTCGAACTGCACAAAAGTTAATCCGGAGAAGCACCATAACATCAATGGAACATGCAACTCAGCTAATGTTATCGAATCGCTGGTTCCGGTTGGCAACAGATTGATATATAGCCCTGTGATAACTAATATGGCTCCGTACAGTGCCCATTTTTTAATTACAGTTACTTTATTTATCCGCATAGAATAAATAATGAGGCCGTTAAAGGCAATGAGTGCAATATCCCTGAGATAAAAGAACTCCCGGTTGACGCCGATAAACAGGGCGGGGATTAAAACCAGAATTGCCGTGAATAAGGCTATCGCGAGTACCTCAAAAAGATCGTGGAGCTGTAAGGCGGGCTGGTTAGGATCATTAGTACTTTCTGTAATTTGCTGGTTCATGGCTGATTTTTTTGTGTTTCGATTAGCTTTTCCAACGCTTTAAGATGATCAGCAAAGGCTGTTTTGCCCTCTTTGGTCAAAGAATATTTAGTGTTCGGTTTTTTGCCGACAAAGGATTTTTCCACCATAATGAATTCTTCCTTTTCCAATGCTTTTAAGTGACTGGCCAGATTGCCATCAGTCACTTCCAGATATTCCTTCAGTGAATTAAAGTCGATCCTGTCATTTACAGCCAGGATTGACATGAGAACCAGTCGTATTCGACTATCGAAAGCCTTGTGGAAGCCGTTGACAGATATTTTCACAGCTAGTGCTTATAATGCATGTAAATACCATAGACAATATGGGCCAATCCAAAACCAACTGCCCAGATCAGTAATCCGTATTGAATCATGTGGAGGCTGATCAGCCCTAAAGTAATTTGGACAATCCCCAGGATCCTTACCTCATTGAAAGTGAAATTGCCGGCGTTATAAAGGGCCAGTCCGTAAAAAATGAGGGTTAATGGCGCAACGAGTCCGATAAGGCCATAGGCGATTAAAACCAGTATCAAAATTCCCCCGGATACCAATGGTGCTGACATATTGGCTATCAGTCTCCTTGATAGGACATTCCATGCTTTTTCGCCTCTTTTTTTAGCTCTGAGAAAGGAATCGAAAATGGAGGTTGCCAGGGCCAGCACCAATATCAGCCCTGACAAAAGAAAAACATTCCGAAAGCCGGATCCCGGACCGGGGTTTTTGTAAAACAGTTCATCAGGGTTGAAATCGAAAACTTTCCAGGCAATCAGCGCTCCGGCTAAAGCATAAATGCCAGCCATGATCCCTGCCCAACCGGAGAGGGACATAAATTTGGAGGAGCGCTCCATCATGGAGCGGATCTCAGCAATGTCCCGGGTATAATCTTTTTCTGCTTCCATATTAAAAGTACTTTGAATTACAAAGTAAATAGATATCAGGGAATAAAGCAAGAGATTTCAGAAAATATTTTTTTTGTGTAAAGATGGTTTTACCAATTTCATTAAAAATATCTGACAAGATGCCTGCATACACCAGACCGGCCATTATTCGTAAATTGCCAGTGGTGGCCTGATCGTTGCCGGCGCTCCTGTTGAATGAAGAAATCTTCCTGTTATGGTATTTGAAACAAAGAACTTAATTCCAAAATTGTCCCTTCTGGCTATTCTGGGT
>Ga0114951_10003929_pt1 | contig 14944 bp, 9 predicted proteins | sample AM7aDNAmetaG_FD_88677 | JGI IMG/M metagenome (GOLD analysis project Ga0114951, IMG submission 88677) | Freshwater microbial communities from Finland to study Microbial Dark Matter (Phase II) - AM7a DNA metaG | ecosystem: Environmental > Aquatic > Freshwater > Lake | place: Finland: Lake Alinen...
CCGTTGTGAAGGAGGCATCGCCCACCATCACCAGCACGTCGCCTGTTTCAGCTCCCATGATGTGCGTAATGTCTGCCTTTTCAGAATCGGAGAGAAATTTCGCCGCAGGCGACTGCCAGCCATCGGGATTTATTTTTATCCAGACAAGACCCCCTGCGCCGTAGGTTTTTGCAACCTCAACAAGCTCATCGAGGTCTTTGCGGGAAAAATCAGCACCCTTCACCGTGAGGCCCTTCACCACGCCGCCTTTTTCAATGGCCTGGGCAAAAACCTTGAAGCCGGAATTTTTAAGGGCCGGGTTAAGATCGACAAGCTCAAGGCCGAAGCGCGTATCGGGCTTGTCGGAGCCGAAGCGGTCCATGGCCTCCTGATATGACAGGCGCGGAAACGGCGTCGCCACGTCGAGGCTGAGAATTTCCTTAAACAGATTTTTCATCAGGCCTTCGAGCAGGCTGTAAATATCTTCTTCATCGATAAAAGACATCTCAAGGTCAACCTGCGTAAACTCGGGCTGGCGGTCGGCGCGCAGATCCTCGTCGCGAAAGCATTTCACGATCTGAAAGTAGCGGTCAAAGCCCGACACCATGAGTATCTGCTTAAACAGCTGCGGAGACTGGGGCAGGGCAAAAAAGCTGCCCGCCTCGATGCGGCTCGGCACCAGATAGTCGCGGGCCCCCTCGGGCGTGCTCTTGGTGAGCATGGGCGTTTCAAATTCCATGAAATTCTGAGCGCTGAAATAATTCCTGATTATCTGGCACATGCGATGTCGCGTGGCTAAAATCTGCTGCATTTTGGGCCGCCGCAGATCAAGATAGCGGTACTTGAGGCGCAGGGTCTCGGTTGCTTCCGCGCGGTCGGAAATTTCAAACGGCGGGGTCTGCGATTCATTTAAAATAATAAGCTCGCTTGCAAGCACCTCGATCTCGCCCGTGGGAAGGTCAGGATTGATCGTGCCCTCTGGCCGGTCGGCTACCGTGCCTTTGACCGCGATCACGAATTCGCTTCGCAGGTCATGGGCCTTATCCAGAGCAGAAGAACATGCATCGGGGTGAAAGGCTATCTGGGCTATGCCTGTGCGGTCGCGCAGATCGACAAAAATCAGGCCCCCGTGGTCGCGGCGGCTATGCACCCAGCCCATGATGGTCACATTGCGGCCAACGTCGCTTTTACGCAGATCTCCGCAGTAATTGGAACGCTTGAGGTTTACAAATGGTTCTGCCATGACAAGTCTCCCTGGGAACAAGTTTTGTAGTGTGGGTGAAACCCACCAAAATTTTTCATGTCCATCAATGGTGGGTTTCACCCACCGTATGCAAGATCTTAATAATTGACTGTTTCGCTGTAGCCGAGCTCCGGGTCAAGTACCTGCACGCTCACTCTGTCGCCTGCGCTGACGCCGCTCACGTCTGCAGGGATAGCCATAAGCCCTGAGGCCTCTGCCATGGACATGAGTATGCCCGAGCCCTGCTCTCCCGTGGTGCTGGCAAACCACTGCCCGTCTTTTTGCGTCAGCCTGCAGCGCACGAAAAATTTTCTTCCCGGTCTGCCAGGCACATCTTGCTGCGCCACGGCTTCAATAGGCCGGCGAAACAGCTTTGTGTGACCGCTCATTTTGCGCATGGCGGGCCGCACGAACTGCTCAAATGATACCATGGCGGATACAGGATTGCCGGGAAGCCCGAAGGCGGGTTTGTCGCCGATGACGCCGAAAGCAAGCGGCTGGCCGGGGCGCATCAGAACTTTCCAGAACTTCATATCGGCGCCAAGCTCCTGCAGCACGTCCTTTACATAATCGTAATCACCTACGGACACGCCGCCGGAAGAGATTATAATGTCGGCGTGCAACCCTTCAAGAAGGCGCGCGCGCAAAGCGTCTTTTGTGTCCCGGGCGATGCCGAGCATAATCGGCGTTCCGCCTGCTTCGGCAACCAGTGACATCAGGGAATAGGAATTGCTGGAAACGATCTTGCCCGGACCAAGCTTACCGTCAATGTCAACCAGCTCATCGCCCGTTGAGAGAATCGCAACGCGCGGCCGCTGATACACCGAAACCATGGCCCGCTTTATGGATGCCATGATGCCGATATGAGCAGGCCGCACAACAGTGCCGGCCGGAAAAAGCAAAGCGCCTTTTTTAATATCCTCACCGGCGCGCCTGATATTGGCGCCGGCCTTTTCCCCCTGCAGAATCGCAACTGTAGAGCCCTGCGCGGTGGTATTTTCCTGCATAATAACCGTATCGGCGCCCTGCGGAACCGGCGCCCCCGTCATGATGCGCAGGGCCTGGCCGGGCTGAAGTATTTCCCGGGAGATATATCCTGCAGGCAGGTCGCCCGTGATTTTAAGTTGAACCGGTTTGTCGGCGACGGCATCAGCTATGTCGGTATGCCGCACGGCATACCCGTCCATGGATGAATTGTCATGAGGCGGCACGTCAAGGCCCGACACAATATCCTCAGCCAGCACCCGGCCGCGCGACCCGAGTATATCGATGCGCTCTGAGCCGAGAACCCGAATTTGAGCAAGTATTGTTTCCAGAGCCTTTTCAACAGTAATCACGCAGTGTACCGCCTTGAAAGATTCTATTATATAAATGCTGTCTAAAAAAACAGAAGCGCATGTCCCCGCCGGCTTCCCGTGGAATCAAACGCTCCTGCAAAATGCCTATACGGGGTTCTGCTGCTGCACAAGCCTGCCACCCCACTGACAGGCTGCAAAACGCTCAAGCAATACTTGCTGGTTTTTATCTCCTGGCCCCCGCCGTTTTATTCGCAAAAAACTTCTCCCAGAAGATGACAACCGGGCATGCCACAAAGATGGAGGAATACGTGCCGGTGATGGTTCCCACGAGCATGGTGAAAGCAAAGTCGTGGATGACGCCGCCGCCGAATATGAACAGGGCAAGGGTTGCCATAAACACCGTGCTGACGGTAAGAATCGTTCGGCTCAGGGTCTGGTTAACGCTGATGTTGATGACCTCACGCAGCGGCTTTCTCGTCATCTTCGGCATATTTTCCCGGATACGGTCGCAAACGATGATGGTGTCGTTGACCGAATAGCCGACAATAGTCAGCAGTGCCGCAACAACTGAAAGGTCGATGGGGGTGTTGGTGATGGAGAGAGCGCCCATGGTTATAAGCACATCATGGATGAGGCCAAGAATAGCGCCGAGGCCGAACCGGAACTCAAACCGGAACCAGATATAGATGAGCATGCCGATACAGGAAAGAGCCACAGCCAGCAAAGCCTTTTGCCGCAGGTCTTTTCCCACCTTGGGGCCCACGGCCTCGGTGCGGCGGATCTCGAATTTGTCTTTGCCGAATTTGGACTCCATGGCCGCCTTGAATTCATCGGAAAACTGCTCAAGGTTTTCGACCTTGCTCTGAATATTGATCAGGTATTCCTTTTGGCCCTCATCTCCGAAATTCTGTACCGAGCCGGCCTCAATGCCCATATCCTTGATAACCTGGCGGATATCGCCGGCTGAGGCCGACTGCTCAAACCGTACCTGAAAGAGCGTGCCGCCCTTAAAATCGATGCTGTAATGGGGCCCGCCCTTTACAACCAGACAAACAATCCCGAGGAGGATGAGCGTCCAGGAAAGGGTGAGGGCGTACCAGATTTTTCCTACGAAATTTATATTTATATTCTGCTTAATGAATTCCACGAGTGCGTCCCTCTCTATATGCTTAACGTTGTAATAGCCTTTTTAGACATGAGGAAATCGATGATCACCCGCGTTACGGCAAATGAGGTAAACACATTGGCCACAAGACCGATAATCAACGTTATGGCAAATCCTTTGACCGGGCCTGTTCCGAACTGAAAAAGGAAAATGGCGGAAATGATCGTGGTGATATGCGTGTCCAGAATGGTCATGAACGCCCGGGAATAGCCCGTGTCTATGCAGGCCTTGAGCGTCTTACCAAGGCGCTTTTCCTCGCGCATGCGTTCGTGTATCAGCACGTTGGCGTCAACGGCCATGCCGATGGTGAGCACGATACCGGCAAGGCCGGGCACGGTGAGCGTGGCGCCGAAAGCCGCAAGGGCAGCCAGCAGCAGCAGAATATTGAGCAGCATCGCAAAATCCGCAACAAGACCCAGTGTACGGTAATAAAAAAGCATAAACAGGATGACTGCAACGCTGCCGATGATCATCGCCGTGATTCCCTGCTTGATCGAATCCAGACCAAGCGACGGGCCAACGGCTCGTTTTTCAAGAATTTTTACCGGTGCCGGAAGCGAGCCCGCCCTCAGCACGATGGCCAGATCGCGGGCCTCTTCCATGCCGAATCTTCCTGTTATCTGGGCATGGCCGCCAGCGATGCGGTCCTGAATGACCGGGGCGGAATAGACATTATTGTCCAGAACGATGGCCAGGCGTTTTTTGATATTTTTTTCCGTTATGCGCTCGAATGCTTTAGCGCCGCGTGCATCGAATTCCATTGAAACATAGGGCTCATTGAAGCGTGAATCGATCTGCACCTTTGCGTTCACCAGCCTGTCGCCGGTGAGCAAAGTCTTTTTCTTTAACACATACGGCGTCTTTTTTACCTCGCCGGTCTTGGGATTGACATTGCGCTCATACAGAAGCTCGCAGTCTGCCGGAATGTCGCCCTTCAGGGCATCCTCAACGCTTACGCCCTCAGCAACAAGCTTGAACTCAAGGAGCGCGGTTTTGCCGATGAGATCGATGGCGCGCTTGGGATCTGAGATGCCGGGCAGCTGAATGACGATCTGGTCTGCGCCCTGCAGCTGGATGGTGGGCTCTGCCACGCCGAACTGGTCAATGCGGTTACGGATGGTTTCAAGCGCCTGCTCGGTTGCCGTCTTTTTAAGCTGTTTTGCTTCAAGGGCATCAACCATCAGGGTAAACGTCACCCCGTCTTTGCTTTCATCAAGCTTCTGCTCTTTGAGCATGGGGAAACTTTTCTGCAGCAGCTGCCGCACTTTTTCCCGGGCGTCGGCTTCGGTTATTTTCGCCTCAATGGCGGTGCTGCTGACGCGCTTGATGGAATCAAACGGTATCTTCTCATTATAGAGTAATTCTTCAAGATCGGAGGCGTAGCGGTCAAGATTATTCTCGATAGCCTTGTCCGTGTCTACTTCAATGGCCAGGTGCATACCTCCCTGAAGGTCAAGGCCCAGCGAAATTTTGTCTTTGGGCAGGTACGGTGCCAATCCTGCCGGCACTTTGAAAAATGTCGGCAGCAGGTACACCACCGCCACAGCGATAACTGCGGCATACAGTAGCGATCGCCATTTCATGCTCTGCATCACAGAAACTCCTTATGAATAGCTTTATTTGGTTTTATCATCAGCTGGCTTTCCCTCTGTTGAGGCTTTGCCGGCGATGCTGCTTTTAGTGACCTTGATCCGCACATTCGGGGCGATCTCAAGGGTGATGATGGTGTCAGTCACGCCGGTGATTTTGCCGTAGATGCCGCCTGTGGTGACGACAGTCTCATCCCGTTTCAGTTCATTGAGCATTTCCTTCTGTTCCCGGGCCTTTTTCTGCTGGGGCCTGATAAGTAAAAAATAGAAAATGCCGAACATTAGAACCAGGGGAATGATGGCCTGCAAGCCGCTGCCCTGGCCACCGTCGGCGCCAGCGCCGGGCGCCATTGCATAAGCCGTTGATGTCAATAGAAAATACACGTCTATCTCCTTCCAAGTTTATAAAATAACAATAGAAGCTACCATAAATTAAAAAAAAAGAAACTATTTTTTTGCGGCGGCTTCCGTGTATAATGCCGGCATAAGATAGATATACGAGAAATGCCCGCATGAAGACACAGACCCGCATTACCGTGCTGCTCGCCGCCATCACCCTGTTGTTTATAGCAGGGTTTGCCATGCTCCAGCAGCATGAAACACGGCGGGAGCTGCTGCTCATCCGCAATAAGATATTTGAAAAAAATACGCTGTTTGACCGCGTGTTGCGTCTTGAAGAGGCGACACTGGAGATGTTCGCCTACGACTTTAGCACCCGCGATGACATAGTTGCGGCCGTTACCGGCCGGACACCGGCCGGGCACTTGGTCAGCGCAGCCCTCATGCCGAGCTTCAATGTGAGCGCTCTGTGGCTCTACGATGCCTCCTTCCGCCCTGTATACATCGAAAGCCCGGCGGAAATGCAGGCCTTTGATGCCATGGTTCGCCAGGGCGCTATTTCCCCAGAGCTGTTTACCATGAGCTATTTCTGCCATTTTTTTGTGATGACGCAGCAGGGGCTCATGGAGGTACGAAGTGCGCCGATACAGCCTGTCGCCGACACGGAACGATCTTCGCCTCCCAAGGGGTATCTGTTTGCCGGTCGCCTGTGGAACCGCGACTATATCCAGCAGCTTTCCCTCATCACGGAAAGCACAATTGAAATTCTGCCGCTGCCGGGCGGCGAAACGCTGGAGACTACCTATGAAGAAAAAAGCGGCGTTATCGGGTTTTATCGCGTCATTTACGGCTGGGACAAACGGCCCATAGCACAGATCCGGGTGCGCAGCGAGGCGCCCATAGCCCGCGAAATGCAGCGCACCTCGCGCAACCAGCTTATATTGCTTATTGCGTTTGTTTCGGCGGTCATACTGCTGCTGTCGGTGTTGCTGATTATCTGGGTTAATCTGCCCCTGAAGCGCATATCGGCAAGCCTGCACCAGCATGACCCCCTTCTTATAGGGCCTCTGACCGCCTCGACATCCGAGTTCGGCAACCTTGCCCGGCTGGTCCTGAACTTTTTCACGCAGCAGCAGGAACTGACGCAGGAAGTCGGGGTGCGAAAAAATGCAGAGGCGGCCCTGCGCATCGCCCTGCAGGAGTCCGAGCGAAGCGGCGCTGAAACCGCTGCGCTTCTGAAGGCCGCCCGGGCCGTGCTGTCCTATCACGACTTTGCAGGGGCCTCTCAGTCGATTCTCGCCATCTGCATACAGCTTGCCGGCGCTGCTGCCGGATTCATAGCCCATATCGTGCGGGAAGCCGGCAAAGACAATCTGCTGCGCTACGGCGCTATAATTCTTCCCGAGGGGGCTGTGTCCAGCGGGAGCATGCCCCTTGCCGGTTTGTATCGAGAGTCATTTGAAGCCCGTGCTCCGCGCTACTGCAATAACCCCCTTCCGGTCGGGCCTTTTGCGTCGTCCGGGCCCCACCTGCCAATCGATAATATGCTGTGTGCGCCCCTCATCATCGGGGGTGAGGTGCTGGCCCTGCTTGCCCTTGCCAACAAGCCCGGCGGCTTCACCGACAATGATCTCAGGATGGCCTCGGCTTTCAGTGAGCTTGCCTCCGTTGCGCTTCTCAACAGCCGCACGCTTGAGTCTCTTGAGATCAGCGAGGAGCGGTTCCGCTCCGTCGTGCAGACCGCAAGCGACGCCATCATTTCGGTCACCGGCAGCGCGCATATCGTTTTCTGGAACCGCGCTGCAGAAGCCATCTTCGGCTACACGGCAGATGAAGTGCTGGGCAGGCATGCTTCCATGCTGGTGCCCGACCTCCAGCGCTCGCAGTATACGCCGCTGGACGAACATGCCCTGCTGCAGTCAATGGATGTAAAACCGCAGGAAATGATGGGGTTGCGCAAAGACGGCAGCGAGTTTCCCATGGAGATTTCCCGTTCGGCATGGCGCTCGCGCGACGGCTTATTTTTCACTGCCATCGTGCGGGATGTTTCTCTGCGCATGGAACTTGAGCAGCTCATGAGGCTGCAGGAAAAGATGGCGTCTCTCGGTCGCGTCGCGGCAGGCATTGCCCATGAGATCAGAAACCCGCTCACCGGCATCAACTCATATATGTATTCGCTGAGAAAAGGCATCGAGGCAGGCGTTGCTGACATTCAGGAGCGCAGCCTGCTGCTAAGCATTGCCGATGAGATACAGGGGGCATCAAACAAAATTGAGGGCGTTATCCGCCGCGTCATGGATTTTGCCAAACCCGGCATGCCCAAGCTCTCGCTTATAAACATGAACCAGCCGATAGATGAGGCCCTTAAGCTTTCAGCCGCCACGTTGCGCAAAAACGGTATTATCGTGAAGCAGGAGCTTGCAGAAGGACTGCAACTGTGCCGCGCCGATCTGCAGATGATTGAGCAGGTTATGCTCAATTTAATCACCAATGCCGTGCAGGCCATGCATGCCATGACGGGCGAGAAAAATCTTGAGCTTCGCTCTTCTTCCGGTGATGGGCACATCGTGGTGACTGTGGGCGACTCCGGGCCGGGCATTCCGCCAAAGGAGCGGGCGAAGATATTTGACCCTTTCTACACGACAAAGTCGGACGGCTCTGGCATAGGCCTAAGCCTGTGCCAGCGCATTATTACCGATCACCGGGGCACGCTGACCGCTGAAACAAGCAGGTGGGGCGGGGCCGAGTTTCGCATCGAACTGCCGGTAGCTGATCCCGGCCCAAACTCAAAAAACAAAAACTCAAAATAACGAGACCTACATGCTAACCTACACTCTTTTTGTTGTCGACGATGAGGAAACAGCTCGCAATGGCATAGCGCTGGCGCTGGAGAAAGACTACTGCGTGAAGGGCTTTGCAGATGCGGAAAAAACGCTTGATGCCTTGAAGACACAGGCGCCCGATCTCATTCTTCTTGATATCGGCCTTCCGGGCATGAACGGAATCGAGGCACTGCAGGAAATAAAAAAGCTGCGCCCCGAGACCGTGGTCATCATGATCACGGCTTTTGAGGATATCGCAACCGTGGTGTCGGCCATGAAGCTCGGGGCCTATGACTATATCGTCAAGCCCGTGCATATAGAAGCCCTGCTGATCACCATCTGCAATGCACTTGAGACCGTGCGCCTGCGCAAGGAAGTGCAGCGTTTGCAGGAGCGCTACCTTGAAGAGAACATTCCCTGCTTCATCGGTGAAAGCCAGTCGATTCAAAGCGTTATGGAATTTATCAACCTTGTGGCCCGCAGCCCCGATACGCCGGTGCTCATCTGCGGGGAAACAGGCACGGGCAAGGAGCTGGTGGCTGCCGCCATTCACTATAAAAGCCCGAATTTCAAGGGGCCGTTCATTACGCTCAACTGCGCTGCCATCCCGAAGGAGCTGATCGAAAGCGAGCTTTTCGGCTATGAGAAAGGCGCTTTCAGCGGCGCCCATGAAAAGGGCAAGCGGGGCCTTGTGGAGGAGGCGGCCGGCGGCACCTTGTTTCTGGACGAGGTGGGAGACCTGAGCCTCGATGCGCAGGCAAAGCTGCTTCGCTTTCTTGAGGAGGGCGAATATTACCGCGTGGGCGGCACGCAAAAGCAGCACGTGAAGACCCGCGTTATTTCGGCCACCAATCGCGACATCGAACAGATGATTGAGGCCGACCGGTTCCGCCGCGACCTGTACTACCGCCTTGCCGTCATTAAGGTCGATGTCCCGCGCCTGAGTACGCGGCCGGAGGACATACTGCCCATAGCGCGTCATTTCATGATCGGGTTCAGCTCTAAGTTCGGCAAACAGTTTAACGGCATCGCGCCGGATGCCGAGCATGCGCTGCTCAACCGCGACTGGAAGGGCAATGTTCGTGAGCTGCGCAATGTGATCGAGCGGGGCGTGCTCATCGGTCGCGGGCCGCTGCTTGCGCTGGAAAATATTCTGCAGGAAACCCCCCAGGCAAAAACGCCGTCTTTAGCGCCTGCTTCTGTTTCCGGCGTGCCAACCTTAACGTCATCCGGCTTTGACCTTCCTGCTGCGCTCAAGGCCATAGAAAAGAATTACTTTGACGATGCCCTGAGCTTGTCCGGGGGGAAAGAAAGCGAAGCCGCGCGGCTTTTAAATCTCAATTACTATACATTCCGGCACCGGAGGAAAAAACTGTATGATGAATAATAAAGTCGCCTGGAAGCCCGGCACCATGATCTATCCGGCACCGACTGTTATGGTCAGCTGCGGCAACCTGCAGACCGGCTATAATATAATCACCATCGCCTGGACCGGCACGGTCTGCTCAGACCCGCCTATGTGTACCATTTCGATCCGGCCCGAGCGGTACTCCCACGACATCATCAAGAAGACAGGCGAGTTCGTCATCAACCTCACAACCGTTGCCCTTGCCCGCGCCACGGACTGGTGCGGCGTGAAGTCGGGCCGCGATTTCGACAAGTTTAAGGAAATGGGCCTCACGCCCGCGCCGGCACAAAAGGTAAAAGCCCCTCTTATCAAGGAGTCGCCCCTCAACATCGAGTGCAGGGTGATCGACATAAGGCCCCTGGGCTCCCATGATATGTTTCTTGCCGAGGTTGTGGCAATCAATGCCGATGAAAGTCTCATCAACACTGCAACCGGTGCGTTTAAGCTCGCAGAGGCGGGGCCGATCTGCTACCTGCATGGCAACTATTTTAAGCTGGGCAAACTGCTCGGGAAATTCGGCTGGTCTGTTGAGAAGCGCCCTGCGGCAAAAAAAAGAAAAAATCCCGGGCAGAAAAGGTGATATGAATGCGCTCTATGCAGCGGCACTTGATATGGACTATTTTTGTTGTTAGCTTACTCCTGCTGATGGGGGAAGCATCTATAGCTATAGCTTCCGAAAACACACCATTGCGGCCGGGAGAGAAGCTGCAGTATAAGGTGTACTGGGCCATGATAGAGGCTGCGGATGTGACACTTGAAATTCTGCCGATGGAAAAATTAAGCGGCACGCCAGCCTTACATTTTGCCATGACGGCTGCAACTTCTCCGCTGGTTGAAAATATCTACCCGGTCCATGATCGCATTGACTCCTATGCCGATGCTGCAATGAATCATGCGCTGCAGTATAAGGAGAAAAAACAAACGCGAAAAATAAAGGATGTGGAAATCGCGTTCGACTGGCAAAAGCAGACGGTGATCTACAGCAAGAAGGGCAAAAAAAAAGCGCCGGTGACTCTTATGCCCGGCGCCTTTGATCCGCTGTCAATTTTTTATTTTTTCCGCACGCATGAGCTAAAAGAAAATATGGAAATTTCACGGCCTGTCTCCGATGGGAAAGTTTGTGTCATCGGCAAAGCGCATGTGCGCTCACGACAAAAGGTGCAGGTGGCGGGCCGGGAATATGATACCTACCTGGTAGAGCCGGAGCTTGGGAAGCTTGGCGGGGTGTTTGAAAAAAATCCTAATGCCAAACTGCAGATATGGGTTACGACCGACAAGCAAAGACTGCCGGTTATGATTAAAAGCGAGGTGGCGGTTGGCAGTTTCACAGCAGAGCTTGTCGGGATAGAATACAGATAAATTCACGCAGAGGGGGTGGCTGGACATCCGACACTGAGGGCATCATGCCATAATGGGGAAATGAGATGAAAGAAGCGGAATACATTTATACAAAAGCACCTGAAAAATCAGGGGCTTTTATACTTCCCAGCATGTCGCTGGATTCTTAAAAAGTGGAGCTGAACGGGATCGAACCGTCGGCCTCTTGAATGCCATTCAAGCGCTCTCCCAGCTGAGCTACAGCCCCACGGAGGTCTTTTTATGTCTTATCTTTATATACAAAATATGCGTCATTGTCAAAAAGAAAATAAGGCATTGTCATTTAAGCAATTAACATTGAAGTGCGTGAGAAAGGGGCGCTAAAGAGAGAAAGTGACGATGAAGACATCGGTGGATAAAAAAACCTAGGGACAACGTGCAGGTCAAATCATAAAGCAATCGATTTTTCAACCGCTATCGGCTCGCGTCGGCCATAACCTTCTCGACGATAGCTGCTATTTTTCTCATATCTCTCTCCGTCAGGGTCGGATGGACCAAGAACATCAGGCTAGTCTCCCCAAGCTCACGTGCCACGGGCAGACGCTGGGCAGGACGCAGGCCGTTGCCGTCAAAGGCCTTTTCCTGATACACTTCGCTGCAGCTCCCGCTGAAGCAGGGCGCGCCCTCGACCGTCACGGCGTTCATAATCCGGTTCCGGTCCCATCCCGCCTTCAGCCGCTCCGGCCGAACAAAAACATAGTACTTATAATAGGCGTGCAGGACATTCTCAGGCGGCACCGTTACCCGCAGCCCCGCAATCCTCGCAAACGACTCTGTCAGGATTGCCGCGTTGCGCTGCCGGGAAGCCACCCAGTCCGGCAGCTTCTTTAACTGCCGCCGGCCGATCGCCGCCTGCATCTCCGTCATCCGCCAGTTCGTTCCGAAGGATTCATGCAGCCACCGGAATCCGGGCTGATGCTCACGTCGATAGACTGCATCATAGCTTTTCCCGTGGTCCTTGAACGCCCAGGCCTTTTCCCAGAGGGCGTCATCATCCGTCAAGAGCATGCCCCCTTCGCCGCCCGTTGTCATGATCTTGTCCTGGCAGAAAGAAAAGGCCGCCAGATGTCCCATGCTGCCCGTCATGCGCGGATAGAGGCGAACGCCTCCCCGTTCGATGGGCGCGCCCACGTGCGCAGACTTCACCGGCACCGGCATCCGACTATAATAGACGGCTCCATGGCACTGTGCACAATCCTCGATCACCTTCAGACCATATTGCCCCGCAACCTCCATGATCGGGTCCATGTCGCACGGCCAACCAGCCAGATGCACGGTGATAATCGCCCGTGTCCGGGATGTTATCAAGTTCCGGATTGATTCGGCGGTAATATTCTGGCTCTCCGGATCAACGTCGGCAAAAACCGTTTTCGCCCCCTGCAGCGCCACACAGGCCGCCGAAGCGATAAAAGTTCTCGGGGTGACGATCACTTCATCCCCCTGACCGATGCCCAGAACCTGGAGCGCCAACTCCAGCGCCACCGACCCGTTCGTCAGAGCGATGGCATGCCGGACTCCGCAGAAGACGGCAAATTCCTCCTGAAACTTCTCCACTTCTTTGCCAGTCCACTGGTTGATTTTGCCGGACTTCAAAACAGCGGCAGCGGCGAAGACTTCGTCATCATCAAAATGCGGCCAGGCGGCCTTCGGGGGCAGACTTTCAGGAGGAAGCCAGCCATCCTGGTGGGAGATCAGCGTCAGCTCGCGGACAATCTGCTCGATCCGGGGATCGTAGCCTTCGGCATGGATGAGATAATACTGTCTAAAAAAGGCTATCAAAAACAACCGGTTGGCGAGAATCAGCACAAAAATGAAAAACCACGCCGACAAAATCGTACTGAGGGGCATGAAGGTTTTCATTAGGTACATGCTCAGGGAAAATAGAAAAAAAGCCGTGCCCACCGCCTTGAGGACTCCGAAAATCCGATCTATATAAGGCTTGTTCCGGGAGGCCAGGTAAAGCCCGTTAATAGCATAGGCGAAAAAGCAACAGGCCGTTAGCATAGGGGCGTTTGCCAACCAGACATGAATAAACATATCATGAAAATAAGCCTGCGACGTCGATGTCCAGGTAAGAACCCGAATCCCAACCGTGGTGAGCATCCCCAGGAACAACCCAAGGTTGCTCAAAAACAGGTCCATCGCCACCCGCACGAAGAACCCTCTCGGAGTAAAATCCGTCTGCAACCGATTTGTCAACCATGCGGGGAATTTCATGACGATAGCGAACCTCTAATGTTGCTGCCACACTGGCGTTGCACGGATGCTAACACATCAACATCTTTAAGCGAGGCAGCTTCGATACAATCATCCGGTTTGGGAATACCCACATACAGTGAGCCGACCCGCCGGACGCAAATAGATGGCAAGCATCCGGGAATAGCTGGGGCAATACAATCTTTTATTGGATTATCTACAATGTACACGCTGTCATTACCGGGTAATGATCATTGAACTTTATTCTTTTCAATGCTTCAAAATTTATTTAGCTGGAGTCCGGACCGAGATGAGCCGTCACGATACTTGTCTCGAAATATCTTTCTAAAAGTATAGCCTCCCCCCAACCCGGCATTGATTTTAAAAACCTGAACGCTGTCGTCATTCCTCTTGAAACCCTGAAAACAGCTGCACACACTGATTCAGTTAAGAGTTCTGATAAATAAGAATCCTGGTTCTATTTTTCTTAGTCAGCCTGCTTTTTAGGCCACCCGAGGGCTCATCGGTAATTCAAATGTTTACCAGTCAGTTTTCTTGTACATTCACTGCTTCTGTACTGGAGGCTCCGATCTATCTCCCCCTTCATCGCCTCTTCTTCAAAAACTACCTGCCGGTAGTTGCCACGCCGGGTAACGTGGCGGTAAAAACAAGGACTAACGATTCATGCTTTCCGCAGTATTATGTTAATTGTATGCCCGCAGTGCAAGCTGTGTCAACCATAAAAAGCGCGCTTAAAGCCCCGCTATTTTCCTGCAAGGCTTTTTTGTTCGCGCCCCTTGCGGCAGGCATGGATTTCTCAAATTACATGCAGGCTTCAAAGTGCCATCAGAAGCAGCATAGCCATATCCAGGGGTTTGTTCGTCTGTGTAATATGCTAATGGCGACAATGATTCTTGCCGAAGCAAATGCTGGAATGCTGCTTTCTGCCTGTATGCAGCACGAGCGAAAAAAATCCCTATAAAGCATTTCAATCAAGCTGAAATTCTTCGCGCCAGTTTTTCTCTTCATTACAGGCAGGCTGCTCGTTTTTTTTAAACAAATAATCCCCGAGCACCAGATAGTCCATTTCAGTGCGCATAAAGCAGCGATATGCATCTTCCGGGGTGCACACAATCGGCTCGCCTCGCACGTTAAAACTCGTATTGACAAGCATGCCGTAGCCGGTCTTTTTCTTAAATGCCTTCAGCAGCTCCCAGAAGCGCTCATTGGTCGATTTGTTAATGCTCTGAATACGCGCTGAGTAGTCGATATGGGTGATAGCGGGCACATCGGACCGGAGATGATACAGGCGGTCATACATCGTAAGCTGATCATAGTTAGGCGGCAGCGTGGTCCTTCGGTCTTCCCGAACCGGCGCTACAAAAAGCATATACGGAGACGGCCTGTCCAGATCAAAGTACGTGGCGATTTCCTCTTCCATAACAGCCGGAGCAAAAGGCCTGAACCCTTCACGGTACTTGATTTTTAAATTCAACTTCTTCTGCATATCCGGCAGACACGGGCTTCC
>Ga0114951_10003930_pt1 | contig 14940 bp, 7 predicted proteins | sample AM7aDNAmetaG_FD_88677 | JGI IMG/M metagenome (GOLD analysis project Ga0114951, IMG submission 88677) | Freshwater microbial communities from Finland to study Microbial Dark Matter (Phase II) - AM7a DNA metaG | ecosystem: Environmental > Aquatic > Freshwater > Lake | place: Finland: Lake Alinen...
AAGAAGATCGTGGATGTGCCGCAAGGCGATACGCCCCAAGAGGCTACGCCTCAAGACGAAACACAGCAGGATGAAACAACGCCCACTTCCGAAGTCTCGGCGGACCTGTCCGAGGACAGACCTCAAGCGGCGGAAGAGGCGACACCTAGTGAGAGCGAGGAAAAACTTTAATATGGACCTGAGCCAAATACGCAAAAAAATTGATGAATTGGACCAGAAGATCGTCGGGCTTTTGAACGAGCGAACCGAGTTTGCTCGTGAAGTCGGAAAAAAAAAGACCGAGGCCGGTAAGGAGATCTACGCCCCGGAACGGGAAAGCGAGATCTACCGGAAGATCGATGGTTTGGCGGCGAAGGGGATCCTCCCGAAAGACGCCCTGAAATCCATCTATCGGGAGATCATGTCGGCAGCGCTTGCGTTGGAGAAGCCGCTTGCGATCGCTTATCTCGGACCTGAAGCGACCTTTACGCACCTTGCGTCGCTTTCCAAATTCGGATCGAGTGTGGAATATCGCTCCTGCGTGAGTATCGGCGAAGTTTTTCGGGAGGTCGAACAGGGGCGTGCCGATTATGGTGTGATCCCGATCGAGAATTCTATCGAGGGAGCCGTGAGCCATACCCTGGACATGTTCATTGATTCCGATCTCAAGATCTGTTCCGAGATCTATTTTGAGATCGCACATAACCTGATGTCAAATGTTCCGAACATGAAGCAGATCAAGCGCGTCTATTCCAAGGCCGAGGTGTTCGGCCAGTGCCGCATGTGGCTGGAATCGCATCTCCACCACGCGGAACTCATGGAAGCCTCGAGTACGGCTGCGGCGGCAAAACGTGCGGCGGATGAGGATGGCGCGGCGGCGATCGGCTCGAAACTTGCGGCCACGCTTTACAATCTTCCGATCCTGGCGGAAGGGATCCAGGATTTCGCGAACAACGTGACCCGGTTCCTTGTGATTGCCAAACAGATCCCATCGAAGACAAAGAACGATAAAACATCGATCCTTGTCTCGATCCGTGACAAGGTGGGAGCGCTTTATGAGATGCTTTTGCCGATCAAGAAATACCGTGTGAATATGACCAAGATCGAATCGCGCCCTTCCAAGAAAAAGGCGTGGGATTATTATTTTTATATCGATCTTGAGGGGCATGTGCAGGATCCGCGCGTCCGGAAGATGCTTGCGGAGATGGAAAAGAAGGTCAAGTTCCTCAAAGTATTGGGCTCCTACCCGGCTGCGGGGAATACGAAAGACTAGCGCTGCGCGCATTTCAAATTTTAAATTTAAAAATGATCCCATTCAAAAAACACATCCAGGACATCAGGCCATACGAACCCGGGAAGCCGATCAAGGAGCTTCAGCGGGAGTATGGGATCCGCCATGTCATCAAGCTTGCCTCGAACGAGAACCCTCTGGGGCCTTCGGGGAAAGCAATCCGTGCGATGCGTAAGGCGATCCGGGAAGTGCATCTCTATCCGGAGGGGAGCTGCTATTATCTCCTGACGCGTCTGGCTAAAGAACTGGACATCGATCCGGAGCATCTCATTTTCGGGAATGGGTCCAACGAGATCATCGAACTTTTGGCGCGCGGCTTTTTGTCCGAAGGCGATGAAGTCATTTCTTCCGAGATGACGTTTCTAGTCTATCCTATCCTTTCGCAGGTCTGTGGAGCGACGTTTAAGGCGATCCGTATGAAAGATTATCGCTATGACCTCGAGGGGATTCTTCGGGCGATCACGCCGAAGACGAAGCTCATTTTTATCGCGAATCCCAACAACCCGACCGGGACTTACGTGACCGCGGCGGAGGTCGAGGATTTTCTTTCTAAAGTTCCCGATCATGTGGTGGTATGCTTCGATGAAGCGTATGTGGATTTCGTGGATGCCGAAGATTTTCCCAAAATGCTCACGTATGTGAAGGCCGGGCGGCCGAATGTGGTGGTTTTGAGGACTTTTTCCAAGGCGTATGGTCTTGCCGGCCTCCGTATTGGTTATGGTGCGGCGTCTAAGGAGATGGTCCAATATCTCCACAAGGTTCGCCAGCCATTCAATGTGAATTCGGTGGCACAGGCTGCGGTTGTGGCAGCGCTCGATGATTCGTTCTTTTTATGGCGCACGAAATGGCTTGTGCTCCAGGGTCGTAAATTTTTTTATCGTAAATTTAAACAAATGGGCTTGCAATACCTCCCGAGCCAGGCGAATTTCATTTTGGTTCATGTGCCTGCGGACGGGCAGGAGGTTTTTCAGGCTTTGCTGCGTCAAGGGATGATCGTCCGGGCCATGGGGGCTTACAAGCTTCAGGAGTGGATCCGTATCACGATCGGTCGCCGCGGTCAGAATGTGCAACTGATTAAATTGCTCAAAAGCTATTTAGCGAAAACCGGGGACCGGGGAACGGGGAACGCAAAGCGTAATCGTTAGTCGTTCATCGTTCCACATTTCCCAATTTTTTTATTGGAGAATAAAAAATATGATCATCGTCTTAAAGAAAACCGCAACGCCGCAAGAGCTGGAACATATCTGTCAAAAGGTGCGTGAACTCGGCCTCACGCCGAACGTCTCACGTGGCACCGAACGCACCGTGATTGGGGTGATCGGGGACGAAGAAAAGCTGCACGTCCAGCCGCTAGAAGTTTTCCCGGGCGTTGAGTCCGTGATGTCGATCTTGAAACCCTACAAGCTGGCGAGTCGCGATTACAAAGCCGAGAATACCGAGTTTGAAATGGCGAATGGTGTGAAAGTCGGCGGTAAGAAGATTGTTGTTATGGCTGGTCCCTGCGCCGTTGAAAATTACGACATGCTTTTGGGTATCGCGAAAGCCGTGAAGCGTTCCGGCGCGACATTCCTCCGAGGCGGGGCGTTTAAGCCACGCACGTCACCTTATTCTTTCCAAGGGCTCGGCGAGGAAGGTTTGAAATACCTGCGTCAGGCGGCGGATGAAGTGGGGCTTTTGGTCGTGACCGAGGTGATGGACACACGTCAGGTGGAGCTCGTGTCGCAATATGCGGATATGCTCCAGATCGGGGCGAGGAATATGCAGAATTTTGATCTCCTCAAGGAATGCGGTATGACGAAAAAAGCCGTACTCCTGAAACGCGGGCTTGCCGCTACGGTGAAGGATCTCCTGATGTCCGCGGAATATCTGCTTTCCAAAGGGAATTTCAAAGTCATGCTCGGCGAGCGTGGCATTCGTACTTTCGAGACTTCCACGCGCAATACGCTCGATCTGAACGCCATTCCCGTGCTCAAAAAAGAGACTCATTTACCGGTCCTTGTGGACCCTTCGCATGGGACCGGGTTCCGCGATTTCGTGGCGCCCATGGGCATGGCAGGAGTAGCCGCCGGGTGCGATGGGCTGATGGTTGAAGTCCATCAGTGCCCAGAAGAGGCCAAAAGTGACGGGGAGCAATCGGTCTTGCCAGAGCAATTCGACGAAATGATGAAAAAGGTCCGCCTCATTGCGCATGCGGTAGGACGGGACATCTAATAGCCGGGAAACACTGAACGCAAAGAACTCTACGTTCTCCGAAAATGTTCGCCATGCATCACAAAACCAAAGAGGTCATGCGGTGTTTAGAAAGATAACAATCATCGGATTAGGTCTCATGGGCGGCTCATTGGCCGCGGCTTGCCGGAAGAAATTTCCCAAGGCCAGGATTATCGGGATCAGCCGGAGCCATGAAGCTCTTGCGCTCGCCAAGCGAAAGAAATGGGTCCATGAATCTACAAGAGAAGTATTGTTTGGTGCCCAGGGCGCGGATCTTGTGGTGCTTTGCACGCCCGTCGATACTTTCCTGCCTTATCTCAGAGCGATCGACAAAGTTTGCGCGAGGGGTGCCTTGGTCATGGATGTCGGAAGCGTCAAGGCTTCCGTTTTAAAGGAAGTGAACTCGCGCTGTTGGAAGAATCTCTCTTTTGTTGGGTGCCACCCGATGGTCGGTTCTCACAGGCGGGGGATCCAGGCTATGAATCCAGGACTCTATAATGAAGGCCTGGTGCTTTTGACTCGTGACCGGAAGACCTGTCCCAGCGCTTATAAAATGGCAAAGAAGTTTTGGCAGACGTTTACCTCTAAGATCGTGGAGTTAACTCCCGAGATGCATGACAAGCTTGTGGGAGAGGTCAGCCATCTGCCGCACGCTCTTGCGGCGTGTCTCATGCACGCCGTTTCGACCTCTGCGCTAAAAGTAGCTTCGACTGGTTTCCGCGATACGACGCGCATTGCGGCTGCGGCATCGTCTGTCTGGCAACCAATTTTTTCGTCAAATCGGAAAGTTATGCTGGGAGTCTTGACCCGTTTTGAGCGGGAACTTAGGACGTTCAAAAAGCTTCTTCAAGACCGGGATTCCAAGAAGTTAGTTCGGTTCCTCGATCAGGCGCAAAATAAACGGAATTCATTGCGGGGAACGAGGAACGGGGAACGTTAAAGCTTTTTCCGTTCTGCGTTTCCCGTTCCCCATTTTGAAAAAATCCCCCTTCCCAAATCCAGAAGATGTGCTATACTCCCGTCGTTCGCATCGATTTCAGTTCTGGCTAACGCTGAACTGAGAGGGAAAAACGGTGCGGACCCCCATTTTCATGCAATCCCAATGAGAAGGGGACTCTCAAGGAGGTTTTCCCTATTATGCAATCCACGTTTTCAGAGCTGTACGAGAAGTCTTTTCAGGACATTAAGATCGGTGAGGTCGTTAAAGGCACGGTGATCGCGGTTCACGAGCGCGACATTGTGGTCGATATCGCCTACAAAGCCGAAGGCATTCTGGCTAAAGATGAGTTTTCTCAGCCGGAACTTCTGGTCGTTGGGTCGGAAGTTGAAGTACTGTTCGAAGGTTTTAATGATGTCGAAGGCACCGCGATCCTTTCCAAGCGTAAAGCCGATCGGCAGAAGACCTGGAACGATATTCTCTCTAACGCTACTGAAGGCGCCATTGTGGACGGACGTATCTCTCGCAAAGTGCGCGGCGGTTTCATGGTCGATATCGGTATGGAAGCGTTCCTGCCCGCATCGCTCGTGGACATCAAGCCGGTCCGCAACCAGGACATGTTCATTGGCCTCCAGAGCAAATTCCTCGTCGTAAAGATTAATCATAAGCGCAAGAACGTTGTTGTCTCCCGCAAGGATCTCCTTGAAAAGAGCCGCAACGAAGCCCGCACGGAAAAACTGAGCACCCTCAAGGTGGGTCAGGTCGTGAAGGGCAAAGTGAAGAACATCACCGATTTCGGCGTCTTTATCGACATCGGAAACCTTGATGGTCTTCTCCATATCACGGATATGAGCTGGGGACGCATTTCGCACCCCTCCGACCTTGTGAAGATCGGGGATGATATTGAAGTCGTCGTCATCTCGATCGATCAGGTGAAACAAAAGATCTCCCTTGGCCTGAAGCAAAAGGGGACAGATCCTTGGGGCACGGTCGATCAGCGTTATGCGATCGGCAATCAGGTCCACGGCAAGGTCGTCAATATCCTGCCGTACGGCGCTTTCGTGGAACTCGAACCCGGTATCGAGGGTTTGGTTCACATCAGCGAGCTTTCCTGGACCAAGCGCGTCAATCATCCGAGTGAGATCCTGACGATCGGGATGGAACTGGATGTAGTGATCCTAAGCCTTGATACGGCCGCGAAGAAGATCTCGCTTGGCGCGAAACAGGCCCAAGAGAATCCCTGGACCACTGCCGCCAACAAGTTCCAAGTTGGCAGTCGCGTGACCGGGACCATCCGGAACCTCACGGACTATGGCGCGTTCATCGAACTCGAGCCCGGGATTGAAGGACTGCTTCACGTGTCCGATATCTCGTGGACCCACAAGGTCGCCAAACCCTCGGATGTCCTCAAAAAAGGGGATACCGCGGAAGTGATGATTCTTGCGGTGGACACCGATGCGAAGAAAATCTCGCTCGGCATGAAGCAACTCTCAGACGATCCATGGACCGAACTCACCAAGAATTTCCTCACAGGCCTTGAGCTTCAGGGCAAGGTTACGAGGATCGTGAACTTCGGGGTTTTCGTGGAACTGGACAATGGCCTCGAAGGCTTGATCCATGTCTCCGAGATCCCGGATTGTACCGCGCAGGACCTCGCGAAGCGTTTCAATTTAGGGGATACGCTTCGTTGCAGCATCCTGAACGTGGACCATGAAGGACGTAAGATCGCGCTTTCCTGCAAGAACGAGCCGATCACGGCCTAAGCAAAAATCGACCGATGACGAGCCCCAGGAACCGTAGAGTTGTCATCACGGGCCTGGGGGTCGTCTCGTCGGTCGGCTTCGGGAAAGAAGCCTTTTGGGACTCGATTTCGAAAGGTCGAAGCGGCGTTTCCAACATCACTGCTTTTGATACCACCCAGTTCACCACCCATTTCGCAGGCGAGATCAAGAACTTCGATCCGTCTGCCTATATCCTCCCTAAAAAACTCAAACGCATGGACCGCACCACGCAATTCGCGGTGGTAGCTTCCAAAATGGCGGTTGAGGATGCAAAGCTTGATCTTTCAGAGCTCGGCGTGCGTGAGCGAACCGGCGTGATCATCGGAGCCGCTTTAGCCGGTGTTGGTTTTATTCTGGAACAGCATGAGATTATGCTCAAAAAAGGGCCGATGAGGCTCAATCCTTTTACGGCGCTCGCTTCTTTTCCGGACGCTTGTGCCGGCAATGTTTCGATCGAGCTGGGCGTCAAAGGTCCGAGTTTTTCCATCGCAACCGCATGTTCTTCGGCGTCCGACGCGTGCGGCTACGCCTTTGACGCGATCCGGAGCGGGGATCTTGATTTCCTGATCATGGGCGGTGCGGAAGCGACGATCTTCCCTGGTATTGTGGCGTCTTTTTGCGTGGCGCGCGCGCTTTCGACCCGGAACGATCAGCCCGAGAAAGCTTCACGGCCTTTCAGCATGGATCGCGATGGTTTTGTGATCGGCGAAGGTGCAGGGATGCTGGTGCTGGAAGAATACGAGCATGCGAAAAAGAGGGGAGCGCATATTTACGCGGAGATCCTCGGTCACGGCATGACCTGCGATGCGTATCACATGACGGCGCCGGATCCGGAAGGAACCGAGGCGGCCCGTGCCATGCAGCTCGCGATGCAAAGCGCGGGAGTGGAGCCCAGCGAGATTGATTATATTAATGCCCACGGGACCTCGACGTCCTTAAACGATAAGACGGAAACCCTAGTGATCAAAAAAGTTTTTGGGGCTCGAGCTTACGAGATCCCTATCAGTTCCGTAAAATCCATGATCGGACACTTGATCGGCGCGGCCGGTAGTGTCGAGCTCATCGCGACACTTCTGGCCATGGAACATCAGCTGATCCCTCCGACCATCAATTACAATTCCAAAGACCCCGAATGCGACCTGGATTATGTGCCGAATGTGGCGCGTCCCGCAAAGATCCGGATCGCGATGAAGAACTCCTTCGGTTTTGGCGGCAAGAATTCCATTCTCATTTTAAAGAAAGTCTAAAAAACGGGGAACGGGTAACCGCAAACGCTGAATGCAGGCGTTCCCCGTTCAACGTTTCTTGCGCTGTGAGTTTAGGCGAGTTCTTCTTCGATTTCCGTGCCGCTGTCTGCGGTCGTGCGATTCTTCCGGTGGGAAAGTGTTTCTATTGCGGTGCCATCCAGGATGCCGCGCTTGGAGGTTTCAATGAACTCGACCATGTGCGTGACTTCAGGGCTTTTGAGAGATTTCTTGATCGCTTCAATGGCTTGGCTTACATTCATGCCAGAACGGTAAAGAAGTTTGTAAGCCTCTTTGATCTCAGCGCGCACTTGCGGTCCGATACCGGCGCGTCTCATGCCCACCACATTAATCCCTTGTGCCACACCCGGCCGGCCGCCGCAGATCACGTAAGGCGGAATGTCTTTATTAATGGCGGTAAGAGCGCTGACCATGGCGAGTGTGCCGATACGCGTGAATTGATGGAAGCCCGTCATCCCGGAGAGGAATGCTTTGTCTTCGACCAGGCAATGGCCTGTGAGCGAGGCCTGGTTCACCATGATGATGTTATTGCCGAGATGACAGTTGTGTGCGATGTGACAATAGGCCATGATGAAATTCTCATCACCGATCACGGTGGAGGTGCCCACCTTCGTGCCGCGGTGAATGGTGACGAATTCCCGGATGATATTCTTTGAGCCGATCTTGGTGAAGGTGGCTTCGCCCTGATAGGCGATGTCTTGAGGCTCGTGACCGATCACGGCATTCATGTGGATGGCGTTGTAATTCCCAAGTTCGGTTCCCCGGGCGATAAAGACGCCGGACAGGATCTTGTTGTGAGAGCCGATCTTGACCCCGTCCTCAATGATGACATTCGGGCCGATCGTGTTACCCATCCCGATCTCGACCTGCTTTCCAATAATGGCGCTGGCATGGATTTCAGACATGGACGGGATTATATCATAAGCCCGTGGTGCGGGAAACGGGAAACGGCGAGCGCATCCGTTCCGCGTTGCTCGGCAGCCATTCCCAGACAAATAGTACGCATGCTATCCATGGATTAAAGATGCTATATCCTGCAATTGATAGGGAAGGGATTCCCTAAGTCGTTACAAATAGGCATTTTAGGGAGTAAAAAATCAAGATTTTTTTATGCCCCACCCCTTGCTTTCCTGGAGTTCATCAGTTATATTTTCGACAACTTTTTAAACGTTGAAAAAAATCAGATAAAATCCGTTTTGAAATCAGAAAAAATCCGCTTTCACAAAGGACGAGTCACTGAATGAATTCGCATAACCCATTCAAGACGTTCATTGCTACTTGCACAGTTTTTGTTTTCTTCTTCACAAGCCTCGGCATTTCCCCCAGTGCGTTTGCCTCAACCGCGATGCCGGAGGTTTCTTTTCCCTACCAGATCGCGCTCGACAGGAGCCTGGGTCTCGCTATTCCTCAGAAGTTCGGTAAACTCGAAAATTTCAGCGCGGGGCAGGGGGATCGTCCGGCTATTTTTCACATCCAGACTGCGCACGGTCATTACCAAGCCCAGCAGCAGATCCGTCAGATCCTTCAATACCTTGATAAGAATTATGGTGTTCGGACCGTTCTTGTCGAAGGCAGTGCGTTCGAGCTCGATCCAGAGCTCCTGAATTTTTTTCCTAAAGATAAAAAACTTACATTGAAGGTCAATGACGCACTGACGAAGCATGCCCTTGTGAAAGGTCCCGAGCTCTATCTTCTGGAATCTAAGGGCGCAAAAGCCTACGGCGTGGAGGACCTCCGGGCCTACCGTGAGAATGGCGTGTCTTTTGTAAGCGTGCTGAAGGAAAAACAAAAGACGGAACAATTTCTCGCCGACATGAACATGCAAATCGAACGCCTCGCAAGTCACTTTCTTAATAAGGATCTCCGGGATTTCCTCAAACGCACGGAAGGTTTTGAAAAGAACCAGATCCCGCTTGATACCTGGCTCGCCAATTTGAAAGGGGAGGCGCAGAAGCGTCTCGAAATGGATCTCACTTCACCCGCCTACCAGCTCGATTGGCCGATGCTCGTTCGCGTCTTCAAGTTGCAGGAGCTTGCGGCAAAACTTGATAAGCAGAAGTTCCCGAAAGAGCGTGATGAGTTTCTGAAAGCGCTGCGGCGTTTTATGCCGCAGGATGGGACTCGTAGCTCGCACCTCGGGACTCAAAAAAACGAGGAACGAGGTCCTAGTCCCAAGTCCCTTTTTGCGGAGATCGAACGTTTGCTTCGATCGGAGCAGCAGAGCGTCCAGCTTCCCGATCCTGAAACCGGTATTCTTTTCGAAGACATGGTCAAGCAGTTGCCGGAAAATTTTAACTATGAGCCTTTCCCCAACGTCCGCTATTTTATCGGGACCCTGCTTCTTCAAAGCGAACTTAAAGCAGATCGCCTCATACTAGAAGTCCAGAAGCTTTCGAATGAGATCGCTGCAAAACTGACCCGTAGCAAAGAAGAGAAAAAACTTGTCGCCTTGCTCGCGGATCACCGGTTGTTGCAGAAGCTCTTTGCGCTTGAATTGACGCCGAGCGATTACAGCGTAATCGCTGGGGCTCGGGACTCGCACCTCGAGACTCGACTAAAGCCATCTAATATCGCAGAACGGTTTCAGCAGATTGGGTTTGGGTCCCGTCAAACGAGGAACCAAAACGAGGCCCTAGTCCCGAGCAACGAGTCCCGCGAGCGCCAGGTTGAATTCAAACATGTTGGGGACTTGGACGTATTGTTCAACAAGGCGCTCCTGTTTTACAAAGGCGTCAAAGAACGCGACACCCTCATGATGCAACGCGTCGAAGAACGTCTGAAAGAAACCGGCGCGACCAAGGTCGCAGTCATTACCGGCGGTTTCCACTCAGAACCTTTTCATCAGTATTTCACGAGTAAAAAATACACGTATGCGCTTATTTCTCCAAGTATCGCGGGCGCTGATGCGGAAGGGCATGAGGCGTACATCAACAATATGCTTCGCACGACGGCTGGAAAAAAACTAGATGACGGAAGTAGGATGAAGGATGAGGTAAAAGCAAAAGCGTCATCCGCCATCCAACATCCTTTATCCTCGCCGCAAGGCGTTGCGACATACGAATCCGTTTTTGCTGCGGATCGGCAGGTGTTGGCTTCCGGAAATCCCTACGGGATCGATCCGGAGGCCCTGCGGACAATGGTCCGAAATGTCATTCAATCGGTGACACGCCAAACAGTATCCGGTTCCGTTCAAGAAGTCGGAGATGGATCAGCTGCCATTACTTTCCAAGAAGCTCAAGATGTTGTGAAAGCGCGCAAGGCGAAGGCGAGGGCCCAGGGATCTCGCGGTGCGTGGCCTAGTTTGGATGCCTTGTTTCGCGATTCATCTTTGAACCTCATCCCGGTCATCGCAGGGTCCCGACTAGCGGAAAATTATCTTACGGGTAAACGTTCCGAGGTGCGGGATCAGGGCGATTTGGAACCTGGAATGGACGAAGAGTCTGCGAATGTAATCGAAGAGGCCGGGACTTCTCTTGATGATCTTATGGGTGAGCTCCATGCCGTAGCGGATGAAGATGAGAGCGATTCTGGCGATGCCCGCGCTGAAGCCCTCCAGCACATTGCTTTAATAGAAAGCGCCAAGCACAAGAACCAACTTCTTCCCGCGATCGTGGATGCCCAAAAATTTCTTCGAAGTTCGCTGGCATCTTCTCGCTCAGAAGTTCGGGCGGATCCAAAAGAGCTCGAGGCGAAATTTCCGACGGCAGCAGAGCTCGGGGTCAAGCGACCCGCCAAGTGGCAATTCTGGATGAAGGATGCAGTGATCGAGCGCATGAGGGCTTACGCGAGGGAATATCTGGCGGCTTATGGTTATGCGCCCTATAACGAGTCAACGTTGAAAAGTTTTGTGGACTCTTATCTTGCCGGGACGGAGCATTCATTCAGGGCTTTTCAACGGAGACTGCCACCCAATAGTTTTGAGGCGCTCGTTCATGTCAAAGATCTAAGAAAACTGCCTACTGCACATCAAACCGTCGCGAAAGCCGAAGTCCAGTCCGCTTTAAAGAAACCCGTCAGGCGTTCTGAAATCCGGCTGACGGAGGCGCAGGAAAAACAACTCCAAGGGGCTGTTGAATTCATGGCGGAAAGATGGCAAGGAGATCAATCTAATTCCTTATCGAATCTATCGCGTGCAACGCTCCTGGCTATTTTTAAGGAGCGTAGTTCGGTGGCCGTCTGGGTAAGGAATGGGTTCCATGAAGCGAATTCCTTTCGCCGCTCTGAAGAGATGGATGCGTTTGCCTACACTGAAAATAACGTTGATGATTGCATTCAATGGATCGAGGGACTTGCTGCTAGCAGACTCATCGATATGAGTAATACCTCGGTGGAATTACGTGAACTGACCGATTTTAAGCATAAAGCGTTTGATGAGAACCCAAGTCTTTTCAAAAAGTTAACCGCCATTCTCTCAGTCGAGAAATCAGGAAAACAAACTCCGGATCTGCAAGGCCTGCAGAGCGCCGTTGAATTTATGGCTCAACATGGCGCCACATCTGATATCTTCGCAAGTCTCTCTCGAGCAACACTCCTGGCCATTTTTAAGGATCGCGGATCGATTGCAGTTTGGGTGGGAAATGGGTTGGATCGTGTCGATGCTGAGCGTGAATCTGAAGACATTGATATGCCCTCCCACGGCGAAGCGGACGTTAAAGGAGATATTTCAGTCATTGAACAAAGCGCTGCGGCTAGGCTCGTCGAGATGAGCAATACCCCCGCAGAATTACGCGAACTGATCGATTTGAAAAGCGAAGCGCTCTATAAGAGAAAAGATCTTTTCGAAAAATGGGCCTCGATTTCACCCGCAGAGGAGAATGTGACAGACAAGCTTATCGAGCTATTGCAAGAAACAAATCAACCTGCTCTGCAATCGGATTTGATGTCCGCCCTTTTAGTGAGGAGTAGAAATGTTTTTTATTCTCTCGGACACTGGACGAGTCCAGCTCAAGAAGAAATAGATTCAACGGAAATTCGTAAAATAAACAAAGCTTTCATCGATTTATGGAAGATTAGCCAGGAGCTTAGAACCCTCGAGGGAGCTGCTTATGGTCTCATAGTACTGTTGGCGCGCAATCGTTTCTCCGTTCTCGCGAATGAGGCTGAGGCTATTAAAGAAGCTCTGAAACAGTTTGATCAAAGGGCTCAAGCAGAAAAAATCCCGTTGAAGATTTTTGAGCACATGGACGGCAGCACGAGAGAGTTCATGCGTTCTGAAATCGGGAATGTCCAAGAGCCGAAATCAGGGGATTTTGTTAAAAGAGTTTTGGAGGTCACCCTTGCAGTGGGTGTGATGGGGCTTGCCGGATGTGCCACACCTCAGTCTGGATCACAAACGCTTCCGCCTACGTATCATCCGCCTCTCAGTACTCATGTGTACACTCCCGATTATAAAGCACCGACTCTGCCACATAATTTCACCCCGCCGGTTGTTCAGCCGGTAAGGCAGGTAACGCCGTCCGTACCTTCCATTCCGAGAGCGCCTGCGGGGCCGCATCGTTCTGAAATCCGCAAAACTGAAGTCGGGCAGGCGCGAACCGGAGTGCGCCATCTCGCCGATGCCACAACGCCACAAGAAGTCGGGCATTTTCTTGCAAAACTCTTGGTCCGTGGTAAGGACCTGAGTGCCCAGGACAAGACGGTTTTGGCTAAAGCGGCGAAAGCCGAATTTGGCCCTGAAATAATCCAAAAGCAACCATCTGCATCTATCCGGGGCTTGAAAGCGCGGAATACGGGATCCCGTCTTCTTTTGAGTATGCTTTTGGCCGGTCTTGCTTCTGTTGCCTCAGCCGCACCGGCATTGCTTCAGATTACGGGTTCAGCGGTCCGGAATGGGAATTTTGAGGTGGTATGGCCCGGTCTTAATAATGAATTGACCCGGATTACTACGAACCGGGATCTTGCGGTGGGGACTTGGGGTTCTGCAGCACAGGTTCGTTTTGGTACGGGACTTAAAACAAATTCGATTGCCATAGCCGGTTTGTCCGGAGCGTTCGCCCGAGTCGAGAGGGTGCTGCTCCCGGGGCTTCCGGTGGCTTCCAGTTACGGCAGTTGGGGAGATCCGATCACAACGATTGCTATGACCGAGCTTACGCAATCGGGTTTTAACGTGTCCCTTATGGCGGGTTTTGATTTTGGCGGGATTAAGTTCAGGACTCCTCTCAATATAAGTGACCTTCCGGGCGGGGAGATCGTTTTCGGACTGGAAGGGACAGAGGCGTCGCTTCTTTCGGGCCGTGTAGAAGTGAAGTTTGAAGCGGATTCGGGCAGTGCGAGTGCCGCAGTTTTTCTTCTTTCCGAGATCAAAGGCAGTGACGGGCTCTATCATATTCCTGCGGCCCGGCTCGCGTCGTTAGGAACGAAGTTTAATGTGATCATCCTCAGTCTGCCCGGACAATACCCCGGAACTTTCAAAGCGCAAATGCCGCTTTATCTTACTTCGCAAGCCTATTTTCCTTCCGAGAGTTTAACGACCACGAACATTACGCAGCTCGGCTATTGGGCGCCTATGTGGAACGGGCCGACCCTTTCACAGGATGTCCGCCGCAGTGGGTTCACGGCAACGGGGATCGGCATGTGCGGTTTTTATTTTCCAGTTGGTGCCGACTGGAATGGGCGGACGAATATTGTGCTCGGCGTTGGTGGTTCCACGACGGTGAGATTTCTAGTCCAGGATGTTGCGGGGCATTTCTATTATGGATGGCTGAAGGATTTTCTTACGGAAGAAGGTGTTCTGGCAATCCCTATGTCGGTTCTGACGAATGCTGGATTGGACCTGGCAACCGTCAGTAATATGCAGTTCTTTTTGAAAGCGAACGCGGATGGGTCTACTCCTACGTTCACGGTTTATGACCAGCCGGCTTATTCTCCTGATGCCTCGCTGACTCCGGCGAACCTCACAAGGTTCGGGGTGTACGGAGCTATGGCAACGGTGTCTGCGAATCCTTATCCCAATGAGAACACCGTCTGGGTGAATGACGCTATCCAAGATGCTATCCGGATCGATTTTACAAAGGGCGGGATTTTCGGCGGGGTCGAGATCGTTCGAACGACTCCCGTGGATCTCACAGGTGTTTCCCGTGTTGTCGTGAGGCTGCGGAGCACGAGCCCGAATATCACGCGGGGTTTTCTGGAACTTTATGACGGAGTTCAGCATCAAAAATATCCGGCCACCAATCTTCCGACGAACGGATGGGGAGAGATCAGTGTCCCGGTGCCTGAGGGTTGGACCCAACTCCAAGGTTTATATTTTTCGGACCCCAACGCCCTCGACGGTTCCGTGATTCTAGGCTTTGGCAGCCGCTCAGAAGTGCGGGGGCCACAGAAATGGATGCGGGAAGTAGATGCGATGGTGGCAGAGCTTTGGAATAAAGTCAAAGAGGCTGAAGCAAGCCGGTCGTCGGAATTGACCTGGTTGAAGATGCAGTCGGACGATATGCAAGGCATTCAAACGAGGATGCGTATCCTTCTTATGTCAAT
>Ga0114951_10003931_pt1 | contig 14939 bp, 11 predicted proteins | sample AM7aDNAmetaG_FD_88677 | JGI IMG/M metagenome (GOLD analysis project Ga0114951, IMG submission 88677) | Freshwater microbial communities from Finland to study Microbial Dark Matter (Phase II) - AM7a DNA metaG | ecosystem: Environmental > Aquatic > Freshwater > Lake | place: Finland: Lake Alinen...
ACCTGGAACGATCTGAAAGAAGCCGCCATCGATGGTTGGCGGCGGATCTGCCTCGTGCCCGACTTGGTCAGGTCCGTTTGTGCCGACACCGCAATGCGCGGAAATCAAATGTGATCCGGATAACTCGAATTTTACGGTCTGTCAAAATAAAAACATCAGTAATGCGCGCAGGAAGTGGTGAAATTGCGCACATTTGTACGTAATAACGAATTTTTGCGCATCTCAATAAAACGGTTCATCATTTGGTAAGTCATTCAAGAATAGACACTTGAGTCATACGAAATTATTCTTGTTGCTGTCAGGTTTAGATTGGATCTGCACCGTTGAAGACAATTTGGGTAGTATTTACCATACACTCCAAGAAAAAGAGTAGCGGAGCACGCGCCTTGCAGCTTCGATAACATAATATTGGCTCAAGCGAAAACCAGCACAATCAGTTGCGCCACCAGCACCCTCAGGATCATCGTCAACGGGTAGACGGTGGCAAACGAGACGGCAGGGGCCTCGGAAGGGGTCATCGTGTGCGTGAACGCCAGCGACGGCGAAGTCATGGACCCGCACAGCAGGCCGCACACGTGAAGATAGTGCATCTTGAAAAACAACCTGGCGACCAGCCCCACCAACAGTAGCGGCACAAACGTGATCACCGCCCCCAGGCCGAGCCAATACATACCCCGCGGCTCGGCCAAAGCGTTAAAAAAGCCGTCACCGGCATTCAGACCTACTGCAATCAGGAACAGCACGATTCCAAACTCACGCAACAATGCCGATGCATTGTGCGGCATATACCAGATTACCGGCCCAATGCGCCCGATACGTGCCAAGATGATCGCAACAATCATCGGCCCGGAGGCAAGGCCCAACTTCACCGGCGCCGGCAGACCCGGCACAAAAATCGGCAACGATCCCAGGAATACTCCCAGCAGAATTCCAATGAAGATCGGCAGCAATCGCGGGAGATTCAGTTCCCGCGGCGAATCGCCCAGCAGCTTGGCCGCCGCTTCCAGAGATTCCGCTTCTCCCACGACGCGCACGCGATCGCCGAATTGCAGCCGTAGATTGCCCACCGCCGTGAACTCGATGCCCATGCGGCTTACGCGGGTGATGGTCACACCCAGTCGACGCGGTAGGTCCAACTCATCGACGGTCTGGCCCAGCGCCTCGCGGTGCGTCACCAATACCGGCCGCGTTGTGATCTGCGAGGGCAATGAGCGCAGATCCACGCTGGCTCGCGCTCCGACGATCATGCGGAAATCTTCCAGTTCCTTCGGCTCGCCGACCGCCAGAAGCACGTCGCCGATGTGAATGCGCGTCTCCGGCGTGGCGATCTTGATGTGATTGTGCTGCAAGACACGCGATACGACGACGGACGTCTTCTCCAGCGCCGGGATCTCTTTCAGTTGCAGCCCATGCAGATTGGGATTGGCCAGCTCAATATTCAGTGCTGCCGGCTCAATTTTGCCGGCCTTCTCGGCGGCCTCGATTTGATCGGCCTCCAGCTGCGGCTTTACGCGAAAGATCACACGCAGGACGACCATGACCAGGATCACCCCAATGAGTCCGAAAGGATAGGCGACGGCAAAGGCTGGTGCGGTCAATTGGTCGGCCTCTTTCTTGCCCATAACTTGGTCGGGCTCTTTCTTACCCATAACAATGCCGCCGGGCAAAGTTGTGGGATGTATGGATTTGAGCGCTTCCTCTGCCGATCCCAGCGCCGGGGCATTTGTAGTTCCCCCGGCGAAGAGGCCCACCGAAGCCTTGATATCAACCCCAGTCGCCGCGGTAATGCTCACTGCCAACACAGCGCCAAGCAGCACGATACTTGCCGCCATAATATTTAGCGGTAATCCCCGTTTACGCAGCGACGCTAAAAAGCCCGGACCGACCTGCACTCCGACCGCATACACAAAGAGGATCAGCCCGAAGTCCCGTACAAACGCGATGACATCCGCATTGAACTTGTCTTTTCCGACCAACCGCGCGATCACGAGCCCTGTGAACATCACGCCGGGTATGCCCAGCGATAGCCCCTTGATCTTAAATGACCCCAGTACTAGCCCCGAAGCCGCCACGGCCGCGATGATCAATACCGTCAAGGAAACCGATTCCGGTTTGAAGACCGAATAGAACCAGTTGGTGTCTGCAAGCAATTGAAGAACCATGTAACACCTCAGTGAGGCCATCGCATCATGAGAAGTCATGACGCCTCAGTAATGGACTGCATCGTCCATTATTGATGATTGCGACGACATTTTCAATCGGATGGGTGAATTATTTCACAAATCCATCTAATGGCCTAAGGCATCAATGCTTAATAAACAGTACCGAAATGTCCAGATTCTCAATACCCGTTCCTATATGGGTTCCTCAATCCGCTTGGGATGAACTCCGACCCTAATGGACTTCCGCTATTGCTTCTTCGAGCTGCGTCTCAGTCTGAGCTCCGCACGGTTGCAGACCACGCCCCCGTGGCTGAGAATTCCCCTGATGTCACAATCCACCGACATGAAACCAACCTCCCTCGGCACTCCGCTGGGACTGATCGCCGGCCAGGGAACCCTGCCCTTGGAGACAGCCCGCGGCATGCGCGCCCAAGGCCATCGCATCATCTGTGCGGCCATGTCCGGCCAGGCTCGCGTCGAAGAGCTTCGCCCCCTGTGCGACGAATTGCATGTCGTCGGCATGCTGCGTATCAATCAATGGATCCGCATCCTCAAACGCCGCGGATGCTCGGAAGCGGTGATGGTCGGACGCGTCGGCAAGGCGGAGATGTATGAACGGTTCCATCTCTTCCGCTACATGCCCGACTGGCGCACCGCACGGCTCTGGTTTTTCCGCGTCAAGCACGATAAGCGGACTGCCACGCTTCTCCGCGCCTTGGCTGACGAGTTACAATCCGGTGGTATTACGCTTATCGATGGGAGACCCTACGTGCCTGAATCACTCGCCACGGAAGGACTGATGACACGCACCAAACCCTCGGCCACCATTCAGGCGGATATCGATTTTTCCTGGCCGCTGCTCAAGCGCCTCAATGAATTGCTCATCGGCCAGTCGCTGACGTGTATGGATAGGGAGATCATCGCCGTAGAGGCCGTGGAAGGCACCGACCAATTGATGGATCGGACCGCCAAGTTCTGCAAGCGCAAAGGCTGGGTGCTCTGCAAGGCCAGCAATCCCAATCAAGACATGCGTTTCGACGTGCCCACGGTCGGCGTGGCCACGGTCGAAAATCTGTCCCGTCACGGTGGGGGGGCCATGGTGCTCGAAGCCGGACGCACCATCATGCTGGAGAAGGATGCCCTGTTGAAGCGGGCTGACGAACTCGGCGTCGCGGTGGTGGGCCGGTCATCGTAGCGGCTCAAGGCATTTCCATACGCCGCGCGGCCGGGGTTCGTTCCATCGCATCAATCGCCGCCTTGGCATCCGCTTCACTCAGCACTTCGCGAAATGCCGCTTTAACTTTTTCGGCACTAGTCCTCAATCCTTCGAGCCGTGTCTTGAGTTCCTCCGACGCGACGCCGCCCTGCTTGTCGCCCGCCTGACGCATCTCGCGAAACTGCTTCAGATCCGCGATGTACTGCGTGAGCACCGGATAGATCACCGCTTTCTGCTTCTCATTCAGCTTCATGCGATCCAAGGCAATCACCAGTCCCAGGCGATTCGGCGCTCCCATCATTTCCTTCGCGCCATCGCTGGCGCTCAGCGCCGGTATCGAACCGCTGCGTGTCGGCCCGGAAAATTCCGCCGGCACCGGCTTGCCGGCCAGCACCGCGTCCAGTGCTCCCTGAACTTTCTTGGTGTCCATCCACGGATACCCCGTTGCCAGGCGGCCCTGCGCATCGATGACAAACGTCATGTTCGGATAACCGCCGTACGCGCGGGAGGATGCATCGTTCCACGCGTCGACAAGCACCTTTTGATGTTTGAGCCCAAGCCGTTCGGCACATTCTTTCGCCAGTTTCAATCGTTCTTGCTCGTTCACCGGCTGGGCAATATTGAACATTTCTTGCTGGTTGATGCTCAGCGCCGCGTCAGTATCCGCAGCATGCGATTCCCGCTGATAAATCACGATGAACGCCGCCTTGTCGCCCAGTGTCTCGGCCAGTTTCTCCACCGCGGCCGCATGCATCCGGAACACCGGCTCGGTGATGCTGCCGAACTGCAGCACGACAGGCTTGCCCCGGAAGTCGGTGAGCGTGACATTCTTCCCGGAAAAATCTGTCGCTGCGATCTCAGGCGCCGCCTGCCCAATCGCCAGCTTCCCCGCCGGCTGCGACGCGGGTTGCGTCGCAGCATCTTCCGCGACAACGGATTGCAATCCCATCGTTCCAACGATTGCTGCTGCCAGCCAAATCCCAGCGCCCAATAATCGACGGTACTTGTTCATGTATCATCTCCTGCAGGTGTTACGCGGCGAACCGATCAAAGTTACAACTGCTCTGGTCCTATCCGCCGCAGCAACGCCCGGATAAACTATATCGGCTATACAGAGGAGGTATCGCGCATCATGCCCAGTCCCGTACACCCCTACAGCGATTATGGTGTGGCGCTTCGGACGCTTCGGTCAGCTCGCGGCTGGCTGAGTTTGCTCCTGTGCGCCTGCATCATCTGGCAGTTCATCGGCTTCTCGCTCATGTACTGGACGCAGCAGCCCTATGAACGTCACAAGGCGGAGTGGACCTGGCTCGACGAAGGCCGCGCACGCCTGCAGCATACGCCCCGGCCGCCTCTACACAATGCCGCACGCAACGAAGAGGCGCTATCGCCTGTGGCTCCTACATCAGCTCCGGCAACAACCTCCACCTCACCTGCGGCCAGCCCCGATGACCGGTTCTACCCCGGTACCGAGCGCAGCCGCCAGCTCAATATTCGCGAACAGTGGGATACCACCTACACGATGGTCGTTCCCGTCACCCAGTTGCTGGCCCTGATTTCCGTCGCTTCGCAGGTGATCATCGTCTTCATCACTCTGCTCGTGATCCTTGTCGCCCAGGCCCCAGGTGTCGCTCAAATCACCCGCTCGCTGATCTGGTCCGTTCTGTTGTTGTTCATGATCCTTCCCTGGCAATATTTCGCCCGCGATTTTCCGATCCCTGGTGTCATCTACGGCTACAACGAAATGCTCCGATCTATCGGCCGCCATGTCACCGGTGAAAGCGTTTCGCGATTCGATGTCGTCGTGGTGTATCTGCGATTTGTGGTCTGGCCGGTGGTAGGGTTGCTCGTCCTCCTGATCATGTCGGAACGCTTCCGTGCCGGCATCATGCTGGCGATCGGCCATCCGCTGCAGAGCCTCCTCCAGCCGCGCGGGCCCAAACCCGTCGCCCCGCTGCTTAACGTTGGCGTCCCGGTCCATGAAAAACGAATTTGATTTCCCGTGAAAATGCAAAGCTTCTTGCTCGTTAGTCCTTGCCCCTTTCTATAATCAATCCGGTTGGTGGCGTTTGGCGGACGTTTATGAATCGATGTCGTAGCGAAGCATTCATCGCGGCCCTGGTGGTCTGGATGATTCTTGCGACGCCGTTGTGCGTCAGGGCAGCGGATCTCCCCACCGGCGTTTCGGCCAGCAAGGATATTTCTTACGCCGTTCAGGACGGCAAACCTCTGCTGCTCGATGTTTATCTCCCGCCTAATTCCGCCAAACAACCGTGTCCCGTAATCGTTCGTCTCTCTCCCAGACGTGAGACGCCGGCCAGCCCGGCCGGAGAGTTGCTGTCGCGCGGTTACGCCCTGATCTACGCCGGCTATCTTCCGGATGATGTCGGAAAATTCACCGCATTCTCCCGCTTTCCCAAGGATCTTTTCGCCGCCCGGGCCGCGGTGCGCTTCGCCCGCGGCAATGCGGAAAAATTCCATCTTGATTCGAATCGCGTGGCCATCTGGGGCGACGGCCACGGCGCCACGATCGCCGCGCTCCTTGCCGTGACCTCCGATCAGAAAGATCTCCGCGGAACTCTTGGCGATTTCGCCGCGCTCGATGATTCCGTGCAGTCCGTCTGCCTTCTCGGCGGAACCACCGATTGGCGCAACGCCGAACTCTATGGCGATGAAACCGTCAACCACCCGGGCGACCCTGCCTACCAGCTCTTCGGCGACAACCCCAAACAAGTGCCCGACACCGCCCGCATCGCCTCCGCCATCAACTACGTCCGCCCGATTTCGCCGCCCGTGCTCATGATCACCCTCCATTCCGATTCCAATCGTGCCATGCACCTGATCTTCGCTGAAACCCTGCGCCTTGCCGGCGTGGCTTCCGCACTTTACGAAGAATCCACCGGGGCGGGTCTGGGTGGCAAAGCTGTGGACGAAGCCAAGCTCGATCGCACCATCCTCGAGTTTTTCGACGATACGCTCCGCACTCCGAAGAATGTCCAGATGACGCGCGCAGAGGAAATCACTGCTCTGTCCAAGGCCGGGCTCTACAAACAGGCCCGTCGGCTGATCGAGGAACAACTCGCCGCCGCTTCCCCCGAGCAGCGCGAATTCCTCCTCAAGCAGCTTGGCGAACTCGCACAGCAGCAGCAGGAGCCGGCCATCCGCAAACTCATGGATGTACTCAAGCACAGCAAAGAATCCACTTCGCCCGCGTCCGGTGGATCGCGCATTCTCTGGACCATTCGCGAGGTGCTCACGGATCCTGAACGCATCGGCCATTACGATGTAGAAGCCACGATCCCCCAGGCCGATTTCGATGCCCGCGCCGCAGCCTTGCGTCATGGCGAAATTCTCAATGGATTCATCGTGCAACGCGACTGGGGCGCTGCCAATCGCCACGCTGCCGAAATGCGTCGCCTCGCCGATGACGCCCGCGGCGGCGTCGATAAACCCGCCATCGATGGGCTGCTCAACCACTATGCCGAACTTCGCAACGCGCCCGACAAACAATGGCCTGATGGCGTCAAACCCGTCGGCTTCGCCAACGCCTTCGGACAGGATCTCTACGGCTTCTGGATGGAAACCCGCGCCGGCGGTGTCATGCAACGCTTCCGCTACATCCCGCCGGGCACATTCGTGATGGGCTCCGGCAAGGAGGAATGGGGACGCCTGCCCGGCGAATCTATCCTCAAGGATGTCACCATCAAGAACGGTTTCTGGCTCGCCGATTCCCCGGTCACCCAGGCGATGTGGGAAGGCGTCGTGGGCAAGGATCAGAACCGCTCGCACTTCCGCGGCCCAAATCTGCCTGTGGAAAATATCAGCTACGCACACGCCGTGAATTTTGTCGAGCGTCTCGGCGTCGACGCTCGGCTTCCCACGGAAGCGGAGTGGGAATACGCCTGCCGGACCGGCTCCCGCCAAATGTACTCAGGTACCGGCCGCCTTTCGGATATGGCCTGGTTTTGGGATGAAAAACAGGACACCGTTGCACGCGACAACGTGCGCATCCTCCATGAACTCGAAACTGATCTCGATACCGCCCAGCGCTCCACCCACGCGGTCAAAACCAAGCTTCCCAACGCCTGGGGCCTCTACGATATGCACGGCAACGTCTGGCAATGGTGCTCCGGAACATCTGCCGAAAAGTCCAAGGACTACCATCCGGCCCGCGGTGGCTCATGGATCTCCATTCCCCAGTCCTGCCGCGCCGCCCGCGCCACCTGGCAATCCGTCGAATACCAATCCTGGAACCTGGGCATGCGCATTCTCATCCCCGCCACCCCACGTTGAAGACGCACCTCGTTGGAATTCCGCGCTCATGTCACCATGAAAGCCTCGATCAAATTGATCCGGCTTTTCAACTCCCTTGCTTCCGCCAACCTCATTCCTATACGATCGCTTCCCTTGATCATTGAACCTTTAACCTAGAGACTTCAAATGCGTATCGCCATTCCCGTCTTCGCCCAGCAACTCGCCCCCGATTTCTCCTCCGCCGACACCTTCTCCGTCTTCGACATTCACGATGAAACTCGCGCCGTCTCTTATCAGGGCCGCCACACGTTCCCCGAAATCGGATGCGCCCGTACACCCGTCAAACTGCGCGAACTCGGCGTGGAGCTCATCATCGGCCACCACGTTTCACAGAACGCGCTCAATCACCTCCTCGAGTACGGCATCCTCGCCGTCCATGACGCCCCCTTGCTCTCCCCTGATGCCCTCATCATCCACCTCGTCTCGGGCACTCTCCAAGCCACCCACCCCGACCCCGCCGTCCACCGCACCTCCGCCTGCGGCTCCGGTGGCTGCGACCACTGCACCAATCACTCGCACCACTAATGCCCCGTCCGCATTTGCCCTTCCCCCTTACGTTCTCTTGCTCTCGATCGCCTCACTCGCGAGAAGGAACTGCAACTGCCCCCGCGCCGGACCGCAGCTTCGGCACCAGTACCGTGCATGCCGCGGCGGACGTTTGTGCCGGTGATATTCCTTCCCGCAACCTCCGCATCGCCCCTGCCAACGTCCCTTGGGCATTACCGCCACGCCCTGATCACATGCCACCGGCCTGCAACCTAACTGGCGACACACCGCTTTCCATTTTGCCCCATGCCCCTCGCGCTGCCCCGCCAGCGCATGGGCAATCTCGTGCAAAATCGTGTCGCGTACCTGCCCCTCATCGTTGTGCCGCACGAAATGCACCGATAACTCAATCCGCCGTTCTCGATACCGGCACAACCCCAGCGCTCTCTTGCGGCGGTTCCAGCCGAAACTCCATTCCACCAGCCCATACTGACTCAGGAACTGATGAGCAAGATTTTCTGCGGCTTCAAAATCCATGAATCCTTCCACTCATACCGGCAGCGTTGCCCGCAATCGATCGATGACTCCCGGCACGATTGCCAGCGCTCCGTCGATATCCGCATCCGTCGTCCTGCGGCTTAAACTGAACCGGATCGCCCCGTGCGCCACCCGCTCCGGCAACCGCATCGCCCGCAAGACATGGCTCGGCGCGAGGCTTCCGCTGGAGCACGCCGCTCCCGCACTGGCACAAACATCCCGTTCGCTCAACAACAGCAGAATCGCCTCGGCTTCCAATCCCGCAAAACCAATGTTGGTGGTATTCACCAGCCGATGGTTCGGATCGCCATTGACGTGTGCATCGGAAATCTTTGCGATCAATTCACTCTCAAGCCGGTCTCGCAATATGGCCACACGCTGCCACGACCGATCATCAGCAAGCGCCTCACGCGCCAGTTCCGCCGCCTTTCCCAAACCGACGATCCCCGCGACATTTTCCGTCCCGCCGCGCCGATCGCGCTCTTGCGGCCCGCCGCGCAGCCACGGCTGCCAGCGCACGCTTCGACGCACGTACAACGCACCAACGCCCTTGGGCCCATGGAATTTATGCCCGCTCACGCTCAAGAGATCGACGGGCAAATCGCGCACCGCCATTGATAATTTCCCGGCCGCCTGCACCGCATCCACATGCAACGGCACACCCGCCGCCCGGCACTTCCCGCCGATAGCCGCCACGTCAAACACCACCCCGGTCTCATTGTTCGCCCACATGATGCTCACCAGCGCCAGATCCGGATCGCCCAGCGCCGTATCCAATGCCGCCATATCCAAATGACCGCGGAGATCCACCGGAATTTCGATCACGCGATAGCCACTCTTGACCAGCGCCTGCAGCGGCTCGCGCACCGAACTATGCTCCACGCTGCTGGTGATAATCGTCATTCGCGGCGACCGTATCGCCAGCACCCCGTGAATCGCCGCGTTGTTCGACTCCGTTCCGCAACTGGTAAACAGCAGTTCCCGTACATCGCATCCCAGCAAGCCTGCGACCTGATGACGCGCTTGTTCCACGGCCTGTCGCGACTCCTGCCCAAAACGATGCATGCTGGATGGGTTGCCGTAGGCCTCCCCCAGGTAAGGCAGCATCGCCTCCCGCACCAGCGGATCGACAGCCGTCGTGGCATTATTGTCCAGGTAAATCATGCCTTCATCTTAGGCGGTAACGCTCACCATGTGAATCCACCCAACCGGCAATCATCCCGCCCGGCTTGACCTGCTGCACTCTTTTCGTATGATGAGTTGCTCAATTGATTTCACGCACCAGTAGCTCAGTTGGTAGAGCAGCTGACTCTTAATCAGCGGGTCCTAGGTTCGAGTCCTAGCTGGTGCATTTGAAGCCTGATCGGCAACGGTCAGGCTTTCTTATTTTAGCTGTCGCAACGGTGGGCCGATTCATCGAGGCGCTGCAACGGCCGGATCATCCAGAATTTTTGCCAACACGCGTTCCAATGCCTCCAGGTCCACGGGCTTGGTCAGATGCGCAAGAAATCCCGCCTCCTTGCTCTTGCGGATATCCTCTTCCATCCCGTAGCCGCTCAGCGCAATGGCTTTGATCGGCTTGGTCGCGGCGAAATAGCGCAACAGGTCCAGCCCACTGCCGTCCGGCAATCCGATGTCGCTGACGAGCAGATCAAACGCGTTGCTCCGTCCAGCGGCCATGGCTTCAGCAACGTTGCGGGCGAGAACCACCTTAAAGCCATAACTGCTGAGGAGATTCGACATGACCCTGGCAGTATCGGGATGATCTTCGACCAGCAAGACTTGCCGACTGACGGCCAGCGTGCGAATCGGTGCATGAACGTCAGCCGGTGCCTGTAGAGTGTTGGTATCTGAAGTAATCGGCAAAGTCAGCGTAAATTTGGCGCCCTTGCCTTGTCCATCGCTATCGGCCACAAGGGTCCCGCCGTGCAGATCAACCAGTCCTTTGCTGATGGCCAGTCCCAATCCCAATCCGCCGAATTGGCGGGTGATATCGCTGCCGCCCTGCTCGAAGGCATTGAACAACCGTGACAAAAGGGATGGTTCGATGCCCATACCCGTGTCCTGCACCACTACCGATATCTGCTCGACGGTCGGATTGTCGCTTCGGATGGTGATACGGCCTCCGGCGGGCGTGAATTTCACGGCGTTCTTGAGGACATTCCAAAGTATCTGCTGCAATCGCGCCGAATCCGCAGCCACGTGATGCTGCCTGGCTTGGGTCTCCACTGTCACGACTAGCGCCTTTGCCGTAATCTCATCGTGGCACATAGCCAACACATGTTTTAACCGCTCATGCAGGTCTACCGGTGCGATGTGCAAGCCCAACTTATCCCGGTTGATCTTCGTGAAATCCAGCAGATCATCGATGAGCCGGGCCTCCAACTCCGTGTTGCGTCGGATCATTCGCACCGATTCAAGAAGATCCGGCGAAAGGGCCGCATCTTCTTCCATCAATTGGGTTGCGGCCAGTATTGGCGTCAACGGAGTGCGCAATTCGTGCGAGAGTACAGCCAGAAAGTGATCCTTGGTTTTGTTCGCCTGCTCCGCCTCGTCCTTGGCTTGCTGCATGATCTTGCGTGCCTTGACGCGTTCGCTGATTTCCACGAACACCACCGCGAACTGTCGCCTGGCGGGACTGAAGGCAAAGACTTCAAAGTCACGATCCATCGCCTGGACATGACTTTCATAGCGTGCAGGTTCGCCGGTAAGTGCGACCTTGCCGTAAACCTCAATCCATTGCGGTTCCAGATTGGGAATGACTTCCAGCGCACGCTTTCCCGTCACTTGCTCGGGCTTCAGGCCGGTGTGACTTTCGAACGCGGGGTTGACTTGCAGATACCGGAAATCGACCGGCTTACCTTGCTTGTCGCAAATGATCTCGCAGAGAGCAAAACCCTCGGCCATCGTATTGAACAGCGAACGGAATCGCTCCTCGCTGGCTTGCAGAGCCTCTGCGGCCTCGACGCGATGAGTGATATCTTCGGTCAGCATGACGATACCCTTAGGGGTGTCGTCGGCCTGATACCAGGGCTGGATTTCCCACCGCACCCACTGGGTTGAGCCGTCGGCGCGCACGAAGGGATCGGCGTCGCAGCGCTCCGATGCCCCGGCCAGGCAGCGCTGGTGAATCTGTTTCCAGCGGTCGGGAATTTCGGGGAAAACTTCGTAGTGACTGCGTCCAAGGAGGTTCTGTCCTTCGAGGTGATAGTCGAGGATCCAGCGATTGGAAACCATGAGATAACGCATCTGGGAATCGAACATCGCGATGGCGGCGGGGGCGTGCGCGATTACAAATCGGAGGCGATCTTCGCTCTGATGCAGTTGGTCGAGCGTCTTCTTCTCTTCGGTGATGTCCCGGAAAAAGAACGTCAGGTTTTGCGGGGCGGGAAAAATTCGTACTTCCAGCCAGCCGGGAAGGGTGATGGAAAGCAGCTCGAATTTGACCGGCTTCTGCGTGGTCATGGCCTGTCGCGATTGCTGTTCGAGGTGCGAACGGGAGGAGGGTGGGAAGACTTCCCAGATGATCTTGCCGAGCATTTCCTGTGGTGGCCTGCCGGTCAGTTGTTCGGAGGCGGCGTTCAGGTAGATGAATCGTCCGTCCTTAGCCACGACGGCCACGGCGTCGGTGACGTTTTCCAGAACGGCCAGGGCTTCGCGTTCTTCGCTGTGCGTGGTCAAAGATGGTCCTCGCGCTAGTGTGTGCTAAGACGTAAAATCTGTCATCGATCAACGGTATTGCAGATGCTGTGTTTTCATCCAGCGAAACGTTTTTCAACAGCAGAATCTTAACATCTGTATCGATATGGGTCTATGTCAATCTACCAGATCGATCGGGAGGACCTGAAAAGGTGTTACGCGCAGCAATTATTTCTTTGCGGGAATGAATTTCAGTGCGGCGGAATTGATGCAGTAACGCTCGCCGGTGGGCGTCTGGGGGGCATCATCGAAAATGTGGCCGAGGTGGGAACCGCAGCGGGCGCAGAGCACTTCGGTTCTCTTCGTTCCGAAAGAATAGTCGGGGACGAGTTTGACGCGATCGCCGGCCTTGGCGGCGTAGAAAGCGGGCCAGCCGCAACCGGAGTTGAATTTGGTATCGGAAGAGAAGAGTTCCTGGCCGCAGGCGGCGCAGGCGTAGGCGCCGGGCTGGAAGAATTCATCATATTTTCCGGTGAAGGGCGCTTCGGTTGCCTTTTGGCGGAGGACGGCGAACTGTTCGGGCGTGAGCAGTTTCTTCCATTCCTCTTCGGTATGAGTGACCTTGTCGGGTTCGGTTGTGGGCATGGTGGAGGGCTCCATGTGCGGGGCGGCGGTCGGCGGAGGCGGTGCGACGGCGGCAGGCCGGGAATCGCAGGCGACCGTTCCGATCGAACAGGAAACGAGTATGGCCATGATTTTTGTCATCATTCAGTATATGCCTCGACGGTCACGAGAGTTCTCATGGCGTTACGACGGTTTCAGCAGTTTTTCGGTGAGCCAGGCGTAGGTTTTGGCCCAGGCGTCCTTGGCTTTTTCTTCGTTGTACAGGCCGAGTTTGGTGGCGGCTTTGGAGGCGAAGGCGTGGCCGACGCCGTCGTAACGGTAGATGGTGACGTCTTTGACGCCGGCTTTCTTGAGGCCGTCTTCGAATGCGTTGACGCTTGCCGGTGAGGGGCCTTTGTCATTATTTCCGAAGACGCCGAGGACGGGGCCCTGGAGGTTTTTCAGTTTTTCGGAGTCGGTGACGAGCCCACCGTAGAAGATGACGGTGGCTCTGATGCGTTGATCGGCCAGGGAAAGGAGGAGGGACTGCTGGCCGCCCATGCACCAGCCGATGGAGGCGATGCGTTTGGGATCGACGACGCCGTTGGTGACTTCTTCTTCGAGGAGGTCGACGCCGGTCTTGAGGCGGAGGAGGCAGCCGTCGTCGGTGATCTTGTCGTGGAGTTCCTTGGCTTTGGCGGGATCGTCGGTGGCTTGGCCATCGTAGAGATCGACGGCGAGGGCGTAGAAGCCGTGCTGGGCGAATTCGCGGGTGCGCTGCTGGATGTCATCGTTGAGACCCCACCATTCCTGGATGACGATGAGTGCAGGCAAGTTGGGCTTGGCGTTGGTGGGGATTTCGGGACGGGAGAAGTAGAGGCGAACTTTGATTTCGGCACTGGCGGCGGGAACTTTGATGGTTCGTGTGATCCAGCCGGACTTGATGGGAAGCGGAGTGCCGGGCGGAAGCTTGGCGGTTTCGGTGGGGGGCTTGGGGTTGTCGGTGGCTTGATCCAGTTGTTCGTTCCTTTCGTTTACCGCGCCGCCGAGCTGACGCTTGATGACGGATTTGGGATCGTTCTGAGCGAAGGCGATCAGGCAGGGCAGGGCCAAGGCGAGCAGGGCGATGAGAACGTGGCGCATGGCGGGGTTCCTCCATTTGTTCGTGATGGTGGGATTATAGGCGTGGCAAAGGTCGGTTGAGTGCGATCGCGTGAAAGGGCCGATTTTGCGGGGGTTTTGCGGTTGATTCGGTGAAAATGTGCTTGTTTTACTCAAGATGCTCATGAATTTCTCTGAAAACATGCGATTTTCTCCCAAGATTCTTATGAGTTTCCCAAGGTGCGCATGAATTTTGAGAGAGGGGAGAGTTTGCGCACCTGCGCGGATTTTTAGAGGGAGATGCGCAGGTTTTTTTGCGCACCTGCGCAGAGGGCTTTTTTCGGTTTGGTTTTCTAAGTCCTGACTAATTCTCGGCTTGGGCGTGGAGGGGGATTTTTGGTAGGGAGATGCGCAACTGATTTTCAAGACAGGCGGGATTTGAACCACGACGACACGGCGGCACGACGGGGGACGGGGGAAATTTTCAATTATCAATTTCCAATTTTCAAGGGGGGATTGACGACGTGGACGGTCCACAAATGGGCACAAATGGACACGAATGGGTTGAGTGGTCAGTGGCCAGTGGTCAGTTGTCAGTGGTCGCATTGTGGGCCTTTCTATATAAGGGGTGGAGGACCATGTTTGTGCGCACACGTGTGGAGCGATGCGGCGGTAGGTGTTGGGAGAGGCGGGAGTTAGCGGCGGAATTATTTTTTGCCGGGGGCGGATGTGGGGTGATGGGCGTGCGCACAGATGCGATGTGACAAGGTGACTGGACTTCCCCATGTTTAGTGGGCGCTCCGGGATTCGTTGTAGGATTCCCGATAAGGAGCGACAAGTATGGGCAGGAAAAGGATCTATGGTCCGCAGTTCAAGGAAGA
>Ga0114951_10003932_pt1 | contig 14937 bp, 17 predicted proteins | sample AM7aDNAmetaG_FD_88677 | JGI IMG/M metagenome (GOLD analysis project Ga0114951, IMG submission 88677) | Freshwater microbial communities from Finland to study Microbial Dark Matter (Phase II) - AM7a DNA metaG | ecosystem: Environmental > Aquatic > Freshwater > Lake | place: Finland: Lake Alinen...
TGCCACATACAGCAATGTGCCGGTATCGGCAAATGGAACCTGGAGCCGAACTGCAACCAATCAGCTTTTTACAACCAATCCTGCCGGGACATATAAGGCAATAGTGCGGGGGCAATATCAGGGCACATGGTTTGACTTTGATGTTGTAGATTCAGGTGTTAACCCGAGAAGTTTTACTGCTGCGGCTCAACAGCAGGGCACTGGTGACATTACGGGAAGGCTACGCATCGGCTCGGCATCCGGAACTTACCTTTCCGGTGCGGCAGTCACCTGTGGAGGGAAACCTGCCACCACCTCATACAATGGCACATATACGATTACGGGCATAGCACCCGGCTCCCAGACTCTGAGCTTTTCCAAAACGGGCTATGAACCTTATTCCAAAACCGTCACCATCACAGCCGGGCAGACTCTTAATGCCGGGGACAATTATCTGGTAGCCAATGCTACCACTGGTGACATTACGGGAACCCTGCGCATTGGCTGGTTATGGGGCGCCCCTCTTGCCGGTGCTTCAGTTACCTGCGGAGGGAAATCGACCACCACTGCAACAGATGGCTCATATACGATTACGGACATAGCTCCTGGCTCACAGACTCTGAGCTTTTTCAAAACGGGGTATCAAACTTATGAAAAAGTCGTCACTGTCACAGCCGGAAAGACCCTTAATGCCTGGGTAAATTATCTGATTGCCAATTCTACCACAACAATACCGGGGGGCTCAACTTTATCAAAAATTTTACTAACTACTTCTTGGAGCCAATATGCCCCTGACTCATCGGGATATTGTCAAGAGTTAAAGCAGAAGTCAGACCCTTACACATATTTTTATGACAGCAATGAAGATGGTACTGAGGAAGAGTATGTTGTCGGATGTACTGCGGTAGCAGTGGGGCAGTTAATAAATTATTATTTTCAAAAAGGTTATAGATCGGGATGGCTTGAAAAAATATTGGAGGGGGTGACAGTTTACCCCCGTTTTCAGAGAAATGGAGAAAAAGAAACTAGTGTAAAGAAAATTTACTGTGGTGATGGATATATAACAGAATCACATTATGCAGCTTCGATAAATGACAGGAATGATGAGGATGCGGAGAAAATGCGGGAATTCCTCTGGAATATTGCTTTGGGCCTGGATTCGAAATTTATTGAGTTGGAGAGAGGGGTAGGGTCAACAGGAGCGGGTATTTTTTACCTTTTCGAAACACCAAGTTTAAAAGAGTGGTTGCGATGGATATTGTTGCAGGATGCAATGCGGAACCTTCTGATAGACCGTTTTCGTTTTAACAATACAATCAAAATTAAAAAATTAAATCGGCTAGACCGTGAAAAGGATGACATTATAAAAAGCATTAATGAAGGAATTCCGATTTTAATGACTATGGATGGAGATAACGGCGGTCATGCCGTTATCATTGACGGTTATAGGGTAACAACAGAAGGGGCCTTTGAAGCTCATATAAATATGGGTTGGGCAAACTGCAAATATGTTGATGGTACACAATCAAATAATTATTATAAAACCGATGGGCATATAGTCACCCGCGGGCATGAGTTTAAGACATTCACGATTTACTTAAATACAATACCTAATAAATAATAATTGCGCCATTTAAGCAGCACTATCTGTTTTGCCCTTCGGGATTCAAATGAAACAATCTAATAGATGAATATAGGTGTTCAATAACTACTAACTAAGGAGGCTATGCAATGAAAAATTTTTGTCTGATGCTGGTTATTTGTTTTATTTTTGGATGCGCTGGTTCAATTCCTTCCCCTGCTAACCGTGAAGATTCAACAAGTGTAAATTTAAACAGAGGCAATTACAAAGTTTTAAAACAGGCTGCCCAGGGTGTGGATACAGGAGTCAACCTTTTTGGTTTTATACCCATTGTGCCGGTTACGTATGGCAATGCAATGGCAAGCCTCTACCGGGGCGTCAGCACGGAAGGCAAATCGGCAGCACTTATAAATGTTAATAAGGATTATGGCAGCACCTATTATTTTTTATTTTCTATACCCAGCATAACTATTACAGCAGACGTTGTTGAGTTTACTGAGGATAAAAAGTAGCATGCTTTTAGTAAGTGGGTTATTTAAATTGAGCTTAAAAATAGCCTGTGGGGCGGATTCATTTTTTAAATTTTTAATCAGACTGTCTATTGGATCTTGTAGCCTATAGGGCACACATCATGACCAATAATGACAACAGTGAGGATAAATAAAAAAAACACCACTTACAATTCAAATTCAACAAGGAGAAAAATCATGGGTAGAATCAAATTTGGCATCAGTTCTTTTATTGTTATCCTAAGCATTTTTACTATGATCGGATGTGCATCTACCGGATCAACTCCATCGTCTACCGGATCAACCCCACAATCAATTCCACCTGATAAACTGTTCAGTAAAATAAGAATAGATATGCCTCAAAAACAAATGCTTGATCTTATTGGGCCTGCAACTAGTGAGCTTCACCATTTAAGTTATATGCTCTTTATTCCCATTGTAGGTTGGTTCCTACCTAATAGTAGAGAAACCTATTACTTTTATAAGGATAATGGGAGAGTTATCGTAAATCAGTATGGTAGAATTAGTGAAATTATATATAACCCAGCAGAAAGTGGTTACGGTGAGTATACTAAATGGTATGAATAAAAACCAAGAAACAACCAATCCATATTGATATTTAAAAATTTACCGGTGGAAAGCTATCAGCATCACTGCAGAATTATAGTAATGGAAATTAACAAGAGGGTAGATAATTCTGTTGCTTGAAATTAACAAAACAAACTGGAGGTGGGTTAATTTGAAAAAAGTAGCATTTATTGTTTTTGCATTTGCATTAGCAACCGCAACTCTTGCCAGTGCCGGTTCAGCACCATCTTTCATTCAAATCGGCAAAACATACCAATGTTGGCTCCCCAGCTTAGGTACAGGCCCCGTTGTTAAAGTTCTTGGAATTGGTGATGATGGCTGGATAAAAGTTCAAGATACCCGTGGTGTTTACTGGTTAAACACCAAAACACTCTTGAGTATGCAAGAGCAAGGTCAATAAAAATTATATGTCAGATTGAGAATGAAATCAATTATGACTGACCATTCGTGGTCGAAGATTCAATATTTCAACCGCTGTGTTTTTATTGTCCACACAAAATTATGAAAGAGGTGTAGCATGAAGAAATTGATACTTTTTGTATTACTTCTATCATCTGTTGTGCTTAATTGTGACTCCTCAAAAAGCATGTCAAGAGATAAGGCTGCAGCAATTTTGAAATCAGCTTGGGATGGTAAAAAAATAGCTAATACTTTTCAAATGGCGAGCTGCCCAAACGGAAAAAATCTTTATATAAATTATTCCGAATCTGATTATGATGAACAACATAACAGTAATGCATTCGGGGATCAATTTGTTCAGGCAGAAGCAAGGTGGATAGAGTTAGAAAAAAAAGGGTTTTTAAAATGTAGCATGCTAGAGAAAAAAGTCCCAAACTGGGGGGGAGGGCCGGATAGGTTTTGGGCACTGATTTTAAAGGGGAACCGCAACATTTCCCGGGTATGTCAAGATGTCCAGAGAGGTGGTCATGTTCCTACTATGATTCATTTTTACTAGAGTTTACTCCGACAGCAACGCCCTATGTTCAATTTTCAAAAACTGTACAGTTTAGTGTTCAAAATGTTGATGTAACTGTAACACAAGCAGTTTTTGACAAAATTTTAGTAGTTGGATTAACTGAACCATCAGATATGATGGGCCAAAAAGTCATCAAGGCTGATTATATCGCTGAATACAAATTGACCCCTTTAGGAAGGGTTTATTTATCTGATAATTCCGAAGAATTGAAAAAAACCAATAGTGCTATATTTGTTCTTTATGATGATGGATGGCGTTTGGCACAACGATAATAATTTGGATCGTAAAGAGGACAACAGCGCCCTTTACTGGTGACAAACGGAAGGAAAGGGCGGCTGTATTTTTTGGATATTTATTGGGATAGGATAAAATGGGACATCCTATTTTCTACTATTCACCTGGTTCTGACATCTGGGCCGCAGGAGGAGATTGAAATTTAAAATTTTTTTCCGCAAGGCGGATCGAATTGGCAATGATGTATGACTATTCCCCTGGTGTGCTGGTCGCCGGATTTGCAACTAGTATTTAGTTGCAAAAATGGATTGTGCAGGTTATAACCATAATTATGAGCAAGAAAGATAAACTTCTCAAAAGATTTTTATCGGCGCCTGCTGATTTTTCTTATGACGAACTGGTGCGGTTGATGAAGGGTTTTGGATATGACGAATCGCAGGCGGGCAAAACATCGGGGTCTGCTGTTTCCTTCATCCATTTTGGTACAAGACATATAATAAAACTGCATAAGCCACACCCTAATCCTGTATTAAAGGGGTATCAAATCAAGGATGTAATTGATGAATTAAAACGTAAGGAGATCATTAAATGAAAGATATGCTTGAATATATGGGTTTTATAGGTTCTGTTCACTTCAGCGCGGATGATGATGTTTTTTATGGAAAAATTGAAGGTATTGACGACCTTGTTTCGTATGAAGGATCAACGGTTAATGGATTAAAAAAAGCTTTTCGTGATTCCGTTAAAGACTATATTGAACTTTGTCGTGAAGCAGGCAAAAAGCCGGAAAAATCCTGCCGGGGGTCTTTTAATGTTCGGGTGCCGGTACCTCTGCATCAGGCTGCAATACGGAAGGCGGCCATGCAAGGCATATCCCTCAACCAGATTATCAGGGCTGCACTTGAAAAAGAGGTTGCCGATGCGCGCTAAATGCAAACCACGATGATTGGCGCTAAATCTGTTGCCATGGGGCGGAGAATTTAATATTTAGATCATTTTCCAAAAAGGTGTAGCCCCATTGTTCATTGTGAATTCGCCGCAGCGAAAAGCGATCTCTACCATTGTAAGTGCTTGAAAAAACGAGATTGCCATCGCGCCGCAGCGGACTCCACTCCTCGTCCGCTGCAGCGGAACACGCGCCGGGAATTTTTTACGACGACATCATTGTTATATCCAGTTCTCAAAATCCATTTTTGCATCCTGCCGGAACTCATCTTGAACAAATACGTTGTGAAGGATTTCTTTGGCCCTTTTAGATAATTTTCTATTGACGCAGACCTTAAATGAGAGTATTTTGAATTTGAATTCATATTCATAGGGCTCTTGGAAATCACATTTCTTGTTGGCAAAGGCTTGTTTCCTCTAAAGATGCTTGACAATTTGAGCTGAAAGCGGGTATAAATCAAAATTCCGCAAAAGGTTAGCGACCAAATATTTAATACGGTGTTGCAATGACTTTTTGTCTGTGAAAAGTAGTGTTTATACTGGCAAGTTATTGCGAGTTGATGAGTTAATAGTATATTCAGGAGGCTCAAACATGATAAGAATCGACAGAGAAAAGTGTGTTGGCTGCGGCGGTTGTGTTGATTTGTGCCCGCGTACCGCCATAAAGTTCGTCAAGGACCGCGCCCTGGTTGAAACGCAGCTGTGCCTTGAATGCAAGACCTGCGTAAAAGTGTGCCCCATGAAAGCTCCCCTGGAGGTGTAAGGCTTCCCCGGCAATTGCTCTCATGTGCCTCCAACCTGCAGTATCGGCGTTTGTTAGCCGCTGGCTGCCATGGAGGCTGTGCTCCCGTGCGAAAAATGTTGTGACCCGGGCGTCTAAATTTTTTTATTAAGAAGTACTTAGCGAAAGGAGAAGGGTTTTGGAAGCGACAAAATTCACGCAAAAGATGGTTGATTGCTCGCTGCTCGATAAGGGCACGGCCAGTCCCTTCAGTCCCGGCGACAAGCGCCGCGGGCTTCCGCAGTGGGACAAGGACCGATGCATTCGTTGCGGCATTTGTTATCTGTATTGCCCCGATGGCGCCGTGTACCGGACTGCCGACGGGTATTTTGAGGCCGACGAGAAAAAGTGCAAAGGCTGCGGTATCTGTCACCGCGAGTGCTGGTTCGGCGTAATCTGCATGGAATTGGAGGGTTAAGCATGGATAAATACAGTTTGATGGTTCCCAATTTCCTTCCGTGCAAAGAGTATTTTGACATTAAGAAGAACAATGCCTGCCCGGGCTGCGGCATCTCTCTTGCCGTGCGCCACGTGTATAAGGCCATTGAAGGCCTAATTGAAAAGGCTACATGGGAAGCCCCGGCAGCCTGTGATCTTTTCGGAAAGAAGTCAGCCCTGTCAATTATGAAGGTGAAAAAAGACAAGGCCGAAGTTGTTATCTGCTTTGACAATGAAGCAGGCGGCAAGCTTGAGGACGCGATTGTGAAGAAAATGCCGGCGGTAGCGGTTGCCCAGGGCTATAAGTATGTGGCAACGGCAAGCCCCAGCTATCCCTTTGACCTGTTCGACAAGGTCAAAAAAGCCATTGAGACCGAGGGCAAAAGCTATATTCACATTCTGTGCCCCTGCCCGGTTGCCTGGAAGTTCGAGCCCGAGACTACGGTAAAGGTAGGCTTTAAGGCTGTTGAGACTTTGGCATTTCCGCTGTATGAAGTGGGCAGCGGTTTTTATAACGTTACGATCAAGACCATGCAGCCCAAAAAGCTTGCTGTATATCTTACGGCCCAGGAGCGTTTCGAGAAGCTTACGGCCAAAGAGATCGAGCAGGCAGCAGCAACCGTTGAGAAGGAATACGGCAAGCTGGTCGAGAACGTACAGGCCAAGTGATCTAATAAACAGAGAACCAATCCCTGAAAGGAGATAGGGACAATGTCAGATATAAAGTGGTTACCCGATGGTCAAAAAATGTTCGACAAGCTGATGTCGGCAGTGCCCGAGGCTATGCGCGACGCGATCAGGCCCAAGCTTGAGCAAATGCTTGCAGGCAAGGTGGCAGGTCAGCCGGTCAGCGCTGATTTAGTGAAGAAGTTTGTATCCGAAGACCTTCCCGAGCCCCAGCGCAGCGCTCTTATGGCTGCCATTGGCATGAAGCCGGCCGGCGGAGCCGCTAAGCCCGCAGCGCCTGCAGCAACTGCCACCTGGCAGGGCAAGGCGCAGGACATGTTTGAGCGGATGCTCAAGGAAGTGCCCGATATGATGCGCGAGGTGTTCCGCGGCAAGCTTATGCAGATAGCACTGCAGAAGGCAGCAGGCGGAGCCGTTACCGAAGATCATATCCTTTCCATCGTTAAAGAAATCGTTCCCGATCCTTTCAGGACAACTATTCTCAAGGCATTTGCCACCATGGGCGACATCGACGTCACCAAGGTTGAGGAGATTATCGAAAAAAATCCCGGCGGTCAGGAGACCCTGATAACCATCATGCACGCGGTGCAGGACATGTTCGGCTATGTGCCCCGCCAGGCGCTGATTATCATCAGCCAGAAGAAAAACGTGTTCATGAGCACGCTGTATCGCCTTGCAACCTCCTATGCCGCATTCCGGCTTGACAAGCCGGCCGCCAATGTCATTACCGTTTGCAACGGCACCTGCTGCCAGGTCAAGGGCGGCGGAAAGATCGTGAAGGCTATCGAGGCCAAGCTCGCCGGCAACGGCGCCAAGGCCACGCTCGAGAAAGTGCGCTGTCTGGGCTGCTGCGACGTGTCGCCCGCCGTGATGATAAACGGCGAAGTGCTCGGCGCCGCCGCTGCGCAGGCTAAACTTGCGGAAATTTTAGGCTAAGAAGGAGAGAGACACATGAAAATACAGAAAGCAGAAGATCTTACCAAGGTTAAAAAGGAAGGCATGGCGCTGCTCTCTCCCGACACGACCCGTATCACCGTGGGAGCTGCAACCTGTGGCCTTGCCAAGGGGGCGGCAAAAGTTGCCGAAGCCCTCAAGTATGAAATCAAAAAGCAGAAGCTGAAGGCCGAGGTGGTGCTTGTGGGCTGCAACGGCATGTGCTTTGCCGAGCCCATCGTGGAAGTGATCAAGCCGGGCAAACCCCGCATCACTTACGGCAATGTCACCGCTGACAAGGCTGCCGATATCGCAAAGTCGGTTTCTACCGGCAAGGTCATTGAGGATATGGTAGTCGCCAAGTATGACGACTACAGCCAGGCCGTGTGCCAGGAGCCCATCAAGTATACCAAGGGCGCAAAATCCGCCGACAAAAAAGACTACAAAAAACTCGACTTCTTCAAGAAGCAGATGAAAATCGTCAGCCGCAATGCCGGCACGATCGACCCCTGCAGCATTGAAGAATATATTGCCCTGGGGGGCTATGCAGCCCTTGCCAAGGCGCTTTCCGGCAAGCCCGAAGATGTGCTGAAGGAAGTCAAGACTTCCAAGCTGCGCGGACGCGGCGGCGCAGGCTTTCCCGCAGGAATCAAGTGGGAGGCATGCCGCAATGCCGCAGGCGATCAGAAGTACATCGTCTGCAACGGCAGCGAAGGCGACCCTGAAATCGGCATGCACAGAAGTTTCATCGAGAGCGACCCAAGCAGCGTCATCGAGGGTATGATCATTGCCGGTTATGCCGTCGGCGCCAGCGCCGGGTACGTTTATCTCAATGACCGGTACGTGCTTGCATCCGAGCGCGTTGAGTGCGCCATCAAGGCAGCTGAGAAGGCAGGCCTTCTCGGAAAAAACATCATGGGATCAAACTTCTCATTCACCCTGAAGGTAAAGCGCGGCGGCGGCGCCTATGTGTGCGGTGAAGAAACCGCGCTTCTGAACGCTTTGGAGGGCTCCTTTGGCGAGCCCCGGCCGCGGCCCCCGCTACCGGTGCACAAGGGACTTTTCGGCAAGCCCACTGTTGTCAACAATCTTGAGACGCTTGCAAATATTCCCGCCATCGTCAATCACGGCGGCAAGTGGTTTGCCGGCATCGGCACCCCGAACAGCAAGGGCACGAAGATCATCGCCCTGACGGGTAATGTTGCCCAAAGCTGCTGGGTGGAAGTGGAGCTTGGCACTACTGTTGAAGACGTGATCGAGATTTTCGGCAAGGGAACGGGCACGGGCAAGAAGGTGAAGGCCTTCCAGACCGGCGGACCCTCGGGCGGCTTTTTGCCCGCCAAGAACCTGAAGATCAAGCTTGATTATGACGCTCTTGCAAAGGAAGGCACCCTGCTCGGATCCGGCGGCCTGCTGGTGATGGATGAGGATGCCGACCTTGTCGACATGGCAAAATTCTTTATCGACTTCTTTGTCGACGAGTCATGCGGCAAGTGCACGCCCTGCAGAGAAGGTGTGAAGCGGCTGCAGGAAATCGCCGGCACCATCGCTGATGGCCGCGGAACCAAAGAGCAGCTGACGCTCATTAAGCGCATGGCCGATGCCATGAAGGACACGGCATTTTGCGCCCTTGGCAAAACCGCCGCAGTTCCCCTGCTGTGCGTGATTAATCACTTCCCCAAGGAAGTTGAAAAGCGCATGCTGAAGAAGTTAACCTGAGACAAGAACATTCTAAGACGAGGTTAAGACTTATGGTGACACTTACAATAAACGGTAAAAAAGTAAAGGCAGCGGAAGGCACGAGCGTGCTTGAAGCGGCGCGCGCAGCACGGATCGATATTCCGACCCTGTGCTCCAACGACGCTCTTGAGCCCTATGGGGCCTGCCGCCTGTGTATAGTTGAGATAGACAATAACGGTCGCACGACGGTTGAAGCCTCGTGCACATATCCGGTTGCCGACGGCCTGGCGGTGAAGACCGACAGCCCGCGGGTAATCGCAGGCCGGAAGCTCGTGATCGAGCTGCTGCTTGCCCGCTGCCCCAATGTGAAGCGGGTAAAAGAGCTTGCCGCCGAGTACGGCGTAACCGACAGCCCTGCCGAGTTCGGCAAGGAAAACGACTACTGCGTGGTGTGCGGCCAGTGCGTGCGCGCCTGCAATGAAGTCGTCAAGGCCGGCGCCATTCAGTTTGCAGGCCGCGGCAAGGACAGGGAAGTTGTAAGCCCCTTCAGGCAGAGCGCCGAGGACTGCATCGCTTGCGGGTCCTGCGCATTTATCTGCCCCACGGGCATCATCAAAAAGAACGACCTGGAGAGCTCCCAGGTATGCACGCCCGAGGGCTGCAAGCAGTCCGGCCCGAAGCGCGAGCTTCTGAACTGGCAGGTCGACTATGAGCTGGCGGTCTGCAAGACGTGCGGCAATCCTTATGCACCGGCCCCGCATCTTACCAAGCTTACAAAAGAGTTTTTTGCACTGCCCCAGTTCTTTAATGTGTGCCCCTCCTGCCGCGAGTACATAAAAGTCGACCGCGACAAGTGCCTCGGCTGCGGCTCCTGCATGGAGAACTGTCCGGTTGGCGCTCTCGAGCTTGACGACAAGGGCGGCTATGACAAGCACGCGCAGGTGTATCCGCAGAACTGCATGGCCTGCCATACCTGCGAAATCTATTGCCCTGTTGGGGCTTTAAGCTAAAGAGGAGGAGACACGCAATGTCCACTATCTACAATTATGATCTTGCAATTGTTGGCGCTGGCCCAGCCGGACTGTACACGGCAATCCTTGCCGCAAAAAAAGGCATGAAGGTTGTGCTCATCGAAAAGCGCAAAGACATCTCCAAGATGACGCGCTACTGCAGCGAGCACATCATTCTGGAAGAAAACTATAACGGCGACACCATGATTCTTGAGCCTGGCAAACCGCTCAACAGCAAGGGTTGGATCGATGAGGATTCCGTTAATAAACTCCGGTCAGTAAAGAACGGCTGGGAGATTGAATTCAAAGGCGCTTTGTGCCCGACGACCGAAAAGTACTACTATTCGCGCAATCTCAAGCACAATGCCCACTATGCCTGGCCTGACCGACATCCCTTTGCCTGGAAATATGACAAGAATTATTTCCTGCAGCAGCTGCTTGACCAGGTGCTCGCTCTTGGCATTGAGTATCTCACTGAAACAACGTGCTATGAAGCCGTTGATGTTCCCGAAGGCGTAACGCTGAAATGCGTGAAGCAGGGCAAGCGCTTCAAAATGTACGCAAAGAAGCTCCTTGCCGCCGACGGCGCAACAGCGCAGGTCGCGCAGAGCCTCGGCATGAACGAAGGCCGTATGTATTTTGCCTCAGCACTGACTCTTTGCCTGTACATGTCCGGCGTGAAGGAATACAACCCTGAGAGCTGGTGCGGCTTCTGGGGCCTGTGCTATGGCTCAAATTTCGCTCCGCTGATGGGCACCGGCCCTGCCGGCCATTTTGACTGGGCTGACTTGATCCTCATCGGCCATAGCAAGCAGATGCCCTGGGATCTGTACGAATACTTCACCAAGAAGAGCCCGGTTGCCTGGATGTTCGAGAACGCCAAGATCGAGCAGACCCATTCCTGCATGACCAAGGCATTCGCCCCCCTGAAGACGCCCTATAAGGGCAATACGCTCGTTATCGGCGATGCAGCTGCTTTCGTTGAAACGCAGATGCAGGGCGCCATCAACTGCGCTGTCTGGGCTGCCGATGCATTCGAGAAGGAACTGAACGGCAAGCCCGGTTTTGCCGAATATACGAAAAAATGGCTCGAGTCCTTCGAGTTTAATGATGACGGCATGATGCAGGTGGTGAGCGGCTATGCCCTCATTCCGTACTACACGGACGAAGAGGTCGAGTACCTGTTTACGTTCCTCGATGGCGTCACGATGGACGGCAACTGGAGCCAGTATGCCTCTCCCCGCATGATGTGGCATGAAATCCACAAGCATGACGCCGAGATTCAGGCGCAGCGGCCGGAAGTCTGGGCAAAGATCAATAAGCAGCAGAACGTGACCCTGAGCGACAGCATGTCATAAGGGGATTTCAGGAAACACAAAAACACCGAAGGCGGGTTGGCAACAACCCGCCTTTTTTTGTGCCTTTTTTGTTGGGTATGTTTTTTGAGATTAAATTAGATGTGGGTTGGGCAAAGTGAAACATGCCCAACAACCATTGTGGTTTTAGATGAAATAATGCCGGGCACGCTACGCTTTGCCCAGCCTACAAACTCCTCTTACAAGCGCTTGCGGCCGGGTCGCCGGGTAGGGTGGGTGAAACCCACCATTAATGCTGAACCTTGAACCCTAAATCCTGCCTTCTGTACCTCAGCTTGCCCTTACAGCCGCGCGTGTTTCGTCGATGAAGGCGCGCATGTCTTTCATGAGCACGGCATCGGGCTTGCAGCTCAGAACCATGCCGTCAAGGTACATAAGGCTTTTTATGATGGGGAACATGCCGCGCTCAAAAACCATGCCCGAGTCGATTCCCAGGCGTATTGTGTCCATCATTTTTTTTGTCAGGCTTACCTGCGCAACCGTGCTGTCGGTAAAGTCGGCATAAAGGTCGATGAACTTTTTTTGAAATGCCTCAAAGCGCTTTCCCTCAATTTCAATCTCTGACATTTTGTTCAGAAAATATGCGCATTTTTCATAATCATACCACGACAGGGACGCAAAAAACTCAAAGAGCCCTTTGCGGATTTTGGGCCCGGCATGGCTTATGGCGCTGGTGTCGACAAAGCAGATGCCCCGGTCGTTCAGGATGATGTTGCCCGGATGTATGTCGCCATGGAAGGTGCCGATGACAAACATGAAAAATCCGTGTATGTGAAAGAGCTCAAGCAGCTGCTGGTATGAAAGCTCGCCGCGCTCCAGAAGCTCGTCGAAAGTTTTGCCCTCGATAAAATCTGCTACAAGCACCTGCTCCGAGCACAGCTCGCGGTGAAAATCTGCAAAGTGCAGCCGCGACAGGTCATAGCCTGTGCGGTTTTCATTGTAGATTCCGCGCAGCACATCCTGGCCGCGAATTTCATTTAAAAGGTTCAGCTCGGTTAAGGTGTAGTCTTCGATATTTTCAAGAACGCCAACCGGGTCTGCGACCTTGGCAAGCTTGGGGTAGAAGAAGATGCAGAATTTGAAGAGCTTTTTGACGCTTCGCACATCGCGCGTAAACTGCTGCCGGGCATCATGCTTGACCAGCTTTATAACAACCTCTTTGCCGTTTTTGAGCCGCGCCCGGTGCACCTGCCCAACCGAGGCCGAGGCAAGGGGCGTGGTGTTGATATAGTCGAAGCGCTGCTTGAAATTCGAGTCCGTATAGAGGTCAAGGAGCTTTTCCATTTGCTCGGGAGGCAAACTGACGGCGCTGCGGTACAGGCGCGCCAGGTGCCGGCATGTGGCCTCATTGAGAAAATCGATGCGCAGGGCGAATACCTGCCCTATCTTAACCGCCAGCAGGCCCTGCCGCTGAATGGCGTCGAGGTCGGGCAACTGCTTGCCGTAGATGTTGCGTATAAGCTGTATGAAGCCGATCCAGTTCATTGGCATGCATTGTAGGATAATGGCGTATGCCTGGATACTACAGGAAAGCCGTGGGCATATCTACATAAAAAAGATATGCCCGCAGCCTGCGAACTGAAGATTTAATGCGATGCCGGTATGTCTTCCATGGGCATGGGATTGCAGAGGCTGGCGCGGTTGTCGGCCATCCTGCCGCAGTTCATGCACATGAAGTCGGGCTTTTTTGCAAGCTCTTTGATGAGGTCGAAGCGCTCCTTGCCGGCTATCTCGCAGAGGTGCTGCGTATGGTCGCCGGAGCATTTTTCGCAGATGAGGGGCAGCTCGCTGTCGACCCGGAAATGCACGATGAACTTCACCAGCTTGCCCGCGCCCGGACGCACGTATTTATCGGTCATGGCGCGGAGCTCTTCAAGCAATGGCCCCGATGTCTCTTCTTTTGTTTTGTGGAGATAGAACCTCCTGCCGCCGAAGCCGCGCTCTTCTGCAAAAGCATACACTGCATTGGCGTTTTCCTGCAGGTTGGTGTGCGTGAGCCGGTCCGTCATGCCGAACACGAATGAGCCGTCTTTTTGCACCTGCGGCCGGGAATAGATGGCAATATTGATTTCTCCCTGGGCATTAGACGTGGCCATAAAACCCTTGCCATTGGTATTGCTGAAATATTCTTTCGCGTCCATTGCTCGATCTCCTTTTTTAAGGTTGTTTAAAAGTATAGTAACTATATAGCATATGGATTTTGAAAAAATTCCAGAAAAAAAGTCATCTCCCTGCATGTGAGGTTGCAGGTGCTGCTGCAGGCGAGGTTTCAGCCGCTAACGAATTAGCTGAATTTGCGGCTATTGTTCCCAAATAACGCCCTGACCCCTGCCGCCCGGCTTTTGAATTCTGATTTTTTGTTCCGCCGGCTTAATCTTGAACCTTGTTTTTATAGTTGACAAATTGTTGTTATTTTATTAATTAACATTTTATTGTTGCACATTTTTCAATGGCGGGGTTTCCATGGTGTGATTTCATGCCGGGGAGGTTCACGAAGAACACTGCCATATGCCTTCACAGAGCCGGGACTGAATTTTAAATAGATTTTTAATAGTACCGCCCCTGATAACGACCTGGGCCTTGCGGGAAGTGCAGGCCCATAAAATAATTAAAGACAGGCAGCTCTGGGGCCGAAATTATTCATAAAGTCAAAACGGGGATAGCCCCGCGCAACGCATACTATAATTTTCAAAAATCCTCACCCATGAGGGGATAATGAAAAAAATTGATATATTGGTAAGGCTGGAAGATTTCTTCTTATGTAGTTTTTACCCTTTATTGTTTTTTGCCCTTTTGGGGATACTGAAAATAGTAGATGTTCTTTACTTTCAAAACTTTTCTTTACTCATACGAGCGGTAATATTTTTTGCCGGTGTATTCGTTGGCGCTGCTCTTGGTTATGTTTTAGCTACACTGATATTTGATTGCTTTTTTCCTCGGTACTGCAAGATTATAGAAGAAATCGTCAATGAAAAACCAGAATAGGTCGACAAGCTATTACCCCACTTCTTCCCGCCACCTTTTTTCTTCGACGCTTTGATATAAAAGTTGTTTTTCTGGTTATCTGATTTCAAAAAAAATAAAGTTGCACAGTACAGCTAGTGTAGTGTTTCATAAATAGTTATGCAGCATTGACTTTCCGTTGTCGAGTTGGAGGTTGAGTGCAGCCAGGTTTGATTTTCTCGAGTTTCTTTCTCGCACGATCAATCTTTGCTAAAA
>Ga0114951_10003933_pt1 | contig 14933 bp, 12 predicted proteins | sample AM7aDNAmetaG_FD_88677 | JGI IMG/M metagenome (GOLD analysis project Ga0114951, IMG submission 88677) | Freshwater microbial communities from Finland to study Microbial Dark Matter (Phase II) - AM7a DNA metaG | ecosystem: Environmental > Aquatic > Freshwater > Lake | place: Finland: Lake Alinen...
CATCAGCTGCGCTTTTAGCAGCATAAGGTCTAAAATCGTTGAAATATATTAGATTATTATCTTGTAGTCTTGTTAGCTTGTATCTTGTACTTTGTACCTATTTTTGGTAAGGAGTTCTTAAATGAGTATAGCTTCTTTTAGTATTAAACGGCCGGTATTTATCGTGTGTCTTGTTCTTTTAATGCTGGTTACGGGATTGCTTTCCCTTTACAAATTGCCTGTAGATCAGTTTCCGGATATTAAAATACCGTTTATGGCAGTCAGGGTAATCTATCCCGGGGCCGGCCCCGAAGAAGTGGAAAGCCTTGTTGCTAAACCTCTGGAAGAACAGATAAGAACAATTCCTGGCGTAAAAAATATAAGTTCTTACTGTTATGACAGTATGGCTATGGTCTGGGTCGAATTTATACTGGAAACAAATGCTATGGACGCTGAACAGCAGATAAGATCAAAGGTCGCTCTGGCTAAAGGCAAGATGCCTAAGGAGATAGAAGAGCCGGTAATCGAACGGTTTAGTTTTTCCGACCAGGCGGTTATAACGGCGGCTATTGAGTCGGATATCTCTCCCAATAAACTCTTTGAATACGCTGATAAAGAGATAAAACCCCTCCTTGAACAGGTGGATAAAGTGAGCCGGGTCGAAATATTTGGCGGTTCGAAAAGAGAGATTCAGGTTCTTTTGGACCGGAGAAAACTTGATGATTATACGATTTCTGTTTCCCAGATAGCCCAGGCCATAGGTTTGTCCGGGCAAAACATTCCGCTCGGGAAACGGCCGGACGGTAAAAATCCAAACCGGGAATTAGTGTACAGATCTCTCGGTGAATTTAATACCATAGACGATGTTTCCAATGTCACTGTAAAATTTATCGGAAACGATGTTCCTATCCGTCTCTCCCAGCTCGGACGCGTAGTGGATGGTAACGAAGATGAGAACAGCCGCGCTTTCATCAATGGTAAACGCGGTATAGCCATAAATATCTATAAACAGAATGGCTCCAATACGGTGGATGTTGCCTCCCGGGTTACCAAGCGGCTTATGGAAATAAATAAAAAGTTGGGTGCGGAAATAAAAGGCTCAAAACTCCGTATTGTAAGAGATAGTGCTACAGCTGTAAGAAACAATATATTTGATGTGAGTGAATCTATTATAATCGGCATTGTGCTGGTAATTATCGTGGTCTTTTTATTCCTGGCAAATGTACGGTCTACGGTGATTACGGGCTTGGCTTTACCCAATTCACTTATCGGGGCTTTTATCCTGGTTTTTGCCGCCGGTTTTTCCGTTAATATGCTTACTCTGCTGGCTCTTTCTCTTGCTGTGGGCCTCCTGGTTGATGACGCTATAGTCGTCCGGGAAAATATTTTCCGCCATATACAGATGGGTAAAGACCCCGCCGTTGCCGCAGAAGAAGGGACGAAAGAGGTGATGCTGGCGGTTATCGCGACCACGCTGGCTATCATGGCAGTTTTTGGCCCTATAGCTTTTGTCGGCGGTATCGCGGGAAAGTTCCTGAAAGAATTCGGCCTTACCGTCTGTTTTGTCATGCTCATAAGCCTTTTTGATGCTCTTACTATGGGTCCAATGCTCTCAGCAAAATTTATTTCCACAAAGGAATCAAATAATCTTTTTGCCCGTCTATGGCGCAAGATAATGGATCCCGTAACCCGTAATTTTGAGGCGACCCAGCAGTGGTTGAACTATAATTATGAAAAAATACTCAGGCGTTCTATATTATTTCCCGCTCTGGTAATAGGCATTGCCCTGGTTTTATTTATGTTAAGTCTTTTCCCCGTGCTTACCAAGGCTATACCACAGACCTTTCTTCCTCCGCCCGACCAGGGAGAATTTAAAGTTGAACTGGAACTTGAGCCCGGAGCCAGTCTGGATGCCTCCTATGCTGTTTCTAAAAAAATGGATGAACTTATTAGGAAAAATCCGGAAGTGGAACTTGCTACGCTGGTAGTCGGTGGAAATAACGGGGCGAATCTTGCGGAGATGTTTGTTAAACTCGTGCCGCCAAATAAGAGAAAAATAAGAGGCGCCGCTTTTAAGGAGAAGCTCAGAAAGCAGCTCCTGGAATTTAAGAAATATAATCTTTCAGTCAACGATTATGACACAATGTTTGGCGGGCAAAAGCCGTTTACTATGAGTATTGCAGGCAATGACGCAAAAGAGCTTGAAGCTGCGGCGAAAAAGGTACTGGAACTGGTAAAGAAGAATCCGGGTTTTATAGAACCGGATATGTCCTTTAAACCGGGGAAGCCAGAACTTAAAATGGTCTATAACGAACAAAAAACAAAACAACTCGGGATTTCAACGCTTATTGCCGGCGCCGAGATCCGGGCCCAGGTTGAAGGGGTTACTCCCGCAAAATTCAGAGAGAAAGGCAAAGAATGGGATATCCGGGTCCGATTGCAGGATTCCGACAGAGATTTAAAGGAGGCCTTTCATCTGGTAAAGGTTCCGAATGTTAATTACCGGCTCGTTAATATTAATCAGGCGGCAAAACTTGTACCGGCAGACGGGCCTTCTACCGTTCAAAGGAGTAATGGCCTGCGCGATATAAAAATAGAAGCCGATATCGGAACCGGGTACGGCGTAGGCGACCTGATGAGTTATCTTAATAAGGAAATTAAGGAAAAGAATATGTTTCCGCCCGGTATTTCCTACCGTTATCAGGGACAGGGAGAGCAGTTTGACGAAATGAGCATGAATATGGGCCTGGCTGCAGTTCTGGCAGTGCTCTTTATCTATATTGTCCTGGCAAGTTTGTATGAATCTTTTGCCACGCCTTTCGCCTTGCTTATACCTTTGCCTTTGGCGGTCTCCGGGGCTTTGCTGGCCCTTTGGGTGGCGGGTGAATCTTTAAATATATTCTCCATTATCGGAACGATCATGCTTTTTGGAATTGCTACAAAGAACTCAATTTTGCTTGTTGATTACACCAAACAACTTATGGCGGGAGGAATGGAATTAAAGGAAGCTCTCGTTACTGCCGGGAAGACACGGCTTCGCCCGATAATTATGACTTCGCTTACGCTTGTTGCCGGCACCATCCCGGTTGCAATAGGGCTGAATGAAGCGGCAAAACAGCGGACCGCCATGGGCTGGGTTATTGTCGGTGGAGTTATAAGTTCGACCCTGCTTACGCTTGTAGTTGTCCCCGCCGCGCTGGTCTTTGGCGACAGATTAAAATGGTTCTTTAAGATGTCCTGGCTGCATACTAAATATTTTCTGTTCGTATGCTGGACGCACCTTAAAAAGTTTGAAATCATTTCCTTTTTTAAGGCCTTGATTATTGGGCTTCTTAAGTGTCTTATGGATTTTGTCTCTATCTGCGGCAGTGAAGATTATTACAGGGACTCCGTCTATAAAAACCAGGCAGATTTTGCGGAGTATGAGCGCCTTTCAAAAAGGGACAGCGATATTTAATTTTGACAATTGCCAGCAAGTATTGATACAAATATAATATGTAAGAACAATAAGAGTGATAGCAGAAGGAATACTCACCGTATCAAAAAACCTTTAATGGGCAAAGACCTCCGAAAAAACTTTGCGTTTTTCTGTAAGATGATTGCTGTATCCTGTTGACAAGAACTCCATATCTGTTATAATTCAATTACTGTTTACTTTGGGGGCAGAATGGTCGAACAGAAAAGGAAAAATTTAAAGACCGGAATTCTTACTAAACAAAGCGAAACAGATTAAAATTTAACCCGTTTGCTATAAAAAGCAAGTGGGTTTTTTTATTTACCGGGAGGAAAAGGAAGAAATGATGAATAGATATGAAAAGGGGGATGTTTTTGGAAGCTCAATCTGAAACCGTCTCCCTTATTCAATATGCCGGCTCTCTATTAAAGCTCCAGGGTAGACAGCCGGTATAAACTGCGGGTTTTTTTTGGCTTAGAAAAAATACGGAGGGAATTATGCGAATTTGTTTGTACCGGATTTTGTTCTTTGTGGCTGTTTCGTGTTTTCTTGCAGGAGCTCCTGTTGTTGCCGCCCCTAAACCGGCTGTAGACAAACCGGATAAGGACGGGTTGTACAATGTTTCTCTGGTTCAACTTGGAGCGACGGCGAAGGGAAGCGGTTCGGCTTTCAACAAGGACTGGCCGCCAAATAATACTCTGCAGCCGGGTTTGGGCGGCGGAGGTACTTTAGTATCACCTCTTACCAAGGCGCGTGTTGATATCAAACTTATTGTTCCGGTGGAAATCAGGGCAATCGAGGTGGTTGGCCTGGATTACGGAGGAACGCTGCAGCCAAAGGCGATAGATATTTTTGTGGACGGTAAACTGCTGAAACATGCTGACCTGGAGGAAAAGCCGGGACAACCTATTTTGATTCCGCTTCTGGCGCAAGGGCAGTCGATAGGTATCCTTATTACCGATGAGTATCCTGTGCGTGATCTTGGTAATGGAAAAAAAGGTCCGAAATATGGCGGTTGGTCAAGACTACGGGTTCTCTCTCCGCAGAATGTATCGGAGTTGCTAAAACCGGTGGATTCTTACCGGGCGGTGGCCTTAACGGCGAACATAACACCGACAATAGGGGCCGCGGCGCAGGGAAAGATTGAGGTTGTCGGAGAGCCGCGGATGACGGTCGGCCATCCGAACACGCTCTGGGACAAAGAGGATATCGCGCATTACAAGGATATGTTAAATACAAGCAAAGCCTTACAGACGCAGTTTGCCGGGCTAAAAAAAGCGATGGATGTGCGGCTTACGCAACCTGCCGGGATACCGGAGCCACAAAAGGGTCCTGATGGGAAATGGAGGCACATAAGCGATCTGGAAGTGTTAGATGGCAAGACCTACGGCGCTGTCCATAATCAGCTGAGTTTAGATATTGCAAATCTTGGGACAGTTTATGTTTTAACCGGGGATGAAAAATACGCGGATTTTTGCAAGAAGCTGTTGCTGGCCTACGCGGATGCGTATGCGAATTATGCCGTAGGAGCAAGGCCGGGATTTAATCATGCACCCAGTAAGGCGTTTGACCAGGTCCTGGGGGACGCGACCTGGCTGCCGCAGCTGGCGCGCGGGTATGATCTGATATATAATCTGCCGTCTATCAAGCCGGAGGAACGCGAGCACATTGAAGACGATTTGTTAAAGGCAGTGGCGAAACTGGTGGTCAGCAATCACTCCATGCTGGAGGCGCCGACAAACTGGTCTGCTATCGGGACAGCTTCGGTACTGGCGGTGGGCTATGCGACCGATGACCAGGAATTAATCAACACGGCATTATACGGGATAAAAGGGACCAAGGAAAAACCGACAGGCGGTCTTTTTTTGAAGCACTTTGGCAGTGAAAGCATTGATGCAGACGGAATGTGGGCGGAAGGCGCCATGGGATATCAATTTATGGCGCTTGAAGCGCTGGTGCTGGATGCGGAGATTCTCTGGCATCATGGCATTGACATGTACCGGTATAGGGACGGTGCTTTGAAAAATCTTTTTGATTCTCCGCTCCGGTATTCGTACCCGGATCTGATGACGCCTGCAATTCATGATTCCGGTCACGGGTCAATTGTCGGCACGGAGGCTTTCCTCTATGAATATGCCTACCGGAGGTATCGCGATCCGAGCTATCTTTCAATACTTAATCAGGCAGGAATGCAGCTGGCTGCGTTGTTCCAGCAGTTTCCTGTATCGGTTTTGTTTGACAGGGAGCTTAAGGAAAAGACGGCGCCGGTTGAATTGAAGAGTGTTAATTTTTTTGGTGTCGGCTACGGGATGCTGCGGACCACAACAGAGGCAGGAACGAACAGTCTGATGCTCGACTTTGGCCCGAACAGGTCGCATGGGCACCCGGACAAACTTAATATTGATTTGTATGCCTTTAACGCGCAACTAATCCCGGATCCCGGGAGCGTATGGTACGAACAACCATTGTACCGCGATTGGTACCATTCAACGCTGGCGCACAATACGCTGGTGGTTGATGAGCTCGACCAGGTTATGTCAGATGCCCGGCAGCTTGTGTACGGTACGGCGGAGAGTATGGGTATACAACGCGCCTGGACGGATAAGGCGTATGCGGGGATAACTATGGACAGATCAATATTCCTGACGGCCAATTATATGGCGGATATTTTCGGCGCCTTTACGCGGCTGCCGCGGAAGTTTGACCTGGCCTGGCACATTCTGGGGCAATTTTCCTCAGGGCTAAAATTCGAGCCAATGGCATTTCCGGAACCGAAAGAGAGCGGTTATAAAGTTCTTGAAAATGTCCGGCATGCGACGGTGGGCGGCGGTTGGAAGGCTGCTGTGACACAGGACGGACGCACTGCCAGATTCATTGCAGCGGACGGCGGCGGCGAGACTGAGGTAATACTCGGGGACGGCTATTACAAATTAATGCGGCCGCCGGCGATTTTGGAGCGCCGTGTGAAAGGCAGTACCGTCTACGGAAATGTGATAGATATTTCCGGTGTAAAGGATGGTTATGTAAAAAATGTCGTCCAGGAAGGCAGCTTAGACACGGGATTTGGATTGCTCAAAGTTGAAACGGTTTCGGGAACTGATCTTTGTTTTGCGGCGTTTCGGCCGGGAGTATACAGGCAGGGAGAGCTGGAGTCAGACGCGCAGCAGGCGTTCGTTCTTATGGATGGAAGAAATGTACGGGCGATGTATCTTGGAGGCGGAAAAATGCTGAAGCTGGGTGCTGTGAGCATTACGCGCAGCGAACCTGGCCTGGCATATTTTGAAAAAACTGAGACAGGCACTTATTTAGTCGGGAATCCTTCACCCGTTGAAGGTACGGTCACGGTTGTTCTTCCTTCAATCGGCAATATGGAAGCGTTCCGGCTTGATACCGAGGGAAAGAGGATTGGGGTGGCGGATTTAGGTAAAGTAAGCGGTAAGGATTCCGTGTTGCTGGTACTCAAACCGGTTTCCAGGGTTGAACTTGCGGTCAAAGGTTCGAGGAGTGTTTTTGAATACAGGCAGGAAATGCTGCAAAAGCGTCAGGCGGCGCAGGAGTCGTCTTTAAACAAAGCCAAAGAGGACTGCACGGCGCGAACTAAAGTACGGGAAGCTGAAGCCAGGGTCAATCCGGTCCCGGCGAATACCCTCTTAGTTGTTCAGGCCGAGGCCTTTAGTGGTCAGGGCGGCGGCGGAGTCGCGATAACCGACAAAAAACGCGGCGCTCTTGGTACGGCATTTTCAAGTTGGGACGCTCTCGGACACTGGCTCGAATGGACTTTTGAAGTACCTGCCGAAGGCTACTATAATCTTAGCATCTGCTACTGCAGCCAGCTTGCTAATATAGAACGAGAGATCAAGATTAATGGAGAAGTGCAGGAGCCATTTGCTCCTATGAATCTGCCTACGACCGGGGGCTGGGCGAACGGCTCGGATGACTGGCAGTTGTTTACTGCCGGTAACCCGGTGACGGAACAGCCGCTCCTGCTTAAGTTTAAGAAGGGTAATAATGTGGTTCGGCTTACTAATATGAACGGGCGCGGGGCAAATATGGATTACCTGGTGGTTACCAGTCCGGATCTCAAGGCAACGCGGGAAGCAGCAGCTGCCAAATTGAACAAATAGATAACCCGAAGAGGGACAGCTGTCCTTATATCAAAAGGTCGCTGTCCCCTTTAATAAAGGTATTGAGTGCTTGACAAAAGCGCGGGCGGAAGGTATAATGGCTACATAAGTAGACATATGGCTATTAAAGTAGGCATTTATGAGATACAATACAATTTTGGAAGACATATTCGGGCAAAAAGTAAAGCTCAAGATTCTTCGCTATTTGGTCTCTAATCCGGAGGGCAAAAGCGCAAGAGGGATTGCGGCTGCTTCGGATGTTAACCATTGGCAGTGCAGTAAGACACTAAAAGCCCTGCATGCGTCCGGAATTATATCTTTAAAACTTACCGGAAATAATCATATTTACGCTTTAAACAAATCTGCCTATCTGGTTAAAGAAATAATAGAGCCCTTGTTTTCAAAAGAGAAAGAATATCTTGGTAATATGCTCAAAAGTTCAAAAACGCTTAGTTCGAAAAATGTTGAGTCCGTTTCGTTATTTGGCAGTACCGCCAGAGGTGAAAATAGTTCTGAGAGCGATGTTGATCTTTTTGTAGTAGTAAAAGACGGCAAAGAGAAGGTAACGGAGCAGTTCGATAGTGAAAAACAAGCACTAAGGACTGAGTTTGGGCTTAAAGTCTCTCCTTATTATGTGACAGAAAAAGAACTGAAAAAGCGCTTTTCGCAAAAAGATCCGCTTATTAAAGAAGTCGTAAGAGACTATATAACTATTAAAGGAAAAACAATAGGAGAACTCTTGTCCAAATGACGCCCAAAAATATTATTATACGCCGGCTTGAGAGTTCGAAGCACGCCGTCTATTGGAAAAAAGCGCAGGATTTCTATCAGGGTATGCTGACTGCGAATAATGATGGAAACTGGAATTCGCTCGTACTGCAAGCAGTTCACTGTGCGATTTCAGCTACCGATGCGCTGCTTGTAAAAAAGAAAGGTATCCGGTGCTCAAGTAAAGATCATTTTGATATCATAGAATTGCTGAAAACAAGTATTGACGACAAAGAAATCAATAAATACGCCGTCTCTTTAGCCAAGATAATTAACTTTAAACACCTTGTAGAATATGAAGACCGGATGGTGATGGAAAAAGAAGCATACGACATTTTTCTGAAAACCGACCGGTACTATAATTGGGTGAAAAGCAAGATATCCTAGAAAAGCACCCGTCGTCTTTGAATTAGTTGAAACTGCCGTCTGATCTTTGACGAGTAAAAAAGAAAATCGTTGTAGCATAATAATCAAGCGCTGATCTACATATAAAACTGTATAATTGAAAAAGCAATTGTGAGATAAATGAAACTATTTTAAAAGACATGCTATTGTTTGCAAGCTTTTGGAATGACCGGCTTTCCGGTTCCGGATGGGTTAATAATTTGAAAATCTTTGTGGAGGATATTATGGATAAAGAAATTGAATACTTTGTTGAGCAACTGGAAGAAGCAGCAAAAAGTAATCTTATTTCTGCTATTTTGTATGGGAGCTTTGCGGACCAGGTTGAAAAGAAGAATAAATCAGATATTAATATTATGATAATCTTAAAAGAAATAAGCGATGCTCACATTTTTAATATGCGTGATGTTATAAGGAAAAATATTAAAAAATTAAGATTGAACCCAATTATTATAACAAAAGAAGAACACCTGAATTCCCTGGATGTTTTTCCGGTGGAATACCTTGAGATGAAGGAAAACTTTAAAGTGGTTTATGGTGATGATTTAATTACCGGAATTGATGTAACCAATGAGAACTTGCAGCATCAGATTGAATTTGAGCTTAGAAGTAAATTAATCTTGATGAGAAAAATGTGGTTTAATATTGAAAATGATGCAAAAGTAATGAAACTTTTTCTGGTTAGAAATAGCGCCTCCTTTTGCTTTCTCGCTAAATACGCGGATAGAATTTTAAAAGAAAAACACACGCTAAACCTGAATATATTTGAAAAAATAAATAAAGTGAAGAAAGATGAAGTAAAAGCAGATAAAATATTATTAAACAAACTTTACTGGGAATTGCATTATACTGTAACAGAGTTGACTAAGAAAATTGATGAAATAAAATGAGAAGAATATGAAAAATATATTTAAATTGTCAGTAATATTGCTAATTATTTTTCATCTTAATAGCTTTGCGGTTCCGTCAAAACCAACGGGACGGGTAAATGATTATGCCGTAATTTTGAACAGCGAGACGCAAAGTTACTTAACTTCGGTAATTGACACATTTGAGCAAAAAACAAGCGTTGAAATTGCTGTGGTAACGATAAAAACTCTTGACGGAGAAACCATAGAAAGATATGCTTATAATCTATATAATAAATGGGGCATCGGAAAAAAAGGTAAAAATAACGGAGTTTTGTTTCTGGTTGCCATAAAAGAACGAAAAATGAGAATAGAAGTGGGTTATGGCCTCGAAGCCATACTTACTGATGGTTTGTGCGGAGAAATAAGGGATAAATATATCATTCCCTATTTTAAACAAGGCGACTATCCCTCAGGAATACAAGAAGGAACAAAAGCTATAATTAAGACGGTAAGCGATGCGCTGGGTGTAAAATCAGATATAGTAGTTAATAGTGCAAAAAAGGAAGAGGGAAAAACAAATGAAATAACAATTTATTTTATCGTCTTTTTAATAATAGTAGCTAGGATCATTTTACCTTCAAGAAGAAATAGAGGTGGTTTCTGGGGCTCCGGTGGGTTTGGCGGAGGCTCTTCCAGTGGTGGTGGGTTTGGTGGTGGTTCATCCGGTGGTGGCGGGGCAAGCGGAAGCTGGTAAAATAAGAAATACAAATATAATTTTAAAAAAGGAGGGAGAGTTATGAAAAAAGGTTTGATAGTTCTGCTAGGTTTAGTTGTAATAATTTTAATAGTAATAGGGGCATATTTTAGCATGTATAACAGTCTTGTAAGCAAGGAAGTGGCTGTTACCGGGGCATGGGCACAGGTAGAAAATGTCCTGCAAAGGAGAGCCGATCTTATCCCGAATTTGGTTGCAACCGTAAAAGGATATGCCAAACATGAAAAAGATATTTTTGATAATCTGGCAAAAGCCAGAGCGCAGTATGCGGGAGCGAAGAATTCCGATGAAAAATTAAAAGCCAACCAGGATATAAGTAATATGCTTTCAAGGCTCATGGTTATTGTTGAAAATTATCCTAACTTAAAAGCAGACGGAACATTTATAAGGCTGATGGACGAATTAGCCGGTACAGAAAATAGGATTGCGGTAGAAAGAATGAAATATAATGAAGCAGTGAAAGATTTTAATACTACTATCAGGACTATTCCGAGCAGTTTTATTGCAAATAGAATGGGCCTAACCGCTAAAGTGTTTTTTGAAGCAGAACAAGGAAAAAAAGCAGTGCCTAATGTTGATTTTGGCAAATAAGAACTTTACGAAGAAGCGGAACGAACAGGATGAATTTGAGCTGAGCCGGATAATACCGGCAAGCCCGGAGATGTTAACTTAAAGGAGGAATATCTATGCCGGTGATAACAGTTGGGATTCTGCGCCAAACAAAGGAAAAGAAGAAGGAGATAATCGAAAAGCTGACAAAAGCCCTGGTCGAAGTAACCAATGTCCCGGCGCAGGCTGTTGTTGTATTGATAAACGAATATGACGACGAAAGCTGCGGCACAGGCGGTGTCCCTTTGTGTGATAGAAAAAAATAGAGAAGTTAAATAAGAACTATTTTGGAAAGTAATATTTAAAATAATTAATTTATACTGGCCTTTTTCTCCTTGAGATGGATTTCTCCATAAACCGTAGCGGAAGAAATAGGTGAATTAAAGGTCGCTTCTTGTTATCGGCAAACTCGTAAAAAGGGAGCAGGCATGAAAAGTTCAATGCTTTCAAGAAAAGTTCACGGATGCTTGCTTGGGGGTTTGATAGGCGACGCTATGGGCGCGCCGGTCGAATGCTGGGACTATAAGAAAATTGAGGCAAAATACGGAGTAGTCAATGATTTTAAAGGGGAAGGCACAGATGATTCGGCGATAAAGATTATTATTTGTAATGCAATAATAGAAAATGACGGATATGCCGGGGTTGATGAACTAGCCGAATCATTCCTTAAAAGCCGCGACAAATTTGAACTGTTCTATATTCCGGTCAGGAATATGTTTCATAAGATAGAAACGGGGATTTCACTTCCTGTAAACGCGGGCCTTGGAAATATGCAAAGTTCAAGCTCGGCCATGTCGATTTCTCCTGTCGGGCTCATAAATGCCTGTAATCCTAGACAGGCGGCGCTGGAAGCCTTTGAACTTGCGGGTCTTATTCATTCCGGTGATACTTCGTTTTGCAGGGATGCTGCAGCTGCTATAGCGGCTTCCGTGGCAGAAGCAATGAAAGTATCTGCAACTGTGGAATCAATTTTAGAGAGCGCCGTGATGTATTTAAATAAAAAAAGTGGAGCGGAGATGCTCGGATGCATCAACGATACCTTAAAGCTGGCAAGAAAATTGAAAGATTATAAAAAATTCAGAAAAGCTTTTACTGCAACTATGGTCAGACAAGTGATCTGTGATTCAAGGGAAACGGTGCCTGTCGCGCTGGCCTTGTTTTATCTAGCGAAAGGAGATCCGGCGAAAACTATAATTTACGGAGCGAATTTTGGAAGAGATACAGATACAATAGCGACAATGGGCGGCTCTATTGCCGGAGCGTTTAAGTCCGTGAATGGAATAAGCAAAGAATGGATTAAAAAAATAGAAAACGGAAATTCAAATCAAATTGAATTGACAAAAAAGCTCATGAGCGTTATTGTAAAAAGAAATAAACAGAACAGAAAAAATATCAGCGACCTTGAAAAACTTTTCTAAAGCAGGGAGCAAAAGATGGTCAAAGATACAATTCTTATAGGAAACGATCACGGCGGTTATGAATTTAAAAAAGAGTTCCTGAAGTATTTTAAAGAGAAAGGCACTGTGTTTAAAAATATCGGCTCGAACTCTTTGGATATTGTCCGTTACCCTTACTATGCGGCCCGTGTGGCGGGAGATGTTTCAGAAGGCAGAGCCCGGCGGGGTATTTTGATCTGCTCGACCGGGATAGGGATGAGTATATTTGCCAACAGGTTCAAAGGTGTCCGCGCGGCGCTTTGCACGAGTACCTTTATGGCGAAAATGACCAGGAAACATAATGATTCTAATATCCTCTGCCTGGGGGGGAAGATAACAGGGGTGGCAGAGGCTCTGGATATTCTTGAAACCTGGCTAAATACCGGTTTTGAAGGCGGCCGCCACAGCATTTCTCTCGATCTGATAAGATCCGCGGATGATTGTGGCTGCAAATTAAAATTTCCGGTGAGGCAGCGTAAGAAATAAGCAGGTAATGGGGGACGGTGCCTACTTATTCAGGGCTTTTTAAGAACTGTTTTGCAAAGTAACCCCAAAATTAATTTATTTATGCTCGCTTGTCAGCAAGACGGGTGATTCTCCGGTGGTGCTGTATGCCAGCATGTTCATATATAGAAGCATAATTGCAAAGGAAGTGTAAAACCTCCAATAAAACCTTGCGTTTTTCTATGATAAAGACTCTAGACAGATATTTCCTCAAAATGCTATTATACAAGCATAAAATTTCTCGAGGGGGAAATATGAAAGATAAACTAGTCTTGCCTGAATCGGGTTACTCTTTTTTGCTGAAAGAGATTAAAGAGCGAATTACCTCCGCAAGAATTAATGCTTCACGTTCAATCAATAAGGAACTCATTCGCTTGTATTAGGATATCGGCAGGATGATAGTTCTCAAACAAAAAAAATACAAATGGGGTGATAATATAGTGGAAAATCTGGCAAAAGATTTGCAGGAGGAAATTCCCGGAAATTTTGGTTTTTCAAGCCGAAACTTATGGCAAATGCGCAGGTTTTATGAAGAGTATAAGCACTCTCCAATTCTGCAACAGGTTGTTGCAGAATTGCCTTGGGGTCAAAATCTTGTTATTTTGCAGATGGTCAAAAATGCTGAAGAAAGAGAATACTATATTAAAGCTACGGCGGAAATGGGGTGGACCAGCTGCCAAACTGAATAAATAGAGCCTGGGAAAATGGACAGTTGTCCTCTTATGTTAGGATTTCGCAGGAAGAATGAAAGAACATAATACCTGGGTTTGTGGCCGAAGAAATAGATTAAAAAAAAGCCCTTGGAATAGCTCATATTGTCTCATATAGTTTCATATAAGGGATATATGAGCGTTTAGGTGAAACCCTCAGATCTACTCTCTTTATTTGCCGAACAGGAGTCGGCGAGCAGCGCTTTAATCATAAGCTGTTTCTCGCGGCTTTCTTATTATTATAAAAGGTAAACTGCTTGTACTCTGATATATTAAACTATACAATACATTATAAATACATTTGCCTGGATCCGAATGGGGAGTGTTTTATTGAAGCTTTAATAAATTTAAGGCAGATATGATAAGAAGCCAGTAGGGGGCGTGAGAAAGTGAAAAGTATTAAAAAAACAGAATCAGAATATTATATGTTTCTTAATGAAATTAAACAGCGTATCAAGTTGGCTCAATATGACGCTCTTAAAGCCGTAAATAAAGAGCTGATAGCAATGTATTGGGATATTGGGAAAAAAATAACAGAAAAACAGAATAATCATGGATGGGGAAAATCAGTAGTAGAGAATTTAGCTTTGGATTTGCAGAAAGAATTTCCCGGAATACAGGGATTTTCTTCCAGAAATATATGGTATATGAGAAATTTCTACATGCAATACTCGCAAAGTACAAAACTGCAACCACTGGTTGCAGAAATAGCCTGGGCTCACAATCTCGTCATATTAGAAAGATGCAAAGATAATTTAGAACGAGAATTCTACATCCGCATGACCCGGCGCATGGGTTGGACAAAAAATGTTCTTATCCACCAAATAGAAAACAATACCTACGAAAAAACACTGGTAAATCAGACCAATTTTAAAAAAACATTGCCGGTATCAATTCAAAAACAGGCTAGGCTTGCGGTTAAAGATGAATATACCTTTGATTTTCTGGAATTGGCGGAAGAGCATAGCGAAAGAGAACTTGAACAGTCGATACTGAGTAGAATTAATAAATTTTTGCTTGAAATGGGGGGTGCTTTTACTTTTGTCGGGAGTCAATTCCGGATGGAGATTGATGGAAAAGAGTATTTTATCGATATCCTTCTTTATCACCGCCATTTGAAAAGCCTAGTAGCTGTAGAACTGAAAATAGGAGAATTCAAGCCCGAGTATGCAGGCAAAATGCAATTCTATTTATCGGCGCTTGACTCAATAGTCAAACTAAAAGGGGAAAACCCGTCGATAGGTATAATAATGTGTAAAGATAAAAAAAGAACTACCGTAGAATATGCTCTAAGAGACACAAGAAAGCCTATAGGAGTGTC
>Ga0114951_10003934_pt1 | contig 14925 bp, 11 predicted proteins | sample AM7aDNAmetaG_FD_88677 | JGI IMG/M metagenome (GOLD analysis project Ga0114951, IMG submission 88677) | Freshwater microbial communities from Finland to study Microbial Dark Matter (Phase II) - AM7a DNA metaG | ecosystem: Environmental > Aquatic > Freshwater > Lake | place: Finland: Lake Alinen...
CCCTCTGCTGTTCCGAGTCGGCTATCATCACAACTGCTATCGAAAATATAAAATTCGATATCGGCGTGGCAGTCGGACCGATAACTCTAAAATTAGCCTTAATTTAGAAAAACCGTGGAGCCTTCAGAGGTTTTCACTACCTCGATTTGTAATGGAAAGGCATCTTTAAAGTCCGTTATATGGGTGATTACCAGGATTTTTTCAAAATCGTCCTGGATAGAGGTGATGGCATCTTTGATTTTCTCAATCCCGTTTCCATCTTGAGTCCCGAAACCTTCGTCAATAATTAAAGTGGGCAGCGGAGCACCAGCGCGGCGGGCCAGCAACTTAGATAGAGCGATGCGTATGGCAAAATCAATGCGAAAGGCCTCGCCGCCGCTGAACATTTCATAATTACGTGTCCCAAGTTCATCCGAAATATTGATATCCAGCGTCTCTTGAACATCGCCTTTTTTAGTCTCACGCTGGGTTTCGATTTTAATATGCATACGGTTATCTGTCATGCGGGCTAAAAGACGGTTGGCCTCTGACTCAATCTCAGGTATAGCCATCTCGATCAACATAGCCTGTAGGCCTTTCTTGCCGAAAGCCTGTGCCAGGTCTTTGTATATCTTGTCTTGTTTAACCGCCTGGGTTAGCTGGCTAAGTTTTTCTTTCTGCCGTTTTTCCAGATCGTCCAGTCGGTCCAACCTGGCTTTAGCTCCCCCTACCGCCTCTCGGATGCGTTTCTGCTCTGAAAGTTGGATCTGATGCTGGTTCTCTGCCTTCTGCAGATCTACGTCTACCTTGGATACCGTATTCAATTCAACAACTAATGCTTGCCTGCGCCGGTTATCGTTTTCAATTTTTTCTCTCAATTCTTCAACTGTCCGGCTGGCCTGTTCTTCGCTGGCTTTCTCTTGTTGAATCAAACGCACAGCTTCTTCCAATTGGCGCATTGACGTTTCATTTTTCTCCAGATCGGTTGCCAGCAGCCTTATCTGCTCATGGCTTTGGGGTTCATAGACCAGTTCCGCAATTTCCTTTTCTAGCTTTGAGAGAAATGCCTGTTCACTGGTCGCAAAATCCCGGGATGCCAACCTGTGCTCGATTTCTTCAAGGCTTTTTCTTTCTTGTAGGAGTCTTATCTCAGCCTCCGTGGCATCAGTCACAGCCTTACCCAGGTGTCCCTGTTTAGTCTGTGCGGACTCCCTTGCCTGTTTCAATTTAGATTCAAAAAGCAGGAGTTCTCTTTCAAGAGCAGGCAACTCAACACCTAAGGTTTTTATTTCGGTTGAAAAAATTCGTAATGTTTCATTCATTTCGCTTTGCTGGGTTTTATATTTGGCTTCGATGCGTTTCTGTCCGTCCGATCCCAATTCGGATTCGCACAGAGGGCAGATGGCATCTTCGTGTTGGGAAAGCATCTTTAGTTTGTCTTCTACTACCCTGATTTCTGTTTTCAGGCGGATCTGTTCCGACTCCAACCAGTGTAAACGGATTTGAATCTGCTGACTTTTCAGACGTTTTAACTGGTTCTGTGCCTCTGCTTGTTCTACTTTAATAAAATATGTTTCCAGTTCTTTTAGTTGTTCGTTTAAGGCTGGTAGTTTCCCGGCTGACGCATTCAACTCACGAATGCGGTTTTCTGTAACGGCATGAGACCTGTTTATTTCTTCCCCAGCCTTGATAATCGTCATTTCCAGGTGGTGTTTGGCCTGTATTAGCCTGTGATATTGTTTAGCTTTTTGGTCAAGTTCCTCTACGAATTTCCGAGTTTCAATGTATTTTTGGTGGCCTTGCTCGATACTTTCACGCTGTGTTAGAAGCTGCTCATACCCTTGTACAAGGCTGCGGCATTTTATTGCCTGCTCTGCCCACAAATCATAATTTCGCTCAATGTCCTGGGTATGCCTGGCTAGCTCTATTAGCTGTGCCTTTTTATTTTCCAAAATTTCCTTGTCTTTGCGAAGAAGTGTCAACTGAGCTTCAAATATCGCAGTCCGGGAGTCGGCTTGTTTTAAATCTTTCTCGGCTATGTCATATTCTGCTTGATATTCAGGGCGTCGAACCAGTTCTTCCTGCATTCCGCCCAGCACAGACTGAATTTGGGTTATGGTGTTTTGCTGTTCCCTGGAAAGTGTTTTGGCTCTTTCTTCCAATTCGTCAAATACTGTCAATTGCAGGATATTGCATAACACCTGTTTGCGCTCACCAGCGCGCTTGCGGGTGAATTCGTTGGCATGGCCTTGCCTGAGAAAGGCACTATTGACGAAAGTTTCGTAGTCCATGTGAAGAACCTGTATGATTCTTTGCTGCGTCTGGCTGACTGTGTCTCCTGTCAGTACTTTCATGCCATCAGGAGAGGAAAGTCGGAATTCAACAACAGTTGTTCCTGAAGTTTTTTGGTTTTTGGGTTTTGCATGTTTGCGCACGATCTCGTACTTTTGTCCGTTGACTTCAAACTCAAAAATAACCTGCGTTTCCATCTGCCCAGTGTGTACCAGTTCATCGTCGCTAGCCGCCCGGCTCTGTCCCCAAAGAGCCCAGGTGATAGCATCTACTAACGTTGATTTACCGTGTCCATTGTTGCCGCTTATACAAGCCGTGTGAATGCTCTCAAAGTTGATAGTCGACACATTACGGTAACACATGAAGTTGCTTAAAGTCAGCTTGATAGGAATCATATTTTCAGCCCTTTCTGAGATTTGAGGTCTTGGGATTATTTTAACACAGTAGTGTTACCACTTGGAAAATGGTATAAATATGAGTGAAGCTATCGACTGTGATTCCCGTTGAAAAAACTGGCATCTTGCTGTGAAAGGCTATTATAAAAACTACGAAAAATGGTTTATAATAGGTGTGAGTCTGGAGAGGAATGGTACCTTTGTTGAAAAGCCGTAAGGGCTAAAAAATATAATATTTTTAAGGAGTAATGATGGGAACCGCTATTGATTTTAAGAAACAGATGACCGAGACAGTTTACATTAACATTCCTGGGCCGGGAGAACCGACCCCTGGTATGAGCGGAGGCGAGTTGCTGCATGGTTTTCTGGCCGAATTGAAGAAGATGGAAGACCCCGCTTCCAAGCAGTGGTTTGAGGACCTCTGCGCTAAATGGAATGTCCATTACCGTGTCGAAAGAACCTAAATTTTAGTAAAACGGAAATAAAATGAAAAAACGAATAGCAGCCATTGATATTGGTACTACTAAGGTTTGTACAATAATGGGTGTTTTGGACAGTACCTCCGGGTTGAGAGTCTTGGGCGTAGGTATTGCTCCTTCTCATGGAATTGAGAAAGCCCTTGTTGCTGATGCAGCCAAGGCTAAGGAGTCCATTCTTGCGTCCATTAAAAAAGCTGAACAAATGGCCGGTTACCGGCTGGAGTCTGCATATGTTGGTGTGACCGGTCGGCATATTTCCTCTATGAATAGCAAAGGTGTTGTAGCTATTTCTCGTCCTGACACTAAGGTGAGAGCGGAGGATTTGAAACGAGGTCTGGATGTGGCTTTAAATGTTCAGATATCCGGAGAACAGAAAATATTGCACGTAATTCCGCGTTCTTACCGGTTGGATGGACATGAAGTTAAAAACCCGGTTGGAATGAATGGTTCTGAATTGGAAGTTGAGGTTCATGTTATTACTGCCTCTACCTCTTCCGTGCAAAACCTGACCAAGATTATTAAAGGACTCAATGTCAACATCGAAGACCTTATTTTGGAACCGCTGGCTTCTGCTGAAGCTGCACTGGCTGAAGAAGAAAAGCTGGCTGGTGTCCTGGTCGCCGATATTGGCGGTGGTACTACCGATATCGCAATAATAAAAGATGGCAGCATTTATCATTCCGCTGTTATTCCTGCTGCGGGCAATCAAATTACCAGCGATCTAGTATCTGGGTTAGGCTTAAATTTCGAGCTAGCCGAGGAAATGAAGAAGAAGTACGGTACTCTCGTTCCCGCTGGTGAGAATACAGATCAGGACAAAACGGTCGGTGATAATGGGCAACACGTTAACTTCACTGACCTTTGTGATATCATGCAGGCCAGGGTAGAAGAAATAATCCGTCTCATTATTCTGGATATTCCAGGCGAGAAAGCCGCCGGACTTATTCCAGCCGGTATAGTATTAACCGGTGGTTGTGCCAATATACCAGGCATAGCCCAATTGGCTGAGAAGCTGACTAAAATGCCAGTTAGAATTGGCTCTCCCATCACACTTAGCGGAGTTTCAATAGATGCCCTTAGTAATCCGGCTTATGCTACAAGTGTTGGCCTGATTCTTTACAGTATGAAGAACAAGGGAACGTCTAACTGGTTCTCCAAGCGTAAAGGTTTTAGAGGTTTCCTTGACCAGTTATTGGCCATTTTCAAATAATAACAGTTTCAACGGTCAACTAATAAAAGAAAAATAGGGCAAGATAATTTGAGATCTTGCCCTATTTTATTGTGCTAAAACCTATTTGTCCACCAACTTCTGCTTAAACATAATGCTTTAAGAAATCGCCCATAATCTAGCTTTCCTCGCCACCTTTCTAATACAGTATCCGCTAGATTATGGTCTACCTACCGGTATGTGTTTACCTGCGCTGCGCTGCATTTATTATCTACCCAAATCTCCATGGGTCCTCTTATTGTTTAGTTATCCTGAGTATTGCTCAATCGGCCTGGGGCTATTAGGAAGCTATATTGTGATTGAATTGTGATGTAAACTAGCCTTTCTTTACCTTGTTGTGAGCCTCCAAGCCTATTATGAGTCAATAAGCATTTGAACAGAGACGTAAAACCTTTAAACAAATTGGCAAGGAGCTTAAATGAACCGTCCAAAAGTCTTAATAGTTAACGATGAAGCAGCCATAAGAGACTTTTTTCATTTTAACCTTCAAAGGAGAGGCTATGAAGTTACCGATACCCTTGGTACTCCTGAAGTTATGGCTTTAGTAGAGAACGAAGATCCGGATTTGGTCATATTGGACTTGATGGTCAGGGGTGTGGATGGATTCGGCCTCTGCAGGCGGATTTGCCAGTCTACCCGAAGTTCTGTTATCGCCTTTAATATGCGGGGTGGGGAAAGCGATCTTCTAAGATGCCTGGAAATTGGAGTTGACGATTATTTGGGTAAACCCATTGGAGTAGATGAATTAATGGCCAGGGTTAGGGCTGTATTGCGCAATAAAGGCTCTGTGAGGGCGTACGAAGCTGAGACATTAGCATTGGGTGGTGAAGCGAGATGAGCTTTAGTATCAAGGACCGGAAAATACATCCTTATTATCAGAAAAACGCAAAGGTGCGTATTACTTCTACGGTAAGGGCCATTTAAAAAAGCCAGCGGTGGTGTAGGAAAAAAAGTACTATACATGGAGAAAGAAGCTATGAACACTACTATATTACTTGAATACTCTACCAGATTCTCTCTAGTAGAAAGCTGGGAACACTCTTACGCCACATGGATGGACAGACCCCTGTCTGCAGCAGGGTGGAAAATGGCGGACCTCACCGGAGAGTTAATGCTGGAAGAGTTGCCTCCTTTAGAAGTACATCCTCAGGAAATTTGTTACTTGAACTGAAATAGATATTTACAAGGGTTAGTTGGGTCTATACAAAGTGAGGGTAAGGCTTTCTTAAGCCGCCCTCACTTTATTTGTATTCCTACAGAAAGATTTGCTATTAACCTTATGTATTAATATCCCTCTGTGGATACTGTGTTCGGATTGCTTAAGGCCTGGAACATTTCAAAATACACACCTTTTTTGTTTAAAAGTTCCTCATGTTTGCCTGTTTCAATTAGTTTTCCGTGTTCCAGAACAATTATCTTATTTGCATTGGTTATGGTGGAAAGTCTATGCGCTATAACAATACAGGTACGTCCTTTAGATAAGCGAAGCATGGATGACTGCATAATTCTCTCAGTGTTCGTATCGATACTGGAGGTAGCCTCGTCCAGTATAAGAATCGGCGGATCACTTAAAATTGCACGGGCCAAACAAATAAGCTGCCGCTGGCCTGCGCTAAGATTTGCTCCTCGTTCTCCTACAAATGTTTTATAACCATCAGGCAAACCAGAGATAAAATTATGAGCGCCTGTAGCTTGAGCGGCCTTAACAATTTCATCCTGGCTGACTGTGTCGCGTCCGTTTCGGATATTATCCTCGATACTTCCGGAGAATAAATAGGGCTCCTGGGGGACTACGCCAATCTGGCGTCTCAATGATTCTTGAGTAACACCAGTTACGTCATAACCATCTAAAAGTATCTGGCCCTGCTTGACGTCATAGAGGCGGGTTATCAGGTTAGCAAGGCTGCTTTTTCCGGCACCGGTTCGTCCGACAATCGCAACTGTCTCCCCAGAGTTAATCTTTAAATTAATATCGTTTAATACGTTTACGTCGGGTTTGTAACCGAAATAAACATGATTAATAGCTATGTCACCCTTTGTTTTTGGTAATTCGATAGCTCCAGGTTTATCTTTTACTTCGTTTTCTACGTCAAGTAGTTCGAATATTCTGGTGCCGGAGACCATGGCCCGCTGTACATCGGTATACAACGATACAAGTTCCATAATGGGCTGGAAAAAGCGCTGGATATAGAGTAGGAAGGCTACCAGGACGCCAACCCCCAAAGTTCCCTCTAACACCTGCTTCCCGCCGTAAATAAGGACTAGAGCAAAAGAAATGTTCGTCAAAATATCTACGGCAGGCATCATAAGAGCTTGCAACCTGGCTGCGCTGATATTAGCATCCAGGTTGGCTTTATTAGCCTGAGTGAATTCCTCGATATTAACTTCCTCTCTTGAAAGGCTTTGAGTTACCCTGACTCCTGAAATGCCCTCTTGAAGCTTATCGTTAACTACTGCAATTGCCGTTCTGACTCGCATGAAAGTCCGGCGAGCGTAAAGTTGCCATACCAGGATGAGTATCAACATAACTGGAACCACTGTTAATGTGATTAACGCTAAACGGGCGTCCATGGATATCATGATAATGATAATGCCAGCCAGGGTTATAAAGTTGGCCAGTAAACTAATGACATCCTGGGCAACCAGTGTTTGGAGTTGGTCAACATCATTTTGCACCCTTGACATGAGCTTGCCCGTTTTATTTATGCTAAAGAAATGCATTGAAAGTTGAAACAAATGGGTACATAGTTGCGTTCGAAGTTTAAAGAGGATTCCCTGTCCGGCATAGGTCAGGTAAAGGGTCTCCAGATATTGGCCCAGCCAGGTAAACAGAGCCAGGCCTACTAAGGACCAGACGACAACATTTAGGCCACTGGAATTCTCTGTCCTGATATAATGATCGATGATGAGGCCGGTTATGTATGGTGTAAATATAGCAGCCACAGAACGAATAATTGTCCCGCTAGCCCCTAGTGCCATCCATTGCCATACCATTACTAAGTACTTAGCTAGTCGTCGTATAACCCCGGCATTATATATTTTACCGGAAAGTTTTTCATCATCCTCCACATCCCGGTTAACTGAGCTACTAAGTCGGGCCATAGGTGGTCCGCCCCTGCCGCCTTGATGAAACATTATTGTTCCTCCGTTTGGCTTTCTGGCTGGTCTTCAGTTGCCGAAAGCTGTGATAGATAAAGTTGCTTGTAACTGCCATTTAACTCCATCAATTGATTATGCTTACCATGTTCGAGCAACCGACCGTCCTTTAGCACAAGAATCAGGTCTGCGTTTCTGATTAAAGTCACTCGGTGAGTTATCAAAAAGGTAGTTCTGCCTTTGATAAGATTGTCTATTCCGAGTCGAATATACCGCTCAGTTTCAGCATCCACGCTAGACGTGGAATCATCCAGAATTAAGATGCTTGGATTCATAAGAAGTGTTCTGGCTATAGCTACCCGCTGTTTTTCTCCTCCTGAGAGCGTAACGCCGGCTTCTCCAACCCAGGTATCATAACCCTCTGGCAAGCCCTGAATAAAATCGTATATGTGGGCTGCCTTGGAAACTTCAATTATCTCTTCCATAGTGGCATCAGGAACGCCATATTTAATGTTGTCACGTATACTGGCTGAAAACAGGTAGACATTTTGCTGAACAATACCCACATTTTTACGTAGTGATGATAGGGTAACATCGCTTATATCAGTACCGTCAATGGTAATGCGGCCGCCGTTCACGTCATAAAACCTGGAGATGAGATTGGCCAGACTACTCTTTCCGCTGCCTGATTCTCCCAGTAAAGCCACCAGTTGGCCGGGTTCTACTTTAAAACTTATATTTCGTAATGTCGTTCCTAACGGATTATAACTAAAACTGACATTTTCAAAAGAGACACGGCCTTCAACCTTGCCCATTTCAACAGCATTGGGTTTTTCTTTCAAACTGGATTCCGTATCCATTATTTCAAAAATTCGCTGTGAAGAGGATACAGTTCGCGATAACTGGTTGATTGTTGGGCCAAGTCGTCTAATGGGTTGGAACAACATGCCTGTGTACATTACAAACTGAGTCAATCCACCGATACTCAGATCGCCATTAATAACCTGGTGGCCGCCATACCAGAACAAAAGGGCGGTAGGTATAGTCATTAAAAACCCTAGAAATGGCATGTACATTGCCATTTGGCGGGCCACAGTTATCTGATCATCGTATAAATTCTTGGCTTCAGTCGTGAATTTCTGACCCTCATACTTTTCGAGCGAGAACAACTTTAGAACCTTGATGCCAATTAAACTTTCTTGCAAGGTAATTCCAAGTTTAGCTATTAACTGCTGCACATGTGACCATATCGGCCGAAGTTTATTGCTTACGACAATTGTTCTCCAGGCTATCGCCGGAATGAAGGCCAGGGTGATTAAAGCCATTTGCCAGTCTAACATAAGTAAAATTACGGAAATGGCACAAACTTGTAATATCAAACCTATGATATCCATAAAGCCCTGATCAAGAAACCCTCTTGCAGCTTCAACATCAACCGTTAATCGCGACATAAGTTGCCCTGTTTGAGACTTATCGAAGTAATTAAAACTGAGATGTTGCAGATGGTTATAGAGTTTATTCCTCATATCGTACGAGACTCGTTGAGAAATAACCTGTCTATAATACCGATTGGCGAATCCTGTAAAACCTCGCAGAGCACTGGCAGCAACTATAATAATAGCGAATATAATGATTTGCGTTTGCAGTCCGGATTTTACTACGGTATCTATGCCCTGCCCCACCACTTTTGGCATTACTAGGCCGAACCCGGTGTTTAAAATCAAAAATATAAACGAGAAAAGCATTAGCACCCAATATTTTTTTGTAAAGCCTAACAAACGAAGCGTGATTTTCATCTTTTCCCCAGTTCTTATTTATTGCTTATTCGAAAATGCATGTGAGACAATGAATAAAAAAAATCGGCGGCGACAAGTTATCAAGATGTATAGTATTGGAAAGCAGATAATGTTTCAATAAACCTTTTTGAAAACATCCGGAGAATTAGCAATTGGCATAAATTTAAAGTTTTTGTATTATAATAAATATCAATAAATATACTTTAATCTTTAATACAGTTTAATCCTTTTTGCTGTGTTTGATTTTAATCGCTCGTCAATGCTTTGTCAACTCGTAAACATGATTGAGGTTTAGGTAAATAAGCCAATAGTCCTAAAGAGCTAATAAGGGATTAGACCAATTAACTTGATTAGAATTGGATACTTCATATTTAACATAAACTATTTACGATAATCCATATTAACAGAAACAACAAACGGTTATTATTATTAAAATGAAAGATAGGTGAGGTGGCTATATATGTCTTACACATGGAAATATTCTGATCCATACGAGTACATGTCTCGGGTGGCAAAAAGCAACATGCCTCCTGTCATAATATCGGTGGCCATTACTGGTGGAGGAGGGGGTAAAGAGCAAAATCCTAATTTACCGGTTACCCCGGAAGAGCAGGCTCAACAAACCTATGAGGCATACCAGGCTGGGGCGTCAACCGTACACGTCCATGCCAGAGCTTCTGATGGGAAAACTACTATATATGATCCGCTTCGTTATAGAGAAATAAATATGAAAATAAGGAAACTTTGCCCTGATATAATAATAGGTAATTCAACCGGAGTTGTACCTGATGCTGGATTAAAGGAAGCTCTGGCTATTTTGGATGCAGAACCCGAACTTTGTTCACTCAATATGGGAGCTTATGCCTCTCGTCCTGGTGGTAAGGGAAAAAGAAATCCAAAGCCAGCGAATGAGGTTGATAAGAAGCCAGAAGAAAAGAAGCCTGTGGGACCCGAGGGAAAAAGGCTAGAAGAATGGATTTTCCCCTTTACGCCCAGTTTTATTGAGGCAGTAGCCCAGAAAGCTTTGGAGAAAGACATCAAACCGGAATTGGAGATATATCATCCTGGTATGTTCAACGATATGCAAAATCTTATTAATCAGGATTTATTGAAAAAACCCTACTGGACTCAGTTGGTTTTCGCTCCCCATTCTTCGGGTATTTGTACGCCGTCCAGTGTCCTGGCACTTATCGATTATTTACCCCAGGATACGATTTTTAGTCTAATAGGTGTCGGTGCATTTGAGCTTCCTTTAACAACATTAGCGATGATAGTTGGTGGGCATGTAAGGGTCGGTTTAGAAGATACGTATTATTATTCAAAAGGTGTAATGGCCAGAAATAACGCGCAGCTTGTAGAGAGAGCGGCGCGCCTGGCTAAAGAACTGGGGAGAGATGTCGCTTCTCCCCAACAGGCGAGGGAAATGATGGGGCTATCACTCACTCCAAGATGTTGGGAATAATGTTGGCTAGTTAAGAGGAAATAATATGGCAAGATTCATTTCGCAATTCCTTAACCAAACCGCTATTTATTACGGTCCAGGTAGCTCACAATTTGTCGGCCGCGAAGCAGCAAAACTTAGAATAACCCGGGCTTTGATTGTTACTGATCCTGGTGTTCACAAAGCGGGTGCATTGAATGCTGCCGAAGCTTCACTTAATGATAGCAAGATTAAGTACCAGATATTCGATCAAGTACAAGAGGACGCTGATGTAAACGTTGTACACAAAATCGCTTGCTTCATCAGAGAATCAGGTTGTAACGGTGTTGTTGTAGTTGGTGGAGGGAGTCCCATTTGTGCTGCGAAAGGTGCTGCCGTTGAATCTACAAATGAGGTGGAGGATGTTCGCGCATTTGAAGGATCAAATAAATACAAGGAACCTCCCCTTCCAGTGATTTGTATTCCGACTACCGCCGGTTCAGGTTCTGATTTATCCGATGGTTTTCCCATCGTTGACTACGAACGTCGTAGACATTTTGGCATTAGAGGAGATAATATTGCCCCACCAGTGAGTATTTTGGACCCATTACTTTTAAATACCTGCCCCAAAAACCCCATGATTTTTGCAGGCATAGATGCCTTAAGCCATGCCTTGGATTCTCTCTGGTCAACTGGTAGCACTCCGTTAACAGATGCTCTAGCTTACGAAGCTATATACCTTATTATTAATAACTTGGTTGAAGCAACACTTTCGGATAATGTAGCAGCTAAAACTAATCAGCATCTGGGAAGCACTCTCGCTATGCTCGCCTGCGGTGGATCCGGGTTAGCTATTATCCACGCTTTTGCCGGTGTTGTTTTCAGCGCTAAGGGTCCCCACGGCTATAAATGTGGTCTGGTTCTTCCCCTGGCTTTAGAATTTAACTTGCCGTTGTGCGAGGTAAAATTCGCCAGGATGGCGACCATGCTAGGTGAAATGCCGGCAAATAAGACTAATCGCGATCTGGCTATACTTTTTGTAGACCGAGTAAAACAATTGTTATGTGACCTTGATTTTCCTGGAAAGTTAGACGAAGATAATTCCACAAAACCGCATATTCCAGATATTATCAAAGAAATAAGGGAGAACAAGCCTCCTTTCGCTGATTCAAACATCAGGAGATTGACTGATAGAGATCTTGCGAAAATCTGTGAGGCAATATTTTAGTTAGCCGATTAAATCATATTTAACCAAGAGCAATATTTTGAGGAACTGCTGTTATCTTGGTAGCTGAAATGGTTCCGTGTAAACATTGGGTAAATCCCATACTACCCTTTCGGGTAATATACAATCTAGCGATATTGTTTTAAAATCTAACGCTGACAAGTATTTCGCTCAAACTTATATGAAGTTTGGACGTTGTTTTTTGCTCTATTGGCTTGAGGATTAGTAGATAGGTATAACTCACCGTTGGAAGACCGAATTATACTCTTCGCTGAAACAGACAACATTATATATATTAGCTGATGTTGCCCCCAATATTCCCAGGGATTGCTTCGGCGCCTGAAGATTATGGCAAGATTGTGCGGAATCTAATTGCATCCTACGGTTTTCCGATGAGTTTTATGATAAAAAGTTTATCACAATAAATAAATGGAGGTAAAAGTGAAGTTAGATCAAATTGCCGACCAGATTTATGACGCAGATGTTCTGGTTGTAGGCGGAGGCATCGCCGGATGTCCGGCAGCCGCCAAAGCAGCGGAACATGGACTAAAAGTTATCCTGGTTGAAAAATCAAATCTAAGCCGAAGTGGAAGCTCGGCAATAGGAATTGACCACTATGCTGGAGCATTTCCACGTGGGATGACTCCCAAAGAATTTGATGAACAATGTGATAAGTTGGGTAGAGGCGGACTTTTCTATGGCGCCATGCCTTTTATCGATCCGACTATCCTTTACAAGCTTCAAGCCAATGGAGAGTGGGCTATTGAAGAACTGGAAAAACTGGGCGTGACCATGAGATGGGATGATGGTAAGCTCCGTCCGATTCAGTCTTTCAGAAAGGTTCCTTTCCTCAGGGTTCACTGGCAGAATGTTAAACCCGAAATGGCCGCAGGTGTTAGAAAACGAGGTGTGCAGGTTCTTGAGCGCATGATGGTCGTAGACCTTCTCAAGAATAACGGGCGGGTTGTTGGCGCTACCGCTATTAATAACCGCACTGGTGAGTTCGTTGTTATCAGAGCTAAAGCTACTGTGCTTGCTACTGCCGCCTGTTCCCGCGTTTATGACCCGGAAACCCCGGTACCGTGGAAGTATAAGTTCAGATATCATTGGTGTCCGGCTAGCGTTTCCGGTGACGGTTGGGCGATGGCATATAGAGCTGGAGCTGAAGTCGCCAGTATGGAACAAGCTGGTCGAGGGTTCAGGCCTCGGGACGACCTCAACTTTGGAATTGGTAACCAGAATAATGAAGGTGCTCGGGCACGATACTTAACCTGGGACGGTAAAGAGTTTGCTGTTCCTTCTCCTCCGGTTTTGGCAGAATTTGAGAAAACCGGTAAGGAACCTATTTATCTGAGCATAGAAAATCTGTCAGACGATTTTCAAAAGAGGGTCGAAGTAGAATACGTTGACGAGAGAATGATCAGCCTAAAGGTCGCCGAGGAAAGAGGATTTAATCCCAGAACTCACTGGTTTGAGTTTATGGATAATAGGCCGAATCAGCTGCATGTTCCTCCAGGGATTAATGTGGATACGGATTTCCAAACCAGATTGGAGGGCCTTTTTGCTATAGGTGATTGCGTAGCCGGTCAGCATGATGTTGCCAATGCAGCGGTTTCCGGTTTTCTCATGGGTGATACTATACACACATTTGTTGAGAAGACGTCGAAACCAGTTGTTTCAGAGACGGAAGTAGAAAGTCAAAAGCAGGTTACTATGGCTCCTCTCGGCGTAGAAGAAGGAACTCCGCCCATGGAATTAGAGTGTGCTGTGCGTTATATCTGCAATAGATACGCCAGTGTGGCTACTGCTGAAGGCAAATTACGCGAAGGTCTCAACAGGTTGAGTTCTTTGAAGAGGGAGTTTTTACCCAAGCTAGCTGGACCGAATCCCCATTTCTTGATGAGGGCTTTGGAAACCCGCAATCTTCTTGATGTAGCTCAAATGCATCTCCAGGCAGCGCTGGATAGAAAGGAAACTTATGCTCATCACGTTCGTCTTGATTATCCTAAGCCAGATCCAGAATTACAGGGCAAACTTCATTATCAGCGCTTGGATAACGGAAAGCGTGTAGTTGAATTTAGAAACGTAATTCCCATGAAGCTTTCACCCGATCATAAAGAAACACGTTAAATTTTCAGAAATCAAATTTGGAGGTAGAAGTTACATTAGAGGATAGAAGAATATACATAAAAAGTCGTACTATGTTTTGAATATTATTGCACGACTTGGCAGCGTAAGTACCCCGGATCATAACGCCCAGAATATTTTGTTTATAAGAAGTAAAATATTTTAAATCTTTTAGGAGGAAATAGTAATGGATACAGCTGATCAGCATTATGAGGAGAAGTTTGAATTTCCCTTGTGGAAAATGATCAAGGCGCATGCTGCTAAAAAGGACATAAGCTATGTCAAGGCAGCCCTCGAGGTTCTTCCCGAGTTTGAAAAGGGAATCAGGTATCGTGATACCAAGTTCGAAGAAGCTGAAGTCGGCAAGAGAGCTGCTGAGCTCAGAGCCTTACAGGAAGCCGATCGAAAGAACAGACCACCCGGCGGACCAGGCGGACCAGGCGGACCAGGTGGACCCGGCGGGCCTCAGGGCGGACCTCAGGGCGCACCGAAAAAGTAACCGAGAAATAATTAGGAGATAGAAATGGCTTTAAGTAAAATTGCAGATAGAGTTTATGAAACTGATGTCCTGGTAGTCGGCGGCGGTATTGCCGGTTGTCCGGCTGCCTGGAAAGCAGCGCAGAAAGGGGCTAAGGTTATACTGGCAGACAAAGCCAATCCGGCCAGAAGCGGAAGCTCCGCCTGCGGCATCGATCATTATCCCGGTTTCTTTGATCGGGGTATCACCGTAGCGCAATTCAACCAACAGGTTCAGGAAATGGGATTCCAGAACGCCTTCCATGGCGGCGTTCCGTTCTCTGATCCCACTCGTATGTATCGAACCTATGCCAATACACAGTGGTCTACCGAACAACTGGAAGCCATGGGTGTACCCATGAAATGGACTGA
>Ga0114951_10003935_pt1 | contig 14924 bp, 9 predicted proteins | sample AM7aDNAmetaG_FD_88677 | JGI IMG/M metagenome (GOLD analysis project Ga0114951, IMG submission 88677) | Freshwater microbial communities from Finland to study Microbial Dark Matter (Phase II) - AM7a DNA metaG | ecosystem: Environmental > Aquatic > Freshwater > Lake | place: Finland: Lake Alinen...
ATCCTGCCAGAGTCCGCGCTCACAGTCGATGCGGCCCACCGCCGTATTTACGTCGTAGTTGCCCGGATCTCTCCGCAGGGCCTCGTCAAAATAGGCGTCAGGTCGCAGTACGTTATGAAATTGCTCCAGCCTCAGGCCCACGCGATACAGCTCATCCACGGTCTTGATCTCGCTGGGAGCCGCAGGCGCGATAACCACTGGAGGCATCGGCTGCGCCTCATGCTTGACTGGCTGGTAACTGACTAACTCTCTCCCCTTTGAATCCAGTACCTCAACCTTCAAATCGGTTTCCTGAACTCCCGCAGGTATCGAAATCTCCTGAACAAAAGGTGTGCCGGGAGAAAGATCAGCGGTCTGTTCGAGAACAATCTTGCCCCGAGCGGCAAGAACCACTTTGGCCCCGGGAAACTCCTGCGTAGCCGAAAACCCGATGTGAGCCTTGCCGTGCGAATCCACTTCCAGGTTCACCGCGCCATTCAGATTTGCGTTCTTCGCCCCGCCAATGCCGCGAATCGGAAACCAGTACTGAGTAGCGGTCTTGGTCTCCGTCGGCTCGATCCAACTGTAGTCCGGCTGGTTGTCTGAGAAGTTGCCGGCCATCAGCTCTAGATAGTCCCCCCGGCTGTCCAGAATCTTGTCCCACATCTTCCCCTGAGGACCATTGCCCCATTCGAAGAACTTCGCGCCGGGAGAAACATGATGATCCTGGATGCTGATGGTTCCAGCATCTTTCCCATGATCGTACCCGCCAAAGAAATTGCCCTTGAAGTTCCACGCAAAGAACGATACCGGAGTGGGATGGTTCTTCCACCAGCTCAGGTCCACCCCCCGCGTGTAATCCACGCCCTGGTAAACCTCACGAGACTCGGGCCAATGCGCGAACTGCACCTTCGCGTGGAATACCGCGAACTGCGTGTCCGGCGGAAAGATCACCTGGTAGTTCTCATTTGTGTGGACGCTGGTATTCGTGAAGTCCAGAAACGACTGCGCAAACGGCGTGCGATTCACCAGCGTCGTCGTAACCTTGATGTAGGATTTATCGGGATAGAGCGTAATCGCCACTGACCACTCCATGCGATGGCGTAGTTCCAACTCTCCCACCCAGATCGTGCTGCTTCCATCGTCGTCCTTCATTAGCCGATGATCCACCGGAAGGTAACTCGTGGCTCTGTGATGATGGGGAATGTTCCACTCCATGCCCCCCGAGATCCAAGCTCCCAGCATGCCGATGAGCGCAGGCCTAATCTCGGTCTGGCGGTACACGTAGTCATAGCCGTCGGTCTTGTCGGTAGCCGAAAGCACGCGCCCACCTAGCTCCGGAAGCACCGCGATCTTCACGAATTTATTTTCAAGATTCACTACCTGATAAGTCTTGTCCGTGCGCTTATCCAACAAATTGTCGTAGAGTCCGTAAGGATAGATCGCGCCCCAGGCGCCCTGATAATTCCGGCTGGGTAGAAACAGCATCGGATCAGGATCCGGGGCGCCGATTTGGTAAGTCGGTATAGCCAGTGGCGCTTCCCAGGCATTCACCGCCGACTGAGTCCAAAGCAAAGAAGCCGATAGCGGCAATAAGCTCGCCAGCAGCATAAATCGTACAAAACTTGTGGGGCTTTTCATGTGTTGCTCCTGCCCGTCAAAGACTGGGCGAATGCGACAGAACTCACGAGGAGACCTGCAAACCTCTGCATCAGATTAGGCTTTTTCGCTCCGCGCCATTATAGTCCTGACCACGCTTGCTCATCCCTGGCTTGGCATCTTTCCATTTGCCCTGTTCAAGCGCGCAGAAGCAAGCCATTTCCGTATGCAAAGCGGAGGTAAGAAGACTAAAGTGAATGTGGCGGCAATGCTCAACCCTGGGTCGCAGGAGCCACACGGGACCGCCCTTCCGCTATCGCCGTACAATTCCTGCATATCTCATCACGAAGCAACCCGTTAAGAGGGGTGGAAAATGCCCGAAACTATCGATTGGCCGTTGCACAAACAGCCGGCGCGGCCGCACCGCCACAAACTCATTTTCTTCGTCGCCTTCCTTGTAGTACTCGCTCTCGCAAGCCGACTTGCGCTCTCCTATTGGGTTGACATTCTATGGTTCCAATCGCTCGGCTACGGCGGTGTGTTCTGGAAGACCCGCGGCCTCGAATGGGGAATCTTCGCTGCTTTTGCGGCCATTACCTTCCTCTTTCTCTTCGGAGCGTTCTCCGCTCTCAAGCGCGCACATGCGGCTGACCTGCCCGAGAGCCATACGATCGTCTTTGCCGGCCAGTCCGTCGACCTGCCGGTCTCCACCGCTTTGCGCCTCATCGCCGGGGCCGTTTCGCTTCTCATCTCGCTTGCCACTGGCGCGGCGATGGGAGCACAATGGCCCGCGCTGGCGCTCTACTGGTATGCGCCGCAGGCGACCGGCTCCGTAGTAGATCCCATCTTCGGCAGGCCGCTCAATTTCTACTTCTTTACTTTGCCGGTCTGGCAACTTATCGTCGGCTGGCTGCTTACGCTGTCCGTGATTGCGTGCCTTCTCGCCGTCTTGTTCATTCTCGCCTCGGGCGGAGCGCGCGCACTTGGCGGTCGCCTCAGTGGCTCGGCCCCGTTGCCTTGGCGCGGACTCTCCGTTGCATTTGGATTCCTGCTGCTCGTTCTTTCGATGCGTGAATACGTTGGCCGCTTCGAGCTTCTGTTTGAACATCACACCATCTTTGACGGAGTCAGCTACACTGACGCCCACGTCACCATCACTGGTATGTTGTTCGTATGCGCAGCTCTGTTACTCGGAGCAGTCATCGCCTTTGCCAGCGCTGTCTTCAGCCCGCGTGGGCGTTGGCTGGCCGCGTCTATCGTTCCATCGGTGGTTTGTTATGCTGCGGTCGCGGTCGCTGGGTGGTACGTCACCACCTTCCTCGTCAAGCCGAACCAGCTCGTTCGCGAACAGCCCTACATTACCAACAACATTCAGATGACCCGCCAGGCGTATGGGCTGGACCGTTTCACGCTGCGAGAATTTCCCGCCGAAACAACCGTCGGCGCAGCTGACCCAGCCAACAACCAGCCTACACTTCAAAACATCCGCCTTTGGGACGTGCAGGCGCTCAAGGATACGCTGCGGCAAGTTCAGGAGATTCGCACCTATTACGACTTCCCTGATATCGACATCGACCGCTACGAGATCGGCGGCTCCATGCGCGAGGTAATGCTGGCAGCGCGCGAACTCAATGTAGACAAACTCCCGGAGAGCAGCCGCAACTGGATCAACGACAAGCTCATTTACACGCACGGCTACGGCATCACCATGAACCCTGTGAACGGGTTCACGCCTGAAGGCTTGCCGACGCTGCTGTTGAGCAATATGCCCGTCCAGAGCACCGTTCCCGGTCTCAGCGTGACGCGGCCTGAAATCTATTTCGGCGAGATGACCAACACAGACGTTTATGTTAAAACCCGTCAGCAGGAATTCAATTACCCTGAAGGTCAAACCAACAACCTCACTTCGTACAAAGGGAACGGCGGCATTGCCGTTGGCGGTTTTCTGCGCCGTATCCTGCTTGCTTTCGACCGCGACGACCTTGGAAAACTTCCCTTCAGTGACGATGTGAATGCCGAGAGCCGGTTGCTTATGAGGCGCAACGTGCACGATCGGGTTTCGACGCTGGCGCCCTTTCTCACCTTTGATAAGGACCCCTACATAGTCGTAGGAGACGATGGTCGACTCTCCTGGGTCCTCGATGCATTCACGTCATCAGACACCTACCCGTACTCCGCCCACTACAGCCTCGACAACCAAAACGTCAACTACATGCGAAACAGCGTCAAGGCGGTAGTCGATGCCTATGACGGCACCACCACGTTCTACGTGTTCGACAGCGAAGATCCCATCCTCGCCGCTTATCGCGGCATTTTTCCCAGCCTGTTCAAGGATGCGTCGGAGATGCCTGCCTGGATGCACAAGCACGTCCGCTATCCTGAGTTGCTGCTTAGCTTGCAGGCGGAAGTTTACGGTCTCTACCACATGACTAATCCCGCGGTCTTCTACAACCGCGAAGATCTGTGGACCGTCGCCACGCAAACCGGCTCGGGCGAAGCCGGAGAGCAAACGGCACAGGCCATGCAGCCGAATTTTGTGCTGATGAATTTGCCTGAAGAGACCGGCCTGGAGTTCGTCGAGATTCTCCCCTTTACGCCATCCAACCGAAACAATATGATCGGCTGGATTGCTGGACGTAGCGACGGCGCCCACTATGGCACCGCCGTTGTTTACGATTTTCCTAAAACCAGGCTCGTTGACGGCCCGCAGCAAATCGAGGCGCGCATCGATCAGAACGCGCAGCTATCAGGACAACTCACGCTGTGGAATCAGCAAGGCTCGCATGTTCGGCGCGGCAGTCTCCTCGTGATTCCGTGTGGGAAGGCTTTGCTCTATGCGGAGCCTATTTATCTGCAGGCCCAGCGCAGCCCCATGCCGGAGTTGCGCCTGGTCGTTCTCGCTCTGCAGGACCGCCTTGCCTATGCGCCGACTTTTGAAGCTGCGCTCGCTTCGCTCTTTGGCTCGCAGTCCTCATCGCTCAGTTCCGCTGAGGCTCCGCAGCAGGCCGCGGCTGAACCGGGTGCGCCAGCCCAACCGAAGGAGAGTCTCAATTCGCTGATTTCGCAGGCAGGCAAGAATTTCTCTGACTATCAGCGCCTCACATCAGAGGGCAAGCTTGCTGAGGCTGGCCAGAAACTCGACGATCTGAAGCACGTGCTAGACAAACTGAACGCGCTTCCAAAATAGCTCCGGCGTACCTGCTTGCCTTCATGCTTTTCCGCGCGCCGACCGCACTGTAGTATTTCGTCTGAGGTTACTTCCGTGATTGATCGGCGCGTATTCTTGAAATCTGCCGTAGTGGCCGTGCCACTGTCCCATGTGGGGGATACGTTTGCGCTGGCACCTGCACAGAAGACGGACGCGGAGTCCGCCGCGGTGCTTCACGCTGCAACAGAGGTGCCCTGGCAAAGGAACCTTCGACGCATCGGGCAGACAAACATGACTGAACACGATCCTGCGGTCCTGGACGTTGAGGCATGGGCCGATTACTGGGCCAGCGCGAAGGTTGGGGCCGTGTTCATCAGCGTAACTGGCATCCTGGCCTTCTATCCAAGCACGGTTCCGTTTCACAGGCATGGAAAGTTCCTTGGCGGACGCGATTTTCTTGGCGAGTTGCACGACGCAGCTCGAAAGCGTGGCTTGCGAATTGTTGCACGTTACAGTCCCGACCTCAATTGGGTCGACGCCCTTGCCGCTCATCCCGAGTGGTTCATGCGCGACGAGCAGGGCCATCCGAAATCCACTGCGGACACACCGGATCTGTTTGAGACCTGCATGTTTTCCACCTACATGACCGACTACATTCCTGCGGTGATGCGCGAGATCAACGCTCGGTACGATGTCGACGCGCACTATACAAATGGTTGGCCATCGTTCGCTCTGCCTGTTTGCTATTGCGACCAATGCCGGAAGCTTCCCCCGCCGAAAACGCCTGCCTACTGGGACAAGTTTAACGAGAGAGTGCTCGGACTGTGCAAGCTCTACGATTCGATCGCCAAAGAGAAGAAGGCAACCAGCTTTTACTTCGCCAACATGGGTGGTGGCATTCACGCCAGCCCCAATCTGGCGAGCCTGGGCGAGGTCTGCCCCTGGTTTCAAGCAGATAATCAGGGCCGCGGCGGACAGGACGAGCCTGTTTGGGGCTGCGCACAACAGGGGCGCGTGTGCAATGCCGTGCTCGACGGCAAGATGGCTGCCAACGTTACGGGAGCTTGGTCCACTGGCCCCATCCGCTGGCGCGAAGTCTCCAAGTCGCCGGCCGAAGCACAGATGTGGTTTGGCGAAACGTTGGCCAGCGGTATGGTTCCCTACTTCCACAACGTCGGCGGCGAGAAAGGCTTTGGCGAGGATCTTCGCTGGAAGAACACCGGCCGCGATTACTTCCAGTGGATTGCCCGGCACGATGCGCATTTTGTGAACAAGCGTACCATCGCCACCATCGGCGTGGTCATCGGGCAGCGGACCCAGCTCTTCTACAAAGCACCGCACAATGTCTCCATGCAGCAATCCATGGACGCCATTTACTATGCGCTCATTGAAGGGCGCTTCCTGTTCGACTATGTGCATGAAGACAAGCTGCAATTGGAACGGCTCAGCAAATACTCTGCACTCATTCTGTCCAACACAGCGCTACTGAGCGACGAGCAATGCCAGCAGTTGCGTACCTACGTAGACCACGGCGGCTCGCTGCTGGTAACTTTTGAAACCAGCATGTTCACCAACGAGAACGAGCGCCGCAAAGATTTTGGCCTAGCCGATGTCTTTGATATTCATCTTGCCGGTGAAATGATCGGCCGCCGCGGAAATTCCAATCCATATCTTGCTCGCATCGAGCGTTCACACCCGATTCTGGACGGTTTCGCTGATACCCATTGGCTGCCCGGAGCCGAGTACCGTTTGCCACTCAAGCCAATCGACAATCCGGTGCTCACCGTGGTGCCGGGCTATGTCGCCTATCCGCCGGAGTTATCTTATCCACCGCTTTCACGTACCAATGAGCCCGCGGTAGTCCTTCGTGAGCGCGGCAAAAGCCGGCTAGCCTATTTCCCAGGAGATATCGAGCCCACCATGTGGCTCTCCGGGCACACTGATCTCACCTGCCTTTTGCAAAACACAATTCGCTGGGTTTCAGGCGAAAGCTCTCCGGTCAACCTCACGGGCAAGGGCCTGATCGAGGCCTTCGCCTGGGAAACCGAGCCCGGCTTCGCGGTGCACATTTTGAATTACACCAACCCCAACGCGCACCGAGGCTGGATGCGCGACTTCTACCCCATTGGCGCCCAACAGGTTCGCTTCACTCTCCCAGCCGGCCGCCTTGTTTCTCGTATCGAATTACTGCGCGCGGAACGGGACATCCCCTTTCATATCGTTGGTGACAGCATCGAGTTCACTATCCCTTCTGTGACCGACTATGAAGTTGCCGCACTCTATTCCGTTTAAGAAACTTGACCGTCTTGCAGAATTGGCAAGGCACGCGGATCGCCCTGTTCCCCAGAAGTTGTATTGCACCGGGCTGCTGCTGCCAGGGTAGAGCAAGTCGATTGAGCCGATGGCAAAGCGCCTGGCTCCAGACAACGCCCGGTGCATGCACCAGTCGTTGCACCATTTGTTGGCAGATGCTCAATGGCGCGACGACCCGACTTCCGCAAGAAATAGCCGGACAGTAGTGCTGTGCAGATATAATTGTCGTGAACCACATGATGGGCGAATAGAAGTGGAGACATTTCGATGCCGCAAGATCAGATCCTCTCTCCCGCACAGCGAGAGGCACATCATGTTATACCAATCTATTCGCTGCACCTTGATGTTATTCGAGGTTTAGCTGCGCTCCTCGTACTTGCCGCACATTTACACCTTGTCATCACCGGCCATTCCACCGCAACCGGCGAAGGAATCATCTCTCACCCTGCCCATGCAGCATCGATGGCCCGCGCCGCGGTCTTTATTTTTTTCATCCTGAGCGGCTATTTGGTCGGCGGAAGTGTCATTCGAGAGCTCAAACGCAATACCTTCTCATGGTCAAAATATGCTTTGCGGCGCCTCACCCGCCTCTGGACAGTTCTCATTCCAACGCTCATATTGGGGAGTATTGCCGACACTGTTACCGCACACTTCTATTCCAAAACCAGCGTCTTCACCAACTGTGAATTCACCAGCGTGCTTCGCGCCCCATCTGGGGCGTTCCACTTTCTTCCCTATCTCAGCTTCTTGCAATCCATCAACCGATTCGCGTTTCACGATTTCGGAACTAATGCAGCGCTGTGGAGTCTCTCCAACGAATTCTGGTATTACGCTCTCTTTCCGCTCATTGCGGTCAGCCTTTTTGGCGCCGGCACTCCCAAGTTCCTTCGCGTGGCATTTGCAATACTGGCGGCTTTTCTTCTCTGGTTCCTTGGCGTTCGCATCAGTGCTGGTTTTCCGTTGTGGCTTTGCGGCGTTCTAGCCTATTTGGTTCCAGCGAAAATCCCACAAAAATTCCTGCGCCCTGTCAATATCTCACTTACATTACAGTTCCTTGCCGTTCTGTATTTCCTGCGTTCGCATGCTGTCGGCGCTGTATCTTCAGATGTGTCCCTTGCTCTTTCGTTTACCCTATTGCTTTACGGCATTCTTCATCAAGTCGACCCGGCAAAACCCTCGCTGTACTGGCACTTGGCACACTGTCTTTCCTTCCCTTCATACTCGCTCTATGCGTGCCATATTCCTATTTGTATTCTGCTAACTGCCGCTTTTCAGGCTTCCTTCCCCGATCTCTTTTCTCAAACTCCGCTCGCTGCCACAATCATTCTCGTGCTCGTCCTCGCCTACGCCGGCCTTTTTTATCTGGTTTTTGAGCGCAACACTGAGCATTTACGCAAGTTCGCCGAGAGGCTTCTCTTCCATCAGCAGGCAGGACATTGAGCAGGCAAACCGGCCTAGGAGCGCTCAGATAGCACTTTGTCCCTGCTGAGCCGCAGTCAGACGAAGATATCTTCCGTAGCGGAGAACAACTCCAAAAAACAGGTAGTAAGGAATCGCAAGAAAAGGCTTCTCAAATCCGTCCTCGCCGATCGCATAGGCAAGTACCTGGACACTATAGATCAAAAGCAAGAGCAGATTGTCCTGATCGCGCACCCACCGCATCCGTCTGCAAAGTTGAAAGCTTCGCCACCAGGACAAATAGAGTGATGCCTGCATTGCAACCCAGACAAGCATCCCAGAGATGCCAAGGCGCGCGAGAACGGAGATGTAGCTGTTATGCGGTTCGCGGGCTGATGCCCCAAGAGCTCCATGAAAATCAGTCAGAGAAACTCCGTAGCCGAGCCCGAATATCATTACTCGGTGCGATCCCTGCATCTGCTGATAAATGCGTCTCCACCAGCCAAGCCGCAGCGAAACCCCCGCAGCTGATCCCTCAACATCTCCTGATCCCGAAGATCTAGTTATGCTCTGAAAATGTTGAGAGATGAAGTCTAGAGAAATCTTATGGCCACGCCCACCCTCAACATTAATGCCTGAAACAGAAATAGCCCCAATAGCGACTACGCCAAAGAGCAATATCGTTGCCCACTTTGTCGCCAGTCTTCTCTTGGTCAGAAACAATATTGCACCCGTCATGAGAACAGCAAGATAAATAGTCCGCTGCTGCGCAAATGCCACTGAGAATGTCACCAGGAGGCATGCAAGCAGTATCCTGCCTTTGGTCAATTTGTCCTTCTGCTTACCATCGATCAATAGCCAGCAGGCCGCCCAGATTAGGATCACCGCCGTGTTTGTGACTGAAAAAATAAGGGGGGCACCTACACCTGCGACCCCAGGCAATCTGGGAGAAAAAGATTGGAGATAATGGTTCGCTGGCAGTAGCAGCCCATAGGCAATCGCAACGAGGAGTATCTTTCTTAACCATCTGAAGAAGTAGCTCAGATTTTCGACGCTATTCGCCAGCCAGAACCCAACAATCAGATAGAGGGATTCGATTGCCTGTGAGGCATCTCGGAACGACCAGGCTCCCCCCACGGTCGTGTCAATCAGACACCGGCTCAGACTCATGCCCCACCATAAGAGAATGGGGAACAGCCACGCCTCCTTCCCCATCTTAGGCAGCAAGACCGGGAGACTGATGACGCAGAGACAACCAATCAGAACGACTTCGCCTATTGGGATTCCGACTCCCACAGGCGGAATACGAACCATCATGAAGCCACTGTTCAAGATAATATACGCGCCAGTTGCCCATAGCACTACCTTACGTAAAAAGGTAACTCGCAACGGAATAGAGCTCGCATCGATGCCGGAGATGCCGTTTCTTTGCCATGGGCTTACATCCGCAAAAGAGGGGTTGTTCATTGCGAAATTCTCCAGACTGAATGGTGATACCCTGCAGATTCAAATTGGAGCAAGAAAATCCTGACCTCTACGCATATCTTCGCAGTCTGCGCAGAAGAACTCGAAAAGCACTTTGCGAAAGAGGAACTACTCGCAGCAAAAACGCCGAAAGGGAAGCAGTGCTGGGATTTGCTGTGAAGGTCTAGATCCAATTTGCCAGTCGTCAAGAAAATCTGCACATCTGATTGGTTGCCCCACGGCTTAGAAACGTAACCATGAAAAGGCCCCACAGGTGCTTTCGGTTGAACTAATGCTTGCCAGAATGCGCGAGGATGTATCAATAGTGGCATCTTCCCGAGCAACCACAGTTGGCGTGCAAGGTAGCAGGTCGTAACCATAATGCCGAAGAGCACAAACTGAAGTGAGTCGAATACGATCAAGTCTGTCCTATATCTGTCGAGGATAGAGTTGGGGCAGCCGGCATCAATTAAGTTGCAATTCATTGCGGTAAGGATCACGAAGCTTATGCGTCGGCGGAGTTTTTCAGATTCACCCGCGACCGAGAAAGACAGACGCAATCGCGCCGCCCTTCACAGTTTCTCCTAGTCATGGCGATTCTCCGTCGTGGTGCGACACAATCACCCGGAGAACCTTGTACCTGGTGCAAGGCGGCGAAATGGTATGGGGGAAGGCTGGCATATATCTGGATGGTCTTCCCGGTGATTAGCACCGTACGAGACTCGTAGTATAGCACGGTGGAGGATTCACCTAACTTTATAAGACCATTGAAAATGTCCGGGCTAGGTATCGATCTGGGCGGCGTTTAGTGCATATCGAGTGCTATTGCCGGAACCCTTCGGAATCCAGTGAACTCCGGTGGGATAGTTTCAGTTCCTGAAGCTGAGCACCTTGGTTGGCTGTGGGTGACCGAGGCGCACGATGGCTAGGGACCATGCCCCGAAGTAGACCGTGGCGAAGGTGCAGCAAAGCGATAGATCACATTCTGTCCGCTAATTGAGTTGACGTGGCTTACCATCGAGCGCCAAAGTCGCGGTGCAGCGCGTAGGTCTGGTCCAGATCACTCGTACACGTTCCAATCGCTTTGGGAATAGACATCGACCGTCTTAATCGGCCCATTGAGTCTTGATCGTATCGCCTCTGCGCCCGCGAAGAACAACGACCCAAAAAAGAAGCCGGGCTTTAGCTCCTGCCACATTTCGAACCGCCTGTGGTGCCTTTTTCCACCTGTTCTGTGTCTTGCAAGCTGCTCTTCTTCCAAATCCAAACGCAAGCTCTTTCGAGTGCGATTCCCCGCCCTTGGTTCTCTATTCTCTATCTCAGTCCACCGCTGCCCGCATCCGCCTCGCCAATCCAATTCTGGTAAACAGCAGCGGAGCTAGAAATATGTTCACGACTCCCGCCGCCGTGAAGCGCACGTAAAGCAACACGATTCCGAGTACCGCCGACCCACTGGAAACCCCACCGAAAGCCATGCCGAGAATCTCCACCGTGCCTATTACCAGGCCAATGGTCAAAAAACAGCGCAATCCCTTCGCGACGAAATGCGAGCTTCCGGGATCGAAGTTCAGGTTCCTCAGTTCCAACGGGCGCGCAATTACGATGCCTGTCAAAAACCCGCCGTCCGCCAAAAATCCCACCGACTCGCCGCCAACGTGACCGCCACTCACAGCCAGAGCCAGAACCCAAAGCGCCACGCTCCCCATAACCGCGATGCCGATTTGCGCCCCATATGAAAGCTTGTTCCACAGGTCGCCGACCGCTCCGGCGTACCGGATCGAAACCAGCGCGCAACCCAGTCCAAGCACCCAGCCCAGCAGAACATCCTCGACATAATGCACACCGAGGTAGGAGCGCGATAAACCAACAAGAACGATAGCCAACACCGCAGCAACCCTTACGTACCCGTTCTTCATCGCCGCAAAGAGATACGAATAGAAGGCGGCCGCCGACATCGCGTGCCCTGAAGGTGTTGAATACTCCGTTGCCAGTCCGCGCGCGGTCTCCGGCGAAACGGCCCATTTCTTCAGATAGGTTCCATCACTCACAAACGGACGGGGATTCCTGATCGTCAACTTCAAAAGCCCATCCAGCGATGCAGTCACCAGCAGCAATACGGAGAGCCGGATAGCCAGTTGCTTGTTCCACGCGACATAGATCAGCGTGATGATAAGGACATAAACATTGAATGTGCCGAAAGATGTGACGCCGAGGAAGAACTTTGTAAGGAGTGCGGTTCTGTGATCTGCCAAAGACTCCATCACAGTCATATTGAACAGTAGCGGAGACATTCTCTTACCCTCTTCTCACTACGCTTTTGCTGTAAACAAGGATCGTCACAGCCAATGAATTGGAAGACGCCGCATCTCAAACTCCGGGCGCGGAACGTACTCGTTCCAGGACGCAAGAATCCCTTCAGGGCATCTTCGATTCAGGCGTAAACAGTATGGGAGGGCATGCAGTCCGGCAATGACTACAAACAGTAAGACTGATATTGATTTACACCCGGCCGCTAAAGCTCCCCAAAAATATCCCGAAATTCAAACGTCCCCGACTTCCCCGCCAGCCACTCGGCACCGCGCACCGCGCCCTGCGCAAACCCGCGCCGGCTCGACGCATCGTGCCGCAGTTCCAAGGTGTCGTATTCGCTCTTTGCCGTCACAATATGCTCGCCCTTGGCGTCACCCAGCCGATGCGAAGTAATCGGAATCTCGATCCCCGGCCGCACTGCGAGAATAATCTCCTTCAACGTCAGCGCGGTTCCCGACGGCGCATCCAGCTTCGACGTGTGGTGCGTCTCATCGATTGAAAAGCTGTAGCCATCCAGTCCCGCCAACTCCGCCGTCAGCCGGAAAAGCTTCTGTACGCCGATTGAAAAATTCGTCCCGTACAGCAGCCCGCCGCCACTCCGCGCGGCCAGCGCCTTCATCTCATCCAGATGCGCATACCACCCCGTCGTGCCCACCACGATGCGCGACCCAAGCCCCAGCACCGCGCGCATATTTTCCAGCGCCGCCGCAGGAGCGGTAAAGTCCACAACCGCGTCCACGTCCGCCAGGTTCGCCGCCGTCAGCGCCGACGCATGCTCGTTCTCGAAGATATCGAGCGTCCGCACCTCATGCCCGCGTTCCCGCGCAACATCGGCAACCAGACTCCCCGTCTTCCCCTTGCCCAGCACTAAAAACTGCATTTCCAATGACCCTCTGTTTAAGTCGGTGCTTTGAAAGGGCACGACTTCAGTCGTGCCGCAAATGCTGCAAAATGAATGAGGGCTTCAGCCCCTGAGGGAATGCTCGGCGTGGAATAAGACCAAATCAGATGTTTCCTAAAGCTCCAAGCTTCTAGCTTCAAGCAAAAATCCTAGATCAAGACGCATGTCAATTTCTGGCCAGAAACCTGGAACTACGCCACCGCACACCACAAACTGTTCACTGTGCACTGTCCACTGCCAACTGCTTCCTCGCTTCCACGTCGAAGATCGCCGGATCGGGCTCCTTGAAAAACGCCGCATGCAGTGACCGCACCGCCTCTTCCGCGTCGTCCTCTTCGATCATGAAGCTCATGTTGATTTCGCTCGCACCCTGCGAAATCATGCGCACATTCACGTGCCGCACGGCGTTGAACACCTGCGCGGCAATCCCGTGCTGTCCGCGGATATCTTCGCCCACCATGCACACAAGCGCCTTCTTGCCCTCGTACTTCACGTCCGCCAGCTTGCCCAGATCCGCCGCGATGGCCGGCAGCTTGTCCGTCGAGTCCACGGTCAGGGACACGCTCACCTCTGAAGTCGAAACCATGTCCACCGGGCATTGGTGCTTGTCGAAAATCGCGAAGATTTGGCTCAGGTACCCGTGCGTCATCAGCATGCGGCTCGCCACCACGTCGATGATGCTCAACTTCTTCTTTACTGAGATCGACTTGAACGGGCTCTTGCAGTGAGGGGCCAATGAAATGATCCGCGTCCCCTCGTTGCTCGCATTGCGGCTGTTCAGCACCAGTACCGGAATGTTCTTCTTCACGGCCGGCAAAATTGTCGCTGGGTGCAGTACCTTGGCCCCGAAGTAGGCCAATTCCGCCGCCTCTTCAAAGCTGATCACCTTCACCCGCAGCGCATCCGGACATACCCGCGGATCGGCCGTCATAATGCCGTCCACGTCCGTCCAGATCTCGATCGCTTCGGCCGTCAGCGCCCCACCGATCAGTGCCCCCGTAAAGTCCGACCCCCCGCGCCCTAGCGTGGTCGTGATTCCGGCCTCGTTCGACGCGATAAACCCGCCCATCACCGGCACCTTGCCCTGCGCCGCCAGAGGAAGCAGCTTCTCCTGGGCGCGCTTTTCGATCAGGTCGTCCTGCGGAATCGCCTTCTGGAACTGCGAGTCGGTAATGATAATGTCGCGCGCGTCCACGTGGACGCCCTCCATGCCTAACTCGTGAAACGCCTGGGCGACGATGCGGCTCGATACCCGCTCGCCATAACTCACAATCAGGTCGGAGATGCGCGGAGTCAGCTCCAGAATCGCCGCCAGCCCGCGCAGTACCTCATCCAGAGAATCGAATTTCTGGTCGATGAAGTCCAGCAGAGCGGCGATATCGGAGGTATTCTTCACCAGCGCAATCGCCGTGTCCCGATGCCGTGCCCGCAGCCGCGAACTAATCGCCAGCGCGCCCGTCCGGTCCCCGACTGAGGCCGCGCCCGCAGCCCGCAGCAACTGGTCGGTCACCTTGGCCATGGCGCTCACCACCACCACCGGGCTCTTGCCCTGCGCCACACGCCCGGCCACAATCGCCGCAGTACGCCCAATCGCCGCCGGATCCTCCACCGACGTCCCGCCAAACTTCATCACTACCAGGTTCATGCCGATTTTCCCATTCCTAGCGCAATGCTCAGTGCTCCATCCTTACGGCTCTTCTCTATCGCAAGCGTGGGATGGAACGAACATGAGCGCCAAAACCCGCCAACTCACCGAAATCGCCCCGTGCCCCATCTTTGCGATTTTTCTCTATCGCAAGGGTGGGAAAGCAT
>Ga0114951_10003936_pt1 | contig 14923 bp, 9 predicted proteins | sample AM7aDNAmetaG_FD_88677 | JGI IMG/M metagenome (GOLD analysis project Ga0114951, IMG submission 88677) | Freshwater microbial communities from Finland to study Microbial Dark Matter (Phase II) - AM7a DNA metaG | ecosystem: Environmental > Aquatic > Freshwater > Lake | place: Finland: Lake Alinen...
CCGCAGGATTCAGTCCGGTAACTCTTCCCATTATACGAGGTGTAAGAAGCAAGTCTTCAATTAGTTGGATAATAACAAATACCACAGCAATTCCAACTAATACAGAACTGAAACTCTGTCCGGTTTCAAAAGATTGCAATAATCCCAATAGTAAGGAAGGAATTACAGCAACTGCTTTCAGATACGGAACCATGTTAAGCAACCCTATAAGTAAACCCATTACAATGGCAAGTGGTAATCCGATAATACTGAATCCGACAATAAATAATGTGCCTACAATCAAAGCAATGAGTGCTTGTCCGCGGAAATAACGATTCATACCCGATTCCATGTCCAGAATGATTTCAGTAATTATGTTTTTATATTTTGGAGGTATTATACCAAACATATCTGCCGAAATCTTTTCGTAATCCAACAGAATAAATATTAGGTATAAAAAAACGATTATTACTACCGAAAAACCAAGAATAAAGTCGAGCGAACCATTTATAAAATCCCACAACTGCGGTGCAAGTTTGCGTACGCTGTTCATCACATTTTGATCGCTAAGAATAGTTTTCAGGTTTAAATGTGATATATAGTGCTGAATTTCACGTTGCCATGAGCGGGGCAGGTAGGAGTTCATATCAATATTTTCGCTGTAAGTAACAACCAGTTGGGACAGTTTCTGAATTTCCTCTGTAACTACCGGTGCCAAAAGCCAAATTACTGCAGTTATTACCCCGAAAAAGAGAATTAAAGTGGCTAAAATTGATAACGCTCTGTTTTTGAGTTTTAGTCTGTGTTGGAAAAATGACACAAAAGGCTGTAGCAAATAAGCTATCAACCACGCAATTAGAAAAGGTAATAATACACTGCTAAGACGGATAATCAACAAATAAATAAGTGCTAAAACACTGAGTCCGATAAGCATTCGTACTACTCTGTCGAAAGTATAGGGTTTTGTATTCATGTTTTTTTATTTAGTAGACAAGTAAACTAGGAAACAAGTAAACAAGTAGATAAGGAAACAAGGAAACAAGTAGACAAGTAAACAAGTAAACAAGTATTATATGTTGTTTCCTTGTTTCCTTGTTTCCTCGTTTACTATCTTCGTTTTATTGAAACAGTCACGGCAAATTGGTTCATATTCAGTCATTTCGCCCAAGAGTACACGTTTATCACTCTCAACCAAGCGGTGTGAAACATAAGCCAATGCACCACAACGCACACATATAGCATGAACTTTATAAACATCTTCTGCCACAGCGCAGAGAGCAGGCATAGGCCCGAAAGGAATTCCCTTAAAATCCATATCCAGTCCGGCAATTATAACCCGAATTCCCTGATCTGCAAGCTGTGTACATACATCCACCAGTCCCTCATCAAAAAACTGAGCTTCATCAATCCCTATTACATCCACTTCACCAGACATTAAAAGAATGCTTCCCGAAGATTCAACCGGTGTAGAACGAATAGATGTGCGGTCGTGCGAAACTACTTCATCTTCCGAATAACGGGTATCAATTTTGGGTTTGAAAATTTCCACCCTTTGTTTGGCAAAATTTGCACGTTTCAGGCGTCTAATCAGTTCTTCGGTTTTTCCGGAAAACATTGAACCGCAAATAACTTCAATACTTCCGCGTTTTTGTTGTATCGGATGGTTTTGTTCTGAATAAATCATGGTATCTGACTGAAAATAAGTTTGTTTTCTTTTAATAATTTCGGCTATTGTTGTAACTTTGCAGCTGAATTAATACCCAAAGGTGAGATTTAAATTTTTCCCTTTGCAAAGATAAAAAAATATAGGTGATTCAGATTCGTTTTGCTTTAAAAAGATATGAACATCCATCCTCCTAAATTCATGCTCAAATCCTGCTTGCTATGAAACTATTTGTGGTACCCACACCTGTTGGAAATTTGGAAGATATGACTTTTCGTGCTATTCGTGTTCTTAAAGAAGTTGATTTGATTTTGGCCGAAGATACGCGTACAAGCGGTTTTCTGTTGAAGCATTTCGAAATAAAAACCCCGATGCAGTCTCATCATAAATTCAACGAACATAAAACTGTGGAAACAGTTGTGCAGCGTATAAAAGGTGGACAGAAAGTGGCATTGATTTCAGATGCCGGAACTCCGGCTATTTCCGATCCGGGTTTTTTGGTGGTACGTCAGTGTGTCGAGAATGGAATTGATGTAGAATGTTTGCCCGGTGCAACAGCATTAATACCTGCATTAGTTGCTTCAGGGTTGCCGAATGACCGTTTTTGTTTCGAGGGATTTTTGCCACAGAAGAAAGGTCGTCAAACCAAACTTCGTGAACTTTCTTCCGAAAAACGAACCATGATTTTCTACGAATCACCATTTCGTTTGGTCAAAACACTGTCTCAGTTAGCTGAGGTGTTCGGACAAGAAAGAAAGGCTTCTGTTTCGCGCGAAATTTCTAAAGTTTTTGAAGAAACCAAACGGGGAACTTTGGCGGAATTGGCACAACAATTTACAGCGCAAGTCCCTAAAGGAGAAATTGTTGTAATTGTTGCAGGAATTGAAGAATAACGTTACCTTTGCACCCGAAAAAGATTTCTCAAATTTTGTTAGGATTTAAAATTCGTTTAGTTACCATTTAGTTTTTTAGGATATGAAACCGACTTTTTACATTTTAGTTTTGATGGCAGTAATGCTGGTATCATGTGGCAAAAACTCTTCTGAATATAAGGCACTTCAAGCCCAAAATGATTCGTTGATGAATTCCAAAGTAAAACTTCAGCAGGAAGTTGATAGTTATTTTTCTGCAATGAATCAGATTGAACAGAACATTGAAAAAATCAAGGAAACAGAAAAAATTATATCGGTACAACCTGTTGGAAACGATTTGGGTCCAGATGTTAGGACAAAAATAAATGAAGACATGACCTATTTGTTTGATATGCTCAGAGCTAACAAACAAGAATTAGCACGGTTGAAATCGAAATTGAAAAAAAGTTCATTTAAATCTTCCCAATTGGAGAAAACCATCAAAAAACTTACTAAATTACTGGAAGAAGAGACTGCCAAAGTAGCCGTTTTACACGGTGAGCTAGCCAAAAAAGACTCATTAATTGTCAAACTAGATACTCAAGTAGTTAAATTAGGTAGAGATGTTGAAAATCTGACTGTTGAAAATAAAACAAAGGATGTAAAAATCAAAGAACAAGAAGAAACAATACATACAGCATGGTATGTTTTTGGAACGTTGAGCGAACTTAAGCAACAAAAAATTGTATCAGTTGAAGGGCTTTTTAGTCAGCAACGGGTTTTGCAACACGATTTCAACAAAAACTATTTTGTACGGATTGATGCACGTAAAACCAAATCAATTCCATTGTATTCAACTCACGCTAAGATTCTAACCAATCATCCAAAATCTTCCTACACGCTTGAAAAAGAAAATGGTAATTTCGTTCTTTTGATTGTCGATCCTGAAGAATTCTGGAGTGTAAGTAAATATCTGGTTATTGAGGTAGAATAAATTGATAAGTTTCAATTTCTATTAACTATATAATGCGTTTTCGGTAACATGAAAACGCATTTTTATTAAATTTATGTTGTAAATATCATGAGTTATAAATATGTTTTTATTGACATGGATGACACTATATGGGATTTTCATGCTAATGCTAAGTCTTCATTACAAGAGCTTTATGACAATAGAAACTTTGATAAGCATTTCGATAATTTTGAACAGTATTTTGAAATTTATGCCAAACGTAATCTTGAATTGTGGGATCAGTATGGTAAAGGTGAAATAACGAAAGAAGCACTTTCACTGGAGCGATTTCTTCATCCGTTGAGACAAGTTGGAGTAGCAAATGAAGAAGTTGCTATAATAATGGGAAAGGAATATCTTGATTTACTTCCGACAAGAACTGCTTTAGTCCCTTATGCATTGGAGTTACTTGATTATTTGTCAGATAAATACCCTTTGAGCATTGTTTCAAATGGTTTTATTGAAGTTCAGTATCGAAAACTAAAAACATGCCGTTTGGAGCATTATTTTTCTCATGTGGTTTTATCGGAAGAGGCAGGTTTTTTAAAACCTGATAAACGAATTTTTGAATATGCAATGAAGTTAAATGGGTCAATGCCTGCTGAAACAATAATGATTGGCGATAGCTACGAAGCAGATATTATAGGGGCTCAGAATGCAGGAATTGATCAGATTTATTTTCGTTATTCCAATACTTCAACTCAAAACCTACCTTGTTCATTTTCAACAGACTCGTTACGGGAAATTATAGGAATTTTATAATATATTGGTTTACAAAAAAAAGGAGTTTAATTAAATAAACTCCTTTTTTTGAGAATGAAAATTGGAAGCTTATCTTACAACTTTTACGGTTTGAGTATTGTTACCAATAAATTTAAATAGATACAAACCTTTGGTTATGCCATTAACCGGAATTGTCAGTTTTCCAGTTGTAGGCAATTTGTAATCAGATATCAACTGTCCAGAAACGTTATAAATTGACACGGATGTAAATTCTGATGAATATTTCAAATCAAAAGAGTTGACCTGGTTTAAAACACAAGTATTTGACATTTTTGTATCTGAAATACCAGTATAGTCCCCTTGATTTACATTTATGGACATATCTGCACCGTATGTAGAAACTTTCACAACAGTACCCCGACCGGTAACTCCAGCAGGAAGAGGTTCTGCTTTAAGAGTATAAGTTATAGCCCATTTAGTACTATCGAAGGTTAGTTCAGAGGTTAACCATGAAGGTAAAGCAGCATCTAACCACCATGCATCAGGTGAATACAATGAATTAATATTAAATGTTTTACTTCCACCTGCAATTGGGGCAACAAATGAAGCTGCATCAGAAACTAAAAATGAATAAGTTGCTCCCAAGTTAAATAGGAAAGAGGTGTAAGCACCAATATATTCGGTAGCACTATAAAAATCACGACTAACTACACCAGCACTATCCTTTGAATTAAGAAAGACGTATGCATTATTTTCTCCAATAGGACTGTCGTAGCCTTGAGCCCACGGAGCTATGGTAATTCCAGATTTATTGAAACCAGTAAATTCTACCAAAATAGCATCACTTATTTCCAAATAGTCATTTATAACTTCGAGTCCTGTAGTAGGATCAATATTTGTGAAACCTTTGAAAACCATGCTGTAGTATTTTGCCCCAACATTAATTACATCTGTAGGAGTACAAATGGCAGTGGCAATTGTATCTGTCAAATATCCATCTACAACTCTATGAATAATAATTTTGAATTCTGCATCAGCAGGAGCAGAGAATTTCGCCAGGTTAATCCATAAGCTGTCAATCAGGTATCGATGAGCTGGTTTATCGAAATAATTAGCAATTGCATCTACAGATTTGTCCGCAGTAGTTCCAAAGAAATAATCACCCGTAGTTCCATTTGGAAAGTCGTAAATATATTGATTTAAATCATAATTACCAACACCAACAGTACCCCAATCAAAGGAAAGTTGACCGCCAGCCATAAAATATGATCCTGAAGTTGAGGTTCCCCATTTATAAATAGAATCGCGAGCACCTGCACTTGCTTTTAAAGTTGGTATATTATATTCTCCATAAGGATAAGAAATTGAAGGATGAATATCAGTTGAAGTAACAGTAGATGTCGGATTTTTAGGATCATCAAAAGTCCAGAGGAACGATTGAGAATCATCGTTAGAGTAATTAAACCATTGAGCAGCATCATATGCCTGACCAAACATTAAATCAGATGCAAGATTCTTATAATCCTTTGTTAACCCGGCAAAGAAATATCCTTGAGGTCGACCATATAGTGCTGTAGGGATCAACTGACGTATACTTATATTATCAAGTCCCATTGAATCTCCATCCTTTCCTACATAACGGAAAGCAATTTTAATTGATTGACCTGTATAAGTTTGTAAGGATTTTTTGATTGTATTCCATGCACCGGTTGAAAAAGACCAATTAGAAATAGTTGAATCATTAAATTGAGCTGCATCCTCAATTGCGTCCCAAACTTTAGTCCACGACGTACCATTATTTGTACTTACATACAGTTGTAAGGTTGCATTTGGTGTTTTGTAATTGAATACATCGGTTGTTGTTGTAGAATTGACATAATCAATGTACATCCAATATGGATTATAAAAGAAATCGAAGGTTAAATAGTCACCACTTTTAGGTGAAAAAGCAGGAGAAACTAACCAAACATCTTGATTTCTGGCACTTGCTCCAACTCCGTCCCAGTCAACCCAAGCCATACTATTTCCAGTAGAAGGACTTGTGTAATCATTCGCTTGATTTACCGCCCATGTTGGGTTAATTGAATCTCCAGTTGCATAAGTTGTAGTTGTTTTATTCAATTCAGTCCAATTGGTTGGTAACCAGTTTTGCTTAACACCATCGTAACTTTCAAAACCTTCATAGAAAGTTGTATCAATACTTGCTTTTAGCTTTAATAATGGAGTACGTGATTTAAAATTAGCCAGATATTTATTGTTATGTTTCAAAGCTGCTTTTCGCATTGAAGATAGTTTCTTGAATCGCTCACTTTTTGACATTGATGCAACTTTGTTTTTTAGCAAAGGCGCATTACTTAGTTGTACCGATTTAACGGTTTTTCCCGATTGCATTAATGCAACCTTTTCATAAATGGCAATACCTTTACTTGATACCGCTGCTTTTGTTGATTGAGCACTTGAATAAGAAATACTCAACGCAATCACTACTAGAGAAAGTAATTTTTTTTTCATTTAAGTAAATTTTAAATTAATAATAATTCTAACTATTGGCATATAACAGTGAACCAGGTATTACTATCCTGGCTTTTGGTGAATTTAATATTTCTTGGATTAATAGCTATATCAGTGTTAAGTAAATAATCAGAACAAATAATATTCACTATATCTTTCAATCCGGCAACATTGTTATAGAAGCTTTTTCCATTACTATCAGCTGTTCCTTTATATGAAATTGATAGGGCGTTTTTAGTGTTAGTTGTTAGCAACAAATCCAAATTTCCTTCATATTTAGTTTTTGTACCCGAAAAAGTTAGGGTTAATTCAAAGGATTTACGCGTTAAATAATACTTAAGAATTAGTTTGACGTTGGAAGCACTGTATTTTGTAACACAAGATTGTAATATCTGATCATAAATCGTTTTAATATTTGGACTTAATTCTGAAGGATTTAATTCCCATATTTTTGTACTTTCATTCAAATATGCAGCCAAATCTTCAATCGCAATAAGTTTAAATTCGGGGTTTTCTTCACTAATTAACGATGATTTATCAGTGCTCAAATCCATAGTCTGAAATTTTTGTCCTTCTATCTCCTGAATTGTCTGAAATCGTATTCCTGATGTGGTTATAACAAAAGCCGCAATAACAGGTATATTTGTACTTGAACCTACTTTCTGAATCGTAAATGTATGATTGTTATTATATGTGAATGAATAGATTGAATTTGCATAGTTTAATGTTAGACTTGGTGGATTTTTGGAAAGCATGAGCAAATCCATTGTTTCCAAATCCGAAAGATATTTTTGCCAACTGATGGTTTGAGGAAGTTTAGTAAGCAGAATTGTAGTTCCCCTTTTTTTCCCTTTTAGTATTATTTGATTAGCTGTAACTTTTGTAACGATAAACTCGAAATCACCCTCTAAACCCAAACCGGAATTGTCAGGAACTGAAAATGCATGTAAGACTTTACTGTAGGTGTTAAATGTCAGTACCGGTCCTGTATCTCCAATCATCTCATAGTGACAAGTATCAGTTGTATAAATGTTTTGGGTCAATTCACTTTTTCCTGCAATAATTGCCTGTCCATATTTATTAAACTTTACTAACAAGTTATATCCACCACTTTGTTCTGTAGCAAAATACTGCATGATCCATCCGTTTGATGCTGTTTGTAAAGAGTCAGTTTCATCTTTAATCGCATTCGTTAATCGTTCTGCAGCTGAATTTGTAAAAACCAAATCATCTTCAAACAGACATGATTGCAAAGCAAGAATGCATAAAAGAAGACACGATATGAATTTATATTTTTTCATTCTCATTTAACTGTTAAAAATTCTGATACATCATCGTTGGTACATCATTTCCTCTTCGTAGAATTACCGTTCTGATTGAATCAATATCAATGTTCCATTTTGTCGAAAAATATGTACGTACAATATCTAATTTTTTTGTTATCAAAGTTCCTGAAGTAGCACCCGCAGTAGCTAAAGCTTTATCCCACCATGTTTGATCATGAGTTACATACATCGAATACGTTTCAACAAAATCCTCATTCGCCTCATATTGTGAATAAGCAGTAATAAACCCTTTTTTCTGAGCAGCGGCATCCGTATCAAGATACCAGTCATTGCCAATATAACCTGATTCAGTTATCCTTATAAAGGTTTTGTCGTAACCTTTGTTTTGATTTAATATATGTGCAAACTCATGATGCATCACATGAAAATAGTATTCATTTAGAAAGCCTATCTCCAATTTTAAATCATTTACAGCGTATAAAGTTACTTTTAAACCACCTTGTGCTGTGCCAAGCACTACACTTCCACTTCCATCAAAAGCTCCCGAACCAACTAAAAAAATCATTTTTGGTACATATTGTCTGGTAAAATCAATACCCGCAACTTCGTCATAAGCTTCTAGCCACACATGTTTTACTATCTGTGCCAGTATTTGTGATTTCTTTAAATCGGCAGGAATTAAATTATAGGTTTTATCTGATTCATTATCCGAAAATTTATAAACGAAATCGATATTATATTTGTTGATGTAATTTTCCAACAACCATGAATCAAATTTTGTACGATCAGGCGAATTGGTATCAAAAATTGAATCACCAAGTTCATCTGTTCGACAAGAGCTTGATAAACCAACGATTATAAGAATTTTAAGAAGCAAAAAATTATGTTTTCTCATATTATTTTATCTTGGATTGGCAGTAATACCAGCATTAATCACATTTTGAGGGATTTGAATTGCTCTTCTAGGATCATTTACCTTCAGTGTATCCGATGATACTGAAATATTTGTATTGCCTTCTATAGTTCTTCTGTTTAATTCAATTCCATATCTTTTTACATCAAACCAACGCAATCCTTCGTGAATAGTTAATATACGGCGTAAATGCAGAACACAATCTATAAAGTTTTCTTGTTCTCCCGTTTCAATAACAAAGTCAGGATTCAAATGTTTTTTTACGGTAGGTATAGTAGGTGTGTAATATCCTATACCACTGTAAAATGAGTTTATTTTTGTCCGTGTCATTAATGCTCCCGCCGATGAATAGGCTGTCATAAATGTAGCTAAATCTTTGGTTGCATTATCATAGTCTTTTTTCAAAATGTAAGCTTCTGCCCTACATAGCAATGCTTCATCTGTCGTAAATTCGGCTTGTACAATATGAGGATAACCTATTCCGTTTACCGGATCAGTGTACTCGAAATATTCAACAAATTTTCTGGAAATAACCTTAGGGATCTGTGAGTAACTTGCACTTCTGAAATAAAACATTCCAGAACTTCCCCAAGGGCCAGAACTTGATACGGTTTCATTATCTGCAATCATTGCATTGTGTGAGTATTTAGATCCTCCGAACGAAGGTCCGGCTACTCTGCCCCATAATGATTGTGTTGTTATATCTAATAGTGTTGCCCGATTATCATTGCCAATATACCAGTCAGGTCTGAAGTTGTCGTTGTTCGATAAAGTTCCTCCATATTGCCAATCACGTAAAACTGATAATGGGTCTGATGTTAAAACATTCTGAGCATATTCTATTACTTTGTTGTAATTCCGATAGAACAAATTAAATCGTGTTGCAAATGCGTAGGCAGCTTTCCGATTAAAATGATATTTTATCACCGAATAAATCTGGTCATCAATCAGTGGCAAAGCGGCTTGAATATCGGCATCTATTTTTGAGTAAACATCGGCAACATTTCCCCTTTCGTAGTGGGGTGAAACTTTAGTTTCAGTTTTACTCATGTAAGGAATTCCCAAATCAGCAGAACTATTAGCACCATAGCTTTTGCAAAAAACATTCACTAAAACAAAATGACAATATGCTCTACAAATTAAAGCTTCACCTTTTTGAGCATTTAGTCTGGTTGGGTTACCAAGGTCATTTATAGCTTGCAATGCCTGGTTCGCTGAAGCAATAGCATGATAATATCCATCCCAAATAGCTTGTGGTGAATCTTGCTGATCCTCAGAGGCATCCGACCATGTAAATGCTTGTTTTTCTAAAGCAGTAGTTGTTGTCCATGTACTCCCATTGTCATCGGCATTATCTGATGATAATTCGCATAGTAACCAAGCTGATTGATCGGGATAAGCTGACACAAGAAGGTTTGTTATTTTTGAATCAGTGTCAACTAAAGCCCGATTGTCTGGACTGACTTCCAAAAAGTCTCCACATGAAACAAATAAAACTGCTACAACAGCAATAATGAAGGTATGTAAATGTCTGATTTTCATTTTTCTGTAATATTAATAAATTAGAAAGCAGCTCTTAATGTTAAAGTGAATTGTTTTGGAACCGGGGTAGAAACACCTCCTGAACGGAAAAATTCAGGATCCTGACCATTTAATTTTTTGTCAGCATACAAGAGTAACAAATTTGTTCCCTGAATCTTTACAGACAAATTGCTCATTTCTTTTAATAACTTTTTCTTAGGAAAATCGTATGTCAACGATACTTCTTTCAACCGAACAAATCCACCATCAGCAATTCTAACATCAGAGTAGTTATAAGCGTTATACGCTTTTGTTAGATCTTGAATGTCATTTAACTGTCGCTTGGTTAAAATAGTCGGAACGTTGGTGAAATTTTCATCTCCGGGTATCATCCATCTGTTTTTAAACTCTTTAGTCATCGAATTTAAGTCTGAGTACTTACTGCTAAAAACAGGATCCAATCTTACAACATTGCCAAAAGAATAGGTGACGAAAATATTCAGTTTAAAACTTTTATAATTGAATATGTTACCAAAGCTACCGTTAATGGTAGGGTCTGTAGGTCCCTCGTATTTCAAATAATCCAGGTTTGTTCTGCTTTGAAAATCAATGTAAGTGTCTCTTACATTTGTTTTTGACCCATCAGCCCTATAAAATGTAGGATAACCATTTTCATCTAATCCGGCGAAGGGGATTGAAAACAATGCTCTGTTAGGATATCCTTTCTTAGCAAAACCAGCACCGGATATAAGGTCAATTATGCTGGATTGCATATCTAACTTTGTAACTTCTGTTTGATTTTTACCAAATATGAAATCTGAGATCCAGCTAAAATCTTTTGAAACAATATTTTTTGTTGAGATTGATAATTCTACCCCACCTGTTTTCATGTTGGCCACATTTGCAAATTTCATTGTTTCTCCTCCTGCACCTGATGTATTTATAGGTCCTATTAAATCATAATTATCGCGCGAATACCAATCAAAACTAACATTAATTTTATTGTCCAAAAATCCTAAGTCAGCGCCAAGATTTAATTCATTTTTTTTCTCATAAGTCAAGTCTTCGTTTTGTAACGACACAATTTGCAAACCGCTTTCTTTTAAATCGGCAAAAGGGCGATAGGGATTATAACTTTTAATAACTACATCTGAATTTGTAATAAAATCAGGTACAGGCGAAGCCGTTAAACTATAAGACGCTCTGGTACTAAAGTGCGAAATTTTTTGTTTTAATTCCTGAAAAAATTTCTCTTCGTGTACATTCCATGACAGTCCAAAATTCCATGTTGGTAACCATCGTGAATTACCTTTATAAAGGTTGGAGCCTTCATCTCTCGATGTTATATTTAACGAATACTTGCCTTTATAACTATAGGTTAATGATCCGAAATATGATATACTCCTTTTTCGGGTATTACTTAATGAATAATATAAGTTACCATCCTCAATCCCTTTCTTTATAAATTGATAGATATAAAATGGTATTTCTCCCATAGCGTATTGCATGCCCCAGCCATTGAAAGAAGTACTATTCCGGTCTGTTTCATTGGTTTCCATTCCTCCAAACAGATTCACAACGTTATCATCGTTGAAATCTTGTGACCAGTTAACTGTAGCCCTGAAATCAACCGATTTCATTTTAAAATCGTGTTTTTTGTAGATTCCACCTTCAGGTAAGATGCTTATAGGTAATGCATAAAGATAGTCAGGGTCTTTGTAAAGGTATGGATTCGCATCTCTTATTGTCACATCTTCGGGAACAATACCTGCGTTGTATGCCAATATTTGATTTGATGATTCTTTAATAAAATCTTCCTGTGATGTGGTTTTATAATTTAAAGCACCGAGTACTCCAAATTCAAGGTTTTTTAATGCCTTCCATTTTAATTCTCCCTGAAACTTTAAATCAACAACATTTAGATCAATATAATTATTCTCTAACTCGTGTAATATATTAAAGTCGGCATAATTGCGTGTATAATAGGTGTTTTTATCCAACGCTCTGGATGTATTCAAAGCATAGCTGTAGGGGTTAATATCAAAATCACGTTTCACCTGACCTGATACCACATCCACATCCTGACTTAAGGTTCCGGGTGCTCTTTGATTTCGGTACGAACCATTTGAGATTAAATTCAATGATAAGTTCTTTAAAATATTATGAGTTACATTTAAGTTGGCAGTGTATCTTGACACGTTGCTTTGTTTTGCCCAACCATCATCATATAAGGCACTTAATGAGGCGTAAAATGAGGTTTTTTCAGTACCCGATGAAATAGATATGGAATGATTATGCATTATATTTGACTGAAATAATGCTGAAAACCAATCAGTATTTCTCGTTTCTGCTTCTTTCAAATACGCATTTCGGGCTTCCGGTGTGTTTTCCAAAGCAAAAAGTTTTGTAACAGGATTATATGTATTTATTAAATGATACATTTTTCCATACACACCACTTTCCTTGTCTCTATATACGTCTGAGAAATTTAACCAACTTTTTTGTTCCATTTCCTTATAGATTCCCATTTGATCCTGAGAATTCATAATATTAAACTCGTTGTAACTTGGGGTTAATCGCATAGTATATTCACCCGTATAACTTATACTACTTACACCTGATTTTCCTTTCTTTGTAGTTATTACAATCACACCAGCCATTGCTCTAGCACCATAAATTGAAGTGGCTGAACCATCTTTTAAAATCTGAAAACTCTCAATATCATCTGCATTTAATCCGGCAATTGCCGAACTCACTAATGTTATCGCATCACCCGAAGATAAAGCATCTGCACTTACATCAGTCACATTTTCAACTACCACACCATCCACCACCCAAAGTGGTTTAGAACTACCATAAATAGAAGTTGCTCCACGTACTCGTATTTTAGGTGCAGTTCCAAAAGTACCAGACACATTTTGAACCGAAACTCCGGCAGATCGTCCTTCCAGGGCACGGCTTACATCGGGTATTCCATCAAGTTTAGTTTTCGATGCATCTAACTTGTCAGTAGCTCCGGTAAACAAGCGTTTATCCATTTTTTGCATCCCTGTTACTACAACTTCCTGCAATTGAGCATCAGAAAATAATTTAATCTTCATTACAGGTTTTATTTCTGCTTCCTGAGCCTTCATACCTATATATGATACAATAATTGATTTTGATTTTGCAGAAACAGAAAGTCTGAACTTACCTTCTAAGTTAGTTAAAGTTCCAACTTTTCTACTATCCTTTAAGGTAATTGTTGCACCAATAATCGGTTCGCCCGACTCATCTACAACAGAGCCCGAAATATTGGTTGTTTGAGCATAAGTAATTGCTAAAAAAAGATATAGAAAGAATATAATTGAAATTGTTTTTTTCATACATGAATATTTTTTAGAAATGTTGTATGGAATTCGCATACCAGATTTTCATTTTCTTTGATAAAGATCTGCTTCATGCTCGTTTCATAAATTCATAAGAATTTCCGTACAACAAATGCAAAAGGTTACAAAAATACATAAATATTTGGAAAGTAAACACAATTTAGGCGGTAATTCATATTTTTATGGTTGTATTTTAATTAATATTTAACTATAAATCAACTTGATGTTTACTTTAAATGCTGGCGTTCCCCCCTACTTTGCTTGATTAAAGATGTGATTTACCTTCACTTAACGCGAACTCAATTGTGTTTGCCCCAAAAACTAAACTCAAACAAAGAAGCAGAATTACAAAAAATGGAGCTCTCAAAATATTGAACATTAATATTTTTACAAAACTACAAATTTCGTATAACCTTTTACAAAATAGTTCAAAAATCTTTCACTTCAAAAATTGCCAACCCCTTCACCCCTTTCTTTTCTTCCAAAAAAAATGTATCTTTGCACTGTTCGTTGGCTTATAGCCTGTTAATGACCCTATGTTACGACAACAGTTACAGCAAAAACTACAACAGAAACTTTCGCCTGCGCAAATTCAGGTTATCAAAATGCTCGAAGTGCCTACTTTGGAGCTGGAGGAGCGCATCCGCCAGGAACTGGAGGAAAATCCGGCCTTGGAAGAAGGTGCTGAATCGGAAAAAGAAACCGAGGAAATGGACGATCTGAGCATTGACGATGGTGGCAACAACGATGATTTTGACCCGGAAGAATATATGGCCGACGATGATATTCCCGATTACAAACTCAAAGCCAATAACACATCGAAGGACGATAAATACGAGGATATTCCGTTTTCGGTAGGTATGACTTTTCACGAATTTCTGGAAGAACAAGTAGGCTTACTACATGTTTCGAATCAGGAACGCCTATTGCTTGAATACGTGATTGGTAATGTTGACGACGAGGGCTACCTGCGCCGTACACCCGAAGCCATGGTGGATGACATCGTGTTTCAGGCCGGAGTGGAAACTACCGATGAAGAAATGTACCGGATTATCAGCCTTGTACGCCAGCTCGACCCGGCCGGAGTAGGAGCGTC
>Ga0114951_10003937_pt1 | contig 14922 bp, 11 predicted proteins | sample AM7aDNAmetaG_FD_88677 | JGI IMG/M metagenome (GOLD analysis project Ga0114951, IMG submission 88677) | Freshwater microbial communities from Finland to study Microbial Dark Matter (Phase II) - AM7a DNA metaG | ecosystem: Environmental > Aquatic > Freshwater > Lake | place: Finland: Lake Alinen...
AAGCATCTCCTGGCATCTCTTTACCATCAAGGAGATTGATGAGTGTTATCTTGTCTTTCTCATTCAACAACAGTTTATATCGGAGTTCATCGTTCCGTAAACGGTTAAAAATAAAATATTCGTTAATTTCCTCCTGGGTGATGCCGACATCCTCCCCTTTTTTATGAATTGCATTACCGAGAGCAAATAGAAGTAACGTGATTGTCGTCATTCGCTGCTGACCGTCAATCAACAATAACTGAGGGATTGTGGTGGTCGGGCAATCCTCTTTTTTAATATAAACAATTGAGCCGATGAAATGCCTTGAATACACTGGGTCCTGTCCCGCCTGGATAATATCATTCCACAACTGTCGGCATTGTGCAAGAGTCCAATTGTAATTCCGCTGGAATATCGGAATAATAAACTGATTCCGTGTCCTCATTAAATCAATTAAGTTTGCGTCGGTTGCTTTCATGCTTCAGCCTCGGGAATTTTGATATCCTTCTCGCTCACATCAATCTCTCCGCTGATGAGTTTCGGGAGCAGGAGATCGCGGGTTCGGCGGAGTTTGGCGTTCTTTTTCTCTAACAGAAAAATCTGTTTAAAATATTCTTCAATATAAGAATTAAATAACAGAAGAACTTCGTTTTGTGGAGATAACATTGGAATCCTGTTTAAATTTTCTTGATTAATTTTTGGTTGTGCGGCTCCGGTAATATATCCAGAAACATCAAGATCTTTTAATCGAAGATAGAGGTATTCAATTGAAAATGGTGATTTTCCTTGGATTATATGAGTATGATTATTTGCCCAGAATTTTCCATTAACTAATTGAAGAACCGGTCTATTATCTGTAGTGATTACACTCCCATCTTCTGCAATCAGGAGATAATATCCATCGAATAGATAATCATCAATATAATCGAAAATTTTTGCTGCTCCATAATAGGGGTATTCCCCCTTCCGTTTCTCTCGTTGCAGGCTTGAAAGAGGTTTTCGTTTTCGATCAAAATTTTCCGTTACACTACCCAAATTTGTTAATTCCCACCCTTCCGGTATCAACCCCAGTTCCGACTCCACCATCCGCACGCCCTCATGCCTGGGGAAGCGGAAGTGCACGAACCACTCGCGATAGATGGCCTGCGCCATTTCTTCGAGGATTTTGATGCGGCTGGTGTTGTTTTCGATGAGGTCATCGTAGGATGAGAGGATGGAGGCGATTTTATTTTGAATTTGAATTTTAGGTAATTTTAGAGGAATTCTACCCACAATACCCTGATTCAAAGATGTCATTGTGGCTCCGTGGGAGCTCTGTCCAATGATCCATTCTTTATGATATTCGGTTAGTAGAAGATACGAAACAAATTGATTATTTACCATTGAACTTTTAAACCGAATCCGGAGGCAGTCGCTACCTTGAAACCATCCTTCCTGCACTTCTTTAATCAATATATGTCTATCTACAGTCCCTTTTCGACCAAAAACAATGTCCCCTTTTTGTAAATGATGTGCAATTAATCGATTTGCAGTTTCATTTGAGATGTATTCGAGTTTATCTTGTTTTAATTGACCAAAGCCGATGTTTCGAGGATTAATTAGTGGAATACCGCTATCCACATAATCGCTCGAATGCAATTGTGTACCAAAGGGACCGGTTTGGAGCTTCGCTTCTCCTGAATCAATAAAATCTTTCACAGTATAAGTAGGCCATTTGAGGGATTTCAATCAAGAACCCCCAAGGATTTTCCCTACATTCTCCCCAATCCGCTCTTCCAGAACCCGGGTCACCACATTGGGCTGCCCCGGCACTTCGCGGTGAACTATCTGGAATTTCCAGGTAGTTGTCGGACACAGATGGTACTCACTCATCCGAAAACCAACCTGTAGGTTCCACCGGGAAATCCTGAAAATGTCCCGGGAAAAACAACATAAAAAAGGCATCCAATTCCACATGGCCGACGAAGAATATATTCACGAAAAATATTGGTATCGATAAGAAACATCAGACTCCCCGCCACTCCAGGGCCTTATGCTGGAGTTCCACGGACAAGTACCGGGTGCCAAGTTCTTCAAGTGTCCCTTCAGCAGCACAACGGAACGGTTGAGACGACCTCTTTTTCGAACGCTTCACGAGTTCATCGATATAATGAATCGCATCTTCACGTAAATCCGGGGGCAGGGTCTGCAGCTTTTCTTCGACGGAACCGGATGACAATGACATTGTACTCACCATTCTATGGATTCTTGGGAAATACAATTCTTTCGCATGAGCAATCGAAATGAAGCGTACCACCGTTTTCATAATCGCACCGGAATCAGCAACCTTCCGTTCGTAACTATCAGCCCCTGGCCCGATAGTCACCATGTTGTTGACGTCAACAAAATGGTCTGAAATTGTGAAGTTTGGTTTTTATACGATTCTTTTGCTTTTTCGATTACGTTCTGGAAATTCCGCCTGGTATATCAGAAACTCTGATGCAGTACGATCCTCATCAAAAATTTCAGGCAGGTTTTCCTTGGGCATTCAGTTCTCTCATCCTAATATTTCTATTTCCGCCATTGCTTCCGGTACTGGAATTGTCAAGACGCTGTCGGGATGATGCACAGTCAAGGATCTTCCCCACATTCTCTACGGTCCTTTCCTCAAGCACCCGGGCCTCCACAGTGGGTCGTTCTGTGCAATCGCCACCGCTGCCTCCGTGATTTAATGCCCCGGCACTTCGGGGTGAACTACCCGGGGTTTCCAGATGGTTGCTATAGACGGTTGATGCTCACTCATGTGGAGCCCTATTGTCCTTTGGAACAATTCGGAATTTCCGAATAGTTGCATCGGGGTCTGATTCCGTTTCTTCACAGATATTCCTGATGTGTTCATTCATTGTCGGAGCCGGAGCCAGGCTAACCTCCTCACACCATATCCCCCTCGTTTAGGATCTGTTCTTCTATGAACTTGCGTATCTCTTCTTTTTGTGGAAGTTCGACCTGGTATTTCGATACAAACAACTGGTTGTCCATTCCTGCCAGCGCATACTCTACGAGCGCCTCATTCTTCCTGGTACACAGAAGGATTCCAATCGGAGGATTATCATCGCAAATCATTTCATTGAGCCGGAACCAGTTAACGTACGTATTCAACTGACCGAGAAATTCGTGGGAGAAGGTATCGACCTTCAACTCGATCAGAACGTGGCATTTCAGAATCCGGTGGTAAAATACCAGATCAACAAAGAAATGCTCCCCTCCGATAAGGATGCGTTTCTGCCGTGCCTCAAAACAGAAACCCCGGCCAAGTTCGAGAAGGAATTCCTGCAACCGGTTGATCAGCAGCCTCTCAAGATTCTTCTCGGTGAGCGCTTCATGGGGGTGCAGCCCGAGAAACTCGAAAATATAAGGATCCCTGATGACCTGTGCGGCACTCATGGATTCGGCTTTCCCCCGGACGATACCGACGAGGCGTTTTTTGTCTTTTGACATCGCGGTTCGTTCATAATACAGGCTGCTGATCTGGCGCTGTAACTCCCGGACAGACCAGTTCCCCCTGGTGCATTCCCCTTCATAAAAAGATCGCTTAAGGGGATCTTCAATTGCGACAAGTTCCTGAAAATGACTGTAGGACAGGCACTGAAGAAGATCCTGTGAACCATTCCCGGATTGTGGGTACAGCGTACCCACAATTTCTCGATTGTCCCCCTTTTCCGGAAGCAGGTCCAGTAATTGTGGGGACAGTGTACCCACAATGTGCGGATACGCGAGGTAAAAATCCCGATACCGGTACAACTGGCGTGGGCTGCAATTTGATACCCCGCGTGAAGTAAGATCATTGGCAAGTGCTGAGAACAATCGGTCTCCATATGTCGCACGATCCTTCCCTTCGAGTTCGTAGTTCTGGATCGAGAGACCGATGAGCCAGTTGCGCAGGGTCAGGCTTACATTCACTGCTTTTGTCGCACGTTCAACCAGATGATAGTGGATATCCGCAATCCACCGGACCAGAGAAGGCAGATCCAATCCTTCCGGCTCTTTGATAAGAGGATGCGGGGGCTCCGGAGTACCGGCATCATTACTTTTTTTGGGAGGACGCTGTTGACGCTTCATCGTACCATGACCGTTCCATGCCTGACGATCTGCTCATCAGGAAATACCCCGGCTAACCGAATCATGTTAAAGAGATTGCGAAAGCCAGAACCTTCGCCGAATTCGGCTCTTAATTTTGCACTCAGTGCGTGCAAAATCTGCTTGTCGTACCCTGCACGTTCATTACGAAAAATTTCTCGTCGTATCCGCACGCCGAAACGCCAATAGAGCCGTTTCATACCTGCATTAACCGTGAAAGTAACCGCAGACCGGGTCTCTGTTATGAGATGTCGCAGGTCATCAAGGAATGCAGGGGAGAGAGATGGCAATCCGGTATGCTGTAATGCCGGGGAAATGTCATCGCTGATCTTTTTCGTCATTTTCCTTCCCGTCTTCTTCATCAGATCATCTCGGTTGGTATTTTCCTATTCCGTCATCGTTTCTGTCAGTACCGCAATTGTCTACCCACTGAGTAGACAATTGTCTCGACATGGTCGAGACTATTTTCCCAACAGTATCAGGCAGATGTCCGGTCAAGGATCTTCCCCACATTCTCGCCAATCCGTTCTTCCAACACCCTCGCTTCAACATTGAGCCGTTCCAGATCCTCGTTCAGCTCTTCCAGCCGCTCGTAAAAATCCCCCTCATCGTCGTCCCGCTCGGTGACACCCACATACCGTCCGGGGTTCAGGCTCCAACCCTGTGCCTCAATTTCTTCAATTGTCGCAACTTTACAGAGTCCAGGAATATCCGTATACGTACCGCCCGGGAACTTTTCTTCAATCCCTGATTCACTCCCGCAGGTAAATTCTGAAGGCAGTCCCCGGTAGAGCCTCACAATGTTTGCCAGGAATTCGCAATCTTCAGGAAGGAAGTCCCGGTGGGCTCGGTCTATCTGGTGGAATGTGTTCCGGGCGTCAATGAAGAGCACGGTACCTTTCCTTTTAGTTCCCGGCTTTACCCTGTCAAAGAACCAGAGCGTGCAGGGGAGCGTGACGGTATAGAAGAAGTTCGGGCCGATGCTGATCATTACATCCACTGCCCCGGACTGGAGCAGTTTCTTCCGGATTTCAAGTTCGGCACCCCTGGCGTCGGCGGCCGAGTTCGCCATTACGAACCCTGCCCTCCCGTGTTCATTCAGGGCATGGTAGAAGATCTGGATCCAGAGGTAGTTCCCGTTGTCAGTCGACGGGATACCGAGCCGGAACCGTGGGTCATCCCTGATCCGCTCCTTGTCAATACCTGATACATTGAAGGGTGGATTTGCCATGACAAAGTCGAATTTGCCCGGGCTTTTATGGATGTCCTCGTAGTAGGTGTTCCCCTCTTTGATGTCCCCGGAGAGGCCGTGGACTGCGAGGTTCATCTTGCAGAGCTGGAGCGTGGTCTCGCCTTTTTCCTGCCCGTACACCGAGATCTCGGATGCAGGGTTTTTCTGGTGGCGTTTTACGAACCGGGCACTCTGGACGAACATGCCACCTGAACCGCAGGCGGGGTCATAGATCTTTCCGTGGTACGGTTCGATTACATGGACAATGAGTTGGACAAGACTGGTCGGGGTGAAAAATTCCCCTCCCTTCTGTCCCTCTTTCATCGCGAAATTGCCGAGGAAATATTCATAGATTTTCCCGAACGAGTCCCCTTCGAGGTCGTCCGGAATTGATGAGAGGATCCTGATCAGTTCAAAGAGGGTCTTGTTTTCAATCCGCTGGTAGTTCTTCGGCAGGACACCCCGCAGGTCCTCGTTGTCCTCCTCAATTGCCTTCATTGCTTCGTTGAGTGCCTTCCCGATATCAGTCCCTTCAGGGAGTGATTTCAGGTACGAGAACCGTGCTTTGTCGGGAATAAAGAGGCCGATACGTGCCTGGAAATCTGTTTTTGAGGGAGAACGCCTGCCGGATGTTGTATAGGTGGCAGACACATCGGATACAACCTTTGCGAATTTGAAATCCGCATACTTGAGAAAGATGAGCCCGAGGACCGGTACAGAATATTCGGAGGGTTTAAGGCCGGAATTGGCCCAGAGCTGGTCGGCAGTTGCCCAGAGCTTGTTCTCGATCTGGTTGTTCATCGATGTCATGCGGTAGGAGTGGATTTGGATTGGAGAAGGATAAATGGCATTGGTTTGAAATTGGGAGAACTCGTTTCTTATTTTTACCTCATCCGGTTGGGGGAAACGTTTGAGTACTTACAATTAAAATTTTCATCACCCGACCCCATTACCCTCATTCCACTCCCGTACCAACTTCGTAAAGCACCCCTCACAGATCCCCATGTGCTTTTCCTTACACCTGAACACCGCAGCACCCTCATGGCAGATATCGCACTTCGACCAGGGCACCCCCCCGATCCTCACGAACTCCCGGTGGTCCAGCAGCCCCGGTAACGGGATCACGTTTTCAACTTTACCGCATCTTTTCATATCTTTACATCCGCTGTTGTAAACCAGCTGGCCGATGTCTGATGCGCCATTTCCCGGATGGGACAATAATTGAGGTTTGCATGTTATCTTTGCATTTTGCACCGGATCACACACACCCGGAACAACACCGTCGTCCGTCACCGCACTTACCTGATCTTCTGATGTGCTGCGTGTTTCTGTGAAAAGATGTAAAGATAGATCTAAAGATGTGTCTATAGTAGTATTACAGGTTGCAATCGCAGGTCCGGGACCGTGAACGGCACATTCTATCTTTTCAACCACCGGTTGTAAACCTGTTGCAAAGTTGCAAAGATTATCCGGTCCGTTGTTGTCATCCGGTCCCTTGTTATTACTCCCGTCGTTCCGATGATCGCTGCTCTGCACTTCATCTTCGAGCCAGATCTGCGACCTGGCCGACCAGGTCTTGTAGAGGACAGGGTCGAACGTAAAATAGTGTTCCCGGTGCTTCACTTCAACCCCGTACAGGTCACGGGCCACCGTCGCATCGATGTAGCTCACTGCCGGACACTTGTCGAGGATCCCCGGGTACGACCCCTTGTTACCCTGGTACCCCTTCAGCAGGCGGTACACCTTGTGGTACGAAAGACCGAGTGCATCCTGCAGGTGTTTGATCGTGAACAACGGAAGTCCCAGTTTCGCAATCGTCGTCAGGGCCGCCGCTTCGCTCCGGGTCTGCTTCGTCTCCTGCGACCCCGTCTCACCGGCAAGTTCGAGGAAGAGGTCCCGGCCATAATTGAAGTCCTCACGGGTCGCGAGTATGCTGCCCTGGGAATCCCGTTCACGCTGCATAAAGGACATGCGGGCATGGCACTTGACCAGGTCGAAGAGCATCCCGGGGTTCCGCCGGTTTTGTGAGGTGGAAAAGTGGATCTGCGGTGCAAAGGGGATCCGGACATGGAGCACTTCTTCCTTCACCCGCTCGAAGATCGCACGGCAAACCGCCACATCCGGGTCCTCCCCGTCCATTGCTTCCAGGGCCTCGGCGTCCTTGAGGTGGGTTAGGACCGCCGTGTCCTGCTCCTTCGAGTCATCGATCCAGACGCAGAGCATCCGGTTCATTACCTGGTCGTCGCCGGCAGACTCCACTTTCGCCAGCCACCAGATACACCGCTCCGGGATCGTGCAGGTCCGCACCTGGCGGTCGCTCGTCAGCGTCCGGTGCTCGATCGGTTCACGGAAATTCGCCGTCGCCGACTTGAGCACCTCCTGGAGGTCTTCGGAGAGGGTGACATCGTCGAAGAGGAGCACCGTCCCGGACTTCAACGGGTGGTAATAGAGGGCCTTGTTCGAGACCGTTCCCCTCATCCGGTACTGTTCCGGGACCAGTTCCAGCATCGACCGGCAGGCATGGGACTTCCCTTTCCCTGAATTCCCGGAGATGGCGACGTGCAGGCCGTGGGTGTTCTCCACCGACTGCGAGGCCACCGAGAGGAGGAGACACTCGGCCACGACGCGGTCCCCGACATGCTCCCGCTGGAAGACATCGAGGATAAAACCCGGTGGATCGCCCGTCAGCAGGATTTTCCCGGCAGCCAGCCGGGCCTCGTCCGGGATGGGATTGGTGGGTAACAGGGAAGAGGATGTGGAAGGGGAAGCGGGAGTTCCTTCCCGGGCCGGAACATCCGGGTCTCTATCGGCCATTGCTGCCGTTGTTACCTTTGCTGCCGCTGCCTTTTCTGCGGGCAGGGACCGGGATTGCTCCTTCGGCCTCTCCCGCTGCGTCTTCTCCGGCGGTTCAAACATATTCCTGAGTTCGGGCCACCGCTGTCTCCGGGCTCCGCAGGACGCATGGTGACACCCGGCGTAAATCCCCCCGCTGGGGAACTGGATGGCGAACGCCCCGTCCTGGTGCGACCCCGAAAACGGACACTTGCGGAGCGTGAAGAGTACCCCTCCCTGCCATGGCTGTTCCAAACGCACGCCGATCCCATGTTCGGATAACCAGGCACGGAGGTCGATGCTCCCGCCTTTCACCCGCGTTCCCACACCAGGTTCGGTCCGTGGGAAAATCCCGGAGATGGTACGGAGCAGATCGACGGGAATTACAATGACCGTTTCCGGCACCGTGATCAACCGCGATCGCCGGTGGGGCCGTTCCCTGGTATTGTCCCCTTTCCGGGAGACCGTCCCGTAGAGCTTCCAGATCCGGGACGCGTTGAAGTTCGCCGGGTCCACGATCACCTTCCCGTCCGAAAACATGGTGCCGAGAACTGCAAGGCAGTCCTTTACGAGGGCAGTTGACGCTTCGTCGTTGGGCAGGTCGATACGGTAGAGCAGGTGGGCACCGTTTCCGGAATCTGCCCGGACCGGCTCGGAAAATCCTTGTTCTTTCAGCCATGCGGCGACCTTTTCCGCCCGGGCAATCGCTGCATTATGTTCCTCATCCGTAGAAGAGACCCCGCTTGGCCGGACCGGGTCCAGGTCGACCGGGAGCCACCTCCGGGAGAGCACATCGCTGTCGCCGGTCGTCGGCATCTTGTACCCGAGGTTCATCATCACCCTGTTCGACCGGCGTGAAAGGAGTGCGGGGTTGACCGCGTTCAGCGTGACGTAAATCCCGGCGACATCCGGGAGCGTATCAAGGTTCCCAACCTTCTCCGCTAGCAGGTTAAAATCATCGAAATATCCGCTGTGGACCGAATGGTCTGCAAGGGCCCGGAGTTCGACAACCCCGCCCTCCGGAAACAGGGTGGCGAGAGCGCTCCCGATCCCGCCAGTCATCTCGTGCCACCGCCGCTGTCCGGACGGGACGGAAAGATCGGGGCGGAAAAAGTGTTATCCTTTGCCACCTGCCGGAAGCTGATGGGCGAAATAGTTCGGATTGACTGCCTTAAATCCAGCATCCTGACAAAATCTGACATTTTCTCTCTCCTGCCTTTCTGGGCTGAGTGAGTATCAGAGGGAGAGTTAGATAAGGGGGAAGGAAAATGTAGCCCCGGAAATTTTGCAACATGATACTTTCAGATGTTCTACAACGAACGAAATGTTTCAATCTTCAACAAAAAAGGATTTTTAAATGTTCAAAGGGGAATTCACGGGAAGTGAAACATTTCAAATCTTCCTCTCAATCCTCAAAGAATTCTGGTCTTTCAGAAACCGATCCCGGCTCAGCGCAAACCGGTTCATGTGGCGCTGCGAATTCACGGGTGTTCTTCCCCTACCCATCCGGCCGCATATACCTATTTTTTGGCTACTGTATCCTCCTTCAGTACCATCTTTGCGATCAGGAAGACAATAAAGGCGACAATGATGAAATAAATCAGGTCTGACAGGAACGGTCCCCATGCGATCACGAAGGGCCCCAGTATCACTTTAGCAGTCCGCCATTCCCCGCCGGGAACAAAGACCGTAATAACACATTGGCATGATGATGTTGTCCACCAGGGATTTTATCAGGGCCGTTGCCGCAACACCCATGATAAACGCGATAGCAAGGCCAATCACCTTGTATTCGAACAAAAATCCTTTGAATTCTTAAATCAGGCTCATTGTAAGGTTCACTCCTTTATACATTTTTCTCGGTGTCTGTAGGAAAAAAATTCGGTATCACAAGGTACGATAAAACCATTCGGACCTTGTCCGGATTCTATAATCAGATTCGGGAATAAATAAAGGGGGGTAGTCAGCTTTTCACTATTCGGTCTTACATACCGGTTTTTTCCCGGCTCCAGAAAAAATCCGGCCGCATCGATGAGCTCCGTTAATTATCCACAGCCCTGAACGCAGGGCCATGACCCTGGCCGCCATGGTCCTCCCTTCCATTGAATCCGAAACTTCTTTGAGCAACGCCTGAATGGGCAGGTGCTGTGGGCAGATTTTTTCACATGCACCACAATTCCTGCAGAGGCCCGCATATGACCTGTCCCCGGTGATCCCTCCATGCCGGGTAAGGTAATGGAAAGCATATTCACGACGATTTCCAAACATTGACGCCCCGTTGTAGAGGGCAAAACATTCAGGAATATTGACCCCTGATGGGCATGGCATGCAATAACCACAACCGGTACACTCAACCTTCATTAAGCATCGATAGGTGTCCCGTACTCTCGCGATGAGTGCCAGCTCTGCGGGGGAGAGAGAACCAGGTTCAGCCTCCCCTGCTATTTTTATATTCTCCGTAATCTGGGATTCATGGTTCATCCCTGAGAGGACCACGGTCACTTCGGGGTGGTCCAGGACAAAACGAAGACCCCATTCAGCAGGAGTCCGGCGGACGGGTGCTTCGTTCCAGATCTCTCCTACCTGCGGAGGGACCGGTCCTGCAAGGCTGCCCCCGCGGAGTGGCTCCATAACCATCACTGCGAGGCGTTTTGAATTGGCATAGTCGAGACCGGCGGTCCCGGCCTGGTTAGACTCATCAAGATAATTGTACTGTACCTGGCAGAACTCCCAGTCATAGGCATCAACAATTGTCCGAAAGGTAAAAAGGTCACCGTGAAATGAAAATCCGGCATTGAGAATCGTACCTGACATTTTTGCCTGATCGAGGAAATCCAGCACGCCAAGGTTGACAAGAGTATCCCAGTTCTCTTTGGCAAGACTATGAAGAAGGTAATAATCGATATGATCCGTATTGAGCTTCTCCAGCTGGCCCTGGATGATATGTTCCATGTCCTGCCTGGATTTAACTGACCAGGGGGGTAACTTGGTCGCAATGCGGACTTTTTCCCTGTACTCGTCACGAAGGGCGCGACCAACCAGGCCTTCACTCCGTCCCATGTGGTATGCCGGTGCGGTATCGAGATAGTTGACCCCGTGATCAATTGCATAACGTATCTGGCGGACTGCCCGCTCCTCATCGATCGTATGAGTCCGGGTCAGGGGCAGGCGCATGCAGCCAAACCCCAGTGCTGATAAGTGATCGCCGGTTTTTGGAACAGTCCTGTATAGCATCTGGTATTTCCACGGATTTTCTGTAACTCTCCAGAGATATCTTCTTCCTGGCTGATAAGGACAACGACCGCAAAAATTACCCGAAGTTCATTCTGACGGGCGGGGGATTAAAAATATATTAAAAAACGGGTGGGGGTGTCCGGGGTTCGGAATATTATGCAAACATTGCACCGAACGTGCTAATCATCCGTTGCCGGTCAAAGTCTGATTCAACTTTTTCAATGGCTGCAATGAGGTCCTCATGGGTCACCTGGTCATGTTCCTTCCGGATAGCAAACATCCCCGCTTCCATGACAATTGCCCTGAGATCCGCACCGTTTTTACCCTCAGTCAGCCGTGCAACTTCAGAGAGCTTCACTGATTCCTCAAGGTTCATATCGCGGACATGGACGTTCAGGATCGCAAGCCTCCCGGCAATGTCCGGTAATGGTATCTCGATGATACGGTCGAAACGACCCGGCCTGAGCAGAGCCCGGTCAAGGATGTCGATCCGGTTCGTTGCGCCGATGATTTTTACATCACCCCTTCGATCGAACCCGTCCATCCCCGCAAGGAGTTGCATGAGAGTCCTCTGGACTTCGCGGTCTCCGGAAGTCGTTGCCTCTGTACGGGATGCACCGATTGCATCGATTTCGTCGATAAAGATGATCGTGGGTGACTTCTGTTTTGCAAGGTCGAACAGTTCCCGGACCAGTCGTGCACCTTCACCGATGTACTTCTGGACGAGCTCTGACCCGACTACGCGCAGGAAATGTGCATTTGTTTCATGGGCAACTGCACGGGCGAGAAGGGTTTTGCCTGTCCCGGGAGGCCCGTGGATCAGGACACCCTTCGGGGGTTCAATTCCTATTTTCTCAAAGAGGTCCGGGCGTTTCAGGGGGAGTTCAACTGCCTCCCTGATCTCCGTGATCTGTTGTTCAAGACCGCCGATATCAGAATAACTTTCCGTAGGGGTCTCGATGATCTCCATGCCATAGACCTGTGAATCAAAGCTGCTTGGCAGAATATCGACCACTGCGAGTGACTGCTGGTTCAGCGTGCACCGGGAACCGGGTTTAAGCTTGTCCTGGTCGATGCATAACGAGCTCCTGACAAGAAAACGTGGCCCTGCACTGCTCCTGACAATGACCCGGTTGTTGTCAATAATATCCGTTATCGTCCCGACTACCAGCGGAGGGCTGCGGAGTTGCTCAATCTCGCTCTTTAATTTCCGTACCTCCCGCTCGTAACGTATTTTCTGGGTCTCAATATATCGTTTATCTGACTCAATCTGGCGTAGCTGCTCGCGAAGCTCCAGGTTGCGTGATTCCATGCTTGTTACCCGTTCCAGCAGGTACCGGTATAATTCTTCCGGGTTTTGCGGCTCCGGTTGCTGGCGGGCAGTCTCTGCCATTTGTGTGCCTCAAATAGATATATAGGGAAAAATGACTATAAAGATGTTTGCGACTATGCAGTGCGAATTATGTGGCGCAAATGCGCGGGCTTTGAAAAATGTCAGGATTGAGAGCGCAGAGCTCAGGGTCTGTCCCCAGTGCGAACACTATGGTGTTGAAATCCAGCAGCCAAACAGGACTACCCCACGACCCGGTACTGGTCGCCGACCGGCAAATGCACCCCCGGTACCCCATCCTGTAGCAAAAACACGACGTGATATGTTTGATATGATAGAGGGGGAAATTGTCGATGATTATGGCGAACTGGTCAAGCATGCACGGATGCAACGCGGCTGGACGCAGAAAGACCTCGCCATGGAGCTGAAAGTCCGTGAACTCTTGATCAAAAAGATAGAAAATGGCGACCTGATCCCCGAAGATGACGTTCGCCGGATGCTCGAAAAAACGCTTGAGATACGTCTCATTGATACTCCGGAAGATGAGAGTGGAAAGAAGAAAACCGGAAATGTCGTCCCCACACTGGGAGATGTCATCTCAATTAAAAAAGTAAAAAAATAGACCCCTGTATTTTTTTCCAGGTACGCAAAGGGAAAAACCCGACCTGTACAAACCAGGTATCAATAGGGAGAGAAAGGGGGCCGTGTGTATCTTGTCCCGGAACTGGGCGAAAGTTTTCCATTTTAATTTGTTTTTTCATCGTAGTGCGAATGGATCATGCTATTTAAATACTGGCAATGCGAATCTGAAAGTAATGTGTGGTGAATGTTTTTTTGCCCGTGAATGTTTTTATCACGAAGAGCAGAGCACATCCACGATGCATGAAATCTGAAAGTCCAAAAGAAGGACCCTGTTTTAGCCAGGCTACTAACCCAGCCTGTGCTGTACATCAACGACCAGCCATCCCTGGTTCTTATCGTTATTACGCTGGTTTTAGTTATCTCCCGTACTGAACGGAATCACCGATTTCCGTTTTGAAGGGAGGAGGATTACAAATGAGAGGAAAAGATATTCGTCTTGAACGTATCATGAACCGAAACACAAGAAAGACCATCATCGTCCCGATGGACCATGGTGTGACGAACGGGCCGATAAACGGCCTGATCGATCTTGGTGACGCAGTTGACCAGGTGGCGGAAGGGGGTGCCAATGCGGTGCTGGGTCATATGGGCCTGGCATTATATGGTCACCGGAAAACCGGACGGGACATCGGGCTCATTCTCCACCTGTCAGCAAGCACATCGATCGGACCTGACCCCAACGAGAAAGTGTTGATCAACACGGTTCAGAATGCATTGAAAATGGGGGCCGATGCTGTATCGATGCATGTCAACATCGGGGCTGATTCAGAGGCAGTGATGCTTTCAGACCTGGGAAAAATTGCAGTAGACTGCATGGAATGGGGGATGCCACTCCTGGCGATGATGTACCCCAGAGGGCCAAAGATCGTCGATGAGCATTGTGTTGACCAGGTGAAACTGGCGGCGAGGGTCGCTGCTGAACTTGGAGCCGATATCGTAAAAACGGTCTACACGGGTGACCCTGACAGTTTCCGTGAAGTGACCCGGGGTTGCCCGGTACCAGTAGTGGTAGCCGGTGGCCAGAAAACTGACGATCGGCGGACACTGGAATTAATAGAAGGTGCCATGGAAGGAGGTGCAGCGGGTCTCTCGATTGGAAGAAATGCGTTCCAGCATAAGACTCCGGCACGTTTTGTGCACGCTGCGGCACTGATCGTTCACGAACGGAAGAGTGTGGATGAAGCACTTGCATCGCTTATCTGAATTATCCGGAATGACAAAATGCAAGTGACCTCATAAAAAGTAAGAAAAGGTTAAAAATCAGGTGAATCAGGTAACAGAATTATCTGGAGTGGAATTAGATCATGATTGGCAAGGATATCAGGATAGAAAGAATTATCGACCGGAATACGGGAAGGGCGGTCATCGTACCGATGGACCATGGGTTTACCCTGGGGCAGATCGACGGGCTCCTTGATATGACCAAAATTATATCTGAAGTATCGGAAGGCGGGGCAAATGCAATTGTCCTGCATAAAGGGCTTGTGAAACGCGGTCATCGGAAACACGGGCGCGATATCGGGCTTATTGTGCACCTTTCGGCCAGCACCTCCTTAAA
>Ga0114951_10003938_pt1 | contig 14920 bp, 16 predicted proteins | sample AM7aDNAmetaG_FD_88677 | JGI IMG/M metagenome (GOLD analysis project Ga0114951, IMG submission 88677) | Freshwater microbial communities from Finland to study Microbial Dark Matter (Phase II) - AM7a DNA metaG | ecosystem: Environmental > Aquatic > Freshwater > Lake | place: Finland: Lake Alinen...
AGTCATGGCAATGGATGATATCGACGGGGGTGCCCAGGCCCTTGAGAAAGCGCAGGGTCTCGTGGCACAGGAAGGCAAACCGGTCGATATTGTCCGGATAATCGCCCGCGGCGTCACCGTAAAGCTCGGAGCGGTCATAAAACCCCGGATGCCTGAGGAAATAAACTTTCAGATCCTTTCCGATGGTCGTCACCCCGGCGTGCGCGTTGAAAGGCTGATGCCGGCCGTCGGTGCACCGGTATCCCGGCATGATAATGGAAACCTCGTGGCCGAGGCGTTCAAGCTCAAGCGGCAGGGTCCCGCAGACATCGGCCAACCCCCCGGTCTTGGCAAAGGGAAAAACCTCGGAAGCAACGAACACGATCCTCATATCTTTTTCATCTCCGCCCAGTTGGGGCCGGTCTTCACCGTCACTTCAACGGGGACCGTCAGTGTTACGGTTGTTTCCATCACACGCCTGACCTCCCGCGCCAGACGGACAGCCTCACCCTCAGGCACATCGAAAACAAGTTCATCATGGACCGTGATCACCATGTCGGCCGCAAAACCCTGCGTTTTCAACAAGCGGTGGACGGCCACCATAGCGGCCTTGATCAGATCCGCGGCCGCACCCTGCACCGGCGTATTGACCGCCTGCCGCCCGGCAAACTGGCGCAGGGCCATGTTGCGGCTGTTAATATCGGGAATATACCGTCGGCGGCCAAACATGGTTGACGCAAACCCGCGCTCCGCAGCCTCGGCTTCGCAGCGCAGCATGAACGCCTGGATGGCCGGATACCGCAGGAAATAACGGTCAATGAAATCCTGGGCCTCCCGTTGGGGCACCCCGAGATCTTTGGCCAGGCCAAATGCGCTCATGCCGTAAATGATCCCGAAATTGATCCGCTTGGCGCGGTAACGCATCTCGTCAGTGACCTTATCCTGGGACACGTCAAAGATCAGCGCGGCCGTGAACGTATGGATGTCCTCCCCCTTGCCAAAAGCCTCGATCAGGCGCGCATCACCCGCCAGATGCGCCAAAAAGCGCAGTTCGATCTGGGAATAGTCCGCAGACACAAGCACATACCCGCTTCCCGACGGGACAAAAGCCTTGCGGATGGCCCGGCCTATATCCGTCCGCACGGGGATATTCTGAAGGTTGGGATGATCCGCGCTCAAACGGCCGGTCTCGGCCCCCGCCTGGTTGAACGAACAGCGCACGCGTCCGTCCTTGTCCGCGAGGCGCGGCAAGGCGTCCAGATACGTTGATTTCAATTTCGCCAGCTGGCGATATTCAAGGATGAGCCTGGGCAATTCATGCAAAGGGGCCAGGCGTGTCAGCACCTCTTCATCCGTCGACGGCCCCGTCTTGGTCTTTTTAATCACCGGAAGGGACAGTTTCTCGAACAGGACAACCCCCAGCTGTTTGGGGGAATTCAGGTTAAACTCTCCTCCCGCCAGGGCATAAAGCGTTCCGGTCATATCCTGGATACGGCGCTGACATTCCTGCCCAAGGTCCGCCAGGATGGCGGTATCCAGCCGGACACCCTTGCGTTCCATCTCCGCCAGCACGCGGCACAGGGGCATTTCAATGTTCTTAAAAAGATCGACCAGTTTCTTGCCGGCAAGATCCGCCTGAAGGGGACCATAAAGCTTTTCCAGGACCGCCACCGCGTACGCCGGGGCGTCATCCCCCTGCGGGATGTCCGCCTTCAGATACGCATGCGCCAGCGCCGGAATGGTGAACGCGGACAATCCGGACTTGAGCAGATATCCGGCGAGCATGGCATCGAACATCTCTCCCCGCACCTCCAGGCCCGTCCCTGCCAGGGCCTTGAGAAGCGGCTTGGCATCATAGACACACGTGAGCACATCCGTCGACGCCCATACATCACGGAGGCCTTGAAGCTCATCGGGTGTAAAGGTGAAAACAACCCCGCCCGAGGCCGCCATCACGCGCTCCAGCACCTTGCATCCCTCCGCATCCTCCCCTGTCACGGGAAGGAGGGCAATAAACCCCGTCAATAAAGCCACCCCCGCGCACTGGGCGGCGTCATGGCCTCCGTCATTGATCGTCGCAAGCAGGGTCCCTGCCGGGGCCGGTGCTGCCGTTTCCGGCGACGATGCAAATTCTTCAGCAAGACGGCGGAATTCAAATTCGGCAAAAAGCCTGGCCAGGTTGCCGCGGTCCATCCGTCCAAAACGGATATCCTCCAGCACACAATCCAGGGGAACATCCGCATCCAGTGTGGCCAGTTCGCGGCTCAGGATGGCCGACGCCCGCCCGTGCTCGATCTTTTCCCGGAGCTTCCCTTTGATCTCGACAGACCGTGCGAGAATGGCATCGAGCGAACCGAACTCCTTTAAAAGTTTCTGGGCCGTCACACCCCCCACACCGGGGACACCGGGAATATTGTCGCTGGCATCACCGGCCAAGGCCAGGTAATCGGCCACACCTTCGGGCCCGATACCGAAACGCGCACGGGTGTCTTCCGCTCCCAGCAGGGCGTCCCGGCGGCTGTTGTAAATGCTGACCTTATCCGTGATAAGCTGCTGCATATCCTTGTCATCAGAAGCAATGATGATCTCGTGATCGCCGGCGCCAAAACGCGCCACCAACGTCGCGATCAGGTCGTCCGCCTCGTAACCTTCTTTTTCAAAAACAGGGATCCCGTACGCGCGAAGAACATCCTTGATGAGGGGGATCTGCCGGGCAAGGTCTTCGGGCATGGCGGGACGCTGGATCTTGTAATCCGCGAATTTCGCCCGGCGGAACGTATCCTTGCCCGTGTCAAAACACGCTCCGGCGTGATCCGGGGCGTATGTTTTAAGTATCTTGCGCAGGATATTGACGAACCCGAACACCGCATTGGTCGCAAGCCCGCGGCTGTTGCGCAGGTCCTGGACCGCGTAAAAAGCGCGGTAGGAGAGGGCATGCCCGTCGATAAGGAGTATCCGTCCGGCCACGTTACCTGTCCCCCCGGGCTTGGGCCAGCGCAGCCTGAATATCAGGGTCAGAGGGCGTAAAAACCAGCGCGCGGTCGAACGCTTTCACCGCTTCGGCACGGTATCCGTCTTTCATGAGCCTTAACCCCTTGTCATATTCATTCGCCGCGATCACCACCGCGGTATCAACCACAGGCTCAGGCTTTTTTACGGCGGTGTGCTGCCGCAGGTCCTGGATACGTGCCAGAAGATGTGCGGCCCCCTTGTGGCCCGCGTCCAGACGCAGGCACGTCTCCAGCGACTGTTGTGCAGCATCATAACGTCGCGCCGTGAAAAGATCGACCGCCCGCTCATAATTCATGGCCGCGCCGACGCGTCGGGTACGATCTTGCGGCGGCGGGGAGACAGGCCCCCGCAGCACCATCTCGTTTTCCAGCATCCCGCGCTCTCGCGCTATTTTCCTTTGACGCAGCAACGGGGCACGGTCCCCGATCTTCTCAAGCTCCGCCTGGGCCTGCAGCGTCCATGGATCACGCGACGAACCATACTGCACGCGCTTGCCAAAATATTCTGCGGCCAGGTCGTATTTCCCCTGACCCTCATACAAATAACCCAGATTGCTGGTCGCCGGCAGACACTTGAAGTTCACCTCCAGCGCCTTAAGATAGGCCGCCTCCGCCTCTTTCACCATGCCCAGCTGCTCGAGCAACAACCCCTTGTCATTAAGAAGGTACGCATCATCCGGCGACAACGCCTCGGCCCGTTCATAGAAAAAAAGCGCCTGGCCCAAGGCCCCGCGGCCCTGCAATTCATTCCCGCGCGCATAGTAGGCCTGGGCTTCCTGCTGTTCAAGGGAAGGCGCCTCGTCCATGGCCATGCACCAGGAAGGAAAAAAAACAACGAACAGCAAGAGCAGCCGGCCCATCAGGAAGGATCCTCCGGGGACAGGGGCAATAACTCCTGCGGATGAAAGAAATCGTCAAGCATGTCACGCGGCACAAGATCCGCCTCAGCCACCATCTTGTCCTCGCCCCACAGACCCGCCACGACCGTCCACGCCTGCACACAACCGACGGCTGTATCCATGCCGTATCCTCCCGTGAACTTCGGCATGTCAGACTGGCATACCGCATCAATAGCATAAACATCAGGCAGATTTGTCCGGAACGTGCCTGTAACCGGAATCCGCCCGGCCATCGCCAGCGCGGTATCTTCCAGAAAACGCAGGTCAGGCGAGACGTCCGCCAGCACGACCATGTCACAGGCCACCACCTTGCCGGAACAAAACCTCACGGCTTTCACCTCGGCCTCTCCGATAATATCCGCCACCCCGCCGCCTGAAGGAAGAACGCGCACCCCGCGCACGGCCAGCGCCCGCGCCAGCATGGCGGAACGGTCAGGCGTAAGGATGTCGGGCAAAAGCATATCGTGACGCGCCGCGACAATCACATCCTTGCCCGCCGCCTTAAGCGCGAGCGCGGCCCTGATGCCGGAAAATCCGGAAGGCTCGATGAGCACGGTTTCAGTGAAAGACAGGTAGCGGATCAGGTTTTTCACCGACTCCAGGCGTGCCAGATGGAACACACCCTGCCGGCGGATCCCCTTGAGGGCCGGCAGACGCGTTTGGGTCAGGTCGGCGATGATCAGTCCGTCATAATCCGCATGAGCCTTGCCGCCCGACGCCTTGCCTTCCACAGGCACATCAGCCAGAAAAACGCGCTTGCGGTCAAAATTGATGCGCGAAACTTCCTTGTCCAGGACAACCTGGACCTGTGCGGCAGCGTAAAAATCAGCGGGCGCGCCATAAATATTTTTTTCCATCACGGAACGGTCGATAAGCCCGGGCAAAAGCATCCGGTCATAGGGAAGATGCCCGTCACAGCTGATCAGGGTGACAGCCGCGGAAGGATCCCGGTCGAGTACGGCCTTGACCGCCGCGTGCGCCGCCGGAGAATTCCCGATAATGATAATATTCTTCATGCCTGGCCAACATGCTGTTTGAACATTTCTATCCCGTTTTTCATAAGCATCACGGCCGTGACAGGCCCAACACCGCCGGGAACCGGCGTGATGAAGGATGCCCGGCTGACTGCCGCCTCGAAGGCGACATCGCCTGTGATCTTGCCATCGACCGCGTTGATGCCCACATCAATGACAACAGCACCTGCGCGGACCCATTCGCCCTTGATGAAGCCCGGTTTGCCCATAGCAACAACCAGGATCTCGGCGGCCCTGACGTGATCTTCAAGACGGCCCGCACGGCTGGTCCCGCTGTGGCACACAGTCACGGTCGCATTCTTCTCCAACAGAAGCATGATGACCGGTTTTCCCACAATCTCGCTGCGCCCCACCACCACCGCATGCTTGCCCGCAAGATCCACCCCGCTCGACACCAAAAGCGCCATAGCGGCTGCCGGCGTACAAGGAATGACCTTGGTCTGCCCCATGAAGAGCCGGCCCATATTAACCACCCCCATGCCCTCGAGGTCCTTGTCGGGACGGATGGCATTGACCGCCTGGTCAAATACAATCCCCGCAGGTACCGGCTTGTGAAGCATCACCCCATGGACGGACGCATCGTCATTAAGGAATTTGATCTGGTCCAGAAGCTCTTCCTGGGTCACCTGAGGCGGCAAAAAAGTAAACTCATAGTCAACGCCGACAGCTTCGGCAGCGCGTTTCTGCGACCGGCCATAAGATGCGGCACTGGCATCATGCCCGATCACAATATTCACAAAACGCGGGGTCACCCCGGTCACCCCCTTAAGGCGGTCGACATCGGCCTTAAGTTCGGCCAGGGCTTTCACGGCAAAGGCTTTGCCATCCAGAAGGACCGCGCTCATGCGTTAGCCTCCTGCATGGCACGGGCCGCCTCGATGCCTGCCCGAAGAAAAGCCTCCGCGGCTTTCACATCACTTTTCAAAAAAGGATTTCCTTCCCGATAAAGATAGGGTGCCTGCTGAAGGCACGCCTCGCACAAGGCGATGACTTCGCACGGGACACAACCGGCCTCGGCCAGGGCCTTGGCCTGCGCCTGCGGGTCCCCGGCTTTGCGGGTGCGCAGGACATTCTGGTAAGCCTCGGCATCGCGCCCGGCCAGTGCCACGAATTCAAGACGTGCCGCATCGACCTGCGTAATGATCGCGGCGATCTCCTGCTCCACCGCCGCGCTTTTCCCCTTGCCCAACGCGTAACGGCCGGACATGGCGATGAGTGCCGCGCCCATGGCGCCTGAAAGTGCGGCCGCAGAACCGCCGCCAGGCACAGGCTGACGCCGTGAGAGTTCATCCAGATATTGGGCCAAGGTATGGTCGCTGTAAGAGATCATGAGGGATCTAGGTCAGGAAAGAAAGACAGGTTTCAGATATTTACGGAAAATATTAGGGAATGTCCAGCGTCAAAGCCATACAGCCCGCCTAGGCTGGAACTTTGACATGACTAATCATACCCGAAGGTTTTTAGTTTTGCAATATAGATTTATTAAATATATTATCTTATAAAACAGGGCCGTGGACCTTCATATCCCGAAGGCGTCCTTGAGAAGTTCGCCTTCGAAGGAACGGCCCTCCCGGGGGCGCACGGCCAGGACGTCGAAACGGGCCGCGATGTCTTCCGTGCCAAAAAACTGAATGAGGAAGGTACGGGCCACAAGGACCATGGTGCGCTGCTTGCGGCGGTCAACGGCTTCAAAAGCATCCCAGCCTTCATCCTGGCGGGTCTTTACTTCGATAAAAACAACAGCCTCCCCATCTTTGGCCACAATATCGATCTCACCCATGGGCGCGCGGTAATTGGTCGCGAGGATGCGATAGCCTTCCTTGACCAGGAATTCAGCGGCGAACGCCTCTCCGTCCTTGCCCAGGCGATGGGATCTCATGTCACACGAAATGTTGTACGGTGGACAGGCGAAAAACCGAACATTTTGACGGCCTCGCGATGTGCGCGGGTGGGGTACCCTTTATGCGCCTTGAAGCCATAGCAGGGATACTCGCGGTCGTAGGCATCCATGATACGGTCGCGCGTGACCTTGGCCACAATGCTGGCGCAGGCAATGGCCAGGCTTTGGGCGTCACCCCGAACCACACACTCACACGTATAGGGAATGGCCCCATGATAAGAATTCCCGTCAATCAGGACCTTGACATCCGCCGCAGAAAAAGGCATGCGCGTGGAAAGATCACTGACAGCCAAGGTCATGGCCAAATGCGCGGCACGCAGGATATTCACCTCATCAATGACTTTTTCATCCACAATCCCAACCCCGATCAGAGCGCGGGTCTGAATTTCGGTAAAGGCCTTTTGCCGCTGGGCGGCACTGAGCTTCTTGGAATCGCCGATCCGGGTGGTAAAATCCGTATGCCTGACAAGAACAGCTGCAGCGACCACGGGGCCGGCCAACGGACCTCTTCCGGCCTCATCCACCCCAAAAAGAAAGCGAAAGCCAACGGCTTTCGCTTGATCAAACGTGATGCAGGTCCTGTGATCTGAAACGCCGTGCCCCACTTATTGCACGGACGCCATCTCGGACGTCTGGGCAGATTCAGGCACAGCCTCCGTCTCAACACGGGCACCTTTGCCGGTTTTCTTGCGCAGATATAACAATTTCGCACGGTTCACATTACCGCGGCTGACCACCTTGAGGCTCGCGATGACCGGTGAATGGATCGGGAATATCTTCTCCACACCCTCGCCAAAGGAATTCTTGCGGACCGTGAACGTGGCCTTGCTGCCTGAACCGCCCCTGGAGATCACGATGCCTTCCCAGGAATGCAGGCGGATCTTGTCCGCCTCGAGCACCTTGATCTTCATCTTGATGGTATCGCCGATATTGAACGCCGGGATATCCTTGCGCGTCTGTTTTTCTTCGACCAGCTTGAGTTTTCCTAAACGACCTGCCATGTTGTCTGACTCCATTTACTCTTTGATTAGATCAGGGCGATATTTCCTTGTGCGCTCCAGCGCCTGGGCCATCCGCCACATTTTGACGGCCTGATGATTGCCGGATAATAACACAGCAGGTACCTTTTTACCACAAAAATCTGCGGGGCGTGTGTAGTGCGGGTATTCCAGAAGGTTATTCTCGAATGATTCATCTTCCAGGGACGCCTCCTTCCCCAGCACTCCCGGCACCAGACGGGCCACCGCATCCACCACGGCCATCGCCGGGATCTCGCCGCCAGTCAACACATAATCCCCGATAGAAAGGCTCTCGTCCACCACCATCTCGCACACGCGCTCATCCATGCCCTCATAATGACCACAGATTAAAAGGATATTCTTTTCAGCGGCCAGCTCCCTGGCTTTTTTCTGGGTAAAGACTTTTCCGGCCGGTGCCATGGCAATCACCTTCACCTTGCGCCGGCCCCGGATCTTTTTAACCGCATCCACCAGCGGCTGGGCCGTCATCACCATGCCGGGGCCTCCGCCAAAGGGCCGGTCATCGACCTTGCGGTGCGGATCAAGCGTGTAGTCCCGCAGGTCATGGACCCTGAACACCACCTTGCCCGACGCCTGTGCACGCTTCATGATGGAATCGCCCAGCACGCCGGTGAACATCCCCGGAAAAATAGTAACAATATCAAAACGGATCATCCCTCAGTCTCCATGGATTGGAACACACCTTCCTCGGGCGGCACAGCCAAAGGATAAACGGGCGCGGCTTTTAAATGGAACCGGCGCAGTTTTTTCCAGAACAACACGGCTCCGCCCAGGCAAAACACCCCCCCGGCCACGAGCGCGGCGCCAGGACCAAACCTGGCCGCAAAAGCTCCGGCCCCCAGACTGCCGAATGGCGCTGTGCCCATCAAGGCGACCGCGTAAAGGCTCATCACCCGGCCGCGCTTGTCATCCTCCACAAGGGTCTGGAGGACCATGTTGCCTCCGCCGATCCCCACCATCATCGAAAGCCCCACGAAGAATGCGGCCACGCACGCAACCCAGAAAACATGCGTGGAGGCAAATGCCGCCAGTCCCAGCCCCATCACCACAACAGCGACGGCGATCTTTTCGACGAACCCGGCGACCGATCTTTTATGCGCCAGATACACCGTCCCGACAACCGCCCCCATACCCGATACCGTCAACAACAGGCCGAACATCCTGGGGCCGCCATGAAAGACTTCCTTGACAAAGACCGGCAAAAGCGTGTGGAGCGCGGCCGCAACAGCACTGAAAAGCGCGATGATCAGCAACAGAAGCCGGATGGGCAAAAAGCCGAAGGCATACCGTACGCCGTCGCGCAGTTCACGCCCGATATCCAAGGCATGACGGACAGGCGCGTGCGGGGCCAAGCGGATGAACCAGAGGGCAACAATCACGGCGGCATAGGAACAGGCATTGACCAAAAAACAGACCCCCTCCCCAAAAGCGACAATGAGGATCCCCGCCAGGGTCGGCCCCACAAGCCGCGAGGCATTGAACATCAGGGAATTGAGGGCAATGGCATTGGCCAGATCCGAGCGGTGCTCGACAAGTTCGACCAGAAATGACTGACGGATGGTCAGCTCGAAGGCATTGACAATACCCAGAAAAAAGCTCAGCCAAAGGATATGCCCGATGGTAACCGCCCCGGTCACGACGAGTATTGTCAGGACAGCGGCCTGGACCATGCACAAAACCTGGGTCACCATCAAAAGCCTGCGGCGATCATAACGGTCCGCCACCACACCGGCAACGGGCGCCAGGAAAAGGCTGGGGATCTGTGCGGCAAACGCCACACACCCCAGCAGGAGGGGAGAACTTGTCAGCCGGTACGCCAGCCAGCTGACCGCAACAATCTGCATCCAAGTCCCGACCAGGGAAACGATCTGGCCCAGAAAAAAGAAACGGAAATTGGGATGGCGCAGTGAACGGAACATCAACCCTCCCTGTGCGCCAGCGGTGAACCGTAACGGACCAGAAAATCCTCCTGAAAATCGGCGTAACAGCCCGCATCGATGGCCTCACGGATGCGGCGCATCAGTTTCACATAATAATGGACGTTATGGTACGCAGCCAGGCGCAGGCCCAGCACTTCCCCTGCATTGAAAAGATGGCGGATATACGCGCGGGAATAATTGGTGCACGCATGGCAGTCGCATGCCGGATCCAGCGGCGAGAAGTCAGCCTTGTACTGGCCGTTGCGGATCACGACCGTGCCCTTGTCGGTAAAACAGGTGCCGTAACGGCCGTAACGGGTGGGCACGACCGTATCGAACATGTCGATGCCCATGCCAACAGCCTTGACGATCTGATCGGGCATGCCGATACCCATGAAATAACGGGGCTTGTGTTCCGGCAGAAGGTCCACGGTCCAGCCGAGGACCTCGAACATCTCCTTGACCGGCTCCCCCACAGACACACCGCCAATGGCGCACCCGTCAGTGTCGATGGCGGTCAATTCACGCGCAGAACGTTCGCGCAGGTCGCGGTACACGGAACCCTGGACAATGGCAAACAAGCGCTGACCCCGGGTGTGCATCCCGGCGGCATGAAAATGCGCATGGGTGCGTTTCAGCCACAGTGTCGTGCGGCGGACCGCGGCGGCGGCATCCTCCTGGGAACAGGGATAGGGTGAACACTCGTCCAGCGGCATCACCATATCGGAACCCAGCACCCCCTGAATATCCATCACGCGTTCGGGTGTCAGAAAATGTTTGGTGCCGTCCAGATGGGACTGGAACTCAACCCCCTCATCTGTGATCTTGCGCCAGTTCGTCAGGCTGAAAACCTGGTACCCGCCGCTGTCGGTCAGAATGGGCTTCTGCCAGCTCATAAAATTGTGCAGTCCGCCCGCCGCGCCGATGATCTCAAGCCCGGGCCTGAGAAAAAGATGGTAAGTATTGGAAAGTTCCACCTGGGCGCCCATGGCATGCAGGTCTTCCTGCGAAAGCGTTTTCACGGTGGCGCGCGTCCCTACCGGCATAAAAAAAGGGCTTTGAATATCCCCATGGGAGGTATGGATAACCCCGCGTCTGGCCCGGGTGCGCGCGTCCTTGTGCAGCAATGTATAGAATGATGTCACGGATATGCCTTAATTATTTTCTTCCACCGCCTCCTTCCGGGCAAGCGGAGCCAAACGGCATGAACACGGTGCGGTCGTGTCTCCCGTTGCAAACTTATGTAAATATCCCCTGCAGGCGGGGATCTGTATCCATGATGTGGACAAGATCCGCTGTCCTGTCCTGCTCCGACAAGACCGTATAAAAATCCGTCTTGACCGTTGGCGCGGCCCGGAATGCCGCTTCCCAATCGGTACGGCTGAAAGGATCCTCCCGCAGCGCCGTCCAGAACCCGGTCGCCTCGAACAGTTCGGCAATGCGTTCCGTACCCCGGCCCTGCAGCTGGCTGACCATATAAGTCGCCGCACCGACCTGAAGCCCGTGCAGGCGGGACTTGCCGCCGCCAAGGTCCAGGGCATGCGAGATCAAATGCTCGCTCCCGCTCGCGGGGCGCGACGATCCGCAGATCTCCATCGCGATGCCGTTGAGCATGAGCGCGGTCGCCAACAAGCGCATGCCCTCCAGATCATGATCGGGCTTGGCCATCAGCTGAAAAACCGTTGCATCGGACAAAAGGGCCGCAAAATCATCCACCTGGGTCCCCTTGATCCTGAAGGCGAGCTTCCAGTCGTAGACCGAGGTGATCTTGGCGACCGAATCGCCGATACCTGCCAGCCACAGGATGCGCGGCGCGTTGAGGCATACCTGGGTGTCAACCACGACACCATAGGGCATGGCTGACGCGAAAGAACGGCGCTTCCCCTTGAAATCCAGGCTCGACTGCGGGCTGCAAAAGCCGTCATTGGACAAGGCGGTGGGCACCGCGATATACGGCAACCGCGTCAAGAACGCCGTGTACTTGGCCACATCCAGCGCTTTCCCGCCCCCCAGTCCAATGATCACGTCAGTCTTGGCCGACAGGGACTGGAAGATCTCCTGCGCATGCTCGAAACTGGAGTTAACAACCTCCACCCGCGCCAGGACCTCGATCCCGTTGGCCGCGAGACTCCAGTCCACCCGGTCCACCAGCGCATGATCGAGTTCCTTGTTAAACAAAAGCACCGCGCGGGAAAACTGCCCCCGCTGGACATACACACCGATCCTGTCCAGGGCCCCCGGCTTGATGCGGACAAGGGTGGGAATAACAACCGATGTATTTCTCACAGGTCCTCCGGTGTATTCATCAAAAGGCTCGGGATATCGGACCAACTGTCAAAGGGCTGGAATCCCTCGCCGATCTCGTGCAATTTTTTGGCCAGCCAGCTTTTGGCGAAACGGCGTTGCGGCGGCACCAAAAGCGCGGGCGCAAGATCAGGACGTCCGTCCCCCGCAAAGGCCACACACGGCGAAACACGCAGCGCCTCACGCACCACAGCCGCCTTATTGACCCCAAGGTCCGGTGAAAAGAAAGGGGACGGTTCGGGCAGGCGCATCACAAGCCCCTTATCCGGCGAAAAATCCCCGGGATTGGCATGGACAACAAGGGAAAGGCCCTGCCCGGCCAGAAGCTGGCGAATATACCACGCACACCCCGCGGACGCAACCACCACCTGCCACCCGCCGGTCTTGAGCGCCGCCACAGACGTAGACAGACCCGGATCTATCTGCATCCGGTCAATGATCCCGGCCATCTGTTCCCGGGAAGCGCGGATGCCCGCAAAGATCAGGCGGAGCGCTTCAAAATGCGAAAGCCGGCCCGCCTCATAGTCCTCCCAAAAGCCCCCGGCCACCCCGGGGAATTCACGGCAAACCAGGTCGTAAAAATCAAACCGTGTCATGGTCCCGTCAAAATCGGAAACGAGCATGCCTGCCTGTGTCATGAGCCGGATATCCTCAGGTAATGATCGAACGCGGCATGAATATAATCTTCAGGCAGGAGACAGTCGCGTGCGCCCTGGACCACCGCCAGGATGTACTCCCTGGAAGGAGTCCCCGTCGGATGAGACTCCCGGAGATATGTCCATGCCTTGAATGCCGCCACCTCGCCGGGTCTTTTGACATCCACCAGCTTGCGGGAATAATAACGCGAATACCCCTCGCAGGCATCCAGCGCCTGCAAATGCGCCGCGGTGATCTCGAAAAGACCGCCGCACACTTCATCGTCGGGCGAACTGTCGATATTGGCCACTGCCCCGCCCCACCTGGCCGAATACCCGTCAAAAAAAAGCCAATAGTCGTCCAGGACAGCGGTGCCGACAAACCTGGCACCGGGACAACGTTCAACCAGCATCTGGTGATGATCCATATTGGACCCGTAAGCAAAATAGAACATGTCCGCCCCTCTTGTCCTGGCTGTCATTAAGGGCATTATCGCAGATTATCCCCGCTTTCGCATTATTAAACCCAGATTTTGCAGTAGCACCATCTTATCGACGAATCCCTGCGCACAAAATGGTGCGGCTGCAAGTAAAATGCGGAATAAAATCGGGGAACTAGATAATGATCATGGCGTCGCCGTAACTGTAAAATCTGTACTTCTCCCGCACCGCTTCCTCATAGGCCCGCCGGATAAGATCATACCCGCCAAACGCGGCCACCAGCATCAACAGGGTGCTGCGGGGAAGATGAAAGTTGGTGATCAGGATGTCGGTCGTCTTGAATACCGCGCCAGGATACAGGAAAATATCCGTCCATCCATGGCTCTTGCCGGTGCGCGCAAAAGCCTCGAGCGTGCGGCAACTGGTCGTCCCGACCGCCGCGATCCGGCGCCCGCTGACTTTGGCCGCCTCACAGGCCTGTACCGCCCCGGGGCTGAGCGCATACTCTTCGGCATGCATGGGGTGGCGCGTGATATCCTCCGTTGCCACAGGCTTGAATGTCCCGTAGTTGACGTGCAGCGTGACCTCGCTGAAAAGGTGCCCGGCTTTCTTAAGCTCCGCCATAAGGGGCCGGGTAAAATGCAGGCCCGCCGTGGGTGCCGCCACAGAACCCGAGCGCTTGGCATACACCGTCTGATAATTGACACGGTCCGAGGCCTCATCGGGACGCCGGATGTAGGGCGGCAGGGGGATATGCCCGATCTTTTCAAGGGAACCCAGCACATCATCCCGGTCAAACGCAACAACCCGGGCGGCCCGGTCCACCAGACGCGCGCTCACCCCGCCCGCGAAGACAAGCGTCTCCCCTTCCTTGATCTTCGCCAGGGGCCGGAGCATGGCCTCGAAACAGCGCCCGCCCAAAGGCCGCAGCAAAAAAACCTCGACCTTGCCGCCCGAAACGGCCCGGCGGCCCAGCAGCCTGGCCGGGATCACTTTGGTGTTATTGACGACCAAAAGCGAGGGAGATGGAAGATGCGCACCCAGATGACGAAAAATATCATGGGCAATAACCCCGCGCCCGCGATCCACCACCATCAGGCGCGCCTCATCGCGGCAGGCAGAAGGATACTGCGCCACAAGATTTTCAGGCAGAGAATAATCGAAATCACTCAGGTTCATGTTGTGATCACGCCATACATTACCGGTAAACGGGCAAAAATTCCTTTGGGAAAGAACTTGCACCTTTTGCACTTCACTCTAAAATAAACAAACGGAGGGAAATACGATGAAAATAAACGACATGCTCAACAAAATGCGCCAGTGGGACAACCGTTCCAACCAGTGGTTCTCGAAAAACTTCTCGGTTCTTCTTTTTGAAATCGTTCTGGGGGTGATCTTCGTGTTCTTCATCGACTACATGATGAACATCATCGCCATCAGCGATCAGGTCAAGAAGGCGAGTTTTACCGAACAGATCCTGTTATCCCAGGCCGGACTGACACTCCTTGTGGTGCTTCTTTTGTTGTTCAACTCGTTCTTGATGCTCTATTTGTTCAACAACATCCTGAGGATCCGCGGCCTGCTCAAAAACCTGGACTACAACATGGGCCGCCGCCGCAACAATCCCCGCGACGAAGACGCCTGAACAGTCTCAAAGGACAGCTCAAAAATATTCGTTGCTGATTTCTTCCGCTTTAGCCAGGATCGCCGCCCACCAGTCTTTGGGTTTCTGGGCATCAAGGCGATAACGGAACGTAT
>Ga0114951_10003939_pt1 | contig 14920 bp, 16 predicted proteins | sample AM7aDNAmetaG_FD_88677 | JGI IMG/M metagenome (GOLD analysis project Ga0114951, IMG submission 88677) | Freshwater microbial communities from Finland to study Microbial Dark Matter (Phase II) - AM7a DNA metaG | ecosystem: Environmental > Aquatic > Freshwater > Lake | place: Finland: Lake Alinen...
TAAAATATATCGAGCAACAAGGGTTAGAACCACAGGATGACAATTTCAAAACAGATGATGATCTTTAGTCGGCTTGCAGCCGAATTCAAAGCTACCGCCTTCAGGCGGTAGTAGTTTACTTTTTTTCGCGATACGACGACAAATACTTTTCCAAATAGGGCTGAATTTTTCTTAATTCACGGCCGAAGACTTCCCTCACCGGTTCGATCTCAGCGATACTGTCCATGGTGAGGATTTCTATAAAGTCGGGCGGGATAAAGCAGCCGGGCTTTATCGCGTGTATTGCCCGCGTCAAAATTTTTGCCGCGAACACGGGAAGGCAGGAAATTTTCAAACTCTTCCCCATGGCACCCGATATGAGGGCCATGGCCTCCCGGTAGGTATATTGCTCGGGCCCGGCGATATCAAATATCTTCCGGACCGCTCCGGCTTTCGTAACGGCATCAACCATGCACTCCGCCAAATCTTCAGGCGACAGGGGCTGCATCCGTATGGCGCCGTCGCCGATGGCCGAGACGCGGCCCCGAAGAATTTGAGGCCTAAAGACTTCAACAAAATCATGAAAGAGCCCGGCGGGCCGGAATACCGTATAGTTGAGGTCGCCCTCTTCGAGAAAGCGCTCCACGCGGCGCTTGGCCAGCATGACCCTTGCGACCTTGGCCTTTTCGGCGTTTAAAATACTGATATAGATGACTTTACCCACACCCTTCTTCGCTGCGGCGTCAAAGAGGTTGATATTTCCATTCCCATCGACGGTTTCATATGTATACAGGGGCGGACGCTCTTTCCAAAGGCCAACTGTTGAAAGAACGGCATCAACCCCCTCCATGACCGCGCCGAGACTCTGCGGGTCGGTCACATCGATTTTCAACGTCTCCAACACATCACTTCTAATATCGGCCAGGCGATCCAGGGATACGTCGACCGCTCTAACGGCATATCCCCGTTCCAGGGCGGTATTCACCACAACCGTTCCCAGATGGCCGTTGGCCCCGGCAATAAGTAATTTCTTTTTCATCGTTCCCCCTTTCGTCTTCTGAGTTTATGCCTCTCAGGTCAGCATTTCTCTGAAAATCCTGCCGGACCGTTTTGTGCCGATGAGCCTAGCCAGCATCTTTTGCGTAACATCATTGGCAAGAGATTGAGCAATATAGTTATTGCGCGCCTCAGCGATTTTTGTTTCATAGGCGGCATCGGTAATCTTTTCAGCTTTGCCGAGCAGGTCAAGATAGCACTCCACATACGCAAGGCCACACTGCTTCAGCTCGTCCAGCATTGCAGCTTTCGGCATGGTATACACGGTGCACGGCGAGACAAATGGCTGCATCCATGGCCTCACCGGCGCGGCGGGGAAGCGGTGTGCCCGGAAAATCGGGCCGAAGGGGTCGATGTATTTATTTGCGTAGGCTTGGTCCGGCAAAGGGGCGATCAGGTTGATGTAGGCAATGGCTTTTGAACTGGTACAGGAAAGATCGAGAAAAAATATCGGAAGATCATGGGCCTGGTCCGGATAAATGCCCAGCCCGAGATATTCAAAAGCAGGAAACTTCATCGACATGCGCATGAAGTATATCTTCCTGATTTTTGCAGCCCGCATGTTCCAGCATCGCAGAGAGAAAAGTCTCAGGGGCCAGCGAATCTCGCCCAGTTTATGAGGTGACGCCATCGGCTCAAGCGGCAGCCTGCTTTCAATGGCATGCTTAACATCACTATAATATGCTTCCATGCACCCGCCCCTCTTTATCTGTATGTTCTATGGCCGTTTAGTTAATGGGCATGTTCTTTTACCGCTATTTCCACCCGATAAGAATTGTGGTGCTGGGGTATCCCAGCATTTCCTGCGCGCGCAGGTCGAAAAAGAAGTGGCCAGTAAAATGTTTCTCCATGAGGGGCTTGATCTGGCTGTAAAAAAGCGGTTTGCCACCGATTTTTTCAGATATAGAGTCGTATGCGAACAGTTCGCCCGTGTAGTTGAACATATCGCCCAAGACGACGATATCTGTAACGGATGCCATGTTTTCCAGTGCCGAAATGTTGGAGTACATGATTGAGGCCCGCTCATAGATGAGGCAGGGGCGTTCAATTGATTCGAGCAGTTCCTGCGGCGGCGGCTGGCTGATGTCCCACGGCATTGTCCGCAGTGGATTTGCCGGATAGGCCAAACGGTGCTTCTCAATTTCATTAAGCACGGCCGGGGCTACATCGGTTACAATAAGCGGGAGCCGACAGCTGCTTTCGGCCATGTTTTTCAGCATTATTTCAGTCATATGCCCACGGCCCGCACCGATTTCAATAAGAGTTTTAACGCCAGCCTCTTCGGCAAGCAGCAGGGTGATACGGGCAATTGTTTCGCCCCATATTTTATAAAAAGGCGATATGGCGAAATGCGCGAAACTTTCACGCAGAACGGAATTGTTCCAGTCAAAAGACCCTGTAGCATCCATGCGCAGTACTTCACGAAGCATCCTGAATTCATGCAGATATGATTCAGGGCACTCCTGCTCATTCACCGGCGCGCTGTCAATCAGGCGTTGCGTTATGTCCGCAAATTCGCGCCATCTGGCAAATTGCTCGCAGAGAAATGCAACATAGTGTTTTTCAAGATCGGCAAGCTTTTGCTTAAGTAAATTTTTTGCAATTTTCATAGCTGATCCCCCTTTATTAATGTGGACTGTTTATGAATTTGAATTCATATTCATTTGGCGCGCAAAATAAAAGGGCCTTCACAGCCCCTTATTTTGTTATTTGCAAATAAATTTTTCAATCAGCCGAACGATCGACTGATGTGCGTCGGTTTCGTTATAGCCTATACTCTGGCCGCTGAAGGAGGAGAAAAAAAGCCCATAATGGAGTCGCTCGATTGCACCGCAGAGCACCTGGCGCATGACAGCCGGATTAAGCGTTTTATCAAAGACGCCAGCCTTCTGCCCCTGGCTGATGATGCCGTCAAATATTTCCAGCAGTTTTTTGTTCTCTGCAATGATTTCCCTGCGTTTGTCCTGCAAATTTTCTTCTTTTATCATCACAAGATGGGGAAGGGCCTCGTTGAGTACCTTGACGGTGTGCAGAGACTCCTTGTTCTTGAAAAGCCGCTGTTCGAAATTATGCAGCACTGCATGCAGCCGGGCAAGCGGGCCGTTAGCCGAGGCAACCAGTTCCTGATTGGAGGTATTAAGTGTCTGCAGAAAGCTCAGGATGATTGACAGAAGCACATCCAGTTTGTTGTGGAAATATGAATAGATGAGGCCGGTTGAGATGCCGGCAGCCCTGGCAATGTCTGAAATAGTGGCATATTGATAGCCCTTTTCAGCAAAAATTTTTGTTGCAGCTTCGAGAATGAGCGCCCGTTTGCCGTCTTCCATGTAGTTGAAAATCCCTGTATGAATTACTTGTTTGAATATGAATTCAAATTCATTTTAGCACTCCTTTTTTTTCTGTCAAGGCAAAATCTAAAAGTCTGAAAAAAAAAGCCGGGGGTGTGTACCCGGCTTTGTGTTTTATTTTAGCACTAGAGCAAGCCTTACCGTAGGGTAGAATCAGGGGGTGCAACGGGAGACTGCCCGTTTTTCATAAATGGCGGTTGGCCACCGGAAGCCTTGCCTGCCGGTGGCATCTGTGATGGCGCCTGTGCCGGCGGAGCATTTCCATCTTTTAAGAAAGGTGGAAGATTTTCCGGCGCTACCTGTTGAACCTGCTGCTGCCCTTCCTTTAAAAAAGGCGGCAAAGATTCAGGACCGTTTCCCGAGGCTGACGGCGGCAGTATGCGGCCTAAGATGTCGATTTGGATAATGTTGTCGTTCTTAAGGTCTGTGGTGATTGTCAGGTTTCCCTTAATGGAGTCTCCCGTGAACACGTCTTTAAGCAGTGCATGCAAGCGGTATTCTTTGCCAGCCTCAACAGTTTCAATGCTGGTGGTGACTTCGGGAATGGTCGATTTGATTTCAAGCACCTTGAAGTTTACATTTTCAACAGCCTTGAGCGTGATGAAGCGCTCAGTCTGCTTGCCCTTTTGGAACAGCCCGAAGTGCAGCTGATTGGGCATAACGACTACTTCTCCGGTCACATCGCCCATAACATCGAGCTGAATGTCTTTCATGATCTTATGATCGGTATGAATCGTGACCTTGTCAAAAAATCGACCGGCCCTTATGGTCGGCAGCAGTATAATCTTGATCTGACGATAGCTGTCATCGTCATATCCCTTGGGGTTTAATTCTACTTTTATATTAGGATTTGATGATTCGGAACCGGTGAGTTTTGTTTTATCCTTGTCCTCACCGGATAGTGAGGCATACCGAACATGCTCCAAGCCCTTTTTTACCTGGTTGAAGGTTACGCGGTTTGGTGAAATTCCTATAGCCTCCACAACTTCGGCGCTTATCGTCAGGTTGATTGCCTGTTGCTCAGGGTCATTGGTTGTAACTGCAATGTGTTTTTCCCGCTTGCCGCTTGATCCGGAACCCGTCTTAAATGTTATTTCAATTTTGCTTTCCCCGCCCGGGGGAATTTCTTTGGCCGAAGCCAAAGCTGCTGTGCAGCCTCAGCCAGCCTTGACGCTCTCGATAATAAGCACTGCCTTGCCGGTGTTTTTGAAAGTGAACGAGTGCTTAAGCTCCATGTTCGGAGCTGATTTACCGAAATCATGCGAAAGTTCCGCAAACTGAATTTTTGGCTGCGGCGCATTAGTATCTGCTGCCTGGGCCTGACTGAGACAGAAACCCAGTAGCGCCATTAACGCAACCGCTGTGGGCCATTTTTTTTGTAAAGCATTCATGTCGGTGGAGCCTCCTTCTAAGTTAATATAATGTTTACCGCATAGCATTTAATAATTCCGCTACTTATAGCACTACGGTTTTTTTTTGCAATGCATTTTACGTCAATTTATTAGCTTTATTCCTGCATGTTCTCTGTTTTATTGCCGTTCAGTGTAGGTGGCAGACTGCCGCTGTTTAATTTTTACCTGTTGCAAAAGAGACTGTTTCATGGCTAAATATTTCATCTGGTAATGCTTAATTTTCAGGTGACAAATTTATGAAAACAGATCTGGTTATCGACTATCTTGTGCGCTGGCTTCACGACTACTGCGATAGCGCCGGCATGAACGGTTTTGTGGTCGGCATTTCAGGCGGCATAGATTCGGCGGTAACTTCTACGCTGTGTGCTAAAACCGGCAAGCAGACAATTTTGCTGAATATGCCCATTTATCAGGCAACAGATCAGCTGGACCGGGCCGGTCAGCATATTTCCTGGCTTGAGCAAAACTACTGCACTGTTCGTGATGTTACCCTAGACCTGACGCCCGTGTTTCAATCAATCGAGAGGACTTTTTCCAAAGACATTCAGGACGGGCTCACTATGGCCAATACCCGGGCCCGACTGCGGATGCTGACGCTGTATGCCTATGCTTCCCATGACCGGCTGCTTGTTGCAGGCACCGGCAACAAGGTTGAGGATTTCGGCATTGGTTTTTTTACCAAGTACGGTGATGGCGGTGTTGATATATCCCCTATCGCAGATCTTATGAAAACAGAAGTCTATGAAATCGGCCGCATCCTGGGCATAAGCCAGGCAATTCTAACCTGCCCGTCAACCGACGGTTTGTGGCAAGATAACCGCACGGATGAAAGCCAGATCGGGGCCACCTACCCCGAGCTTGAGCGCGCTATGCTGTTTGACGCAGCGCCCCAGGATGAAACGCTTCTCAGCGCGAGGGAGAAAGAAGTTCTTGCAATTTATAGGAAATTAAATTGTGCCAACCGGCACAAAATTGTGCCCATTGCATGCGCGAAAATACCGGCTGACCTGCGCTGACAAGAGGCCCCGCCTTTGTTTGTTGGCAATTATTATGCTAAGACGTGTGAATTTGTTAACAATACATCCTTCATGCTCACATAGCTTCGAATTGATTAGATCTTCGTGTAGCATAAAAGCAATGCAGTTCTTGTGTTTTATAGAGTAGATTACTGCCTCTCCAATTGCCTCTTCAATGGGGCTCTCAGGTGAATTACCGTTTATTCTTTGCCATACCGCTATCCATATTCTTCTCTACTAATTTACAAATTGCGTTCAGTGTCGCCGCCACCCCTTTACCGGTTACGGCACTTGATTCAAAAACCGGAACATTCATGGTATTGAGCATGGTGCTGAGTTGATTTGCAGGCATGATATCGGGCAGGTCACGTTTATTATACTGCAGAACGAACGGGAATGAGGCCAGATCTTTTTTGTAAAAACGCAGATGTTCCCCGAGATCTTTCAAGCTTTCAATATTGTCCTGAATTTTGCTGGTTTGCGAATCAACGACAAATACGACCCCGTCAGCGCCCATCAGCACGGCGCGCCGGGTGAGAGCATACTGCACCTGGCCCGGCACGGTATATAGATGGAAGCGTGTCTTAAACCCGCTAATATATCGCTCCATTAAGAGAAAATCAAAAAACAGCGTTCGGTCGTTTAGCGTTGGCAGTGACACAAGTTCTCCGCATTGCTGGGGACCAAGCATCTTATGAATGCACTGCAGATTTGTTGTCTTGCCGCACATCCCCGGACCACAATACACTATTTTTAAATCAATTTCGCGTTTTGCTAAATTAAACATGGCCATAAGTTTTACACGTTCTTTATAAAAGATTTATTATTTCCGTATCAGCCGATCTTGAAATTATGATCAGCATCATACACCTTTTGAAAAACATTCAGGGCTTTTTGTGATCCCCCTTTTCTTTATAGGCCAGTCCAGACTGATAAATCAGGCTGAGCCGGTATTGTTTCATGAGCTTGAGAGCTTTCCCGATCAGGTCATTGGCAATTTCGAATTGGCTTAGAGCCATATGGCACTCTGAAAGATTTATATAGCATTTGGCTTTATTGTCAAGCACAGCTATGACAGCAATGTAAAAGTCCTTTTTCGAACCGTCTGTTTTTGAGCTGCAATTCGAGGTGTCGCAGCAGATAGTTTGATTCTTTACCACATCTGGATTTTCAATATGCAGTGGTTGTGGATTGTTCAGTAAAATCCCTTGTTTGCTGTTCTTAATGTTCACTATGGCTGAGTTCTATGGTACATGTCTTGAAGGGGTATTGAAAGAGCCTAATGCTGTTTTTTTATTGTCCCGTAAAGAATAGCTGCAATATCGTGCCAACGCTACAAGCCCTTTGTGAAACCCCAAGAGAAAATTTTATTGAAAAGCTTACACAAAACAGGCATAGTGGAAAGCACTTTTGGCGCCCGTAGTTCAATGGATAGAGCGTCGGACTTCGAATCCGAAAGTTGGGGGTTCGAATCCCTCCGGGCGCGCCAGTAAATTCAGGCACTTAGCTCGCTTTTGAGTTAAGTGCTTTTTTATTGTGCTACCCTATTGATACCCAAAAAGAAAAAACAGGCCACTTTTCCACAGATCAGCAATTCGGTTTCAGGCGGACAAAAGGCAGGGGGTAACTTGCCAAGGGTAGGCAGATAAAGGCAGCATACAAGGCGATTGTGTGCGCCTGACGTGGCATTGTGCAGCAGGGCAAACGGTTGATTGAAATGAACCGCCCCACACACCGCATATAATATTTTAGGCAGCTTTACGGGGCCGCTTATTCCTTATTCCCCACCATCGGCGCAATTACTTCAAGCACTTTGCGTGTCACTGCCCTTAGTGCTGGGCTGCGATCAAGGGCGGCATTGATGCTGTCGGCATTGTTGTAATAGATTTGTATTACCTTGCGGCCAACCGCGCTTTGGGCAAGTTTGCTGTCGCGGAAAGACCGCAGGTTGTCAAGTTTAGGATCCCCCTCACCTAGCAACTTTAAGGCAGGACAAACAACGGGGGTATCGGGGGTATCATTAAAAGATTCACACTGCCCTGAGCGCACAGGCAGAACATAATTGCCAACTTGAATTGGACTGATACAAAATCGCCGACCGTCTGAGAAGTCTACACAATATACTACGGTCGAAATGGGCAATTCGGGATAGGCGAGAGTAGATGTCCAATATTGGTCTGGCTGAACATTTTTGAAACCTTGATTATTCAGCCATGCTGCTGGGCTAGGTGCCTCAACGTTCACCAAACTTTTTAACTCAGACAAGGTGGGTACCCGCCATCCATCGCAACCGCTAAGCTCTAAAGTACCGCAATATTCAAATGCTTCAGCCCAAGTTTTTTGTCCCGTATCACCATTTCTTGCCCACAAAAGACCTGTGGCACTATCACTAACAACGTTTTTATAAACAGTAAATTGGGGGGTTGCTGTCGTCGTGGTCGTGCCGATGCCAATGGTCGTCGTGGTTGTCAGCTGTGTGGTCGTGGTTGTCAGCTGTGTGGTCGTAGTTGTCGGTTGTGTGGTCGTGGTTGTCGGGTGTGTGGTCGTGGTTGTCGGTTGTGTGGTCGTAGTTGTCGGTTGTGTGGTCGTGGTTGTCGGTTGTGTGGTCGTAGTTGTCGGTTGTGTGGTCGTGGTTGTCGGTTGTGTGGTCGTGGTTGTCGAAGGCAGGGTAAACAAAGCAGCAGGATAGCCATACCACGGATTCCCAAAACCCGAGGCCTCGGCTAGATAGTAAACAGTAAAGCCACTTGCGCAAGCACCAAAAACGGTTTCACCCAACTGAGGAGCATTTCCGTAAAAATATGCACCGGACAAATTGGTGCAACCCCCAAAAGTATTATCCCCCATGCTCGTAACTTTGCTCGGAATTGATACGCTGGTCAAACCGGTACAACCGGAAAACGCATAATGCCCAATGCTCGTAACACTGCTTGGGATGGTTATACTGTGCAAACCAGTGCAACCTTGAAAAATATGTTGCCCAATGCTCGTAATACTGTCAGGAATGGTGACGCTATTCAAACCGGTACAACCTTCAAAGGCATGTTCCAAAATGTTTGTAACGCTGCTCGGAATGGTCACGCTTGTCAATGTGGTTATATTATAGAAAGCATTATTACTAATTGTCGAAGTCCAAAAACCACCCAATTTATCAGGGATTGAGATAACCCCACCAGCACCAGTATACGCCGTTAATGTGGCGTAACCACCAGACTCGGTATAAGTATAATCCCCATCTTGCGCTGCAAAGGCAGATGATGACAGAAACACAGAAACAAAAACCAAAAACGATAGAATGAATATTGGTTTACTGAACTGCATATATAACCCCCTTTGAAAATTATTAATTTTCATTTAATATCAGCTAACATCACTTGGACTAGTAAAGCAATAAGAAACTCTTTAATAAAAGGGGAGCCACTAGGGGCGGACGGGCAGCAAAGCACTGAAGCTAATTCAGCAAGCGCAAAAATAAAGCGGCAACACGGATGATAACGGCCCATTATGAAAGAACGCAAAAGGCATGACAGCAGCTTTACCGCTGGCATGAGCTTTTGTTCCCTGATTTCATAATGTCGCGTTATCAGCTGTTATTGCCGCGTTCAACTATTCGCGTGCGTGCCCAGGACGACAAAAAACAAACAGCGTGGGCGGGCGGGGGAATTAAAATGCTTTTGATTTCTGGCTGGGAGCGCAGGAAGCGAAGGACACAGCGGCCTTTTGCTGTGGCCGCAGCCCGAGCACCCAGACAGCAATGCAGAGTAACTAAATCTGAATATGACCTCGCCTGTCGCCGGAGCGAAAGCGACAAGCAGGCGCAAGACGGGCGAACGCACACGGACAAGCAAAGGAACAGATACGGCGGCTGTCGCCAGCCCGAAGGGCAAGCAGCCGTCCGGCAGAAGGGTCTTAGGTGTGGTCAGACTAATTTAAATATTTTGCACAGTATAGCGATAGCCGCTAGCCCTGCTATTATTCTATTTGCTAACCCAAAAGATTTAACCTCACCTTTTTTCAAATAGTACACATCCCCAAATAGCAAAATTGCAATAGCAATTGGTTGAAGCGGGAAATATATCAACCAAAAAAACCATTGTTTTCTATAGAATGGTACTTCGTCATAGCTACTGTACAACTGAGTTGCTTTAACTAAGGGGTTTTTTTTATCAAGTTCCTTCATGCTTTTTATATACTTCATCTGAGCTTCTGTTTTTTCTGAAATGCGAGGTTGCTCTAATTCAACTTGTGCTTTCTCTTCTTTTATTAGCTCATCACTAGCGCCGTTTTTCAAGCTAGTTGGTCTAAAATTATCCGTTATTTCAGATGGGCAACTTTTTTCTTTAGACATTTTTCCCCATGACCGATATAGAAATCCGAAGGCAAGCAGCCCAATACCTAGAGCTATACCAACCCTATTTTCAATTGGATAGCCATAGGATCTTTTACCAAGCAAACAAAAGCAAATGATTGAAGGCCCGGCGATAAAACAAATTAAATCAATCAGTTTTGATTTGTTTATGTTTTTCCATTTCATACACACCCCCATTTTGCAAACGAACATTCACAAACACAGCTTTGCGATGAAGTGAATATAGGGCGCGTTCTGTTTGTGTGTCAAGGATGAAATATGAAACCCACGGGGGGGGGGCCGCTTTGAAAAGCACCCCTTCACGGCATAGGGTCATTTCACGACATAGCAAAAAAATAACTACCTCGTACTTCGGGCTATCATACACATTTGTCTCGCCTCTCGTACTTTAAATAAGTAATGCTCTCCGAAGTCACTTCGGAATTCCGAGGTTCACTTCGGATTTATAAACTACCACTACGAACAGTATCCGAGAAGGAACAACCTTTTGATTTTATTTTATTAAATGGGGCGCTATGGGGTTTCTTTCGCTTCAAGACAGGATAAAATAAAAGTGACGCATGAGCTGGCGGCAAGCGGTCGCCTTCTTTTAAGCCGAGAAACTTTCTTGTATTTCATTCCAAAGACCGCTTGCCGGTGCTGCCCGTAAAGCCGCTTTCTCTGCCTGATGCGCTGCCTCGGCCTGCTGCTGTTCGTTGAACCTTGCCGACAAAACAAGCTCCTGCGCTGTCCTGAAAAAGAAAATTAAGCCTTACCGCTTCCACCTATTGGAAACCCTTGTTTGCTTAAAACGATTTACGCATGATAATTCGTTTTTGCTGTCTAAAACAGAACGTGCATTTTTCAGCCACTTATCATAGGGCCGCTTTGGTGCGGGTATCACCTTAGAGCCGAACGGTTTTTTATCTAGGTGAAGGCCGTGCCAGCAAAAGCCGCGACCATGTTCTAATTGAATTGCTACTGACGGTTGTGTCTGCATGTTCAATCCTTTTTTAGTACATACACATGGTATACTGTAGAGTCTCTAGTTTTTAGAGCGGTGAAACTGACAGAAAATGCCCTACAACTCTAATTTTTAGAGCGGTCATTTTACTGAATACCCATGCTCCGCTCTAGTTTATGGAGCGGCACCGCTCTAGTTTTTATAGGTGACTTCTGTTTTCTTGCATGCATAACAGCAAAGCCACAATGCCGCCGAACACCTTTGAGCTTTTTCATTTCTCCGGGCTTAAATTTATCAGTGCCATAATCCCGGAATCGCATTGACAGCCGGTAAATGCTGCAACTCTTAGCACCCGATTTCAGGCCGCCGCGTTCTATCAAATCAATGAAACCCATGTTTTCAAGTTCAATCAAGCAACTACTGACCGTTTGAATTGATAAGCCCGTATCCTTCACAAGGATGCTGTAGGGAAGCTTTATATCTTCACCACAGGCACCCGGCAAAGTTCCATAAGTCTTTGCCCGTAAAATTGAATAAAGCTTGTAAGCACTCCCGGTTAAAGCCTTGAACGCATGACCATATAACAGGCTGTCTTTTTCAATAAGCAATACACGCTCATTTGTTCGTCTTTTGGGGTCTTTAGATTTTCCCATATATCACCATAAGGCTTTCATGCTGTTTGTCGTTTCTAGGTGCCAACATAGCCCCTTACGCGGCCTTTTCAGGGGCTTGCTTTCGGCCCCTGCCCGGTGTATGTGCCTTACCCATGCGAAACGGGAACAAAGGGCAAAGCTGGCTTGTACATTCGGCTACTTCCCGAAACTGGAAACCCATACATTCAATGCACTGGTGCCTTATAGCTTTAATAGGTGTTAAATTTACTGTAACCGTTTTGCCGCCGTCTTTGCGGATTGTATGTTTAATCATGGCAGGCTCCTTCGCACTGACAAGAAGGCAGGCTGTCGGTAGTGATGACAGGGTTTCCGGTCGCCCACTGCTCAAACTCGGCGAGCTTGTAGTAGGCGCGTCGGCCTATGTGATAATACTTCGGGCCTTGCTTCTTGCTTCGCAGGTTCGCAAGTGTGCCAGTATTCAGGCTGAACATTTGCGCTGCTATAGCGGCGGTGATAAAGATTTTAGGAACTACGGTGGCGGGTTTCTTCTGCTTCTGGGGTTCGAGCTGTTTCTGTTTTTTGATCATGGTGCTATCTCCATAATTGTGATTCTTAATTATGAAGATAAAGACAAAATGATACTGAATATAGGAAGAGTAAGCGGGAAAGTTATTCTTCCCAGTCGGGAAAATTTTTAAAAGGATTTTCAGTTAATTGTATGGCTGAATTGTAGTTGTGTTTCAAAGTATGCCGTGCGATGAAATCCTGATAATCGTTCGAGATTTTCGGCAAAAGTATTTTTGCTATTTGATCAACGTCTTTTGTTTTGCACATACGCATACCTGCGGCTACAGCGTCCAACAAGCGCAAATATCGCACCCATTCATCTATAAGCCTGCGCCGATCTTTTACATTGAATTCTTTTTGCTGCACCAAAAGTTTATTGTGAACCCTTTTTAATTGCGGTTGTAATGGCCGCGTAAGATCGAACACGGCCACTGCTTCGGACTCTTTGTATTCAAAAAAAGGAGCATCAGACGACTTATCAAGCACGCGGCCCGGCAAAGATATTGGTAAGCCAACTTTTTTTAACCAAACACTTGCAATGCCTGACTCTGATTCAGCCTTTTTAAAATCGTCAATAACAGGATTCAATAAGATTGTAAGACCCCATTTGTCCGCTTCGGTAATGGCGGTTTTTCCAGTAAGAACAGCAACCTGTTTGTGCTGGTCGGCAAGAAGCCTTCTATATTTTGCCTTATTATAATTTGCAGGGTTTATAAAATGTTCAAGATTGGCTTTTTGATAAGCCTGCAATTCTCTATCCCATGCTTTTTGATATTCAGGATTTCGCCTTAAAAATTCCCATGCCCAGCGCTTCCTCTTTGTCTTTGCATTAAATCCTTTGTAGTCGCCTGCTTTTCTCCAGTCTTTCATGCTTGCACCTGCGCTGTCTTGTCCTGCTTCTTGGCGAAACCCTGCTCTAACAACTCAACGGCGCGTTTTTTATGGTCGGGCGATAAATGGGCATAGCGTCGTGTCATGTTAGGCGACTTATGGCCTAGAAGCGCGCCTATTGTGAGAATACTTTCACCCTGTATGGCAAGCCATGACGCAAAGGTATGGCGCAGTGAATGAAAACTGATATGATGCCGTCTGTCGGTATAGCCCTTGTTAATTTCCGTTGTTGCTGTGATCTCGCCGAACGTCTTTGATACGGTTTCTATTTTTTCGCCCTTAGTGCTGGTGAACACATAATCGCCCGGCTTACGTTCATTGTTCTTATCATCTTTCGTGTATTTGCCAAGCATTGCTTTAACTGCGGCTGTCATGTATGCCTTGCGAGACTCGGCATTTTTCGTGTCTGATATGGTTATAAGGTCATTGTCAAAATCAAGGTCGTGCATTTTTACATTGAATATTTCACCGGCGCGCATGCCAGTATGAAGGCTTAGCAATGCCATATCCGCAAGTTGGCCGGAAAGCGCCCGAACACTGGCAATAAGCCCCTCGGCTTCGTCGTAAGAAAGAAAACGCTGCCGTTCGTTCTGGAGCTTCGGCATTTTAACGCTACAAGCAGGATTCTCGCCTTTATACAGGCCCCATACTTTAGCCTTGTTGAATATCTGCCGCATGAGCTTCAAGCAATGGCCTATAGTGGCAGGTGCAAGGCCCTGCGCCTTCAACTCGCTTGCCATTTTGCTTAAATCCCATGAAGAGATAGCGGACAATCGCCTAGTATCAAAACGCTGCTTTAAATGGTTTTCATATCTATTGACTTCGTCGCGACCGGCGCGGGTTCTGTTATCTTTTGCCCATTGCATATATTTCTTAGCCACTTCGGAAAACAGCGGGGCTTTCTGTTTGCTCGGCAATTCCTGCCCATGCCGCATGGTTCTTATGCGCTCGGCCCGGACTTGATCGGCGAGCTTCGGGCTATATCCCTCAGACTCAAAGCCTACCTTTTCCCATACCTTGCGCCCGTCTTTCTTGTAGGTAATATCGAAGGCAATATCAGGTATGCCGTTAGGCGTGGTTCTATCCTGCGCCGTTCTGGAGTAAACGCCGACGTACTTTGTTTTGATTCTCTTCATAGCCTTGCCCTCATACTCTGAATTTAAAAGTTTTGCATGTCCGCAAAGTCTCAGCCTGCTTTATTCGTGCTATCCTATTGATACCCAAAAAATTTAAATTCAGTGATTTGAAATGAGAAAAGGTAGCACGCCTCAACTACCTAAGTATCATAATTTACAGATGTAATTATGTCAAGTGATATTGTGTTAGTACGAAGGTATGATGGCTAGAAACGGACTTCGAATCCGAAAGTTGGGGGTTCGAATCCCTCCGGGCGCGCCAGAAAATTCAAGCACTTAGAAGCTTTTTAAATTAGGTTTCTAAGTGCTTTTTTGTTGTCTGGTGATTTTGTCCACACATAGCCCCTGTACTAGCGCAATAATTCGGTAAATTTTTAGAGTTTATCAAAAGACGTTTCATAATTCAATCCCCCATGGCTGGGGCGGCAAATAATGGCCCTGCAACAGGATGCTGTATCCTGCTCCGTTATTGTCCCCCTCGGGGAATGGGAGAAAAACCCTCGCCTTTAGGCGAAGACTTTAGTAGGCTTGCGGTATGGAGAACTACCGCAAATCAAGCCACACAGTTTATGATATCAAGTATCATATA
>Ga0114951_10003940_pt1 | contig 14909 bp, 5 predicted proteins | sample AM7aDNAmetaG_FD_88677 | JGI IMG/M metagenome (GOLD analysis project Ga0114951, IMG submission 88677) | Freshwater microbial communities from Finland to study Microbial Dark Matter (Phase II) - AM7a DNA metaG | ecosystem: Environmental > Aquatic > Freshwater > Lake | place: Finland: Lake Alinen...
CATTAGTGCCGGGATGCAACCGCGCGGCGATGTTCCACGAATCGTATTCCGGATGGATGCTCTCGAAACGGTTCGGCCCGCGACCGACATATTCGCCGTTGAGGTAAAGTTGGTAACGCGTGTAGGCAAAAAGATGCAGTTGTGCCGTGGCGGGAACGTCACGCAAAAAGAATTCGCGGCGAAAGCCGGCGTGTAAACTTTCATCAGTCACGGGTGCTTGTAGCCAGACGAAAGAGCTTTGCAGTTTGGCACCCAGTTCGTTGGCAACGCACGCTTCACCGGAAAGCAAAGCCAGCGCACAAACTGTCAACATTTGCCGGAGCCATGTCCGGCGTTTAGTTTTTGATGGTTTTGTCATAATTCAACGCTGCTGATACTTGGGAAGCCTTTTTGTTCGAGCCGGATTCGCTGACCAGCGTCACCACGCTGCGGGCGGGAACAGTGAAAATGTTTTTGCCGATGATTTTTTGTCCGGGTTCGAGATTTTTTTCATCTGCTGTGATGTAAGTCGTGAAAATGCGCTCCGCGTCAGAAGATTTGGCGAATCGCAACCGAACATTTTTCGCCTCATAGGCACAGTTCACAAACACCAGCGCCGCGGTCTTGTCTGGTTCATTAAAATATGCCGACGCCAGCAAGCCTTGAACATCCTGCGGGCCGGACAGTTCCACCCGCACCATACCGGGCCGGATAAAGCGGCTGAAATTTCCCAGCGTCCAGAGCAGCTTTGATTCGTAAATCGTCTCCGCGTCGCCGGGTTTTTGGTAGTCGGTGTAAATCAGCCCGCTTTTGAAATCCTCGTTGGCCACGGCCAGCCACCATTGCCACGATGACGCGTTCACGAGCGTCAAGTCGCAATGGATGATCCGCGCCACGCGCAGCGCGGTGTCCATGCCGAGGTCGCGCCCCGGTTCCATAATGCAGTATTCACTCTGCCAAATTTTCCAGCCCGGAAAATGCTTGAACGCTTTGCCCAGTTGCTCACGGTCCGAAACCAGCTTGCCCGGCATCGCGTCCGACCAATAGCTATGATAGCTGATGACACCGCCGAAACACGCCGCCACGGCCGGAACGCCGCAAATCCAATTCAGATAATTCCCATAGCCGTTGTGCCACCGGTCGCGGGCTGCTTGATCAAAAGCATACATGTCCGGAATCGAGCCGGACTCCGGACCGAGGATCTTCGTCTTCAGACCATCCGCCACCAACCGTGAATGAAGCACGGTATAAACATTTTTCAAATCGGCGTTTGAATAGCGACAACCTTCCTGGCCATGCTGCCATTCCCACTGCGGCTCGTTGACTGGCAGGACAAAATTAAAGTTAATCTGCTCGGTCAGATCGGGATTGTCGCGAAAATGAGCGATGATGTCGGAAAGATATTTGGCAAAATCATTTTCCGTCCCCGGCTTGAGATTCGTGGTGGAGCTGGCATCGTGGCCAAGATTGCTCAAGCCGTTTTTGGTTAGACGCAGCGGCGGGCTATAGGCTGTGGCGAAAAACTGATTCACGCCGTGCGCTTTGGCGGCGCGCAAAAACCAACGCTGGCCGGCTTGCCGCGTCCAGTCGTATTTCCCCGGCGCGGTTTCAAACGATTCTGTGGTGCGCCAGTCATCGCGGATGGTCTGATGATTGATGCCCGCGCCGAGATTGAAACGCCAGCCAGACAAACCGATGCCGGTATTGGTGGAAAACAGCAGGTCGGCGATTTTATTTTTGTTCGTCTCCGACCATTCCGCACCAACTTTCTGGATGCTCCAGGCGTCGTTCACACCAAAATTATCCATCACCTGATAATGAATGGAAGTGTCCAAAATAAATTCCTGCACCTCCGAAGCCCGCACCCCCGGCGCGAGGCAAAAGCAGACCAGGCAGGCTGCACAAAATTGAAATTTTTTAAAGGAGGAAGTCATTACGGTCCCAGCAATGTGCGGTAAAACCGGCGGGCAAATCCAGCCGTATTCGTATCCGTCCAGTTGAAGGGCAAACCAACCGGATTAGTGGTGAACAGATTCGTCCAAGTGACAAGATTGGTGGAGACTTGCACGGTGTAATCCGGTCCGACGACCCCGCCAACCGACATTCTAAACAGTCCATTGCTGAAGCTCGACGACGACAGCGTCGGCAGCGCCACCGGCAAAACCGTCACGGAAAAATTTTGGGTGGCGCTCAAGCTCGGCGAGCCGTTGTCCGCAACAACCAAGCGAAAAGCGTTGGTCGAACAGGCCTGCGCGATGAGCGGACGCCAGTTCAAAATGCCATTGGTCGAATTCACAACCGCGCCCGCCGGTGAGACTGGCAAAGAAAACGTCAAGATTGCGCGGGTTGGTCCGAGTCGCTCGCGGTGTTGGTAATAAGCAGCGTCTGGCCGGGGTTGATGGTTCGGTTGCCGGCGGTGCTGGTGAATACGGGCGGCGCGTTGGTGTAAACGCCGGTATTGATGATGGCGGTGGTGATGGAATACGGGGCCAATACGAGATTACGATCACCGGACAGACTCGCACCGGCGAGATTCTCCGTAAGCGTAAGGCGTTGTTGCGTCGCCCCATCATTGGCAGTTTTATAAACCTGCCACGCGCGTTGCAGCGGATCCGTTGCCCACCACGCCGTCGTTTGAATTACGGGATAAGTGTAATTGCCGCTTTTGTTGATCAATACCAAAACCAACCGGTCGCTGATGGCGGGATTACTGTTGGTGTGCCGGTAAAGCGAGACGAGAATATTGGTGTCGCTGCTGGCCGCTTGCGCCCGCCAGTCGTTGGGCCGGATGAATTTACTGAAATGACCCAGCGGATAATACGTCTGCGTGCCGTTGGGCTGGCCGTTCCACCAAGCCACCGTGGCCCACATCACATTCCAGACCATGTAGGCGTTGGCGTTTTCTACGGTCATGTAATTGTGAATCGTCACCGCCAGATGCATCCAATCCGGCTGATTCGTGGGGCTGTAGGTTTCCTGGTCGTCGAACGGATTCCCCTCGGTCATGAACTTGGGAATGGTTGTATAGGAATAAAATGAATTCAATGAACTCAAGTTGCCCGTGCCCGTTGTCGCCGGCGCGTCGCCATACAAATGATGACCGATGGCGTCCACGGTCGCCGGCGCAGCGTTGGTGAGATATTTCGGAATTTTACCGCCGCCAATTGCAGTGGTGTCGGGTCCAAGAATTTTTTGCGAACCGAGGCCGGCGGCGGAAAATGCGCTGCGAACCGCCGCCAGCGCCTGCGGATAGCCGGCCTGAGTCGAGGTTTCCGTGGCGCTCAAGTAACTGCCCGCCTCATACTGGGCGTTCGTCCCGCTGGAAGCAAAGTCCGGTTCATTTTGAATCGAGACATAATCCGGCAAAGCGGAGTTGCTTTGATAATATTGCAGCGTGCCAGCCCACCAGTTCGCGAAATTGGTGTAAACATATTTGCCGCCGACTTTGGCCAGCGTGCCGCCAAATACGCTGGCGGTGCTCTTGAGATTTTCCGGCGGCGACCAGGATGACAAAGTGATGTAGCCGTTCGGTTGCATCGCGCGAAAATTGGTCGTGATGGCAACGTTGGCCGCGTCGTAGCCGGCAAAATTTGTGTTGGCCACTCCATAGGCAGTGCTCAGACGAATGAAACTGAAGTTGAGGCCGCTCGACGAAAACACCTGCGGGTAAAGATTGTAGCCACTTAGCAATTTCTGGTCGCCTTGGCATAAGTTTCCGCCGAAGCCGTAGATCTGTTGGTAAGTCGTGGCGGGATTCAGCGTGATGGTGGAAGTGCTGGGACTTACCTGCAAGCTGCCCGGGCCGGTGATGTAGGGTGCACTCGTATTGCTATTATAGATGCCCGCGGACTGATGCACTCCGTTCAACATCAGACCGGCCACCGTGTTGGTCCCGCCAAAAGCCAGTTGCAACCCGGCTCCGCTGGCCACAATGACGGTTGAGTTGGTGACGATTGTCGGCTGGGATATTACCAGAATGCCGCCGTTGACGGTCGTGGTGCCGAGGTAAGTATTCGTGCCTGAAAGTGTCATGATGCCGGTGCCGTTTTTGGTCAGCGAACCGCTGCCGCTTAAGACGCCGGAGTATGTGGAGTTGGCATTGTTACCACCAACCGTCAAGGCCACTGCCGAACCGGCACCATCCGCCAGCACGATATTACCGCTGCCAGCCAAGGCACCAAAAACCGGCGCGTCTATACCAGCGGAAAAAACCATGGCGGGATAACCGGAAATGATGCCTGTGTTGTTATCATTGACCGTGGCAGTGGATAACGCAGTATTATTATCCACGGAAACCGCGCCGCCGTTGCTACTGGAGGGCGCATTGATGGTCAGCGTGCCGGACCATGTGTTGCTGGCATTGCTGAAATGCGTATAACCTTGATGACCCGACTGGGTGTAGTTATCCACGGTAATCGGCCCAGAGCCGGCAACCACGCCGTCGAGATACAGATCCTTGCCAATCCAGCGGGTATAGCAAAACAACCCGCCGCTGTTCACCGTCACCCCGCCTTGAATGTGCTGTCCGCCGTCGGTCACGGAAAATTGTCCGTTGTTAAAGGTAAAATTATTGGCACTGGGAAAATAATAATAAACCACGGGATAACCAGAGGTGCCGCCGAACCGGAACTGTCCGCCGCCCGAAATGGAAACATTACCCGAACCTAGTGATCCGGAATTTTCATTGGCACCATAATCGGCACCCATGGCCAGAATTCCAGCAGCAACAGTCGTGCCGCCGCTGTAGGTGTTGGAACTGGTCGTGAGCGTCAGCGTGCCGCTGCCGACTTCTATGAGCGGGCCATTTCCAGAAATGACGCCGCTCAATATTTGAGCCGCACTGCTGTTGTATTTCAACAACCCGTTGTTGATGATAGCCCCCGCATAACTACCTCCGCCCAACTGGCCACTTCCACCAATGGTCAGCGTGCCAGCGTTAATGGCCGTGGCTCCCGTGAAAGTATTCACCCCCGACAACGTAAGTGTGCCAGGCCCCAGTTTAGTCAAGCCGCCGGTGCTAGAAGTGGCTGGCTTGAGATTAACTCCAATGGTGATGGTGTGGCCGGCAATTCCGTCATAGGTATTAATAATGGCTCCGCTATTGCCGATGTAACTATTGGTGCCATAGGTGGCCCCACTGCCTTGATAGACTTGAATGTAGTTATTTGTATCGGCCGTCGCCACCAAGGTTCCGCCATTCCAGTTAAACCACGCGGTGCCGCTCGACTCGCGGTCGGCGACCTTAAGATAAGGTGTGTAAAGCGAGCCTCCGTTCAGATCCAATTGAAAAGTGGCTGGAGCAGTAGCATTCACCGAACCATCCACGCCGTTGGTGGCCCAGACTGTGGCATTCGTGATTGTCACATCCGCCCAGTCATAACTGCCGGCGGCGGCCACAATCCGGTTGGCCGCCAAGGTGCCGCCGGCAATGGTGAGATTGGCCCGTCCCACCGCCACATCGCCCGTAATTGAAACCGGGTTTCCAATCGTCAACGTGGGATTGCTGGAATAACTGCTGCCATTGTTGCCAGCGCCCTGAACGGTCAAACTGCCAGCTTGTAAACTATTATTGGTGAAGGTCGTGCTAGTGAAGTCGGCGGTCACGAAAGGTGTGTTGGAGAAAGTCACACTTCCCGCCGTAATAGGCATGGAGAGATTGATAATTCCTCCAACTGTATTAAATAGAGCGCTATCGGGGGTAACGTTGTTCCAAACAGCCCCAGTCCAGTTGGCGTCAGTGTTATTCCAACTACCAGTAGCCGAACCGTTGTTCCAAACCAAGCCAGCTGCCGAAGTTGTCATGGGCAACGCCAAGGCGACGGCACCGATCAGCGTTAATACATCACGATATGATTTGTGTGAATTACGGATTCGCATGGCTGGCTAATAATTCAATTAACTGTCCGGGTTTGACTTATTTTTGTCTCGATTCACGGCCCAAGCAGCACGCGAAAAAAGCGCATGTTGAAATTGGTTGCGGTTACGTCCGTCCAGCTGAATGGCAGTAACGCAGGGTTGGTGAAATACAGATTGTTCCAAGAAATCAAGTTGGTCGAGACTTGAATGGTGTAATCCGGACCGGCAATCCCGTTGACAGTAAGACTGAATACACCAATGTTCAAAACAGCCGTGCTGACTTGCGGTGAGTTGAACGGCAGCACTGTCACGGAAAAAGTCTGCGTGGCAGTCAGGCTGGACGAACCGTTTTCTGCAACTACCAGGCGAAAAGTATTTGTCGTGTTTGCCTGAGCAAGGAGCGGACGCCAAGTGACGACACCGCTCGCGGGATCAATCGAGGCGTTCGTGGGCGCGTTCAGAAGACTAAAGGTCAGCGGCAACGGCGGCAGGTTCGGATCGGTCGCCGAATTGGTGATAACCACCGTGATGCCGCAATTGACGGTTCGGTTGGAAATGGCGGCCAAGGAAATGGATTTGGGAACGGACGGCAAAGTGAATGGCCCGACAAGAAAATTGGATTGAACCTGGCTCGCACTCAACACGCCGCCCCAAACGCGCACGGCGTTGATGTAGCCGGAAAAATACTGGCTCGCCGAACCGCTGCCGCCAGAGGCGCGCTGGCAACCGATGTTGATGGGATCGCCCGTCGGAGTCGCGAGTGCGCCGCCGAGCGTGTCCGTGAACCACAATTGTCCGTCGGCGTAAATTTTCACCGTCACGTTTCCGTCGTAGATGTAAACGAGATGATGCCAGCCGTTCGTCGAAGGAAAGCCCATCGCGCCCCACGGCACGTCGTCGTTGAAATGCGTCACCGCGCCCCAGCCGGCGGCGTTGCCGAAGTTGAACGCGCAATCCTTCCGTGTGCCGCTGCGGTCGCCGAGCGACACCATCGTTTCCTCGGACGCCAGCGACGGGTTGTAAGCCCACACTTCGAGGCTGCGTGCGCCCGCGCCAGTGATGGAGGCGATGGACGTGTTCGTGGAACTGTAAAGCGCTGAGGTTCCGTCAAAATAAATTCCCGGCACGCCGGTGCCAGCAACATTGGTTGAGTAAGTTGGCGAACCGGCTCTGGTGAAATTGCCGATGCCAGTGCCAAAATTGGTCCAAGTGCTGAACAACGCGAGTGAACCGGACGCGGCGTTGGTCGCGCGCAAATCCACATAAAGCGTGCCGGGGCCGGAAAATGTCGGCGGCGGTTGGAGCACGGCGATTTCCGCGTCGGTCAACGGTCCGGTGTAAACGCGCAAGCCATCCAGCGCGCCTTGGAAAAACGGCAACGAATTACCCGCGCCGCGTGCAAGATAATTTTGTTGCGGTGAAGTGTTCACGTTCGGCGCGTTGAGTTGGTCCGGCGAAATCGTGATGTTCGCGGTCGCGACGTTGGTGCCGTTGATATAAAGCCGGCCAGTGACGTTGTTCGACAAGGCCACGGCGACATGCGTCCACGCGCCGACGGGCAAAGCATTGTTCGTCCACGCCAGCGTCTGCGTCACGCCGCCGCTGGTGATGGAAAATTTCGCGGAGCCGGTGCCGTCGTTCGGTGTCAGAAACATGCAGTTGGTCGCCGCTGTGCCGAAATACCAGACCGGCTGGTTGCCCGCGCCGCCGGACCATTTCACCCAGGCAGTCACGGTGGTTTCTTTTAAGTCCGAAAGCGATCGGTCGAGCGTCACAAACTGATTCGCGCCGTTAAACGCCAAGAAACCGGAGCGCTGGGCGTCAGAGCTGATCCATGCCGGCCCGCCTTGCAGGTAACCGTCGGTCACACCGAGCCAATCTTTCGCGAGCGAATCGTGCGGTGCGTTGAATTCATATGCGGCGAACAACCGGCGCGGCGCGGTGCGATTATTGATCCAGACGAGCGGGCCGGGATTGTATTCCTCGAAGCCGAATTGAAAACCGTTGCTGCATGATTGCGCGGTGGAAAAATCGCCGTCGAGCACGGCATCGTTCCACGCCTGCGCGCCGGTGGACACGGTGTTGTCGTGCCACGTCACCGCCGAACCTTTCACCGTCGCCCAGTTGCTGATGACGGATCCGCCGGTGATTTCCGCGTGTTGCAAAATGCGCGCGTAATTGGCCACGACGGAATTGTCCGTCACCATCGCATAATCGCGCACCTTGGCAAAATCCTTCACGAGCGCCGTGTCGCGCACGAGCGCGTGGCCGCTGACAACGGCATTGTTGGTGACGACGGCGCTGCCTTCGACGATCGCATAATCCAAAATGCGCGCCGTGCCGCGAACTTTGGCCGACCCGAGCACTCGCGCATTCGGCCCGACGTAAGCCGTGCTGTCCACCGTCGCCGTGCTCGCGCGCCAGCCGCCGCCGTTGGCGACTTGCACCAAACCGGAGGTGCCGCCGTTGGTGCTTTCGTTGGGCGTCGCGCCGGTGATTTGAATTTCAAACGGAAACCGCGCCTTCGCCGGCGAGGACTGAAACGATGCCTGCGCTTCGTCAATGGACTCGGCCAGAAAGTTTGTCGGCGTGCCGGCGACGGAAAGATAAAGCGTGTTTTCGTTGGTCGCGAGCGTCACCGAATTCGTGCCGGCATTCCACAACGCGCTGTAGCGCACCGCACCGGTGTCCGACACGACGACGAAACTCGCGCGCCAATCCGCGCCGCGTGCGCTGTCCGGCAGGCCGTGGAAATTCACGCTCACCACGCGGCCCGCGCCGCTGCCCTGTGGAATCAGCCGGATGATTTTATAGCCCGTCTGCTGCGGTGCAAATTCCAGCGGCGTCTGCCACCAAGACGGATCATCCGGACGCTGGCGTAATTCGGCAAAAGTCCAGCGCTGGTTGTGCTCGGAATCACCGGCGTTAGCCGCGTTGGTCAGGGCGGCACGGTGCGAGTAATCCCACATCACATCGCGGCGCGCGATGTAACCGATAATGTCCTGCACCGAATTGCCCGATGCGAGCCGCGCGAGCGTGGTCCAGAGATATTCGCCGGACAACTCGCTCTTCCAAATCTGCGTGCTGAAAAAATTCCCGTAGCTGGCGCCAAGGCCGGGTAGGTTGTCCGGATTTTCGTCAAGATAAACCCAGAACGGCCAGCAGAGGTAATAGTCATTTCCATAGCCGATCCAAAAGTGCGACATATCGACGTAGTTGGGATCAAGGCCGCTTTGATTCGTGTTCCACGGATACCAATAGAGCCACTGTTCGCGACCGTAGTTGGCGTGGTTCTCCCAAAACTGGCCGTCCACGTTTTGATAACCGGTGGTGCAGGCATCTTCCTGACAGGCGTGCGTGAATTCATGCGGCGGCACCCACGTCGGCGGATCCACGGCCAAACCATCGGGCGTGATGTTGACCCAGGGAATGCCGTTGCCGTCCGCGCCGGTCCAGTAGCCGCCGTTCCAAGTGGTGACGTTGAGTTTGTATTTTTTGCCGGTGTAAGGCAGCGCGGTTCCGAGCGGCCGGGTCGGCTCCGGAAAACCCAATCGCCAGACGTGCGTTTTCCAAACCTCCTCGAAATTGCGCAACGTGCCGTGCGGCATGGTCGCGGTCCAATAGCTGTTGGAGGCGACGCTGGCGTCCCAGCAGAAACGAAAATGCTTCGAGGACATTTCCTGAACGGGAAATCCGTTCACGTCGTTTGTGCCCGCGCCCGGAACATTGGATGCGTAAGAAGGATAATAAACATCGCCGGTCAAATCGCCAACGCGGACGTAATCCAGCGCGAAGGCTTGGCCATTCGTCGCCGAAGTGCCGAGCGGATCAATCCGCACATCCGACAAATTGCCGCGCCAAAAGACGTGCGGGCCGAAGAAAACGCGATAAACATGAAACGCGCCGTCCGTGGGAACGTTGGTAATGGCCGCCATTCGCGCCAAACTGAATCCTGTCGTGCTGTTGGCAGTGCCGTAATAATTGTTCGTCGCGCCAAAATAAACTTGGATGCCGCCGCTGAATCCCACCGGTAGCTGCAAACGAAAGTCGAGATAGTCATTAAACGCCAAATCCAAATCGGGGCCGTTGGAACTCAGTCCGGTCAGAGTCACCTGCGGGTCGTTGCCGCTGGCGGTGCCGGACAACACGCCGCCGGCAACCGTCACGCCGCTGATTTGTGAAGTATTCCAGCCTTCCAGATTTCCATTCGTGTTCCATTCGCCGAGGCTGGTGTAATTGGTCAGCGCTACCGTGGGATCAATCAAAGCCACCACTCCGGCGGATGAATTTGTGCTGGCGGCGGCACTTTGGTCGCGCACTTGAATGGCGTTAAGTTGCGCGGAATTGCCCGCCGCGGGTTGCGCACCCGTCATAGTGAAGGCTTGCGTCGTCGCATCGGCGGTGAAGTTGCCGATGGCATACTGCCCCACGCCGCCGTTGGCAGCCGTAGTATTGTATGCGAGCGTGACGATGTTGCCGCCGGGACTCGTCACCGTCTCGGTGCGATTGGAAGCGCCGATGCGCGTGTCATTCACCCAAATTTGCAACTGATACACATGACCGATGGTAAGGTTGTTCAAGGTGACGGTCATGGTCACGTTACTGCTGGCATAAACGCCACCTTGCAAGACGGCCTGGTAGGCTGAACTAAAATTTGTCCAAGGCGCTCCCGCTCCACTACCGAAAGCCGTCGTGTTATACCAATAATAACCGTTGATGGTCACATTGCCGCCGAGCGAGGAAGGGCTATTGCCGGCGGCGAAAGTGACTCCGTTGACCGAGGTAGAAACGTTAGAATCATCGTAGGCGTAAAGCAACCCGCCACTCGTGGAAACATCTGAATCACTAGCGATCGTAGATCGCGTATTCCAAGTAATACTCGCCCCGAAAAGAACAGGCGACACAGAGAGTGCTGTTAAAATGAAAATAGACAAAGAAGCCGCGAGCAGCCAATCAAACCGAGTTGGAAAAGGCGTTTCCACTTCGGCTAACGGTCAGGGCCCAAGCAGCACGCGATAAAAGCGCTGCTTGGAATTGGTTGTCGTTGCATCCGACCAGTTGAACGGCAGCACAGCGGGGTTGGTTGTGAAGAGATTCGACCACATTAGCAAATTCGTGGACACCTGCAATGTGTAGTCAGGTCCAACGGCACCGTTGATTAAAATCTGAAACTCACCATTGGTCACGGCTACCGAGGTGGCCGCCGGAACGGTCACGGGACGCACGGTGACCGTGAAATTCTGCGTGGCAGTCAGGCTGGGCGAACCGTTGTCCGCGACCACCACGCGGAAAGCATTGGTCGTATTGGCCTGAGCAATGAGCGGACGCCAGTTCAAAATACCGTTGGCCGAATTCACCATCGCTCCTGCCGGCCCGATTGGCAGCGAGTAATTCAAAGTTTGCACGGTTTGATTTGGATCGCTCGCGGTATTGGTCATCACTAACACCTGCCCCGGATTTAAACTGGTGTTGCTCGCCGTGCTGGTGAACACCGGCGGCGCGTTGGTGTAAATTCCGGTATTGATGACGGCGGTCGTGATGGAATAGGGCGGCAAAAGCATGGTTTGATTATTCGTGAGTCTCGCTCCAATCACGTTAGTAACCAAGGTCAGCCGTTCGCCGGAGCCAACATTTGCGGTTTGGTAAACTTGCCACGAACGCTGCAAAGGATCAGCAGCCCAGTAATTGGAGGTGCCGACACTCGCAGAAACGGAAATGCTGTCGTTATTGATAAGCACCATGACCAGCACATCGGCTATGGCCGGGTTACTGTTGGTTCGGCGATAAAACGAAGCGAGCAGATTCGGGTCCGTGGATGTGACGTTTGCGCGCCGGTCGCCGGGGTTCACGAATTTGCTGAAATGGCCGACAGTGTAATATTCATCGGTAGCCGGACTTCCATTGGCGTTATAAAAACAGCCATAGTAGATGCTCCATATCAAATAAGCATTGGCGTTTTCCAAACTGAAAACATTGTGCATCGTGACGGCCAAGCCCATCCAGCCCGGATAATTCGTGCCCCAATTATCGCCGTCATATTCGTCCATGAATTTCACGTTGGTTGCCCACGGATACTGCGAATCAAGTGTGGTCAACAGTCCAGAGCCCGTCGTGGAAATGTTGTTGCCGTAAGGATGATGGGAAACCGAGATGGAACCGGCGGGCAGATTATTCAAATAGTTCGGAATAATACTTCCACTCATTCCCGAGGTGTCCGGCCCAATCATTTTCATGCTGCCAAAACCATTGGCCAGAAACGCATTGGTGACCGCCGCGAACGCCTGATTGTAACCGGCATAAGTTCCGGCGGTGGTGGTCAACTCACAGCCGGCCTGCCAGGCGTTATTGGTTCCGCTGGTGGGATACCAGTCCGGCTCATTCTGGATGGAGACAAAGTCAGGCAACGACGAATTGCTCTGCCAGTATTTCAACGAGCTCACCCACCAGTTGGCGAAATTGGTATAGACAAAATTCCCCTGCGCATTTTTTGCCAACGTGCCTTCGAAGGCGCTGCCGGTGCTCTTGAGCGACCCCGGCGGCGACCACGAAGTCATCATGATTTTTCCATTCGGCTGCAAGGCGCGAAACGCGGAGATGACGACATTGTTGACGTTGGTCAGACCGTTGAACGCCGGTTCAGTCTGGCCGTAAGGATTGTCGATGCGGAGAAAACTAAGATTTAAACCGCTGGGAGAAAACGCTGACGTCAACAACCCGGTGCTGGCATTAAACAAAGCCAACTGCTCGCCGCCGGCCAGGTTTCCACCGATGCCATAGATCGTCTGATAAGTCGTGGTCGGATTCAGCGTGATACTTGCAATCACCGAACCTGACGCCACGCTGGTGTCGCGCACCTGAATGGCATTGAGCTGCGCCGAGTTTCCCGTCGCCGGTTGCGCACCAGTCATCGTGAACACCTGCGTCGGCGCGTCCGCGGTGAAGGTGCCGATGGCATATTGGCCCACGCCTCCGTTGGTGCTCGTATTGTTGTAATCTAGCGTAAGGGTATTGCCGCCGGAACTCGTCACCGTCTCGGTGCGGTTGGAAGCGCCGATGCGCGTATCGCAAACCCAGACCTGAAGCAGATAGGGATGCCCCCCGGTAAGATTGTTCAGGGTTACGCTCATCGTGTTGCCACTGCTGGCATACACGCCGCCTTGTAGCACCGATTGGTAATTTGTGTTCAGGTTATCCCACGGTGTTCCAGTCATGCTACCGAAGGCTGTAGTGTTATACCAATAATAACCACTGATCGTGATATTTCCGCCAAATGTAGATGCGCTGTTGCCGGCGGCGAAGTTAACGGTATTAACCGTGGCGGAAATGTTCGAGTCGTCGTAGGCGTAAAGCAGTCCGCCATTGGTCGAGACATCCGCATCACCAGTAATCAGCGCCCGCGTGCTCCAGGTAATGCTCGCAGCCTGAATGCCAAGCGCGCAGCAACACAGTGCTACCAAAACGGTCTGGTAAATGTGGCGTAACAAGATGATATAAAAGCAACCTTAGTTACCAAGGCCCCGCATCCAAATCACTTGGTTTGTAATAAACCGTCCAGGTGCTCGCGGTTCCGCCTGGTTGAATGGGAGAGGTTGTCGCCGCAGCGCCAGGTCCTGACCACTTAAAATTCCGCCACTCCGCATGGGCATCCTCATAAAGAAAATCCCCACCGCTCGGAACATTGCCGCTGCTGTTATGATTGCTGATGGGCGCGGTTTGTCCGCCGACGATACTCACCCAGCTCCCGGCTGCTTCCTGAATTTTGTCAATCATGACCGGTGCCTTGCGGTAAGCGCCGCCAAACTTCGCGCGATTAAGAACCCAGTTCCCCAAGCCGAACGCGTTGTAATTGTCGCTCCCCGCCAAACGACCGCCGGGCAGGAACTGGTAACCAATTAAGTTGGTCGTTCCGGGATTGGCTGTTTCATAAACCCGGTGATAAAGGTCTGTCGGACAATAAATGACATCATTTTGACTACGGGTGCCAGTCGTGGACGATCCGACTTTGTTGGCATACAAATAGGCCGGGTAGAAATTGATATTCCAAGCCCCGGAAACCCACGCCCAGTCTTTGGCACCAGTCCCGCTGTTGTCAGGGAAATAGTCATGATTATCTCCGGCATACATCGCCAGCGCCGTGCCCCATTGTTTCAAATTGCTCAAACATTGAGCCTGAAAAGCCTTCTTTTTTGCCGCCGCGAGCGCGGGCAGCAGCATCGCCGCGAGAATGGCAATGATGGCGATGACTACCAACAGTTCAATGAGGGTAAAACCGCGCCGCGTTTTTTCCCTGGAAAGATTCATAAACCCGTGCATAAACAACTTTAGGGTGTGTAAATTGTGTTTTCCAGTCTCGTCAGGTCTGCCATACAGTTAGCTGCGGATGCACTGTAGGAATTTTCAGCGGTCAACGTTTTCCATTTCCAATGTTCTGAGTGCCCGTCCGCGAAAGACAGGCTACAGCCCTGACTGTGCCGGATGGAAGGGGAATTATTGTTCCATGATGTCTGATTTGCATTTACCTGGAGGAAAAAAATCCCGTCATCAATCGTGTTGATGCTCTCCTCGATAAATGTCAACGCATTGACCGGCGGGGGACTCTTGATGTCCGAAGTTTTTTTGAACACCGGATAAGCCGCCACGACGGTGGTCGTATTTACCTGCCCAGCGGCGCTGGTGTCGCCGGGCAACGCCGCCCCCATCCGGGCATTCAAGGAAACTGTTCGCACGGGAACAATATTAGCTCCAGCCGGTGTTGGCGGGCGCGCCGACGGACATTGATAAATCCCTGCCGAGGGGTTGTAGGGGTAAAGTTTGCAGTTCTGAATCAACGTGACGTTTGTGGCATCCACGGCATTTTGCATGTTTCCGCCCACCCAGGATTCCGGCGGGGCGACAGAGGAAGTCAGCACCCAGTTGTTGACCAAACGTTCGTTGTTGTCTCCGAAATACATGGTCCAGCCAAGCGCCAACTGTTTCATGTTGCTCACGCAGCGAATACCCTGCGCACGATCCTTGGCTTTGCTTAATGCTGGCAAAAGCATGGCCGCCAGAATCGCGATAATGGCAATCACCAC
>Ga0114951_10003941_pt1 | contig 14909 bp, 17 predicted proteins | sample AM7aDNAmetaG_FD_88677 | JGI IMG/M metagenome (GOLD analysis project Ga0114951, IMG submission 88677) | Freshwater microbial communities from Finland to study Microbial Dark Matter (Phase II) - AM7a DNA metaG | ecosystem: Environmental > Aquatic > Freshwater > Lake | place: Finland: Lake Alinen...
ACAGCAGGAAATACAAAACCAACACAGGCTCCAACAAAAGCTCCTGCAGCAGGCGAAAAAATACGGCTTCCAACTTATCGCAATCACACAGAACTAGATGTGGTCCTTGGGAGGCTGAGGAAAAGCTCAATATGCGGACAGAATGGGTACAAATTGGGGAATAGAAAACCATCACCCGAGGCTCACGGATCGTTGCTCGGGCATCCTGACGCGATCCATTTTCGCCCTTTCCGCAAAATTGAGTTTTTCCGCAGCCTGTAAAGCCAAATTGGTTTGAGGCGATTGCGGCGCGGCGACCCAGAGGGTATCCCGGCCGCGCCCTTTCGAAACTGCGCCTTGCTCCGAGGGTCCTATTGATCCGGCAAGAAAACGATGGCATCTTCTTCCCACCCATTCCCGCAAAACACGCGGGAATGGATGGGGCACCTGAACAGTATTCAGTTGCCGGATCTATAGGGCGGCTGAGCAATACAAACCATACTGTGCGCCTGGTCTGAAAGAGACTATCCTTAGTAGAGGAGCTGCCGCTTAGCGGTTGTTCTTACCAGGGTGGTCGAGGCGGATTTCCGTGGCCTGCCCTGCCTGCTTCAGAGCGCCGATCATGCGCCGCTGAGGATTTTCCGCCAAGCCGGAAGGGACGCGTCTGTGACCTTGTACGGCAGCTCGCACAGAGAGCGCCCTCCCTTGAACAAGGAGAATTCCATGGAACCGACCAAATCCAACAGTTCAGTTGAGAACGATGTGCTGCATCTTGGCGCGCAGAGCAAGCTTACCCCTGAAGAAATTGCGAAGGCTATTGCCCACCACAACCGGCATCATGGGGGCGGCGAGCCACATGCGGCATCTGTCAATGTGGGCGCGGGCAAAAAGGGCAAGAAATCGAAGTAGATACATAAACGCATATAGTATTCAGGCACCATCGCCGGTGATCCGAGACGATGGCGCCTGAATTAACGCGCAGACAAGAGGCTGGGATTTACTGCGCTAGCCGCCGTAACTGTCCCAAGTGGTTGAGATCGTGTCCCGCCATGGTTTCGACGATCAAGCCGAAGGTCATGGCGCCCCGCTCGGGGTGCGTCACGGTTTTGTTGGCGGCTTGCGGCAAGGCGTTGCCCAAGAGGAGCAAGTTCCATGCGCGCAAGGCCGAAAACGCCGCGAGCGCCTGATCCACGCCTATTCCGGAATAGGTTGCGGCCCATTTCTCCTGATCAAAGGGCTGGATGAGGTGCCCCTCTTCTGCCAGTGTCTGGCGAAGCCGGAAGCCGAAAGCGAGCTCGCAGTCGGCCAAGTGGCAGACGATCTCCGCTGCACTCCATTTGCCGGGAGCAGGAGGCTGAGCGGCTCTTTCCGGGCCGATCGCCTTGATGAGAGAAGAGATCTGGCCCGCGGTGGCGGCAAGAATCACCCCAACTTCGCGGCCATCAAGATACATCGCATACGGGTTAAGATCGCTCATTTTTGCATCTCCTCCTTCGAGTTCAGCTAATCATTTCCCACTTTCTGCTGCCTCACAGGTATTGCTGCAGCATCCGTTGCCAGGTGGGCCAGTCGTGCGAGTTATGCGATTCCCAGACAAACAGCTTGTGGGGAATGTCCTTGGAACTCATGACGCGGTCAAGATTCTGGTTCTGGCCTAGGCACTGGTCGTCCCAGCCCGTGGCCAGCACATAATTGTTGTGGCGATAGCGATCAAGAAACCACGGGTCGCTCAGGTTGGGAAGGTAATGCGTTGGCAGGTTGTAGTAGCAGTCCTGGTCGTAATAGCCCTGCAGGAACATGGAAAGGTCGAATGCGCCGGACATGGACAGAAAGCCTGTAAAGACGTCGGGATGGCGCAGCGCAATATTGACCGCGTGGTAGCCACCAAAGCTGCAACCCAAGGACACCAAGTGCGGGTCGCCGTTATTCTTTCGTATCAGGGGAACCACTTCGTGGATGAGGTAATTTTCATACTGCACGTGGCGGGCGATGCGCCAGCGGGGAGATACCTGCTTGTTGTACCAGCTCTCTTTGTCCACCGAATCGACGCAATAAATCTGCAACTGACCAGCGTCAATCTTGCCGGAAAGGGTGGCAATCATGGCGCGGTCTTCAAACTCAAAGAAGCGTCCGCCGGAGGTGGGAAAGACGAGGACAGGCAAGCCCGCGTGCCCGAAGACGAGCAATTCCATCTCCCTGCCGAGGCGGCTGGAGTACCACTTGTGATATTCGCGAACCATGGTTTACGGGCTCCGTTGTTTGGGACTGGCGATTGGAGAACTGCCAATTTCTTGATACTGTAACAGCCTAGGCTTCACTTTTCCGGGGTGCTCCGGCAGGGCCGGACGATACGCTATGTTCAGAGATATTGATGAATTGAGGATCGCACGGCTTGAATCCGGACCCACAATCGTCACAAGCTTCGGACGTTGCGCCCGATGCACTGATTGCGGCCGTGGACGCTCCGCCTCATCCGCGCCTGCGGCTGCATCGCGCCTTCCCCAGCCGGTATCTGCCTGACCAGCGAGACCTGATCGTCTACCTGCCGCCGGGCTATGACCAGCATCCAGAGCGCAGCTACCCGGTTCTCTATCTCCACGATGGGCAAAACCTTTTTGACGGACGGACATCGTTCCTTCCCGGCCGCACTTGGGCGGCACGCGAACACGCCGACGAAGGTATCGAGGCCGGCGAGGTGGAGCCGCTGATTATCGTGGGCATTTACAACACCGGCGACCGGCGTCTGGCCGAGTACACACACGAGCGCGACTGGCAGATGGGAGGCGGCGAGGCGGGCAAGTACGGGCTGCTGCTGACCCGTGAGCTGATGCCCTGGATCGCCAGCCAGTACCGGGTGCGGCCGGAGCGAGAGGCCACAGGACTGGGCGGTTCGTCGCTGGGCGGTCTGGCCACCCTCTACCTGGGACTGCGCCACCCGGAGAGATTTGGCAAGCTGGCGGTGCTTTCGCCCAGCGTCTGGTGGAACAACAAGAGCATTCTGGGCTACCTGAACGAGCGCGCCCCGGAAATTTGGGACCGTCCGCGACTGTGGCTGGACGTGGGCGACAAAGAGGGCCGCCGCACACTGCAAGATGCGGAGTTCCTGAACCGGCGGCTGAAAGCGAACGGCTGGAAGCCGGGCGAAACGCTGCACTTTGAGCGCGTTCACAGCGGAACCCACGACGAGGCGAGTTGGGCGAAGCGGGTGAGGCCGATGCTGCGGTTTTTGTTTCCGGCGGTGTCGAACATCGCCTCGGGTACCGGAAGTTGACGGTTATGCGGTTCCCGGTGGCGGAGCGGCACGCTGACTTACCCTAAAAACTTGCCCGGACGGGTCATTTCGGCGATACTTAGGTGTTGTGTCTTGTGCGGCGGGGCTCACCCGTCTGGCCCTCATTTTGGTTGGCGCTTCCGTGCCGGCCCGGAAGACCCCAAAAACCGGGGTCCCCGCGGATAGGTCTTAGTCCGTGGGGTGGAAATAGACCGCAACAGAGCACTGGATTTCGAAAGGAACCGTATCGCCGTGGTGATGATTCGTTTGGCGCGCGTTGGCGCCCGCAAGCAGCCCTATTATCGTATCGTGGTCATCGAGAAGGACCGCGCCCGCAATGGCCGTTCGATCGAGGTCGTCGGAACCTACAACCCCCGCACCAACCCGGCCACAGTTGAGCTGAAGTACGAGCGCATCGCCTATTGGCGCGGCGTGGGCGCGCAATTTTCTTTGATCGTCGACAAGCTGGTCAAGAAGAACCCGGCTCCGGCACCGATTGCGGAACCTGCCGCAGTCTAATTTTTGCTATCCTCCCAGGCGTGTGCGCGGGTAAAGTCTTCTGCGCACACAATTGCTGACGGCGACGGGTGTGTGCTGATACTATTCGCGCACAGAATCAGGTCGTCAATTTCCGTACGCATCTGGTCAGGGGCAAGCGCATGACCCAAGACAATTTGGTTACCTCAATCTCAGTAGTCGATCTGGTCCGGGAGATCGCCCAGGCCTTGGTGGATGAACCTACAGCCGTTGACGTGGAGACCGTGGACCGGGACGAAAGTACGGTTCTCAAGCTTCGGGTCGCGCCCTCGGACGTGGGCAAGGTAATTGGCAAGCAGGGGCGTACCGCTCGTTCGGTGCGCACGATCCTGGGTGCCGTAAGCATGAAGCTGCATCATCGCTACACGCTCGACATCCTGGAAGAAGACGAAGGCTAGAATGGCCGCTGTTGACCCATCCGGCGATCCCCCATTGCCGGACAGCAGTGGGATAGTGGAACCAAGGCAATGGGTGTGGCTGGCACGCGTTCGCCGTCCGCAGGGGCGCAAAGGCGAGGTTTTCGCCGACATCCTTACCGATTTTCCTGAGAAATTTGCCGAACGTCACCGGCTCTGGCTGCTGGCCGATAGTTCTGCGTCTGTACCTGGCCGCGCCGCCGCCCCGCGCGAGGTGGCGCTGTTGAACCACTGGCTGCATAAGGGTGGCGTGGTGCTGCACTTTTCCGGCGTGGATTCAATTACCGCGGCTGAAGCGCTGGCTGGACTGATTGTGGCCATTCCGCTTGCGGAACGGGCTGCACTGGACGAAGACGAAACCTATATAGGCGACCTGATCGGCTGCGCCCTGGTGGATGTGGCGGGCGCTGAGCCGGTGACGGTAGGCGAGATCGAAGAGGTTGACCGGACAGCGGGGCCGGTTGCGCTGCTGGTGGTTGCCGGCAAATCCGGAGAGGTCTTGGTTCCGTTCGCCAAGGATTATCTTCGCAAGATCGATCTTGAGGCCAAACTTGTGGAGATGGCCCTGCCCGAAGGGTTGATCGATCTGAATACGCCGGGAAAGAACTAGCGACCAGCTTCTTTCGCCCATATCACGTCAAATTCAATTCTTGACAAGCTAAGCAGTCCGTGGCTCAATATCCGGGTTGCGGCTTGAGCGGCAGAAGTGTATCTCTATTATTCCTCAAGCCTTTGCTGTTCATTCTTTCCGGTCATCATTCCTTGTACCGTATCGGCCCCTATTCCCCTGCCCTATCGGGGTAGTGCGGAAGCTGGTCAAGCGCCCTGCTGATTCCATGGGGCCTTGTCTTGCGGTTTTCACGTCAAGGAGGAAAAGAAGCCATGATTTCTGCTCAAGTTGAACCCATGGATGGAGCTTTCCCGCAGAAGTGCCACCGAGGCCACCCCGCAGGCATACTCACTGCCACAATGAGTCTTGCATTCCTCGCGGCCACGGTTTGGCTTGTGCCACGGGCGCCTGCGCAAGCGAAAGATGTAGCGCCGCAAGCAGCGACGAAACCGGCTGCGGGAACTCCCCTCAGCAAGCCTGCGGCATCCAGGGCCGCAGTGAGCGCATCTCCATCCGCCCAGGCGCCTGCTGCAACCGCCGGCGACAAGGCAGCGCCACCGGCTGGCCCGCAGGCACAACCGCAAAACCCACATCAATGGCGCGACAATCGTCTCATCGATTTCTTCTGCACCCTGGGGGTCCTGCTGGTTCTCTACCCGATTGCGCGATTCCTTCTGAAGCAGTGGCTGCTCAGGAGAGAGAAGCTGCTGGGCGCTCTTGATGGAGACGCAATTGTTTACTACTACCAGCAATTCCGGGCCGGGTCTCCAGTCGTCCGCCAACATCCCCCGATCGAAAGAAAGAAGCTGGTGGACCACCGCGTGTTCCCGAAAGAGGTTTCGGACGCGTATATGGAGTCCTTCCGGAAGGACTTCTCGCGCTGGTACGGCCGCAAGTACTACATTGCGCCGGTTGCGATGCTGGCGCTGCTGAGCGCGGTGTCGGGATGGTGGGCGGACGAGATACTGCGGGCGTGGGCTTCAAACGGAATTGGGCCGGGCACCAGCCTGCGTGCCCTAGTGGCTTCAGGCTTGGCGGGAGCATTTGTATGGGTGATATCCGACGAACTCGATCGCCTGCGCAAGCGCGACTTTACAACCAGCGACGTGTACTACTACGACTTTCGCATCCTGCTGGCCATACCCTTTGCCTGGGCTTTGAGCGCCTCAAGTATCGACGGCAAGCTGCTGGGCGTGCCCACAGTGATTCCGCTGGCCTACTTTTTGGGGTCGTTTCCGACCAAGACACTGTTCACCATTGCGCGCCGCATCGGCTCGCAGCAGCTCAAACTCGGCGACGATCAGGTGAACGGGACCCTGGAGTTAGAGAAACTTCAATCCATCGGCAAGACCAATGCAGAGCGTTTCAACGACGAAGGCATTACGACGATCACGGCACTGGCATACGTCGATCCGATCGATCTCACTATTCGCACGAACTTTGATTTCAGCTACGTTGTCGATTGCGTCAGCCAGGCGCTGGCATGGATTTACTTTGGCAAAAACGAGAAGTACGACGACTTGCTCGGACTCTCACTGCGCGGCTCGCAGGAAGTTTATTCCGTCATTCAGAACGCAGGCGACGCGAGCAATGCGGAGAAGAAAGCCCGGGCGCAACAGACGATTCTCGACGCGGCTGCCGATCTAAAGATTCCGCCGAACGCTTTCCGTTCCAGCCTTGACCAGATTGCCGAAGATCCATACACCAAGTTCCTGGTCAATGTGTGGTGCTGCCTGGCAGACGTTGGCCACAGGCCCACGACCAAGGCGGTCAGTCCCGACACTCGCTGAACGCTCGCACCGATTTCAATTTACTGAAACGCCAGTGGCTTCCAGGCCCCATTGTCTCTAAGCGCCAACTGGACGGGTCGCGGCGGGCCTTTGGGCGGAACGGACAATTCGGTCCAAAGTTCCTGACCGGGTTTGAGGCGCGTGGGGTCGGCGGCGTGTTCCGCAATGTAGAAGTCCACCGGATCTTTGAGGCGCATGGCCTGGCAGGACGCGCCTGGCAGAGCTTCCACGGTGAGCCCGTCGACGCGGTCTCCAACTTCCAAACTTTCATTTCGAATCGCCAGAAGCTTGTTGTCCCTGACCTTGAGGTCAGCGGGGAACTGGACCGCTTGCGGCGCATGAATCGAGAACGTCTTCCCCATCGGCGCTCCGTCGGAATAGTGAGGCATGACGGTAGCCTTCGCGGAAGGCATGGTGCTCTGGCAGCCATCCACAGTCAGTTGCAGGCTCAGATAGCGGCCGCGCATCAGCAGTTCCGGATCATAGGCTGCGGCACGCGTCCACACCTTGGGGCAGGTCCAGCGCTGGTAGAGGTACTTGGCGGCGACGGAGGAGACAATCGCCAACTGAATCAAGAGCAGTGCAATGGATGTTTTGGAGATTTTCATTTCGCCTCCTCGACGGAAACATCCTTTTGTCCCATGCCGGCCAGAAGGCGTCTTCGCATCTTTTCCAGAGCCCAGCCGCCGGCCAGGAAGAGAATGCCCAGGCCGATAAGCGCGAGCGATCGGCTCATCTTGTCAAAGAGGCTGCTCCAGTAGAACCACGCCACAGTAACCGCGAACCCCACTATGCCCAGGTTGACCAACGCACGAGAGGCCTGGCGCACGCCCCACCAGCAGACGAACACCGCAAAAGCCGCAACCAGCAGGTAGGCGGCAAGGTTGGGACCGGTCCGCGTGTAGACGTGTTTGCCTCCATCTCCCCAGTCGAGAGTCTCCGTCCAGGTTCGATAGCACCAAGGCAGAGAGATGGCGTATACCAGCGCGACGGCAATGGGGATGAGGCCCTTGTGTCCCTTGAAAGCGGCGACGCAAAGCGGAAGGGCAGCCATTGCTACCCAAATCCAGACGCGTGTCCCGAAATGCACAAAGCTCTGTTCCGCCGACCAGGAAGTCCAGCCTTCCAACATCATCCCGGTGCCGACGATGGCGGCAAGAGCGGAAACAACGAACAGGATGCCCTGCGTAACCTTGCGGCGCGAGCCGAGAAAGATGGTGAGATAGAAGATGGACCAGAGGAAGAGAAAACGGCCCATGTACGCGATCTCGCCGATGTGGGCGTCGCCAGAAAACGAGAATTCCGAGATCATCCAGGCCGGAAACAGCAGCAGAGTGAGAGTTTGCTGAACCTGATCGTGGAGCAGAATCCAGCCGAACAGAGCGGCGATAGCCCACATTAGGATCGCCGCCGGCCAGTGCTCCTGAATATTGAAGATCTGGCCTACGAGGGCGATGGCCGCGCCGGTCGAGACGGTTCCCACGGCGTGCAGCGCGGTGGAGACGCCTTGAAAACTCTTGCGGGTATAGCCGCCGGCGATGTGGAAGACGGCGACCATGGCGATGACCACAAGGTAGCGCGCGCCGGGGCCCAGTTGATCCCAATGGGCGGAGACGAACAGCACCACTCCGCAGGCCAGCAGGATGCCACCCAGGATGAGAGCGGTAAGGCCTTGCCATCTAAGTCCAGAGGGCTTTTCCTGCTTTTCTTCGAAGGCGCGGATGCGGGCAACGGTCCCCGAATCCAGGACGCCGGCCTTTTGCCAGCGATTTAACAACGATTCAATATCAGGCATGGCAGTTGGCAAACATTAAACCACATTGCCGAGACTTTGACGCGAACAACTATGATCGGGATGTATGCGCTTTCACATCGTCACCATCTTTCCGGGCCTTTTTGCCGGCATCTTCGAGAACGGCATCGTGCAACGAGCGCAAGCCAAGGGGCTGATCCAGGTCGGACTGCACGACTTGCGCGAGTTTACGCATGACCGGCACCGCACCGTGGACGACCGCCCGTTCGGCGGCGGCGAAGGGATGGTTCTGAAAGCGCAGCCGCTGGCCGAGGCACTTGAAGCGTTGGGAGTTAGGGCGAAGGCGGAGCGGGCGATGTCGATTCCCACCCTTACGCAAGAAACGCGCAAGGATGGGGCACCCAGTCATCTGGCTGGGCAGACGCGGGTGATTTTGCTCTCGGCGCAGGGGCGGCGCTTCACGCAGGCGGTGGCGCGAGAGTTGGCTACACTGGACCGCGTTGTGCTGATCTGCGGGCGCTATGAAGGCGTGGACGAGCGCATCAGCCAGCTTTATTGCGACATGGAATTGTCAATCGGCGATTATGTGCTGAGCGGGGGCGAGCTAGCCGCTGCGGTGGTGGTGGATGCGGCGATGCGGCTGATTCCGGGTGTGCTGGGCAACGAGGCCTCAGGCGAGTTCGAGAGCTTTGGCGTGGCCGATGCGGAGATTACCTCAGATACAGAAGGGGTTCCCCGCTCGCAGCACGGAGCCGGCGGCTTGCTGGACTATCCGCATTACACGCGTCCGGCGGAGTTTGGCGGAGTGCGGGTGCCGGAGGTGCTGATGAACGGCGACCACCTGGAGATCCGCAAGTGGAGGCGTGAGCAGCAGTTGCGCAAGACCCTGGCCAACCGGCCTGACCTGCTGGAAGGCGCAGCGTTAAGTGCCGAGGACCGCCGCCTGCTGGACTCTATCCGGCGGGAACGCGCTTAGTACCGATAGATCTAAACGGCTGGGTGTTGTCGTATCCCACCCTGGCGACAAAAACAAGAACGTCGCGAGGATGTGGCACCCAGTTTCATCCCCTGAGGGTCGGCAGCGCCGATGGGAAACTAAAACGGCTTGACCGGTGCGGCCTGCTCCGCACCTGCGCGGCCCACGGAGATTTCGGCGAGGTAGTAGTTCTCTCCGCGAATTGGGCAACCGGCCAAGCGCCTGAGCATGGCCAACTGGCCCACGTGGGTGAGCGCGTCCGCTATTGGCCCCTGGAAGAGGCGCTCGCCAGGTGCGCGCAAGCGCTCGCCGGAGATCAGATATGCATCGAAGGCTTTGAGCGAGGCAAAGAACCGGCTCACTTCCTCGGGCCACGGCAGCGGTTGGGAGTTGTGCCAGCGCTGATTGCCCTGCGCCATGCTGAGCGCCCAGTCGAACAGGTCGCCCATATGGGCAAGGATTTGCGCAGGTTGGCGGCCAGCGCCGTCAAAGGCGGCAAAGGTGGCCGGGGCGTCTTCAACGGCGCGGGCAGCCCGATAGGCCAGGGCCGCCAGGGTGTGGCGTAGCAGTTCGCGGTCAGAATTCATACGGAGAAACTATAGCGCAGGATGCCCGACTGCGTTCCCTTGCTTGTAACTTCCTGGGAACCCCGGGCGCAGATCCTGAGCAACAGAGACCATTCAAGCCACCGCTCTTCCCGATATTCTTGGCTTCTCCCAGTAGCAGCAGGCTGGGAAATTCTTTGAAGCACTGGAGAGTTCGACCCATGATTCTCAATCGGTTTGCAGTACCGGCACTTGCACTTTTCCTGGGGGCCACGGGCTTGGGTACGGCCGGAGCATCCGCCGTACTTCAGGGGGCAACTCCATCGGGCTACGGCCAGGATCGCGGCGGTTGGGATACGCCTCCGCAGGAATTGCAGGAGATGCAACGACGGGGGTTCCACGACGGAATTGAAGGCGCACGCAAGGACTTTGATAACCACCGCCGACCAGACGTGAACAACCGCGATGAGTACCGCCATCCTCAGGTTCGGCGCGGCGAGCGGGAAGCCTATCGTGAAGGTTTTCGCCGCGGCTATGAGTTGGGCGTGTCTCACCAGATGGGCGGAGGGGACCGGCCGATGGGAGCGCCTGGACAGCAGATGAGGGAGCCTGATCGGCGTCCGAATATGGGTCCGGACATGGGCCAGCCGATGGGCAGCGACATCCAGCGCCGTGGCTTTCAGGAGGGCATGGAAGGCGCGCGCAAGGACATGGACAACCACCGCCGGCCGAACGTGAACAACCGCGATGAGTACCGCCGTCCGAACGTTCCGCGCGAGCTTCGCGATGAGTACCGTGAAGCCTTCAGGCGCGGCTATGAGCGGGGCATATCTCAGCTCATGGGCGGACCAGACCACCGCTAAAGCTTCAGACTGGGGCCGCATCCGGGAGATCACTACGAATACCGGAGCAGGGTCAGGGCTGGGCTTTCTCTAGCCCAATTCTTTGCCCAAAACTGGCCCAAATCTGAGATGCAGAACCCTCAGGGCAAGCGGGCAATTCCAATTGCCTGCTTGCCTAGGCCTCGCCGGCAAGACTCGGCTACAAGGAACTGCTAATTGAGCTCTTCGCGCGGATTAGGCGCTCAGCCCCGTTCTCTGCTAAACTTGAAGTTCTGAGTTCAACAGCAGGAAGAGACTATGTCCATACATCCCGTAATGCAGCGCCTCGCCGATAAGCTGAAGCGCACCGATTTGCCCGCGTTTGTCCCCGGCGACCAGGTTCGCGTCCAGGTAAAGATCAAGGAAGGCGACAAGGAACGCTTGCAGGCGTTCGAAGGGCTGGTCATCGCCATCAACAACGGCCCGCAAGGGACGTTCACCGTGCGCAAGATGAGCTTTGGGCAAGGGGTGGAACGCATTTTCCCCTTCAACTCGAAGGTTATCGACAAGATCGAAAAGATCCGCAGCTACAAGGTGCGGCGCGCCAAGCTGTTCTACATCCGTGGACTGCGTGGCAAAGCTGCCCGTTTGAAGGAAGTGGATCGCGTAACCGGCAAGGTTCGCGCGTAAGCTCCCGCAGGAATTTGTGTCAAGCAAAACCCCCGGCCCACTCGGCTGGGGGTTTTGCTTTTTGGCTGGGCAGCCGGAAAACCCCGTGCCCTGTTCTTTCCGCTAGAGGGGTTGGATGCCAGAACCAGAGCAATTGCAGGCCTGAATTCATATACTGGCAATATGGCCATAATCCCAGTCTGTGGCTGGACGCTGGAAGAGGATGCGCGTCGCGGCGGTGCCATGCGCATTGCCGGGCTGGACGAGGTTGGGCGCGGACCGCTGTTCGGGCCGGTTGTCGCGGCGGCCGTGATTCTGCAAAGAGGCTGCGTGCTGCGGGGCCTTACTGACTCGAAGAAGCTCTCTGAGAAAAAGCGCAACGAGTTGGAACCGGAGATCAAGGCCAATGCCGTTGCATGGGCCATTGCGGCTGTGGATGCGGAGACCATCGACCGCATCAATATCCGTCAGGCGTCTCTGCTGGCCATGCGGCGGGCCGTGGAGCAACTGGCTTTGAGCCCGGATTTTCTGCTGATCGATGGACGGGACACGATTGCCTGGGAGTGCCCGCAGCAGGCTGTCATCAAAGGCGACGGAACCAGTTTTTCGATTGCTGCAGCGAGCGTGCTGGCCAAAGTGCACCGCGACCGGATGCTGGTGGAGTTGGATGGCGAATACCCCGGCTATGGCCTAGCCCAGCACAAAGGCTACGGGTCGCTAGTGCATCTGGAGGCGCTGGCACGCCTGGGTCCGACGCCGCTGCACCGCAGAAGTTTTCATCCTGTGGCACAAGCGGCGTTACAATTCCCTGAAGCCTGAAACGCAACGGAGGTTGACGTGACGGCAAAATGGCAGTGGCTTTTACCTACCGTTTGCATGCTGATGAGTGCGTGTCCGGACGATCTGCCCGCCAAGCCAGACCCCTCCAAAGGCACGGTCACAGGAATTGTTCTCTGCACCGATACCGGCAAGCCGGCCCGGTTTGCTGAAGTGCAGATTGTCAGGGTTCAACGCCGAAATGCCAACGCCCAAGGGGGCGCGGCCGACTTTGAATCCGATTCCGCCATCACCGGCCTCGACGGTCGATTCACCGTTGATAACGTCGCTCCCGGCGACTACTACGCTTACGCCAATCTCAACGGGTACCTGAACCTCGAACGCGGCATTGACTTCAAGCGCCTGGGGCCAACCGCCAGTGATGATGATCAACTCATCGATATTATGGATCAATGGAAGGATCACCTGGTCACGCTGACGGTGAGCGCGCAGCACGCTTCCGACGTGTCGATACAGATTGAGCGCGGTGCGGAGATCGAAGGGACTGTCACATATGAAGACTCAAGCCCGGCCATTGACCTGCGCTTCCAATTGGTTCGAAAGTCCTCGGAAGGCAAGTGGGTCGCGGTAGGCGAAAGTAGCGGCAACGCATGGAGTCTGGAAGAAAGGAGCGATGGCCACGGCCGCTTCAAGATCTCCAATCTTCCCTCGGGCGAGTACAAGGTCTGCGCGCTTTTGCCGGTGAAGTTAGAGCAGTCAGCGCCCCGCATTTGCCTGGGCGGTACCTATCGCAGGAAGAATGCGGCCTCAGTCACGGTTACCGCTGGAGAGAGCCGGGGCGGAGCCGACATCGTCGTCCCGCTGACGGGTATGCACACTATTTCAGGCAACATCGCCGTGGGAGTGGACGGCCGAGCTCCGGATAAGGCCACTTTGCACCTGCTGTATGCGGACGATCGGGAAGAAGCGCGCCAGGCTTCCATGCGCAAGGACGGAAGCTTCGTTTTTGCCTATGTTCCTGAAGACGAATACATACTTCAGGTCACTGGCGCCCAATCCACCAGCGCGCCAACTCAAGCAGCGAGTCCGGATAGTTCCGCGCCCAAGGCGCAAACGCCTGCCGAGGTTCACCATTATCTCGACAAGGGAACTCCGCTCGCTGTTCTGGGAGAGATGAACGACGTCAACGTGTCCCTAATCGAAGCTGGAGAGGCAAAGCCGGTCACCCAATAACCGCTCTAGCACGGCGCGCGGCCTGTACCTTCCGCCGCTGCACCCAGGCCAGTACCGGCCTAACTGCCAACAGCAACAACAGGACCAACGTGAAGGGCGCCGGCGAAAGCACGCCCGGCTTTACCTTCCACCAGTAATGCACCATAGCCGATAGACCAGCCACGTACACCAGCTTATGCAGCCGGTTCCAGTTTTTGCCACCCATCTTGCGAATCGCCCAGGTGGTCGATGTAGCAGCCAGCGGCAGCAGCAGCAGCCAGGTGGTAACACCCATGATGATGAAGCGCCGTTTGGTCAGGTCCACCTTGATAGTGTTCAGGTCGAAGCCCGCGTAGAGCCCGAGCCAGGTGAGCATGTGCAGCGTCGCGTAGAAGAATACGAACAGCCCCAGCAGCCGCCGGAAGCGGATAAGCCAATTGAGCCGCGGCGACAAAGAGCGCACAGGCGTAATCGCCAAGCCGGAGGCCAAGAGCCACAGTGCGGTCAGCCCCGTTACTGACGCGATCTCAGCTGACGGGTCAGGGCCAAGCGCATTGCCCACTGCTCGATACGCCAGCAGCAGGAGCGGGCACAGGCAGCCGATCCAGACAAGGATTTTCAATACAACCAGATACGAATGTTTCATGACTTCCTATCGAGTGGGGTTAGCGTTGTTAGCGATGCCGGGGGAATAACTTGCGCCGCCTGCACGGCTTCAGAAGTCCTTCTTCAAGTCCATGCCGGAATAGAGAGAGGCGACCTGGTCGGCGTAGCCGTTGAACATGAGCGTGGTGCGGCGTTGCGCGTAGAAGGGTTGGCCGATGCGCCGCTCCGTCTTCTGGCTCCAGCGCGGGTGATCCACGTTGGGATTCACGTTGGAGTAGAAGCCGTATTCGCTGGGTCCGGAGTCGTTCCACGTGGTGGGGGGCATCTTGTCGAGAAAGCGCACGGCCACAATGGACTTGGCGGACTTGAAACCATACTTCCACGGAACCACGATGCGGATGGGCGCGCCGTTCTGGTTGGGGAGAACCTCCCCATAAAGGCCGAAGGTTAGTAGTGTCAGCGGGTTCATCGCCTCGTCCATGCGCAGGCCTTCGGAGTAGGGCCAGAAGATGGCGGCATCCTCGCCGGACCACTTCTCCACCTTGTGGTCGTAGTAGGAAAGGAACTGCAGGTATTTGGCTGAAGGCAGCGGATCGCACTGCTTGATGAACTCCGAAAGCGAATAGCCGACCCAGGGAATCACCATGCTCCACGCTTCGACACAGCGATGCCGATAGATACGGTCTTCAAGCGGACGCAGTTTGAGCAGGGCTTCAATGTCGAAGGTCTTCGGGGTCTTTACCTTGCCTTCAATTCTTACGGTCCAGGGGCGCGTGGGCAGGCCGCCGGCGTTTTTGGCGGGCTGATCCTTGTTGACGCCGAATTCGTAGAAGTTGTTGTAAGTTGTAACGTCCTGATAGGTGGTGAGTTGCTCGCCGGTGGTGGTTAGCGGGCTTGGAACGGTCTGGAGCTTGGTGCCTGCCAGGGCGCGCACGCGGGGCGAGAAC
>Ga0114951_10003943_pt1 | contig 14900 bp, 9 predicted proteins | sample AM7aDNAmetaG_FD_88677 | JGI IMG/M metagenome (GOLD analysis project Ga0114951, IMG submission 88677) | Freshwater microbial communities from Finland to study Microbial Dark Matter (Phase II) - AM7a DNA metaG | ecosystem: Environmental > Aquatic > Freshwater > Lake | place: Finland: Lake Alinen...
AGGTGTCTCACTGGAAAGGCTCCAAGCCGAATGCTCAAACTCCTGGTCATCCTCCCGGCATATAACGAGGGACAGTGCATCAGGCCGGTCCTGGCTGAAATTGTCCGCCAGCAGCCCCACGCGGACCTTCTGGTCGTCAACGACGGTTCCATCGACGATACGGTGACGGCCGCGCTGCAAGCCGGCGCGCTGGTTGCGGACCTCCCTCACAACCTGGGCATCGGCGGCGCGATGCAGACGGGATTCCGTTACGCCAAGGCGCACGGCTACGACGTGGCCGTGCAGGTGGACGCCGACGGCCAGCACCCGGCCGATCAGATTCAATTGCTGTTGAATGAAATGGAGCGAAGCGGCGTGGACTTGGTCATCGGTTCGCGTTTCGTGGAAGCGACGGGCTATCGCGCGTCGCTCACGCGCGGCGTCGGCATTCGGTTCTTCGCCCGGCTGCTGAGCGCGCTGTGCCATCAGCGGCTGACGGATACCACCTCCGGATTCAGGGCGGCCAACCGCGCGGCGATTGCCCACCTCGCGGACAATTACGCCTGCGACTACCCGGAAGTGGAGTCCTTGATTTCCCTCCACCGGGCGGGTTACCGCATCTGCGAGGTCCCCGTGCGGATGCTCCCGCGCCAGGCGGGGACCAGTTCCATCAGCCCGCTGAGGAGCGTTTACTATATGATGAAGGTGGCTTTCGCGGTGCTGGTGGGCGCCCTGTCCGACGCGCGACCGCCGCTGGCGGAGGATCGCCCCTCGACCACCCCGGAGGCAGAGGCATGAACCCGCGCGCCGTACTGTTCATCGCCGTGCTTGGACTCCTGTTCGCCGCGTTCGCCATCGAACTGGTGCGGCGCAGACTTGTCCGGCCTGAATATGTGCTCGTATGGGGCGTGATGGCGTTCGGGACGGGCGTCCTGGCCTTCCTTGCGGGCTGCGCGCCCTGGCTGATGACTCTATCGGGTCTCAGCTATCAGTCCCTCGTCACGCTGCTCGGGTTCCTGTTCACCTCCGGCATGGTGCTGACGCTGACCGTGATCGCCAACCGGCAGGGGAAGCGCGTGATCCGGCTGACCCAGGAGAACGCCCTCCTGCGCATGGAGATCGAACGGCTGCGCTCCACCCCGGCAGCGCAGTCCTCCCCCGCTGAGGACAAGGGCGGAGACGCCTGAAGCCCCGCCGGAAGAATCACCCCGCCTTACGCTGCGCTCCCGGCTTCCGCCTCTCGATCAGGAAAAGCGCCGCGAGGATTCCGCACCCCATCGCGAACAGCCAGGGGCGAAGCCGGGAGGGTTCGTACGAGAACAGCACGGTGTGTTGCCCCGGCGATACCGCCACGCCGAGATAACTTGGCGTCAGCATCACCGGATCCTTCTTCTCGCCGTCCACCCGCACCGCCCAGTTGGGATGATAGCTGCTGCGGAAGACGACGTATCCGGGCCGCGTCATGGAGACGACCGCCGCCGCGCTGTACGCCTCCTTGCTCTGCTCAAGAACCCTGCCCGGCGGCGGCAGCACCTCCCCGGCATATTCCGCCAACTTCGCCGGCGCTTCGGAGAGCGGGAGGCTTACCCCATCGGGATGCCCGTTCCGCGTCAGCCGGATGCGCGGATAATCCCCCGCGTGGAACCAGGGGCCGTCCAGCCACGCGCGCGCCGCGGCAAACCACTCACGCTTGGTCCCGGTGAACTGCGCCCCCGACGAGACCACATCGATGTACCCCCCCGTCTCCACCTTGTAGATGACGAAGCGCCCTATCCGGTCGATCGGCTTGAGGAACGCGGGCACCGCGTGGCCCCGATCCGCCACGACATAGGTGACGTTGAACAGCCGATAATGCGCGAGGGAGTTCTCATTGAACAGGTACTGAATGTCCACGTTGAGCGCAAAATGCAGGTACATGAAGCCCAGACAGTCCATGCCCGCCACATGGATCATGGCGTAGAGCGGCACTTCGCCCACCCTGAGCCCTTTGCCCCACGCGCCGGGAAGCCCCGCGAAGACCCTCCCCGGCGGCAGCGCCTGCAACGTCGCCAGCAGCTTGTCCAGGTCGCCCTTCTCGGCCCTGTACGCCAGGCGAGACCGCGCGGCCCACTCGCTGTTGTGCTTCAGGTAGATGCCCCGCTCGACGAACGCGGGGACCAACAGCGCCACGAGGAGAGTGGACGCGACGACTGTTTTGAAGCGCGGCATCAGCCGCCGGACAAGCTCATAGAACGCCGCAGCCCCCACTCCGGCCAGCATCAAGGCCGCAAGGTGCACCCCGGCGACGTACCGGTTGAATTGCATATCGTGCGCGAACGGGATCACGTCCAGGAGCCTTCCCCATGTCGGCCTGCCGCAGTAGATCGCCAGCCAGACGAAGAACAGCGCCGCCGCGATCCGGTAGCGCTCGTTGCTCCATTTCCGGAATGCCGCCACGAGCCCGATAAGCACGAAGAGCGTCAGCGGGACATACCGCCCGCAATCCAGCAACTGGCCCGTGAAGAGCCACCCCAGGATGCGCCGATGCCCGTAGGAGTCCAGCCATTCCTTGTGCGACCAGACGCTGTAGTTCATGTACGCGCCATCGCGCACGAACGGGACAAGGTAGTAGATTCCCGCCAGCCCCATCAGCACGAAGAGGGTTGCCAGGCGCTTCAGCCGCCCCGGCCAGCATCCTTTCTCATCGTCCATGGCCGCGAGGATGATGAACAGGCTGACGACGGCCACAAAACCGGTCAGGATGTGGCTCAGGCAGGTGGCCAGAAGGAAGGTCACGGCGCCGAAGCGACCCCGGCCCTCCTTGAGGTACACGTAACCCCAGCTAACCGCCAGCGGGGTCAGCACCATCCCCCACAACTGGGTGTACATCCCGGAGCCGCCCCAGATGTAGCTTTCGAATCCCCACCCCTGCTTATAGCCATCGGAGATCAGAAGAGAACAGACCGCGGCGAGGGCCGCCGGCAATCTCTCCATTCCGAAGCGGCGCATGGAGGCATAGACGGCCAGAGGAAATACCGCCAGCAGCAGGACCATCGTCACCCGGAGAATCAGGATCAGCGGCACGTGTCCGAGGAAAAGCTGGTACACCGCGGCCAGGAAGAAGGCGGGCAGATGCTGATAGTAGTGGAGAGCGGGAAAGCCCATCCCCGGCGACGGGAGCCACGGGTCGGTGGCGCGCGCGAGGTCGGGCAGCGCCTGATCCACGCCCAGGGCGTGCGACACATGCGCCACGTCGTCGTTCAGATCAGGAGGGTCCACCCGCATCTCATACTGGAGCGCCCCGGCCCAGGCCAGACAAAGCAACAGGATGAGGGCAAACGTCTTGTGACAGGCGACCGCATTGCGCAGCCGCTTGAATTTCTCAGCCAGCCAGGTCATTCGCACCCTCCCACACGCTCCATGTTCTCCCGATGACGCCCCCTGAGCCGTCTCGATGCAAGGCTACGAACGGCGGATGCGGTAACGGATGAGCGTCTGAATCGTCTTGATGCCATCGGTCCAGCGGACCTTTTTTCCCTCGGCGCGCCCCCGCCCGGTGTACTCGATCGCCACTTCGTGGATCGGGATGTGCCGCAGGCGGACCAGCGCGGTCACCTCGGGGCAGAACTCGAACCCTTCGCAGCGGAGCGGCAGCGATTTGAGCAGCGGCGCGCGGAAGACCTTGTAGCAGGTCGCCTCGTCGGTGATGCGCGCCCCATATAGGATGTTGGCCATAAGCGTAAACAGCCGGTTGGCCAGGAAATTCGTCCAGTGCATGTTCGTCGGCCAGCGGCGCTTCAGAAAGCGCGATCCGTACACCACCTCCGCGCCCTTCTCGGCAAAGGGCCCCAGCAGCGCCGGGTAGTCCTGAACCGAGTATTCCATATCCGCGTCCTGAATCAGCACCACGTCCCCGGTCACGTGCGCCAGACCCGTGCGAATGGCCGCCCCCTTCCCCAGGTTCTTCTCATGGCGCACAAGCTTCACGCGCGGGTCGGAGCCGACCCTCTCCACGGTCCGGTCGGTCGAGGCGTCGTCCACGACGATCACCTCCTTCTCGACCGTCCCGGAGGGCAGGCGCAGTTCGGCGGACAGAACTTCGTCGAGAATCTTCCGCACCGTGCGCTCTTCGTTATAGGTCGGCAAGATGATGGAGAGTTTCAGTGTCGTTATCCCTCATTAGAAGGAGGCGCAACAGGACTATCGATTCCTGTCCATCATGATACACGATAGGCGAAAATAAGAACATGGAAACGCCTGTGCCACAGTCGACATCCCCCCGCGAGCAGGCATTCCCAGGCCCTCCACTACTTGATAATGCTCGGCGTCATGATACGTCCGTGATGAAGTCCCGCGAGACGCCCGAGGGGCGTGTCATAGACCTTCTCCAGCCGGGTCTCAAACTCGGGAATGTTGGGAATCTTCCCTTCAAGGTATTGCTCCAGCCGGTCGGACAGGCTCTCCAGACGCGTCCGCAGGCCGCCGTAGCGCTGTTCGAGGACTTCCAGCCCGAACGGCTTGTACGTGGCCAGCCACATCTCGCGGTGACACTTCCAGAGGGCATCCACGGCCTCCCTCAGCAATGGCAGGTCGCCGGCGGCGATCCGGCGGATGGCCGCCTTGTCCCCCGCGGAATAGGCGGCGACCAGTTCACGCCGAAGCTCGCACTTGAGCGACAGCACCCTGGCGAGCTTCGCCGGGAATTGCAGTCGCTGCGCCGAAGCATTCCTGGCGGACAGCGCAGATAATTCCCCGGACAACTCGCTGTAATGCTTCCGCAGCGACAGCGGCGCGATGCGCGGCTCCAGCCAGCCCAGCAGCGTATCCTGCCAGAGCAGCCACTTGCTGAAGCTCTCGTCGCATTGCTCCGGATGTTCAAGGCCGGGAATCGCGTCCAGTTCGCTCCCCTTCACCCAATCGTCGAACTCCGCGTCACAGGCTCCGCGGAAATTCTCTCGCACACGGCGCGGCTCCACCGAGTCGGCGTAGCCATGTTCGGCGAAATATTGCAGCGCCGGTAGCGCCGAGAAGACGTCGCACTCCATTCCGTCATCCCCCCACAGGGTGACGAAGATTTCCCGCAGTCCCTTCTCCTTGCACGCCTGCATGCAGGCATCGGTGACGGCGAACGCGTGGGGAAGCGCCGTCCAGAAATGGTTCCACGTCCAGACGCCCCCCGCCATGATCGGTTCCGACCCGAGCGCGCGGTGGTGGTCGATCCATTTGGAATAGAAGGCGGAATCGGTGTGGTAATAATCCCAGTAGACGAGATCGACGCCCGGCGGTATCTCCTTGACGACCTGGGAGGGGATGGACCAGTCGGCGTCGTAGTAATCGCCCGATTTGGAGCCGAGACGGAAGTACATGTCGCTCCATATCATCGGGCGGAGCAGGTGCTTACCGCAGATATCGACGACGCGCGCGAGGTGCCGGTTGAGGATGTCAAACGGCTTCGCTTCGCCATGCCGGTTGCGATATTCCCCCATGCCGATGCCCATGGCTTCATCCATGCCGATGTGAATGCGGCTGGAGCGGAAAGGCGCGCTTGCGGCAGCGATCATCTTCTCGATGAGCCGGTAGGTCTGCTCCTCTTCGGCAAGCAGCACATCCTTCGTGTCGCGGTGCGCCGCGTAGGCCGGCCACTGCAACACCTGCCCCAGGTGGCCCAGCGTCTGGATGCAGGGGAACATTTCAATGCCTAGGTCGTTCGCGTAAGCGTCCAACTCCTTCATCTCATCATGCGTGTAGCGTCCTCGCAGGTAGCCGAAGAACGGCTCCCCCGGCACCTCGTAGGTGTCCTCGGCATACAGCATGAACACGTTAATGCCCATGAGGGCGCATCGTCGCAGGAGCATGCGGGCGGCGTCCGGTCTGAGCACTCCGTTGCGCGATACGTCCACCATGATGCCCAGCATGTCGAATCGCGCGGTCTCGGCGAACGTCGCCCCCTCCCGCAGGGACTCCCGCGCTCCCAGCAGCCGTCCAAGCGCCCGGAACGCATCCACTTTGCGCGCGTACAGGACACGCGCTTCCCGCGCGCCGACCGTCACGGAGAACCCGCCGGGGGCTATTGAGGAGCACGCCTCGAACGCGACCCCGAGCGCATCCGCTTCGCGCGAGAATCGCCCCCCGTATTCGGCCAGAATCTCGTGCAATCCGGCGCGAAGTTCTTCCGGGGCGCGCCCCGCATCCAATCGAATCGTGCGCATTCTTCCACCTCTACGAAGCTTCCTTCTGAGAGGGCGCCGCCGGACTTTCGGCGGCGGGCCTACCGAGTGCATATCCGATAACGAAGGTCAGGATGGTGCCGACCACGATGAGCCAGCTCCACCCCAGCGAAATGATCTTCAACTCCGACAGCAGCAGCAGCGACGCCGTCACCGCCGCACTATCGACCATGGCAATCACGTTCTCCGTGTTTCCGCGCCGCTTCGTCACCATCCCGAGCAGGAATATCCCCAGCGTGCTACCCCCGGTCACCGCAATGACCTTGAAGGCCAGCCAGAGGATGCCCGTCAACGCGCTGAACGCCAGGGCCAGGATCGCCAGCAGGATGCCGAACCCGACGATGCCGCAGCGCGACACCCAGAGGTAATGCCGCTCGGAGGCATCCTTGCGAATCAACGGACGGTAAATGTCCGTGACGAAGGAGGAGGAGAGGGAACTTAGCGGCGAGTCGATGCTCGCCAGCACCACGGCGGCAAGCACGAGCCCCTTCAGCCCCGTCGGCAGCACCGTGACGACAAAGTGCGAGAGTATCTTGTCCGGATTGTCCGGCAGCGGCAGCGTGGGATGCTGGTGATAGTACAGGAACAGCAGCGTGCCCAGCCCCAGGTAGAGTGTGACCAGCGGGAAGGCGGCGAGGATGGTGCCGATCAGCGCTTTCTGGCTGGAGCGCCGGGTCTTCACCGTCAGCAGCCGCTGCATCAATTCCTGGTCCGTGCCGAAGACGCACAGCCCCACGAAGAATGCGTTCAGCGTCGCCGCCCAGAGGGTATTCGGATCGGAGAACGTCTTCACGAAACCGTCCCAGCAGCTTGTCCCCGGCGCGAAATACTGCGCTCCCGTGTTCAGCAGGCTTGTCCTTCCTGCGTCGCTCGCCACCTGCCACGCCGCGCCGGCGTCGAGGTGAATGTTCTTCCACAAGTAAATTGCGACCGCGCCGCCCGCCAGGAAGAAGACCGTCGTCTCGAACGCTCCGGTCCATACCACCGCTTTGATGCCGCCGAACGCGATGAAGACGATGCTGCACATCGTGAACAACGCCAGCGCCGCCATCAGGCCCGAGTTCACGTGCCAGCCGTAGAGGTCCCAGGTCCGCCAGGCGTCCCAGCCGAGGATTACCGCCACCCCAAGGCAAGCGGCGTACAGCCGGACGCCCGAGGCCATCAGCCGCGTGACGAAGAAGAAAGCCGACCCGCTGTACTGCGTCGCCGCGCCGAAGCGGTGCCTGAGGAATTCATAGATCGTGGTGACGTTGAATTTGAAGAAGACAGGGATGAAGAGAAACGCGATCAGTATCCGCGCCGCCGCCGACCCCAGGAAGAACTGCAGGTACTGCCAGTTCTCCTTGAACCCCGTCGATGGGACGCCGATGATGGTGACCGCGCTGACCTCGGTTGCCACGAAGGAGAGGCAGGCGATGACCGCCGGAATGCTCCTGCGCGCGACGAAGAAGTCCGCCGTGTCCTTCTCCTCGCGCCCGCTGAACCATGCGATGATGAACAGCGCGCCGACCGCTGCGGCCACCACGGCCACATCCAGCAACCCGAGGCCCGCCGCCATCTTCTCGGCAACGACCAGATCACCCATGTTCAATGGCCCGCATGCGCATTCGCATTGAGTTCCATTCCTCCCACCGGAAATGCATTTCGCTCAAGAAGGTACTCGTTTCGGAGCTACATGGCAAGTTCTGAATCGCGAGCGCCAGGCGCACACTGAACCTTGCGAAGGATCACGCGAACCTTCCATGGACACTTTCTTCCGAATTGCAAATACCCCGGGGAACGATTACGATTCTGGCCGTGACCGCTCCTCTGTTATTCACGCGGAGTCGCCTCAGTGAGCGAATGCCTTTCCACACTTGCCGCCAAGCCCACGTTGCGCGTCGCCGGGTTGATGTCCGGCACCTCCGCCGACGGGATTGACGCCGCCATCGTGGAGATCGGCAGGCGCGGCGTCCGCGTGCTGGCCTTTGATATGTTCCCCTATCCCCCATCCGTCCGCCGCCGCATTTTCGCGCTTTTCGATCCCAGGAGGGCGCGGGTCGACGATCTGTGCCACCTCAATTTCCTCCTCGGCGAGTTTTTCGCCGACGCCCTGACGCGCCTAGCGAAGAAGCACGGCCTGCCCCTGAGCTCCATCGACGCAATCGGATCTCACGGTCAGACCGTCTGCCACTTGCCGCGCGGAAGGAGGTTCCGGGGCCGGGTCTTCAAATCAACACTGCAAATCGGGGAGCCTGCCGTCATCGCCGAGCGGACCGGCGTGACCACGATTGCGGATTTCCGGACGCGCGACATCGCCGCCGGGGGAGAAGGCGCGCCGCTGGTCCCGTTCGCCGATCATTTCCTCTTCCGCCACAAGACGCGCAACCGCTCCCTGCAGAACATCGGCGGCATTGCGAACCTCACTTATCTCCCCGCCGCCTGCTCCGTGACCGACGTGATCGCTTTCGATACCGGGCCGGGCAATATGATGATGGACCGCGCCACGTTCCTCCTGACGCGCGGCCGGCAGACCTACGACGTCGGCGGCAAGCTGGCCGCCCGGGGACGCGTCATCCAACCCCTCCTAGCCGAGTTGATGCGGCACAAGTTCCTCTCGCGGCGTCCCCCCAAGACCACAGGCCGCGAGGAGTTCGGGGTTCAATTCACCGACGCATTCTGCGCCAGGGCGAAACGAAAGGGAATCGCCCCGCCCGACATCCTTGCCACGCTGACGGCTTTCACGGCGGGGAGTATCGCCAACGCCCATCGCCGCTACCTCCCCGGCCCTGTGGATGAGGTGATTCTGTGCGGCGGCGGAGCGCGCAATCGGACGCTGGTCGCCATGCTGGAGAAGGAGTTGCACCCGGCGCGCGTGCTGCCCATGGACGCGTTCGGCATCAATGCGGACGCGAAGGAGGCCATCTCCTTCGCCATTCTCGCCTACGCGACGATTCGAGGGATGGCGAACAACGTGCCATCCGCCACGGGTGCGGCGCGGGCGGTCGTGCTCGGCAAGATCGTGAGAGGAACATGCTGAAGGCGCGCGCTCAACTGACGACGGAGAAGCGGAATCCCCGGAGCGCGGATATCGACCGCCGCTCCACGCGCCAAATCGTTGCGCTGATCAACGCCGAGGACCGGCGAGTCCTCCCCGCCGTCGCCCGGGAACGCGCGCGCATCGCCGAAGGAGTCGATCTGATCGTAGACGCCTTCCTCCGGGGGGGCAGGCTTTTCTATGTCGGGGCCGGGACGAGCGGCCGGCTAGGCGTGCTGGATGCCTCGGAATGCCCCCCCACCTTCGGGACGAGTCCCTCCATGGTGCAGGGGGTCATCGCGGGCGGGCGGCGCGCGCTGGTGCGCTCCGCGGAGGGGGCCGAGGATTCCGCCGCGGCGGGGGCCGCAGCGCTCAAGAAGAAGCGGCTGACGCCCGAGGACGTAGTCGTCGGCATCGCCGCATGCGGCCTCACCCCCTTCGCCAACGGCGCGGTTCAATACGCCCGCCGGATCGGCGCGCGGACGATCTTTGTCACCTGCGCCCCCGAGGCCAAAGCGCATATCCGGGCCGATATCATCATCAACCCCGTCGTCGGGCCGGAAATCGTCACTGGCTCCACGCGGATGAAGGCCGGGACGGCGACCAAACTCGTCCTGAACACGCTGACCACGGCAGCGATGATTCGAATGGGGAAGGTGTACGGCAATCTGATGGTGGACCTGAGGGCCACCAATCGGAAGTTGCGCGACCGTGCCGAGCGCATCGTCAGGGAGGCCACGGGCGTTTCCCGCGCCCGCACCAAGCTCCTCCTCGACGCCGCGCAGGGCTCAACCAAGACCGCCATCCTGATGCATTGGCGGAAGCTCACCTGCGTCGAGGCCACCGCCCTGCTGAAGCATTCCGGCGGCTCCCTGCGCCGCGCCAGCGAGCAGATCAGTCCGGACGAGCCTGTCGCAGCAGCTCCTCGCAGAGGATGAACGACCGCGTGATGTGGAACGGGTCCTTGACCGGCAGCGCGACCACTTTGTCCACAGGCGACCCATCCCGCGCGCGAATCTGAATCCACTCTCCGATCCCGCGGTCCGAGTTGGGGAAGGTGCGGAACGTGTAGTCGTGGACGCGCCAGTACCAGTCGAGCAATTCGCTGTCGCGTGAAAGTTCATATCCCAGCAGGAGCATGTACAGCGCCTCGGAATGCGGCCACCAGAGCTTGTTGTCCCAGTTCCCGCGCAACTTGCGGATCATCTCGGCGTTTTCCAGTTCAGGCGGCACAGGCCCGCGCGGAGCGCCGCCGGTTCGGTCGACGAACTGGAAGAAGCCCCCGAACTGCTCATCCCAGCCGGCGCGGCAGTTCGCTTTGATCACCTGAATCGCCTGCGCGATGCGCTCGGGGGCCCCCACACGCCGGGCCAGGTGGCAGACGAACCACATGCACTCCAGCGCATGCCCCGGGTTGACGTAGCCGCCCAGCATCGTCCCGCGCTTCTTCGGATCGCCGGACCACATTTCGGTCATAAGGTTCGTGGCGGGATCGCGGAACTTGTCCATCACCTCGGCCATATACCTCTGCGCCTCGGAAAGATAGACGCCCGCCCGGCTGTCGCCGAACTGCTCCGCCGCCAGCGCCATTTCGTGCGCAGTTTCCATGAGGATCATCGGGCGGCCATGCGCTTCGTATCCGGCCGGAACCGGGTAGGGATCCGAGCGATAGACCGCCTGCAGATGGCGGCCGCGGGCCGACTCATAGAGATCCGCGGCGTAACGCCACGCCCGCGCATCGCCGGAGGCCATGGCGTATTCAGCCATCCCATAGACGACGAAGTGGTCGGCGTACACGCTGCTGTCGTAAGCCTCATCCGGTCCCGCCTCGCGCGGGTTCCCCTGCGCGTCGAGCAGGATCGGCCGTCCCTCGCGCGAGAGGATGAAGGCGCAGTTGCCATTGGGCAGGCGCGCATGTTTCATCAGGAATTCCGCCCCATGCGCAGCCTGCGCCAGCCAGTCCCGGGTTTCTTTCGCAGGACGGCGACCTTTGAACGTACGGTTGAGCCGCGAAAGCGTCCAGAGGAAGCGCCCCTGCGACCAGGTGAATTTGTGGGGATAAAGGAGCCGGTCGCCGGAGTTGGTGAAACAGGTGAAGTATCCCCCCTGCTCCGAATCAATCCCCCGTTTCATCCAGAAAGGGAGGATGTGGTCGAATAGTTCGCTCTCGTAGAAACCGCAGAGCGCGCGGAAATCCATGCGGGCCATTTGCTCTCCATTTTCTCACAAAGCCGGTTCAGGAACGCTATCCGACCCGGCGCGCGATGTCAAGTTGCAACACATTGCGCACTCGCCCTTTACTTCCATGCCGCGAGAAAACTCACCGGGCGGCACATCCCTTGACAACCCCTCGCAAAGTCAGTTGAATAGGGGCGTAATCCATTTCGCCCCTGGTGTGCGCTTGAGGAGTCTGCGCAATTGAGTATCTCCCGGCTGATCCTGGCGGCTGCAACCCTGCTCATCGCATGCGTCACCGCCTGGGCGGGCGAGATAACGCTTTCGGTGACTTCAACGATCTCGGTCAGCGCCGAGTCCGCTGACGCCACCTTCACCCTCGTGAACCAGGGCACGGACACGGCCGAGGACGTGGTGGTATCCGCCCGGTTCATGGGGCAGACCGGGACCGCCCCCCACATCGAGAAAATCTCCGCCGGCCAATCGCAAGTCGCCAAGCTCTCTTTCACGCGCCCCGCCGACGCCAAGGGCACTTTCCCGCTTTACCTCGATATTCGCTACCGCAATCCGGACGGAGCGATCTGCTCAACCGCCGTGCTGGCCACGGCGCGAACCTCCGGCGCGCCCCCTTCCGAGGTAACGCTCTCCGTCACCCGCGGCTCGGGAAAGGCGTGGGGAGAAGTGCACGCCTTCGCCGCCACGCGCAACCCGCGCATTACGGACGCAACGATCACCTGTCATTGCCCCGCGGACCTTTCGGTCGAGCCGCCGTCGCAGAAGGTCACTTTCAAGAACGGCCAGGCAGACGCCCCGTTCACTTTGAAGAATCGTTCCGCCGCCGGGGGGAGTAATTACGCCCTCTTCTTCGTCGTGGAATACGATCTCGACGGCGCGCACGCGCTCACCGATTCCGCCATCAGCGTTCCCATTGCAAACAACGCCCAGCCCCAATTGGCGCAGCGCGCACATTGGCCCACTGTCGAAATAGCGGCGGGAATTCTGCTCCTGGCGGGGCTGCTGGGCGCCTTTCTGAGCCGACGCACACGCTCCCTCATGCAGCGCGCCACCGAACCGGGATGCTGGCCTCAATTGACCATCGACGTTCTCGCGCTGGTCGCCATTGAAGGCTTCATCCTCGCGCAGTTGCGACCCGAGTACCTGATCACCGCAACGACCGCGACCGGCGGGGACACGGCCTCCCATTACTACACCGTCGATTACCTCCGCCACGTCCTGCTCCCTTCCGGCAGAATCAGTTTCTGGACGCCGGGGAATTACGCCGGGTTCCCGATTCTGCAAATGTACTTCCCGCTCCCCTTCCTGAGCATGTGCCTGCTCGACCTCGTCATGCCGCTGCAGGTGGCGTTCAAGCTGGTGACGCTCTTCGGCCCGTTCCTGCTCCCCATCGCCGCCTACAGCATGCTGCGCTCCCTGCGGACCCCCTTCCCCGGGCCGGCCATCGGCGCACTGTTCATGCTGACCTTCCTGTTCAACACCGCCAACTCGATGTGGGGAGGGAACCTCCTCAGCACGCTCGCCGGCGAGTTCTCCTACAGCCTGAGCATGGCGCTCTCTTTGATTCTGCTCGGAAGCCTCTACCGCGGCTGCATGGATAACCGGGGGGTGCTTCTCAACGCCTTCCTGGTGTTCCTGGTGGGGTTCAGCCACGGCTACACGCTGCTATTCGCCGAGGCGATGTCGGCGTTCCTCCTCATCACCCCGAATGGTTTTACCCGGCGCGTGGTCTACCTCGGGAAGGTCTACGCGCTGGGCTTCTGCCTGCTGGCGTTCTGGCTCGTACCGCTGCTCGCGTACTCGAAGTGGACCACCCCCTACCACACGGCATGGACGATCTACTCCGTCAGCGAAGTCATCCCCTTCATCCTCATTCCCATTTTGGTTCTCGCCGGGGCGGGCGGCATCGGACTGCTGATCTACGGAATGGCCCGCTTCCGCCGCGGCGGGGCGTCAGTCCTTCATGTGCTGGCCTACCTGACGTTCGGTCTGGTCATGGCCGGCGCGCTCTTCGTTGCCGCGCCAAAGCTGGGCGTTGTGGACATTCGCTACGTCCCCTACGCGCAACTGGCGGCCTGCCTCATGGCGGCGCTCGCGCTCGGCTGGCTGGGGCATGCGCTGCGCCGGTGGGGGCTGAGCTGGGCGCTGCTGCTTGTGGCGACGGTCGCCACGCTGGCGTGGACCACGCCGCAGGTCGCCCCGGTGCCGGACTGGTGCAAGTGGAACTACGAGGGATTCGAAGCCAAGAAAGCATGGCCGACCTTCGAGAAGATCAATTTGGCCCTGCGCGGGAGCTTCCAGGACCCCCGCGTGGTGTACGAGCACTCCGCCGAGCACAACGTGTTCGGCACGACCCGCGCATTCGAGTCCTTGCCGCTGTTCGCCGGGCGGGCGACGCTCGAAGGACTCTACATGCAAGCCTCCGTCAGTTCGCCCTTCGTGTTCTACATCCAGTCCGAGATTTCGCTGGAGAAATCCTGCCCCTTCCCGCAGTACACGTACGCCACCATGGACTTCGCTCGCGCGCGGCCGCACCTAGAGATGTTCAACGTCCGCGATTTGATCCTCCGTAGCGCCGAGGCCAAAGCGGCCATCCGCAGGGTCCCCGAGTACCGATGGCAGCAGACCATCGGGGAATACGAATTGTGGAAGCTCACCACGAACAAGGACCGATACGTCGTCCCGCTCGAGAACGAGCCCATCCTCTATTTGACGAACAACTGGAAGGTCGATTCGCACCGCTGGTTCACGCACGACGAACTTCTGGATCGGCACCTCGTTTTCATCTCCGACCCGTCGCCGGAGGACCAGAAGCACTTCCAGGCGACCGCCTGCACGATGGATAAACTCCCCCGGATACCGATCGATACGAGTTCGTGCAAGATCACCGAGACGATCCGGGACGGCGAGATTCTTATCGACACGAACTGGCTCCACAAGCCGCTGCTGGTCAAGATGTCCTATCATCCGGACTGGCATGTGGAAGGGGCGGATGGGATCTATCTCGTCTCCCCCTCTTTCATGCTCATCTACCCGCAGCAGGAGCATGTGCGGCTGTACTTCGGGGCGCGCGCCCCCGAAAGAATCGGCGCGGCGCTGACGATCACGGGAATTCTGGTGCTTTTGCTCAACATCCCGCTGCCCTGGAGGGGCCACCGCACGGCGTGGTCGCTCATGGCGGCGCGCCTGGGAGTCCCGGAGTCGCTTGAGCCGCCCATCAGCATGAACTTCTCCCCCCGGGTGCGCTGGACAATCCTGGCCACGCTCCTTGCATGGACGTTCCTGGCGGGCGGATTCGCCTGCTACCGCATATACACCCGCGAGCCGCACCGGCTGTTCAACCACTCCGTTCTGCTGAAGGATGCGAAACAGTTCGAGCAGGCGCGGCAGGGATTCCGCAAGGTCATCGACTCGGCGGCGGAAACGTCGCTGGGGCAGGACTCCGCCTACTACATCGCCATCTGCTACTACCTTCAGCAGGACGACGCGGGCGCGATTGCCGCGTTCGA
>Ga0114951_10003944_pt1 | contig 14896 bp, 8 predicted proteins | sample AM7aDNAmetaG_FD_88677 | JGI IMG/M metagenome (GOLD analysis project Ga0114951, IMG submission 88677) | Freshwater microbial communities from Finland to study Microbial Dark Matter (Phase II) - AM7a DNA metaG | ecosystem: Environmental > Aquatic > Freshwater > Lake | place: Finland: Lake Alinen...
ATACTTCATTAGGAATGAGTGCCTATGCTGCCATCAATATGGTACGTATCCGCGCACAGGTTCCAACAATGGATGATACCTATTTAATGAAAGATTCACCGTATTCTCCAACTGAATTGATGTACAACATTTCATTACAAAGTTTTGATAAAACCAATGCAAATTATGATAAACGACACGTTTATTATACCGGAACTACAACAAAGGAAAGATTCAGGTCTGCCGTATTGATGGAACGTGGATGGGAATTGATGGGCGAACGTCACCGCTGGTTTGATTTGAAACGAACAGGTAAATTAGTTGACTATTGTAAATCTGTACATACTTTTAGTTATGGAGGTAATTTATCAAATGTAACTGATCCTATTGATAAAAGTAACTTTACGGCAAAATTCTATGCTTCAATGATAACTTCTCCGAGCATATGGCCGGCAGCTAAAATCCAATCTTATCAAAACTATATGCCAATTCCTGATACTGAAATTAATATAAATCCTGCTATTGGAAAATCAAATCAGAATCCGGGGTATTAATAATCAAAATAAAAGCATATTAAACGAGCATTAAAACCGAGGATTAATGCTCGTTTAATATAAATAGAAAAAGACCATATTTAAAAGGCAATAATTGTTTACGTATCATAGATTCAATATAAAATAATGCTTTTTAGATGGCTTGGATATGCTTTTAGATTTTTCCATAAAATAATAAAAGGGGCAATATTTTTTTTGCACCCAATTCTTAAATATTAAATAATTAAATAGAATGAAGAATTACGAAAGATTGCAAGGAATGGTTGCAGCTACATTTACCCCAATTGATGCTAATGGGGAAGTTGATTTTCTGATAATTGAATCCTATGCCGAATGGATTGCATCTACGCCTATAAAAGGAGTTTTTGTATGCGGAACCACAGGTGAATTTTCGTCGTTAACGTTAAGCGAACGAAAAGAAATTTTAGAAAAATGGATTAGTGCCTCCAAGAACCGATTTAAGGTAATAGCCCACATTGGATCAAATTGTCAAAAAGATTCGAAGGATCTTGCTGTTCATGCATTCTCAGCAGGAGCTGATGCCATAGCCTCGTTAGCTCCAATGTTTTTCAAACCCTCAACAGTCGGGGAGTTGGTTGATTACTTCGCTCCTATTGTAAATTCAGTGCCCGAATTGCCTTTTTATTACTACAATATGCCCTCTATGACCGGGGTTAGTCTTCCTGTTGGTCAAATATTAATAGAAGGAAAAAAACGGATGCCTAATCTTGTGGGAACAAAATTTACTCACAATAATCTGATGGAATTGGGAGTATGTCTTAATTTAAATAATAGTGAGTTTGAGGTCTTGCATGGGTATGATGAAATCTTGATATCGGGTTTAGCTATGGGAGCTGTTGCAGGTGTTGGAAGTACATATAACTATTTGCCCAATATTTATGAAGGAATTTTTAAGGCAATGGTTCAAAACAACATAAATGAGGCCAGAGAATTACAGATGAAATCAATTAAAACAGTAGAGATCATAATTAAATACGGAGGAGGTGTAAGAGGTGGAAAAGCCATCATGAACCTACTCGGCATAAAATGTGGAGATTGTCGTTCACCTCTCAAACCGTTTTCTGAATTGGAGTATCAATCCTTAAAAAAGGACTTAGAGGGAATCGGGTTCTATAATTTCTAATTAAGTAACGATTTATTTTATCATTATTGGTATGATGCACATAAAAAAATATTTAGTGTTATGGATGATTTTGTTCACTTCAGCCTTGATGGTTTGTGCGAGTGAAATGAAAGTAAAAATACAAAATCCAATCTTGCCAATTTTATTAAATAAAAACTATAATCCCGCAATTAGATTGGACTTTATTCGTCCGAACAAAAACAAATACCAGCTTAACGAACTTGATTTCAATTTGTCAGGGACTTTAGATGCCAAAAACATATATTCCATAAGTGTGTGTTGTACTAATTCAAAAGGAAATATTGACACAGCCAGGGTTATAGCCACAAGCCTTATTAACTCTAATAAAGTCAACATTAAAACAAATTTTGATATCGATTCTGACACACTCTCTGTTTGGATCTCTGTAAAAGTTGTGAATGTATCGGATTTAAATAAAACGATAAAAATCAACTGTGAGCAAGTCATAGTAAACGAAAGTAGTGTAAAACTTTATCCTACCAGCGAATCTAAATCTCTTAGATTGGGAATTGCTGTGCATCAACACGGACAGGACGGAGTGAACACCACTCGCATTCCGGGGCTTATTACGTCAAAAAACGGAACCTTAATGGCTGTATTTGATGCGCGTTGGGACTCAGGTAGGGATTTGCAAGGGAATATTGATATAGGTCTTAAACGTAGTTTTGATAAAGGTCTTACATGGCAGCCTTTACAGATTGTTTTGGATATGGGTACGTGGGGAGGACTTCCCCAAAAATATAATGGGGTAAGTGATGCTTGTATTTTAGTGGACAACAAAACCGGTGCAATTTTTATTGCCGGCCTTTGGATGCATGGTGTGTTGGATGGAAATACTGGTAAATGGGTCGAAGGACTTACTGAGAAAAGTGATAATTGGATACATCAATGGATCAAAAAAGGCTCACAGCCGGGCTTGGATGTAAAACAAACCTGTCAGTTCCTTATAACCAAAAGTACAGATGACGGAAATACCTGGAGTAAACTGATGAACATTACCTCCACAACAAAACGTCCGGAGTGGTGGCTTTTCGCTCCTGCTCCGGGTCATGGAATTACTCTTGATGACGGAACGTTAGTTATGCCAACACAAGGGAGAGATAATACAGGGAAACCTTTCTCCAATATTACATTAAGTAAAGATCATGGAAAAACATGGGAAACGAGTAATCCTGCTTTCTACGATGTGTCTGAATGCATGGCAGTAGAACTAAAAAACGGGAATATTATGCTCAACATGAGGGATAATAAAAACCGCACAGACACACTAATAAATGGTCGTAGGATTTGTGTCACCCCGGATAGAGGACAAACGTGGTCAGAATCTCCAACATCGCGCAAAGCATTAATTGAACCAACATGTATGGGCTGCATACATCGACACAAATATTGGGTGAACGGGCGTGAAAAAAGTGTTTTGTTTTTTTCAAATCCCAATGATAAAAGTCAACGTATAAACCTGACTATAAAGGTTAGTTTTGACGAAGGGAACACCTGGCCACAAAAAAATTGGATAACACTTGATGAATACAAAAGTGCCGGATATTCCTGCCTCACATCAATTGACGATAATACATTAGGTGTTTTGTACGAAAGTAGTCAAGCTGATTTGGTGTTTCAGCAAATAAATATTGATGAAATTTTGAAACAAAATGAAAAATAAAGTATCATATCCTTGGGTAGTAGTAGGTTTGTTGTGGTTTGTAGCATTGCTTAATTATATGGACAGGCAAATGCTTTCCACGATGCGAATATCAATGATGAAAGATATTGTTGAACTTGAATCGGCAGCAAATTTTGGTAGGCTTATGGCTATCTTTCTTTGGATTTATGGACTTATGAGTCCGGCATCAGGTATAATAGCAGATCGAATAAGTCGTAAGTGGTTGATCGTTTGTAGCCTGGGGGTATGGTCGGCTGTAACTTTATTAATTGGATTTGCGACTAACTACAATCAATTATACATTCTTAGAGGAATTATGGGCGTGAGCGAAGCGCTTTATTTACCCAGCGCATTATCTTTGATTGCTGATTATCATCAACAAAAAACACGATCATTAGCAGTTGGTATTCATATGACGGGGCTTTATCTTGGTCAAGCGATTGGAGGTTTTGGTGCTACTCTGGCCTTAGCTTATTCCTGGAATCAAACTTTTCATTGGTTTGGAATTATTGGGGTAAGCTATAGTATAGTATTAGCATTCCTCTTAAAAGATAAAGCACGAACTGCCGACAATGTTAAATCAGGAATGTCGTCAATGAATAAAACTTCCGTTTTGAAAGTTTTAGCGATGTTGTTCAGCAATACATTCTTTTGGGTTATTTTACTCTATTTCTGCATTCCAAGTTTGCCCGGATGGGCTACTAAAAACTGGTTACCTACATTATTTTCACAAAGTCTTTCAATTGATATGTCAGTTGCCGGACCAATGGCTACTATAACAATTGCACTTTCTTCATTTATCGGAGTTATATTTGGAGGAATTCTATCAGACAGATGGATAATCTCTAATTTGAAAGGACGTATATTCACAGGAGCAATTGGATTAAGCCTGATTATCCCATCATTGGCAATTATTGGATTTGGTCAATCCCTGGTTATGGTAATATCCGGTGCAGTATTGTTTGGCATTGGTTTTGGCATGTTCGACGCTAATAATATGCCTATCTTGTGTCAGTTTGTTCCCTCACAAAACAGGGCAACAGCTTATGGAATAATGAATATGGCAGGAGTTTTTGCGGGGGCTGTCATCACAACTTTTTTGGGAAAATCAACTGATGCTGGAAACCTCGGACGTGATTTCGCATTAATGACGGTAGTTGTTTTGATTGTTTTAATAATTCAGTTGTCTTTCCTAAAACCAAAAACGGACGACATGAAAGAGATTTTGAAATAAACTAAAAATAAACTTATGAACTTAAAAAATTTAATCGTATTACTTCTATTACTTTGTCCAATAGCAATATTTGCTAAAGTTCTACATGTTTCTCCAACCGGAAACGATGCAAATCCCGGAACGGTGGAAGAACCGTTTTGTACCATTCAGGGAGCTGTCAACAAATTGCAAGCCGGCGATATCTGTTTAATTCATAATGGAACCTATCGCGAAAATATCAATATTAAAAACTCGGGAAATGCCGTAGCGCCTATCATTATTCAGTCAGCTAAAGGAGAAAATCCTGTGATTTCGGGATTGAATATCCTAAATTTGAGATGGAAAGCAACCGACAAAAAAGGCATATTTGTAGCTGATTACAACAGTTCGGGTTTTGAACAATTATTTTTAGATGGAAAGCCTTTACTGGAAGCTCGTTGGCCCAATGTGCCGAGAGATAAAAACGGTGATTGGGATTTCTTTTCTCCGAAAATGTGGGCTGCTGTCGATTCAATCGGCAATAATTATGGGATTGTAAAGGATACTGATTTGGCATCGACCGGTTGGAATGTAACAGGTGCAACAGCGATTTTGAATGTTTGTCACCAGTTTTTTGTCTGGACAAGAACAGTAGAAGGTCATTCGGCAGGAAGTAATAGTTTCAATTATCCCAAGAATTTGGGAAATAGTGTTAAAGCAGAGGATGAATCGGGTGCAAAACTCAAATTCGATGACGATCGGTATTATTTGATTGGAAAAAAGGAATTTTTGGATGCTCCAGGCGAATGGTTTTACGACAGCAGCAATAAACAGCTTTTTGTATGTATGCCGGAGGGAAAAACACCTCAAAAAGCACTGCTGGAAGTGAAGACACGTAACTATTCATTGACGGCTACAGCAAACGCCAGTTACATAACCGTTGATGGTATTACCTTTTTTGGAACAGCTTTTAAGTTTGGGAAAGACTATAATAGCAGAAGCAGCAATATTGTTTTCATGAATAATACTGTTTTGTACTCTTCATGGACTGAATATTTCTCAATGCCAAAAGAAGATGTCCATGAGAAGTGCGACAGAAACTACCCAATGATTGATGCAGACAATGCAATAGTTTTAAATAATATTTTTGCTTACGGAGCAATGAGCGCACTATATATCAGCGGTTTCTCAAATCTGATTGAGAACAATCTATTTCATGATTTTAATTACAATTCAACATTGGGCTTTCCACCCTTACAAGTGAGTAAACCCTGGGAAGCGCTGATTGGTAAAGCTGGCAAAGCAACCGTCCGAAACAACACAATTTACAACAGTGGCGGTATTGCACTTCAGGTGGCACAAGCCGATAATGATGTATTTATGAATGATATGTATAATGTTTATCGTTCATGCTGGGGAGGAAATAAAGATGTGTCAGCTCTTTATGCACAGAATACGTTCTGCCATGGAACACGACTGCATCACAATTGGGTGCACGAAGGATATGCAGGAACTCCACCACACCAATGGGGCGGCGGTATGGGCATTCGGGGCGATGACAAAACAACTGGTTTAACAATAGATCACAATGTGATTTGGAACATTGGTAGTGCCGGAATTGAACTGAAAAACCCCGACAATCCTACACCGGACATGGCAAACAGAGCTTGTAGTAATACCATTTTTCAACACAGCAAATACAATAAAGTAAAAAGTGGTATGATCGTGGAGACGCATCGTAATATGTGTAATCAGTATAGTTCTGTTGTCAATAATTTATCAGAAACTATATATGGTCATTGGTTTGCCAGACCAATTGAAACGCTTGCCGATTACAGCCACAATGCAACTGGAAAAGTAGTTGAAAGCTTGTTGGAAAATCCATTGTCCTTCGATTTTAGACCCAAAGCAACTGCCACCGATGTAATTGACAAAGGGAAAGTATTTCAAGATCTTACCGATTGTCAGTTTGGTTCAGCACCTGATATAGGTGCTTACGAACGAGGTGACAGTATTTACCGAATTCCAGGCAGGCGCGAAGTGAAAGCTTCATTCCCAATCGTTCCGAATGGGGCAATCGTTTCAGCCGACCGCGATGCATTGATGTGGCGACCTGCTTATAACGCAGTTTCTCATGTGGTTTTTTTTGGAAATGATGCTAACAAGTTAGTGAATAGTGGAAAATTCACAGGCGAAAAAAATGTTTTTACTTTGCCCAAATTGATTGCAGGACAAAAATACTTCTGGCGAGTAGATGCCACTATGGCCGATGGTTCTGTAGTGAACGGTGATGTTTGGAACTTTAATGTAAGCCAATAATTTAAACACAGTTAAAGCATAATGAATCAAATCAGTTCATTTTCAGCTTTGATGTTCCTTTCTTCCGTGCAGCTAATTGCTACGGAGAAAAAACCCAATATCATCTTAATTCTTGCTGATGATATGTCAGCAAAAGAATTAAGTATTTATGGCAATAAGGAACATAAAACTCCAAATATTGATCAATTAGCAGCGGAAGGAACCCATTTCAGCACCTGTTGGGGCGCTGCGGTGAGTTCACCGGCCAGAGCCATGTTAATGACCGGTAAATATGCCGATCAAACGGGATGGTACGATGTACGCTCTACTCCTAAAGGTGATGAACCGAACGCTTTGTTGTTTAAACAAAACACTCTGATTAGTAAAATTGCCAAACAGGCTGGTTATACTACAGCCATGTCGGGTAAATGGCAAATGGGTGGTGGTGACCCGACCAACGATTGGATGTGGGATGAGTGGTCGTTACCCTATAAAACTATTCCTTGGACAGGAGCAGTCTGTCCAGATTCATTTGTGCTGGCTGGTCAGGTTCCTATGTATTGGGGTGGTCCATTCGGGGCAAATGGAAAGCCAATGAAAACAACGCCGCAGGATTTTACCGAAGATTTACATAACGCATTTATGCTAGATTTTATTACCCGTCATAAAGAAGTGCCATTCTTTTACTATTGGACTACAAACTTGCCCCATGTAAGTTGGGATTATGAACACCGAAACCCCGAAGACAAATCGAAAGATGGAAAAGTCTGGGATTGGAAGTATGTGGAAATGCCCAAGCGTAATGCGAGTGGGAAGCAACTCTATAATCCTGACGGGACAAAACAGAAAACAAAGGGAACACTCAAAGCCGATATTGAATATTTGGATTATGAAGTTGGTAAGTTGGTTCGAAAATTGAAACAACTCGGAATTTATGAAAATACGATTATCATTTTTACGGCCGATAATGCCACGACAGGTTGGAAAGGTAGCGTAATAGAGGAGCAAGGGCCTAGAGTTCCTTTAATTGTCCGTGGTCCTGGTATTGTCAGGAAAAAAGAACCGCAACCAGCTTTGGTCGATTTCACTGATTTAATACCTACAGTTGCTCAAATCATGGGTGCACAACTTCCCACGACTGAAAAATTTGACGGAATAAGTTTTCTGCCAGCGTTAAAAGGAGAAGCATTTACGGGACGTGATTGGATACATACGAATCACAGCCGTTATTCCATGTTTCGATTGTCAAATTGGATATTGGATGGACATAATACATTGTGGTATTGTGCTGAAAAACGCGATCACAATTACGAAAAAACTTCGTATGAAAAGAATGAATCTTCTAAATCAGTCATGAAGCAGTTTAAACTCCTTTCTGCCAAATTACCAGGGATGGATACCGCTTCGGTATCGTACAAACGAATGAAAAAGTACAATGATAATTACAAAGAGGTTAAAGAACTTGAGAATAGAACGTCACATTTAGATGCTCCTTAATGTAATTCAGATAGAATGAAAAATAGAATAATTATACCACTGCTCACAGCGGCTCCTCTTATTACACAGGCACAAAAGCCAATGAACGTGGTCATCATTATGGACGATCAGCATCGGTTTGATTTTACAGGTTACATGGGGCATCCTATTATCAAAACGCCGAATTTGGACAAATTGGCACAAGAAGGTGTCGCCTTTGAAAACGCTTATTGTGTGAGTCCTATCAGTGTACCCAGTCGCACGAGCATTTTTACTGGAAAGTATGTTCATCGAACCGGAAAGGTTTTTAATGACAAAGAATTACGTACGGATGAATGGACTTTTGTTGAACCTTTGAAAGCCAAAGGGTATAAAATCGGAATTGCAGGGAAAAACCACTGTTTTACAGACAAATACTTAAAAACAAATTTCGATTATTGGGAAGAAACCGGTCATTGGGGACGAAAGCATGGTACAATAACAGAAACTGACAAGAAAGTGAATGATTATTTTGACCATGATCCTCGTCCGGGTTTTGAGACGTCAAAAAACATGCTGGAAGGTCTTATACCTGGTCCAATGCCTTTCCCGCAGGAACAATGTCCTACTTATCGGATTGCCGAAGATGGCATTCAGTTTCTGGAGCAAAACAAGGAAAAACCGTTTATGCTTTACTTTTCGTTTGGCGACCCGCATTGGCCAACTGTTGTACCCGAGCCTTACTATTCAATGTACAATCCCAAAGATGTAATCATGCCACATGCAGATTACGATTGGAAAACTGCACCTTTTAAGCATTTCGTGCAAACACAAGCGGTTGGTATAAATAATTATACCGATGCCGAAAAACGAAGAGTAATAGCCACCTATTATGGTCAGATAACTTTTGTGGATCATGCTATAGGGATGTTTCTGGATAAACTGAAATCGTTGGGACTCGACAAAAATACAATTGTAGTATTTATGTCTGATCATGGCGATTGGGGTGGAAACTATGGTATAATAGCCAAAACCGGAGGATTTCAGGAAACACTGATTCGCGTGCCAATGATAGTGAAAATACCAGGCATGACCGACCATAAACGCGTGAAAGCACAAGTGAGTAACATTGATGTATTGCCTACGATATTCGATTATATTGGAATTCCCTTTCCGCGAAATGTACAGGGAAAATCCTTTCTAAAAGTATTGAACGGGGAGAAAACGGAGCATCGCGATGTGATTTTTGCCGAAGTGGGCGATGCCAAAACGCCACCTCCGGCAATGGACAGAAAAACCTTTGAAGAGGTTCGGTTAAAACGCGAAAAAGAAGAAGGAATGTTTTGGTTTATTGATTATACCACCAAAGGACGGTCGGTGATGATACGGCGCGACAATTGGAAGTATGTGTTTAACACAGGTTTCGTGAACGAATTGTACGACCTTAAAAACGACCCTTATGAAATGAACAACCTGATTGACAAAGCTAAATACAAAGATAAACAGGCTTCATTGAGTCGGGAGTTAATGGAGTGGCTACTAAGGGAACCGGTAACGAATATGGAACCGTAGAAAAGTAGTATTTTTGAATTTTGAAATAAAATAAAAGAATGATATTTAATAAATTAAAACTGTCCCGCACCACTGCACTTGCACCTTTGTACATAGCTGCAAGTGGGTTGATGAATCAGGCTGAGGCCAAAAACAGCAAACCTAATTTCGTAGTAATCTTGATTGACGATATGGGTTATGGTGATATTGGACCTTTTGGTGCAACTACCCAAAAAACGCCAAACTTAGATAAAATGGCTGCCGAAGGGATGAAACTGACTAGTTTTTATGCTTGTCCCATTAGTTCTCCTTCGCGCATGGCCTTGATGACTGGAAGTTATCCTATCCGTGCGGGTATGCCCGAAGGCGTTTTTATGCCGGCAGATAAGAATGGGATAAATCCGAATGAAATTACCGTGGCTGAATTGTTGAAAGCTCAGGGCTACAAAACAGCCTGCATTGGTAAATGGCATTTGGGTGATGCGCCTGAATTTATGCCGAATCGCCACGGATTTGATTATTATTTTGGTTTGCCCTATTCCAACGATATGAGTCCGCGTGAAGAAGGCGGAAAATCGCAATACGAAGCAACGTCCGATCCTCGTCAGAATGAACCCATGCCACCATTGCCCTTGCTTCGTAATGACAAAGTGCTGAAACAGGTAAAAACAGAAGATCAAGAAGCCCTGATTGAAGATTATACTAAAGAATCTGTTCAGTTTATTCACGAGAATAAAAACCGTCCTTTCTTTTTGTATCTGTCACACAATGCGGTGCACGTGCCCTTCCACCCTTCCAAAAAATTCAGCGGACGTACCGGAAACGGCGAACTAGCCGATTGGGATGAAGAAATGGATTGGAGCGTGGGTGAAGTTTTGAATGCCTTGCTGAAAGAAGGTTTGGACAAAAATACGATGGTGATTTTTACTTCCGATAATGGTTCGCCTTTCCCTATGCAGGGTCGCAGCCAGAAAGGCGGCAGTAATTTACCGTTCCGTGGCGTTAAACATACGGTTTACGAAGGTGGACTGCGTGTTCCCACCATTGCCTGGTGGCCGGGAAAGATCAAAGCCGGTACAAGTTGTGATGACATTACTTCAAACATGGATATTTTGCCCACGCTGGTATCACTGGCAGGTGGAAAACTACCTACCGACCGCAAAATTGATGGTGTAAACCTGTGGCCACAACTTTCGGGCGTACCCAATGCCAAAGCACCACGCACTTATTTTGATTATTACCTGAATGATGATTTGGCTGCTATCCGGGAGGGGGAATGGAAACTTATCCGCAAAGAAGAAGATGGACATTTTCTGAAAACACCGGAATTGTATAACCTCGTAACCGATCAGGCTGAAAAAAATAACGTAGCAACTCAGCATCCGGATATTGTGGAACGATTGGAAAAACTGGCACAATCCGAAGCAGCCGATTTGGGCGATGGAAAACCCGGTCCCGGTTGTCGCAAAACTGGACATGTGGATAATCCAAAAACCATTTTACCTTCCGATTATAAACCCTATCGTAAACTGATTGCACCTGCAGGAACGCCGGCAAATGACTTACGCTGGTTGGCCAATGAATCGCGTATGTTGACCGCTCAGGTTCAGAAAGCCATTGATTTCTGTGAAAAGAAAGGTGGTGGAACAGTCTTGTTTGGAGCAGGTAGATATACCATTGGGCAAATTACTCTGAAAGATAATGTTACCCTGCAATTGGACACTGCCACGGTTTTGTTTGGTTCGCCTTATCCGAATGATTATAAGTACGTTGATGGAAAATTTAGTGGATTAATCTGTGCTAAAAATGCAAAGAATTTCAGCATTAAAGGTGGTGGCACAATTGATGGAAATTCCAATGCATTCAACAATCTGTTGCCTGGTGTGGATATAGATGGCAAACCATTTGCATTGTTGCAGTTCAGCAACTGTACCTGTTTTGTATTAGAGAACCTGAAACTTACAGCAATCAACTGTTTGCCAATGGATTTTATCGGCTGTTCAGAAAGTCAGGTGAAAGAAGTGAAAATCAACAAATAAAAAATCTTTTTACTAAAACAAAAATCATGTCTAAACAAAATAAAATTATAGCCTTTACAGGTTCGTCCCTGCTGCTTTTGTCGGCAAATTCTATATTGGCACAACAACCCAAACAACCAAAATCCAGACCCAATATACTTTTCATTTTATCCGACGATCATGCCAGAACCGCCATAAGTGCTTATGGAAGTGAGCTTTCAAAAATAGCTCCGACACCCAATATCGACAAAATTGCACAAAGTGGAGTCTTGTTTTCTAATATGTTATGTACCAATGCTATATCGGGACCGAGTCGTGCTTGTTTGCTGACAGGAAAATTTAGTACAGCCAATGGATTTACTCAAAACGAAGGGGGCGTTATTTTTGACGGTTTGCAACCAACCGTTTCCAAATACCTGCAGGCAGCCGGTTACAACACATCTCTTTTCGGTAAATGGCACCTCTTTTCCGACCCGACGGGTTTTGATTATTGGATGATTCACAACAACCCTGGTCAGCAGGGAACGTATTGGGATCCGATTTTTAAAGTAAATGGCAAACAGGAAGTGCGAAAAGGATACGCCACCGATTTAACTGCCGATGCGGCGTTGGACTGGATGGATAAGGGTCGCGATAAAAGTAAACCTTTCTGCATGATGCTGAATTTCAAAGCACCGCACCGACCATGGGAACCGGATATTAAATACGAACATCTTTTTGACGACATTACCATTCCTACACCTGAAACTTTCGACGATGATTATAGCGGTCGTGAATTGACCTTGGGTAAAAATATGGCTACCATAGCCTATCATCTTTCACGCAACGATCTTAAGATGACACCTCCCGATAGCCTGACCGGACTAAAACGTGAAAAATGGCTGAGTTGGGGGATGTTGGGTGAACGTCAGCACGTTTCTCCCAATCCAAACATGAGTGATAAAGAACTTAAAATGTGGAAGTTCCAAAAATACATGAAAGACTATCTCCGTTGTGTAAGGTCTGTGGACGATAATGTGGGGCGTATGATTGATTATCTCAAAAAGAATGGATTGTATGAAAACACACTAATCATTTATATGGGAGATCAGGGTTTTTACCTGGGCGAACACGGACTATTTGATAAACGCTGGATGTATGAAGAAAGCCTGCAAATGGCTTGTCTTGTGAGTTTACCAAATTCGATAAAGGATCCGGGTATGCGCACTATTCCTCAATTAGCAATGAATGTTGATATTATGCCAACTTTGCTCGACTATGCCAATGCAAAGATCCCAGCCGATGTACACGGTGAAAGTCTACGACCCTTACTGGAGCAAACCCCAAAAGCGAAAAAATGGCGTAAATCAGCATATTATCAATACTTTGAATATCCACGTTACCACAATGTCCAGCCACATTACGGAGTTCGCACTGAACGTTACAAGCTGATTCATTTCTATTACGATGTGGATGTATGGGAGTTTTACGATTTGAAAACCGATAAAAATGAGTTGAAAAATCAATACAACAATCCTGTCTATCAGAAACAGATTGCCGAACTGAAAAAAGAAATCGTCCGCTTACAAAAGAAATATCAGGATGATATAACCCTCCAACAACGAAGGGAAATAACCACAAAGCATATGAGGCAGTACGAGGAATGAAATGTCAACATCTGGGATGTATATCTCTGATGTTCTTTTACCCATTACACCCTTTATCTTTATTCATTTGACCTTGTTCATTGATTTGAAAGTACTTATTTTTGTCATTACATTAATCATAAATAAAATACTAGCGTGAGAAAACATTATCTACTCCTTTTGTTTATCCTTTCAATTTTTTCTGTTTATCCTTCAGCTTATTATGTATCACCGACTGGCAGCAACAGTAATAATGGTTCAATAACAAATCCATTTTTAACTATTAGTTATGCTTATACAAAAACTGTTGCCGGAGACTTTATCTACCTTCGTGCCGGAACCTATCGCGAAGCAGTGGCTTTGGTTAGTAAATCAGGAACTTATAATAAACCAATAACACTGACTGCTTATAATGCTGAAAATGCAATTATTTCCGGATTGGATGTTCAATCACTATCATGGTCGTCAAACTCAGGGATGACCAATGTCTGGGTAGCATCCTATTCCGGTAGTGCTTTTGAACAATTATTCTGCGATAGCAAACCCATGCTGGAAGCCCGATGGCCTAATGTTCCCAAAGATACGAACGGAGACTGGAATTTTTTCTCACCCGATGCATGGGCAACAGTAGATGCAAGTGGAAATAGCTATGGCACTGTAAGTGATAATCATTTAGCACTGACTGGCTTGAACATTACCGGAGTCAGGGCAGTTTTGAATGTTTCTCACCAATTTTATTGCTGGACACGTACAGTAACAAGTCACTCGGCAAGCACAAGTACTTTTACCTATCCTACCGATTTGGGGGCGAGTGTTTCTGTTACTGATAATTATAATGATGATCGATACTATCTGGTTGGTGAGAAGGTTTTCTTGGATACTCCAGGCGAATGGTATAACGATACCATTAACCATCAACTATACTATTATCCGATAAATGCTAAAAATCCAAACACTTCCACGATAGAAATTAAAACCAGAAATTATGGTTTTAAAGCCGATTTAAATTCCGATTACCTTACTATTGATGGTATTACGTTTTTTGGCACTGCCTTTTCCTTCGGAAAATCTTATACCACCAGAAGCGTTGGGATAACATTCAAAAACAATCAGGTATTGTATTCCTCCTGGACAAATAACCTGAATTTGTCATCTACCGATCCATATTACGCATTAAATTTAGATAAGAATTATTCATTTATACAAGCTGACACGGTCAAAGTAATCAATAATACTTTTGCTTATGGAGCGTTAGAAGCAGTGCTTGTAAATGGATACGGTAACCTGATAGAAAATAATGTATTGCATGATTTTGATATCAGTTCTTCACTGACTTATCCAGTGATGGAAGTGAGCAGAAACTGGGCGGCTTATGTTGGTAATGGAGGAAATGCAA
>Ga0114951_10003945_pt1 | contig 14894 bp, 10 predicted proteins | sample AM7aDNAmetaG_FD_88677 | JGI IMG/M metagenome (GOLD analysis project Ga0114951, IMG submission 88677) | Freshwater microbial communities from Finland to study Microbial Dark Matter (Phase II) - AM7a DNA metaG | ecosystem: Environmental > Aquatic > Freshwater > Lake | place: Finland: Lake Alinen...
AGGTTTATTCGCTCGAAAATACAACCGGAATAATTCAACTTGTTGTTTCGGACATGAGAACTCCTGCTAAAGTAATCTGGGGCGGAGAGGCTGACAAATGGGAAAAAACCACTGCAAAAAGCTGGTACCTGAATACCCAACTAGACAGTTACTCGCTAAACGACTCGGTGGTTTTCAACGATCAGGGCATAGCAAAAACAGCCATTCAGCTATCCGACAAATTACCCGTAAGCGATTTTCTGGTAGATTCAAAAAGCAACTTTACTTTCTCTGGCATTGGTTCAGTCACCGGAACGGGGGGATTGACTAAGAGAGGCATCGGCAAACTAAGCATTCTTACCAACAACTCGTTTACAGGCAATGTAAAGTTAGATGCAGGGAAACTGGAAGTATTTTCGAATGTTCCTGCCGGAGAAGCATCACCCCTGGGCGCAGCCTCCGAAGCTCCTGCCAACTTTTTGATGTCAAACAGTTTTTTGCAATTTTCAACACCCATTGCCATGGGATTTGAAAGAGGAATAACCCTCAGTGGCAATGACACGCTGAATGCCCTGAATACAGTGGCGTTCTCAGGATTGATAACCGGAAGCGGAAAGCTTATTAAAACCGGTGCAGGAAAGATTTCCTTCACCAATCTGAATACTTTCACCGGTGGAACGTTAATCAAAGAAGGAACTGTTACCTTCTCCAACAATACCAATCCAATTGGAACAGGTTTGATTACGTTTGGTGGTGGTCGTATGACGCTTTGCGACAACGACGGGAATACCGAAACATTCAGCACTCCGATTGATATTCCTTCGGGAGTAACTGCAAATATTGATCTCGATTCGAGGATGGTTTTTTCTTCGACCCTCACAGGAAGTGGTATTCTCAATCTGTGGTCACCTTATGTTAGGGCTGATTTGAAAGGAAACTGGTCAGCTTTTACAGGAACTATCAATGTAACAACGGATACTGATGGTGGTGATTTCCGCATTACAAATTCAAACGGCTATGCCAATGCACTGGTAACGCTGGCATCTAAAGTCAGCGCTTATCCCAACGGAACATATACAGTAAGCTTTGGTTCACTTTCAACTACAGCTGTAGATGCTACTGTAACAACTCCTTTTACGGTAGGAAACAGGAATACCGATGCCACTTTTGCAGGAATTATTAAAGGTACTGGCACACTTACCAAAACCGGTACGGGAAGCTGGACAATCAATAATGCAAACACTTACACTGGAGCAACAAGTGTGGATGCCGGAACGCTGATGGTTGAAAACACAAGCGGAAGTGCCACCGGAACGGGTACAGTAACCGTAAAATCAGGTGCATCATTGGGAGGTTCGGGAATCATGAGCGGAACAGTGAGTATTCTTGCCGGAGGAACTATTTCAGCAGGAAGCAACAGTACCACCGGTTCGATAAGTGTGGGAACCAATCTGACAGTAGCAACCGGTGGTATTATCAGTACCGATGTAAATGCTGATACCAATGCGGCGGATGTTATCAATGTAAGCGGAAGTACCACACTGACAGGAACTGTACTCAAAATCAATAAACTGAGCGGAACTTACAATTCGGGTGATAGTTTCAAGCTGATAAATTGCCCGACCATAACTGCCGGCGTTTCACAGGTTATTCCTGACACACCCGGTACAGGTCTGAAATGGGATGTGTCGAAAATAAACACAACAGGGACAATTAAAGTATCGAATAGTCTGACTACAATTAAAGATGTTACTTTATCCGATGACAATGTCAGAATTTACCCAAATCCATGTACTGATAAATTAAATATCTGTTTGACTGAAACCACAGATGCTTTAATCAGAATTACAGATATTTCGGGATTGCTAATCTATCAGGTGAAAGTAAATTCACAGGTATTGGAAGTGTCGCTTGCTGGCTATCCACGTGGATTGTATATGATAGAAGTAATAAAATTGGATAATTCAACTACTTATAAGGTGGCGAAGATATAATAATCAAAACTTTTTTAACGCTACTATATTACAACCTGATTTTTAAATTCAAGTTAACCTTTTGAGTTTGAAAAGCTGCAAGAAGTATTAAACAAAAAACAAGTAACCACTTGCAACTTAGTCGCAAGGAGTTACTTGTTTTGTAATTATTAATTGTTCAAGCTAATAAATTTCGTTCTGCAAGTTTTACCTTGTCAAATCCAAACTGATTCAATACATGATTTTTATATGCAGTGATTTGGTCGTTACACAAATTGCCGATACTGCCTTCGTGCGTGTGATTCACCGTTTTATCCGGTTTAAAATTTCCAGCTTCTATTTCCAGTCCCACCTGCTTGTAAGCATCGCGAAATGGTATTCCTGACGATGCCAGACGGTTTACTTCTTCAACGCTAAACATATAATTATAGCGTGAATCGTTTAGGATTTCTGTATTTACCTCTACCTGAGCCATCATCATGGCAGTCATTTCGAGACAATCCTGAAGTTCGGCAAATGCAGGTACAAAAATTTCTTTTATAATTTGTAAATCCCGAAAGTAACCCGACGGCAAATTATTGGTAATCAATAGTATTTGCTGTGGAAGTGACTGAAGTTTATTGCATTTGGCACGTGTCAATTCAAACACATCCGGATTTTTTTTGTGTGGCATGATGCTCGATCCAGTTGTAAATTCATCGGGCAAGCGGATAAATCCGAAATTCTGCGAAGTAAACATGCAGGCATCAAAAGCCAGTTTGGATACAGTTGCAGCCACACTTGCCAACGCATTTGCCACGGTGCGTTCCATTTTTCCACGTCCCATTTGCGCATAAACCACGTTATAGTTCATCGAGTCGAAACCCAATAAATCGGTGGTCATTTGACGATTCAGAGGAAATGATGAACCATACCCTGCGGCAGAACCAAGTGGATTGCGGTTAGTAATTTTCCATACCGAAAGTAAAAGTTGTAAATCGTCGGCCAGACTTTCTGCATAAGCACCAAACCAAAGTCCAAATGAGGACGGCATAGCTACCTGTAAATGAGTATAACCCGGTAGCAAAACGTCTTTATATTTATTACTTTGAGAAATCAATACCTCGAACAAATCATTGACACTTGCAACCGTTTTTTTAATCTCGGCACGGGCAAAAAGCTTTAAATCAAGTAAAACCTGATCGTTGCGCGAACGTCCGCTGTGGATTTTCTTGCCCATATCGCCAAGTTTTGCAGTAAGAAGCATTTCTACCTGAGAATGAACGTCTTCCACACCTTCTTCAATCACAAATTCATCCTTATCTGCCAATTGATAAATGTTTTTCAGTTCCTCAAGAAGCAGATTAAGTTCATCTTCCCGAAGCAAACCTACTGACTCCAACATGCGGATATGAGCCATCGAGCCCAATACATCGTACTTTGCCAGAAACACATCCATTTCGCGGTCGCGGCCAATTGTAAAAGTTTCTATTTTAGCATTCACCTGTGTATTTTTTTCCCAGAGTTTTGCCATAATGTTTTAATTTATTTGAGCCGACAAAGTCTTTGCCAACAATTCAGCTATTGAATTTATACCTTCCTGCAACTTCTTATCAACCATCATTTTAATCATCATTGGTAGGTCAGCTTTGAGTGTTATTTTCATGCGGGTATCATTTTCTGCAACCGCTTTAAGCTGAATCCAGACACTAATTTCTACCGGAGCATTTTCCGATACCATTTTGATGGTGGAGAATGGTTCACGTTCTACAATGCGAAAACCCATTTTCCCAAAGCCTTCAATAGCAAAGCTACAACTGTCGGAATCAAATTCCAACTCTTTCGCTTTATCTTTCAGGGAAGGATTATCCTGCAACTTTTCTATATTTTTTAAATCACTCAGAATACCAAAAACCACTTCCTCGCTGGAGGAAATGGCTTTTATCTCGCTTTCGTATGTTGTCATATTGTTGATTTACGATTTATAAATTTACGATTTACAATTGGATAAATCGTAAATCTTTCAATTGTCAATTTATTCTGTTTTCCATGTCGATGGGCTTTCGCGCCATTCTTTGAGCGTTTCCATATCATCCTCACCGATATAATTAGTTGACAAAGCTTCGCCGAGTACTGATTCATAGTTGCAAAGTGTAGTCAGTTTTACTTTTGCCGCTTTGAATTTCTGTTCCGCCACCGGAAATCCGTAAGTGAAAATGGCAATCATTCCCAATACTTCTGAACCATCCTTACGAATAGCATCAACCGCTTTAAGACTGCTTCCGCCCGTTGAGATAAGATCCTCAATTACAACTACTTTCTGTTTTGGCTTCAAATCACCTTCAATCATATTCTCAAGTCCATGATCTTTCGGTGTAGGGCGAATATAAACAAAGGGTAATCCAAGCTCATCGGCTACCAACGCTCCCTGAGCAATAGCTCCGGTAGCCACACCTGCAATTACCTCTACATCGGGATACATTTCCAAAATCAAGCGCGAAATTTCAAGTTTGATAAAATTACGAATTTGAGGATAAGAAAGAGTTTTGCGATTGTCGCAATATATAGGTGATTTCCAACCCGAAGCCCAAGTGAATGGGTTGTTGGGTTGTAATTTTACGGCCTTAATTTTCAGCAACTTTTCTGCTACATTTTTTTCTAAAGTTTTCATTATGAGATATTTTAACATTCAACAAACAACCAATTCTTTTCTTTTAAATTATTTTGCAAAAGTACGCAAACAAGTTGAGACTCGAAACAGAAATATGTATATTATAAAACATTTATTTGAGTTTATATTTGTATAATTATACTGTATTTTAAATCATGTTGTATATATATTCTTATTACATGTATAATTATTTAAAATAAAGAAGCCAGAAATGCATCCTCTATATGTTCTATCAGAAAATTCTGACCGTGTGGAATAACAGAAACAACATCAAAACGTGTTTCGCACTGCCAGTCGAACTGAAAAATATACTCGTGGGTGGCATTAATAATGTTTCTGATTTTACGTTTGGTAATTGCTTCAGCCGGATGTTCAAACGTTTCTGTGGAGCGGGTTTTAACCTCTACCACTATCAGTAAGCCATCTTTTTCGGCAACAATATCAAGTTCGAGCTTTCCCTCAGCACCCGAAGGAGTAGAATTGTGCCAGTTAGTGTGGCGAATAATATATCCTTTTTCGCGAAGATACGCTTGAGCTCTTTCTTCACCCAGACTGCCAAGTTCATTGTGTTCTGCCATGTTTTGGTAAATGAGCTAAATTGTTAATAAATTGATTGAATGTGCAAAATTACAGTTTTTTGTTATATTGTCGTTAAAATTGATTAGATAATATTACTTTTGCGCTGAATTATAACTCTCTATGGCAAAAAAGAACTCAATTCCGGCTTCGCAACGCAGTTCGCTCCGTAAACACCGACAAATTTTCACGTTGAACGACGAAGAAAATAAGGCGTTGAACCGCTACATTGCCAAATATAAGGTGCAAAATAAGTCGAAGTTCATCCGCGAAGCCGTTATGCTCACCATTATCCGGAAAATGGAAGAAGACCACCCTACCTTGTTTGATTAATATCTCAAAAAAAATCTAAGATATATGGAATACATCCTTGCAATTTTCTCGTTGACAGTTGGTTTTCTCTCAGCGTGGATAATTTCGTCACGTAAACAAAAGAATCTTCAAAACTCACTGGAAATCAATGAGAAAAAGCTGAATAATGCGTTAAATGAAGCGAACACAAATCTTCGTGTAAGTGATGAAAAACTGAAAAACAAAGGCGAAGAACTCGAACGGACTTTATCGGAACTGAATAAACAACAAGAACTGGCAAACAAAAATGGCATAGAAGTTGCTACATTAAAAACCGTCAATGAAAATTTGGCCGAGAAACTCCAAAATCAGAAAGTAGAAATAGAAACACTTCAGAAACGGTTAACTACTGAATTTGAGAATATTGCTACCAAAATACTGAAAGAACGATCGGATGAATTTTCGGCATCAAATCATAAAAATCTGAGCGAAATTCTGAATCCGCTTAAAGAAAGAATTCAGGACTTTGAGAAAAAAGTTGAAGAGACCTACAAAAGTGAATTACGGGAAAAATTGAGTTTAAGTGAAGAAGTTAAAGCACTTACAAAACTTAACACACGGATAAGCGAAGAAGCCAATAATTTGACTAAAGCACTTAAAGGCGATGTAAAGAAGCAGGGAAACTGGGGCGAAGTAATTCTGGAACGGGTTTTGGAACGTTCGGGTTTGACAAAAGGTCAGGAATACGAGCGTGAAGAAGTTATTGAAAGCAACAATGCTAATGTACAACGACCAGATGTAATAATTCATTTGCCTGATAATAAACATATTATTATAGATTCTAAAGTTTCATTGGTAGCGTACGAACGCCTGATATCAGCCGAAATAGATGAGCAACGTATGGGATTTCTGAAAGATCATGTGAATTCATTGCATAGCCATGTAAAATTGTTGAGCGAAAAGAATTATCAGAATGCACTGAACCTGAACACACCTGATTTTGTATTAATGTTTTTGCCTATTGAAGCATCGTTTTCGGTAGCCGTTCAGGCCGACAGCGAAATCTTTGCTTATGCATGGGATCGCAAGATTGTGATTGTAAGTCCTACAACTTTATTGGCAACACTGCGAACTATTTCGTCAATTTGGAAACAAGAAAATCAAACGAAAAATGCACAGGAAATAGCTCGATTGAGTGGTGTATTGTATGATAAGTTTATTGGGTTTGCAGAAGATATGGCAAAGATTAAAGCCAATATAGATCGCACTTCCAATGCGTATGATGACGCGATGAAAAAAATGAAAGATGGAAGCGGAAACATTATCCGCACTGCCGAAAAAATAAAAGAATTGGGTGCAAAAACAGGCAACAAATCACTTCCAGCAGGATTTGAAAACTCTCTTTAAGTATTTGCTTCTGAATAAGTTAGAAAAGGTATACAGTTATATTATATGAAGTTTAAGGTATTAAGTTCTATTATTTTTTTATTTGTTATTTTTCATGCTCAGGCAAATCAACTGAAGCACTTCTTCAATTATGAACCTAATTCAGAGTTAGTAAGCATCAATGTAGATAGCCTGATTGAGAGGTCTTTAGCAGATACAATCACCAAAACTAAAAAAACACTTCCGAAAACCGGCTTTATTTCAAAAACTGAATTAGAGGAACTTCTAAAAAATGGTCAGATTAAAGTAAGCAGTATCACTCCCGTAAATGATGTTGAAAATTCAAACTCAGACTCCACAGCACAGAAAAATGGTACAGACAAAATAGATTCATTAGTTCTGCTGGCCAATCCTTTCTTTATTGAACTGGTTTATAATGGATTGACTAACAAAGACAAAATAATTTCAAAAACAGATTTCAAAACACTTCTTTATGGCAAGAAGATAGAAAATAAGGAACAAACACCTGAAGAAATCATTGCTGACCTCCGTAAAAATGCACGGGATGAAATAACACGTAAATCTGCTTCAGTTTACATTATGACATTTAATGAGTTACCCGATCCAAACATCAACCGGGTAAGAATTATTTCAAAAAAACCGATTACCAATATTGAATTTGAAAATGAAGATGAAACACCTGTAAAAACTAAAAGGCTTGTTATAAAAAATCCTCAGGTCGGTCCCTGGCAATATAAATTGAGCTCTCAGGCACAATTTTCTGAAAGTGTAATTTCGCCAAACTGGTATCAGGGTGGAAATTCCAACCTCGCAGTATTAGGTATTCTGAGTGGACAACTTACATACGATGACAAGAAAAGCATTCAATGGGATAATTTTGCTGAATGGCGTATGGGATTTAATTCTGTTTCAGGAGATACTATTCACTGGCTCAGTACGAATGATGATATTTTGAGAATTAACAGCAAGTTAGGAGTTAAGGCAGGTGGTAACTTCTTTTATAGTGGTTCTGTCGATTTTAGCACTCAATTCTTTAATAGCTACAAGGGTATTAATTCATATACACTGAAAGCCGCTTTTCTGGCACCTGTACGTCTGAATATTGGTGTCGGTATGGACTACAAATACGAAAAGATTTTGTCTGTGTTAGTCTCACCAATTTCGTATAAGTATATTTATGTAAATCCAGTTGTTGAGGCGGTTACAGGCAAAGCTATCGACCCCAATCTATTCGGGATTAAAACAGGACAGAATGTTCTGAGCGAGATTGGTAGTTCCTTCAAAGTAACCTACTCAAAACAACTTACTAAAGAAATTCAACTCGATTCACGCTTTTCGTTCTATACCAACTATCAGAAGGTGGAAATTGACTGGGAAATTGTTGCAAACATGGCAATAAACCGTTTCTTATCAACCCGTATTTCGGTAAATCCACGATATGATAATACAGTGATTGAAAAAGATGGTTCACCTGCAAAAATTCAGTTTAAAGAGTTTCTAAGTGTCGGCTTTTCGCATAAATTTCTGTAATTCACTCAAAAATGCTATACCATTTATCGAATTTCTGAACTTCTAATTCCCCATAACGCCCAAGGTATTGCCGGATTCTTTCAACTGAGTGAGTAGTATGAAGTTGAGTTTTGGAATAATACATATCAGCATAGCAAATAACCATTTCTTCCAAACTTACCGGTAGCATTTCGCGGTGTGGTAGGGGCAGATTATTTCTAATTATTGTTTCGAGACTTAATCCTACACCCGTGTGACGTTCACAAACCAGCGCATGTCTGTTCAAACCTTCTGCCCGAAGCAAATCAGCACCCAGATACCCATGTTGGATATACTGATGTGTTCCGTGGCAATGAATCCGGGGGGCATCACATAGAAAGATACCAATGTCATGAAGCATAGCTGCTTCGAAAATAAATTGCTCGTCTAGTTCAAATTCAGGATGTCGACAGGCGATCTCAAGTGCTTTATCTCTTACCTGCTCGCTGTGAACCACAAGTACGTGGTAAATTTCGCTTCCTTCGGGGTAGTATTTGCTGATAATCTGATACGGGTCAATCATGGCTAATCAATTTCTGTCTGCAAATTTAAAACAAATCCCGTTTTAAATCGTTTAATCAACATAATTTCAATCAAAATATTATGGATTGCACCTGGCCCGGACAAGATGAACTAATGCTTAATTACCATAACGATGAATGGGGCGTACCAGTACATGATGACCGGAAGTTATTTGAGTTTATGGTATTGGATGCTTTTCAGGCAGGATTAAGTTGGAAAACGATTCTTCATCGTCGTGAAAATTTCCGACAGGCTTTTGACAATTTTGAGCCTTTGAAAATAATACCTTACGATGAGACAAAAATTCAGGAACTTATGCAGGATGCTTCCATTATTCGCAATCAAGCCAAAATCCGTGCAACAGTCACCAATGCTCAGGCTTTTTTGCGTATTCAGGCTGAATTTGGAACATTCGACCGCTATATCTGGCAATTTACTGATGGAAAAACTATCCTGAATCATCCCTCTTCCAATTCCGGGATTCCGGCCAAATCACCCGAATCGGATGCCATGAGCAAAGACCTCATGAAACGAGGATTTAAATTTGTTGGTTCAACTATTTGCTATGCGTTTATGCAAGCTGCAGGTATGGTGAATGACCATTTTGAAGGTTGCCGTTTCAAATAAAAAAACTGCTTTTATCAATCAAAACATTATTATTTTCTGAGTAACTTCAACATTCGGTGTAGAAGCTTTCAGAATATATGCCCCGGAACGTGGCACTATTAAAGTAGTTATACCTTTAGCCGTAAAATTTTCATTACTAATAACATGTCCTGAAGTATCGTATAAAACCCACTGACCTTTCTGATTGCTCATATTCTCGATATATGCAGTTTTGGAGGCACTGAATATTTTAATTTCCTTGTTATCAGTTTCTGATTTTGTTGTATTAAAAGTAATTATTTTAAACCGATTTATTGGTTTTGTAGTCGATTCTGATGTAAAGGAATATGTTGAACCGGTTTCTGTAATGTCTATCGTTTTATTATCCAGCATATCCAACAATAGTATTCCTGCATACTTTGTCGATGTGTTTATGTGGGTAAAAGTCAGGGTGTAATCCCTATCTTGTCCTGCATGAAAACCTAAATCAGTATTATTCATATCATCGAAAGCATCAATCTGATACAGTCCATCATTTTCAATTGCAAAAAGTTGAGTTGAAAGAGCATTGCCACTAAGTTTAGTTCCATCCCAACCATTATCAAATTTTCGAGAGCATTCAGGCTGTGTAAGCAACCAGATACGATCAGATGAATTTTCTCCTTTTACGTCGATTATAGTACAAATTTTATCAGTTGATGCATAATCATTAGAGCCCATTACTCTTTGCTGATCTGTGTTTGCTGTTACAACTGAACTATAAGATATACCAAAAGTAGCCAAACTTGAATTGCTTTGAGCTTTAACCAGTAATGCTCCCATTGAAGGAATCTGACCTGGCAATCCGAAAATACCGGCCAAAAATTTCGGAACAGACAAGTACTGACCCGGACTATTTCCAGAGGAAGCAGGACCAACATTAATCCATTGTCCTAATGTACCTGTATTATATAAATAAGCTGTCGATTCGGTCTGACTACCAAAAGTAAGTTGATTGATACTGATAGCTGCAGTATAAGGATTTGCAAAAATATGCTGACCGGGGTACAATGCAGATGTTGTGAAAGGTAATTGACCGGAATTAAAATCACGGTTTTCTAGTTGTCCTGCAAAATAATATGTTTTCGGTGAAGCCTGACATATTTCATACCCAACAAAAGAGTTTAATGTAGAGTCTTTTTGTTGTTGTATCCAATGATTTGTAGTTGTAGTGCCTGATTCATACCATTTCCGGACATACGCACCATATAATGTTGTACTTGGAGTCAAGATTTGTAACGGAATACCAAAGTACTGCCATTTATAGCGGTTTCCAATTGTATCAGCTAAATTCCAACTTGCCCTGGAATACATTTCGACAGTGGCAGAAACCGGGGAACTAAATGTGTTGTGATAAATAAGTGTTCCATTTGCTGCTGATGAACTTGATTGGATTTGCAAACCTGAAACACCTGCATTATTTGTAATTGTTCCCACTACATTCAATTGTTTTGTGGCAGGAATAGTCAGTTTTTTTCCAGAGTTTATCGTTAATACATTATTTACAGTTAAGTTTGAATTAATTGTAACACCTGCTGAATTGTTCACAGTAAGATTATATAATTTATCAGTCAGGAACTGACCAGTTTCGATGGTTTGTGGAGATGTTCCTGTATAACTTATTGTGGGTGAATTTGTATAAGCATCCAATTTTCCGGAAGTAATTGTAATATTATTCAATAAATTTAAAGTCCCAAATAGAGTAACGTTATTAGCATTACTAATAGCAAGGTTATAAACATAATTATTATAAAACATTCCTGAATAGATATTCTGAGTCGCTGAACCTGAAAATTCGACAGTAGAATTTGTCGTTGAAGCATCGATTTGAGCTCCGTTTGAGAATACAAAATCCCCTGCCACAGTCAGTTTATAACCATTTGTAACTGTTCTGTAAGTTGCTTGTGAGTTAATTATATTGTTGACTGAATGATTAGTATTTAGCAAGCAATGATTTACCGGAGCAGAATCAAAATAGAGATTAGAACCTTCGGACAGAACAACACCTTTAGTCCAATTGCCACCGGTATTCCAATCTGTACTCAGCGAACCTTTCCATTTATTTAGAATTATTTCCCATGCTCCCATTGATGGAGGATTTATTCTGGAACTAGTGCTAAAATCTGCTGTAATGCCTGTTCCAATTACTCCGTTCAGTTCAACATCGGGTTTATAATCGCTAGCAATTGCAGATCCGGCAGCTATGAAATTTGGATTCAGGTTTAAACTGTTTGCATCTTGTCCGGTAGCCGATTGCCATGATGCCAAGCTATTTTTATCGGAAGTTAGACTTCCAAAAATACCTCCTGAGCCAACAAAATAATCGTTGTAATTTATGGTTAGACCTGTATTGCCCTGTAATCTAACAGCATAATGTTTGCCGGTAGCACCTCCCGAACGTACATTATAAAGTATATTGTTTTGATAATTCCTTGTAGATGCATTTGTGGAATTCCATAAAGCCGCTGTGTATGAAGTCGTTCCGGTAACAGTTCCGCCAACGTATACTGAATTAAAATATAGGTTGGTCGTAGTTGTGGAGGCATCATAGATTCCATAAATTCCGTACCCTGTTGTTAATGAAGCTCCCAAACTCACGATATTATTTGAAACTGTTTGGAGTCCTGCTGATGGGTAAATTCCGTATAAATTTGAACCGGTATTACTGGTAGAAAGGCTAAAGTCATGAACAAAATTACCTGAAATAGTATTTGTTCCTGAAGTGGGACAAGATGAGTAAATACCATAAATATCAACTCTGTCGGTGGAATTTGTATTATTGAGGTTATAAATAGTATTGTTTGCAATTGTTTGAGTAGTTCCTCCTATTGCACTTGATTGATGAATGCCATATACAGGTGCCCCGATGCTGATTGCAGAAATATCGTGTATTACATTATTATTGATATTATTTGAGCCCGCCGTAGTAGAAATGGCTTTGGTTGCAGAGGTTAAAATTCCGGCATATCCGTTTGTCAGATTGGCTATTGTGTTGCCAGAAATTATGGCTGTCGATGTGTTAAAGCTGTAAATTCCATATAAATCTTCTTTTTGAAGCGATGCTGTGGCACTTGAGCTGGTAAAGATGCTGTTAGCTGTAGTCAAACTACCAACCAAGTTGTTCGAGATAGTTAGAGTTCCTGCCATTCCATTAAATACAATTGACTCAAATCCATGTGAATAGGAGTTGTTCCCAGTGGTAGTAATTGAACCAACGTTATTCCCAATTATATTTACTACTCCGGAGCTGAAATTTCGTATACCGTGTGAAGTCGAATAGAAATTATTTTGGCCATCAAAAACGACATTTACCGGCGTTATATAACCTGTTCCCCCCGTGGAGACATTTATACTTGTTACAACGCCACCGGTCAGACTTGCAGTAGCGATTGCACCCGAGCCGCCTGTTGAAGAGAATGTTACAGCAGGAGGACTTGTATATCCGCTACCTCCACCAACAACATTAACAGCAGTAATTATTCCACCAACGACCGTGGTTGTAGCTACCGGAAGGGGTGTAGTTATTTTAATAGAACCAGTTCCGGTAGTTGCACCAATCGTATTTCCATAGATATTTACATTTCCTGAATTAATGTAAATAGCATCAAACGGATTGCTTTGGGTGCTGGTAAAATCGATATTACTTATGGTATTATTTTGAGCGATACAAGGTGCTGAACTGCCTCCGGTTATGTAAATGCCACAAAAATAATGTGGAATACTTGAACGAATTGTCCATGCCGTTCCGCCACATTGCGAACTGTTACCACCGATATAATTTCCGGTAAACTGATTATTATCTCCGGTGCTTATACGGATAACATTATAATTGTAAGCACCCGTTGGAGCAAAGGTTGTTGTTTCGTAAAAGCTATTTCCTGATATATTCCAATTCATTGTTGCCGATGCCAGATCGAAACCATAGGATGAATAAGATGCATTGAAAAAATCATAAAAATTACAGTTGCTAATGGTATTATTTTTATTTTCAAAACCAGCCGATCCGGCTGAATAAAATACTTTTACGGGTCGGTTTGTTGTGTTTCCGCTGAAATTATCGTTGTCGAATGTATTGGAGCTATTCCCGTTAGCAGCCGAGGCTGTTGAAAAATACACTAAACCCGAAGAGGCAGTGGTTTCTGAACCTTTTATAGTACAGTATTTAATAGTATTGCTTTCTGCAGAATTAATAAAATGAATGGTAGATGCAGAAGTTCCGGTATTCGTATTATTTATTATCAAATCTTTTGTCGATCCGGTTGCATTTACACGACCATCAATTGTTACGTTGTCAGCCCCGTTGAAATCAATAAGATGATTTGCGAGATTTGCGCTTATTGAAAGTCCGGAAATGGTGGGATATATTTTCACCGATGAATAACTTGAATTACCGCCAGCACCCGAATATCCGCTCTGATAAAGAATTGCCGATGCAGTTTCGGTAGTATTTGCTTTTATCCGCAACTCAAGTGCTCCTGTATGTGTACCATTGTTTATTTTATCGAAAGCGTCTTTAAGGCAATAGTACGAGGATTGTAAAACTCCTGAGTTATAAACATCAATATTTAGATTTAAAGTACCTTCAAAAGCTCCCATTGTAGGAGTTCCTTTTCGGGTAGTACCTGCATAATCGGTTGTTATTCCACTGATTGTATAAGCAGCAATTTTATCGGAGGACACATTGTAATTAGTAGCTGTATTACCGCCTGCTGTAGCAAATAAAGGGTTGATATTTAAACTATAAGTATCAAAACCACTTATTAAAGGCAAAGTTATCACATTTGTATTGTTGTAAAATCCCAATACGCCTCCGGTACCGGTAACATAATAGTCATTAAAGTCGAGTGAAAGCAAAGTGCTTACTCCATAATTAAGATATGCTGCATAATGCAGATTTGAACCCAAAATAGTTGATCGGGTATTCACAAAAAGATTACTTCGATAATCGCGTGTATTTGCAGAAGCAAAGCTGTACAAACAATATGATTTATTTGTTATCCCGGAACCCAGATTTCCACTAATATATACTGAATTGAAATTAATATAACAGGACTGGGATGCTGAGCCCGCATCGTATATTCCATAAACTGTAGTGGCAGTATTTCCTCCCAGATTTATAATATTATTATAACAATTTGTTTTACCTATATCCATTTTGATACCGTAAAGATTTGCTCCGGTAGACGATGCTGAAACAGACAAATTGGATATGAAATTCCCTGAAATATAGTTATTTCCGACATTCCCAACATAAGAAATACCAATAACACTTCCAACAAATGAAGCGTAGGTGTTTGATAGAT